>Ga0187851_10002801_pt1 | contig 15109 bp, 15 predicted proteins | sample June2016WEW_6_10_FD_132997 | JGI IMG/M metagenome (GOLD analysis project Ga0187851, IMG submission 132997) | Peatland microbial communities from SPRUCE experiment site at the Marcell Experimental Forest, Minnesota, USA - June2016WEW_6_10 | ecosystem: Environmental > Terrestrial > Soil >...
CCGCCTGTGGATATGTATTTCAATGGATTTCATGCCGACCAGATGACCTACTCGTGCAGCTTCTGGGTACCAAACATGGCTGGCTCCGGCGGCATCATCGTCGCGCTCTTTCCCAACGGCTCGACTTTCTATCTTGCCAGCGACAATAACGAATGGGACTGGACCCATGCGCTCAGCGAATCGAACAAGCTGGTGCCCATGTGCTAGTGTCCCGAGTCCAATGTTCGATGAATAAATAGTGCTGTCATCCTGAGCGGAGTCCGCCGTGGCGGACGGAGTCGAAGGACCTGCGGTTGCTTTCCTCACTCTTGGGATGAATTTCTGACTCAGGACACTAGCGCCGATGCGTCCCACTTCACACTGACATTTTCCCTCCGAGAGGGCCGGGTGCTCCAGGCCTTCCGGCGCGGCGGACCGCAGTCCGCCACGGCGGGAGACCTGGGAACGCCGCTTGCCTGGAATTACGCCCCGCAAGCGCACAATCATCTCATGCGATGCCTCGATCCAATCTGTCAGGTATGTGCCCGGTCTGTACCCCCCTGCACCCCCTCCCCCCTACCACAATTCCCCTATCCCGCACCGCGCCTCTTCACGGTCAAATGTCGAGTAACTCTTTGATAATCAGTAGTATGGGAGGGACAAATCCTGCTGTCAAAGTGGCCGCCCATTGTCGAAAAAGTAAACAAAAAGGCCGGAATTCGTCCCGATTTATGCCCAATATTGGCTGCAAATCGCTCAGAATTCGGCCTGGTAGCGCGGAAACGCTTCCGTTGCGCCGGCTTGCGCGTTCCCTTTCCACCTCGGTCGGGAACCGGCAACCGCTCCCAACTCCCTCGGTCCTTCCCTGCGGAGATGCAGCCCAGCCGCCGCTCGCTTGGCCGCGGCAGGATACAATCCTCTCTGAAATGCAAATAAAACTCGCCTTCCTCTTTCCAGGGCAGGGATCGCAGGCCGTTGGCATGGGCCGCGAACTTGCCACTCGCTTTCCCGTCGCCGCCCAGACCTTTGCCGAGGCCGATGAAGCCCTTGGCTTGCCGCTCTCGAAGCTGATCTTCGAGGGCCCGGAAGAAGAGCTCCGGCTCACTGAGAACACCCAGCCGGCCATTCTCGCCGTCAGCGTAGCTGCCTGGCGTGTGCTGGCCGCGCACGGAGTTGAGCCGTCCCTGGCCGCCGGTCACTCGCTGGGCGAGTGGTCGGCCCACGTAGCCGCCGGAACCCTTGGCTTTGCCGATGCCGTGCGCGCCGTCAAGGCCCGCGGCAGGGCCATGCAGTTGGCCGTCCCCGCCGGACAGGGCGCCATGGCCGCCGTGCTCTCGCTGGACCCAGCCCTGGCGGCCGAAGCCTGCCGCGAAGCCGAGGCCGAAACCGGCCTCACGGTGGCCGCCGCCAACTTCAATTCCCCCAGCCAAACCGTGATCTCCGGCGCCACCGCGGCGGTCGAGCGGGCCTCGGCGCTATGCAAAGCCAAAGGCGCCCGCCGCGCCGTTCCGCTCCCGGTAAGCGCACCCTTCCACTGCGCCCTGATGCGACCCGCGCAGGAGGAGGTCACCCGCGTCCTCTCGACCCTCAAGCTCGCCGATCCCCGCATGCCCGTGGCCGCCAACGTCACCGGCGGCCTGGTCAAGACCGCCGAGGCCACCCGCAACGCCCTTATCCGCCAGGTCACCGGCGCCGTTCGCTGGGTCGATTGCATGAAGTCGCTAGTGGCGGCAGGGGCGGAGCTGTTTGTTGAGGTTGGTCCCGGCAAGGTTCTTTGCGGCCTGCTTCGCCAGATCGATCCGGCGCAAAGGTCTCTCAACGTCGAGGACGCGGCCAGCCTGGAAGCCTCGCTCGCGGCTCTCGCCGGGGAGCAATCGGCCTCATAGGGCGCGATCCCTGCGACAAAGAGGAGAACTCCACCTTCCCGCTTTGCCGCAAAGAGCATGGAGCCCGCAAAGCCGCGTCGTCCCATGAAATGCAGCGGCGCCAGCGCCAACTGGGTCCAAATCAGGGCCGATTTGCCGGTCCCGCGCCGGCCTGCCGTCTCCTACGGCCCCAGATATAGCCCAACCCCATCCGGCGCAAAGCTCAGCGTGCGCGCCTTCGGGTCGTAGGTCAGGTTCAGCGCCCCGCTCTTGCGCCCATTGATGAGCACCGCCACCAGGAGCACATTCCCATACCGCCCCGCCAGCGCAATCTTGTGGTTTTGGATCACCCCATATTCGTTGGCCGAGCTGGTCGAGCTCCAGTCCTCTTGGAACCGGGAAAAGGGATAGGCGCCATTCTGCGCCGGATGCTGCTGCCAATTCTTGTCGTGCGTCCAAATTCCATAGGCCTTGGGCAGGTCGTTCCGCTCCACCGCCGTCAGGAAGCCGTTCACCGCTGCCCTGCCGAACAGGTAGTTGTGCCATTTCCACGGCCAGTCCACGGGCCTGCCGGCCACCAGCCAAAAAACCACCAACAGCACCAGGATCAGCCCGCCGGAGCCAAACAGAATCTTCTGGCGCCGCCGTTCACGGGCCTCGTCGAAAACCGGAGCATCCATCAAAGTCATCGTGAAATTCCCTCGAAGAACAGGGGTTAGAGATCAGGGATCAGGGTCAGGGACCGGGGATCGGAGATCGAGCCTTACCGAACCAGCATACTCTTCCCTTAGACACCGCAAGCAAGCGGGTAGTTCCCCAGCACAATCCCTCTCGTAAGTTCGCCGCCCATGGAAGCCACCCCCTAGTCCCTAGTCCCTGCTGTATACCGTCCGGCTCTTCTCCGCCTGCCGTTCCAACGCCAGCTCGATCAGCCGCGTAATCAGGTCCTTATAGCTCAGCCCCGTGGCCTCCCACAGCTTGGGATACATGCTGATCCGCGTGAACCCCGGCATGGTGTTCACCTCGTTCAGAAAAATGCGCCGCTTGCCCGTAGGCTCCATCAGAAAGTCCACCCGCGCGAGGCCAGAGAGGTCGCAGGCGCGGAAGGCCGCCACCGCCATCTTCCTGATCTCCCTGCTCTCGGCCTTGCTCAGCTTGGCCGGAATCACCGGCACCGACCCCTCCACCAGGTACTTCGCCTCGTAGTCGTAGAACTCCTTGCCGGGAACGATCTCCCCCACCACGCTGGCTTGCGGGTCGTCGTTGCCCAGCACCGCAACCTCGAACTCGCGCGCCTTCGCTTTCTTGCCGCCCACTCCCTGCTCCACAACCAGCTTGCGGTCGTACTTGGCGGCCAGATCGAGCGCCGGACCCAGTTCCTTGCGATCATGCGCCTTCGAGATGCCGACCGACGAGCCCAGGTTCGCCGGCTTCACAAAGACCGGGTACTTGAGCGCCGCCTCGATGCGTGCGACAGCCTTGCGCGGCTGCTTCTCCCACTCCCCGCGCAGCAGCGTAACATGCTTGACGATGGGCAGCTCCGCCTGGGCAAACAGCCGCTTCATCACGTCCTTATCCATCCCCGCCGCCGAGCCGAGCACGCCCGAGCCCACATACGCAATCCCCGCCAGCTCGAAGAGCCCCTGGATCGTCCCATCCTCGCCGAAGGTTCCATGCAGCACGGGAAAAACCACATCCAGCATCGAGGCGGAGGGCCGAACGGCCTCGACCGCAAGCGCCGCGCCCGACGCCCCCCCGCCGGCTTCATGCGTCGCGGCCGCCGCTGGCTCCGGCGCCATCAGCGTGGGAATCCCTTCGTGCAGCAGCTTCGCCCCCGGCGTGGCCGCAGGGTCGCCGGCCCGCAGCCGCCGCGCCACCGCGCTCTCGTCCCCCTCCAGCAGCCCACGCGCATCCCCGGCCGCCAGCCAGTGCCCCTCCTTGGTGATCCCGATGGGCGTCACATCGAACTTCTTGCGATCGATCGCCTTCAACACAGAGGCCGCCGAAAGCAGAGAAACCTCATGCTCGCCGCTCCGCCCGCCAAACAAAATCCCAACCCGCAGTTTTTTCGTCATTTCTCTTCAATTGTAGGCTCTTGATGAATGGAGAGCGGCGCACGCAACCGCAGTAGGAGCCAAGCAAGGCACTTGCTTTGCGCCGCATTTATTGATCTTGAGTCGCGTGACTCCGCGGGCCGTGTTCCGGCCGCGCAATGCCCCTGCGCCAATCCGGTCTTCCGTTATGTCGGTTGAGCAATCCCGCTATCTCCTGCGCAACTTGGCCAGCAGGCGCAGAATCTCGAGATAGAGCCAGACCAGCGTGACCATGATCCCAAAGGCGCCATACCACTCCATGTACTTGGGAGCGCCGGACTGCACGCCTCTTTCGATGAAGTCGAAATCGAGCACCAGATTCAGCGCGGCGACGGCCACTACGATCAGGCTGAATCCGATTCCGATCACCCCGGAGCCGTTGATGGCGGCGAACTGGAAGCCGAAGAAGCTCAACAGCATCTCCATCACATAGAAGAGGGCAATGCCGCCGGTGGCCGCGACTATTCCGATGCGAAACTTGTTTGTGACCTTGATAACTCCCGAGCTATAAACCAGCAGCAGCACGAAGAGCGTGCCGAAGGTCAGGCTCACGGCCTGGATTCCAATGCCCGGATAGCGCAGGTCGATGGCCGCCGACATGCCGCCGAGCGCCAGGCCCTCCAGCAGCGCGTAGACCGGCGCCGTCACCGGAGACCACTCCTTCTTGAAGACGGTGACCATGGCGCAGATGAACCCGCCAATCAGTCCGGCCAGCATCAGCGGGACAACATCCGCCACATCGCGCGTCTGCAGAAACTGGTGCCAGGTCCAGCCGGCGGTGGCGATGGCGCAGATCAGCAGAATGCCGGTCTTGTTCACCGTGCCGCTCAGCGTCATCCGGCTCATAGCGTCGATCGCGCCGCCATACTGGCTATCGGAAAGGCCGTTGAAGGTATTGTTGCCCAGTGCTGGATTCGACGTCTTGAACAAAGCCATTGCGTTCTCTCCCTGTAGGTTTTGGAGTTGTCTCAACGACAGGGTATCACCGCCGGGCCGTCGGCGGGTTTAGGTCCTAAGGCGGAATCCGAGCAACGGACTCGGTTCCCAGCGTCTTCAGGCAGATCAGCGCCGCTCGGCCAAGCGGGTAGTAGTTCTCTCTCCGGCCCTCGATACGATAGCCGTTCGCCTCGTAGAGGCGGATCGCGGCGGCGTTCTCCGCATCCACATGAAGCCAGATCTGCCGAGCTCCCGCGGCGCGCGCCGAGCCTTCGACGCGGCGCAGCAACTCCCCGCCAACGCCCTTGCCCCGCCTGTCTGGAGTGACCTCTATGGTTTGAATGTATGCAACGATCCCGCCCCCTTCCCGCATCCACTCGACAATGGCGAAGCCGCAGATCAGCCCGTCCTGCTCCGCGATCCAGGTTGCCGCATTTCTGCTGTGGATGAGCCGGCGCATCTGCCCGTGTCCAAAGCGCAACGGCGGCTGAAAGCAGAACTCCTCGATCGCATAGAGCGAGGCGAAGTCCTCCGCGGTGTAGGGGCGGCAAAGCACAGCCCAACTCTAACGCACTTTCTTCATGAGGCGCGAGGTTGGTGGCGAAAGCTAGAAGCCAAAGTGCCGGGTTGGTAGAGGCGGTAGAGCACAGGAGAGATCAGAGAACAGAGATCAGGAGTAAGGACGAATAAAACGCGCTCACCACATATGTCTGTGCCGGATAACGATCAAGTGGGGATTCGCTACGTTTAGCGGAGTGCCATCCTTGGTGAATTCCACTTCCACGACATACTTCTTGCCGGCTTCTCCCAGGAAACTGCCGAGTAACTTGTAGACGTACTTGTTTTCATATTTACAACCGCATTCGGGAACCGATCCCTGGGCGACTACGTGCTCACCATCCCAAACCTTCCAATCCGCTCGAAGGAGTGGATCATTGCTGTTGCAGTCTTTCACATCGAGCGGACCAGTAGTGGCGCCCATCATGCACATCATTTGTAAGAACGGAAGAGGTTTTTCCACTTGAACCACTATGGAATACCATTCCGGCACAACTGAAAATTCAGGTGTTCGAACAGTTCCTACCGCAAGCGACACAGGCATTTCCACATCGGCATACTTGTCCACGTAATACTTGGGACGTGCAGCCGAAGCGGCCGGCAATAGGAGCAGCGCACTGAGCATTCCGCTGACGGTACAAACGAGCTTGCGTCTGGAGATGAATCTCATCCCACCTTCCTAAAATATGAGGCAAGACACCCAAGCGCCGGGGTTGATGCCTCCCATTCTAACCGATTTTGTGGAGGGGTACGGGATTTAGAGCTGATCCGTAAATTGCTGATTCTGTAGCGCCGCTCTCCAGAGCGGCTGTCGTGCAGGTCTCCAGACCTGCACTCATCGCCTCTGGCGGCTTGGAAGCCGCCAGTACAGCCGGTCTGGCGACCGGCGCTACAATTTGCGGATAGGCTCCAAGGCCTCGCCCGTTCAAGACAGCGAGTTGCTACGACTCGCGGTGGACGAGCAGGCTATTGGCCTGCTGAACAGGCGTCAGCAGCACCCGCCCCACATTTACATGCGGCGGGCGTGTGACGGCCCACAGGATGGCATCGGCCACGTCTTCGGGGGTGAGCGGCTGGATGCCCTTATAAAAGTTCGCGGCGCGTTCGGTGTCGCCGTGAAAGCGGACAATGCTGAACTCCGTCTCCACCATGCCGGGGTCCACGGTGGTCACGCGCACCGGCGTTCCCAGCAGATCCTGGCGGAGGCCGTCGTTGATGGCCCGCTCGGCGGCTTTGGTGGCGCAATACACGGCTCCGTTGGGGTAGGTCAGCTCGCCGGCGGTGGAACCCAGGTTCACCACGTGGCCGCGGCCGCGCACAACCATCCCCGGCACCACCGCGCGCGAGACGTAAAGCAGCCCCTTCACGTTGGTGTCGATCATCTCTTCCCAGTCCTCGATTGCGCCTTCGTAAAGCTTTTCCAGGCCGCGGCTGAGACCGGCGTTGTTGATCAGGACCTCGATTTCGGCCCACTCCGGCGGGAGCGCGTCGATGGCCACTTGGACGTCGTTGCGGTCGCGCACATCGAGCGAGATGCAGTGAACGGCGGCGGCGCCGCGCTCCAAGGCAAGGGACGCGACTTCAGCGAGTTTAGCGGCGCGGCGAGCTGCCAGCAGAAGGCGCGAGCCTTGGGCCGCGAAGGCCAGCGCGGTAGCCGCGCCAATGCCGGAGCTGGCGCCGGTGATGAAAACGACTTTTCCGTTGAGGTTCATGGCTTCATTTTAGGGCCTGGCCGCGTTGCCCGGTTCCCCACCGGATCTGCGCAGAGTCCCCGATGGCGAGATATTCCATAAAGCCTTTGCAATCCGCAGCCGATCTGTTCTTATGGCGGGAAGACCGCCGGGAGGGGATATTGGCCTTATTGACCTGGAGCGCCAAGTATTCCGTGGGCGTGCGAGCCCTCGACGATCAGCACAGGCGCCTGATGGGGGTTCTGAACGAACTTCAGCCGCAATGCTGAAGGGCCAGGCGCAGAAGATTGCCGGCCCGCTGTTGGACGACCTGCTGATCTATGCGCGCGACCATTTCAGCACGGAGGAGAAGATGATGTCGGAGGGCGGATTCGCGGGGCTGGCCGAACACCGCGCCAAACATGAGGCGTTGATCGACAAGGTTGGAGATTACATTTTCCGCTACCGGAAGGGCGACAACGCCATGTACGTTCAACCGCTGACCTTCCTCCACGAATGGCTCACAGACCACATGCAGAAGGAGGACCAGGAGTACGGCCCTTGCCTGCACGCGCACGGCGTCCGCTAGCTCAATGTGGCCGGCAGTGCCGACGCATCGCCGATTCCCGATGTCCGGGCCGGCGCGCGCAAATCCTCAAATCAGTTTCAAATCTACAGTCGGCGATCCACGGCCCCGCTTCTTCGGGCCCGGCTGACGGCGCAATTGAGCCCGCCGCTACGGCGAGGTGATGAGTTGGTGCGCGATGGCAAAGAGGGCCAATTCCAGGCGGGTAGAGACGCCGGTCTTGTCGAAGATGTTGGAGAGGTGGCGCTTCACGGTCTCTTCGCTCAGATTGAACTGCCGGGCAATGTCCCGATTGCTGCAACCCTCGACGATGCAACCCACCACTTCAAGCTCACGGTGCGTGAGGCCATAAGTCTTGCGCGGGGGCAGGGCGGCCTGTTGCACCAGGTCGTGAAGCGCGGAGACAAGATTGCCCACGCGCTTGCCGCCGATCCAGTAGTCGCCGGCATAGACGGTGCGGATGGCGGTTTGGAGATGGCCTGAAAGAGCGTCCTTGATCACAATGCCGCGGGCGCCGATCTGCAGTGCCTCAATAACCTGCTGGGTGGTGATGGTCGAGGTGAGGAGGAGGGTCTTGACCGTGGGCGCGCCATTCATGATGGCGCGCATGGCCTCCAGGCCGGGCAAGCGCGGCATCATCACGTCGAGGAGCAGAATATCGGGCTCCGTCTCCAGGGTCATGGTAATGGCTTCGTCGCCGTCTGAGGCCTCGCCAATGACATCGAAGCCGTCTTTTTCGGTGAGCATGTTGCGTACACCGATGCGGACCACAGGATGGTCGTCCGCTATCACGATACGGATCGGTCGTTCCATTTGAGCGACTTACCTCCAAATCACAAACCGGACTCCCGCGACGTTGAAAAAGGGCTGCGGAAGGTCTTTGACACGGCCATTCCTACGCTGGAAATCCTGCTTCCAGCATACTCTCCAGACGGCGGGCGGCGGCGCGCAAATCGCCAATTACGCTCGAGGTGTTATCCAGATGGTTACCGTTCGACTCGAGTATACCGGACTCGAGCGATGCGCCGAGGCGGGCAGCCTGAAGGGCGCCGGCCATGCCGCAGCCCCCCTTGATGGCATGACCTATGCGGCGAACCTCAGCGGCGTCGCCGGCGGCGATGGCGGCCTCAAGGGCGGCGATGCGCTTGTCCAGATCGGCGACGATGGCGGCATAAATCTGGCGAACCGCGGCTGCCGGCATCATCTCTCGAAGCTCGGCCAGAGTCTTGGGACTAACGACCGGATCGCCGGTTTGCGCGGCGGGCGCAGGGGTGAACTTGAGCGGCTCGGAGCGAATGGGCTGGGGCGCATGGGCTTTCAGGAGCTTTTGCAGGCCATCGGAGGTAAGCGGCTTGAGCAGAAATCCGTCCGCGCCCGCCACCATCTCGTCCGGCGCGTTGCTGGCGCTGATGACATAGATACTGGCCCGGCTGCGCGCCCGGAGTTCCTCAATAAGCTGGCTTCCGCTCAGGCCCGGCATCTGCGCATCCACGAGAATGACGCTGGGAACGCATCCGCCGTCGGCCAGCACCTCCAGCGATGCTTCGCCGCCCGAGGCTGTGTGGACCGTATAACCGCTCATAGTGAGAACCGTGGCCATCACCTCCCGGCTGACCAAGTCGTCGTCAATGAGCAGCACCGTGAGGAGATCTTGCTGAGAACCGAAATCGAGCATGACTCTAGTGTGCCACCGCCGGGGCAGGAATGTGCAAGAAATAAGAACCCAAATTCACCGCAGGGGACCGCGGGCGTCAAGTCCCGGCGGCCGGCGCTACGGGCTAGGGCTCCGGCTGTACCGCTCCAGCATGGCGGAGCTGATCTCCGCGCTGGCCGGCCAGTGGCCCCGCCTCTGCCCGGCGTGAGTCTCATAGCGATCGAGATGGTCCGGGTCGGGCTCGACCACGCGGCCGTTCTCCTGGCCCCCACACTACATACCAAGGATCGGCGATGTGCGGCCCCTTCGATTCGTATCTCACGCTGAGGTCAAGGTCCAGGCCGTTGATTCCCGGCAAATGCAGCAGCGGCACGTTCACGATAAGATTGCCGTTGGCGTTGTTCACCGTCTCGGTATCGGTGGAGACGCTGGAGTACGGCTGAGGCCCGCCGATGGTCTCCGGATTCATCAGATTCAGGTCGGGGTTCTGCGCGAAGCAGAGCGCCGGCGCCGCGGCAAACGCGAGGATGCGGCAAACCTTCAGCAGGGCCGCGATATCCGCGATGCGGCTGGCTACCGGCAACGGTCCGATCGACTTACTCATCAAGTTCTTCATTCTGTTCACCTCAATCTCAACCCGCTTCATCTTGGTGATCTCGCTTTCAAAAAACTCACTCGGTTCAGGTTCGTGGATTCCCAGGTCCGATCCGCCGCGGCGGACGGACCAGGGGCACCCAATCATTTCGGGTCCATCAGATCTAGGCCACCCGCCCACCCATCAAATCGGGGGACATGAACCTGCCCATCGCACTGCTGTAGTAGCGGGCTTCGAAGTAGTCGTTTCCTGATTCAATATCCCGTTCTTTGCCGGTAGTACGTGACGCACATGCAGAGAATTCTGTCGTAGACAAAACCATGCGTATCGTACTGGTATTCACGGCTTGGCTGCTGCGCTCCCATTGTCCAACTGGCGAGCACTCTCGCCTTGAAGGATGGCCTTGAACTCGTCGTCGAGCTTTTCATCCCGTCCAAAGCGATCCTTTTGGAACAGGATTGTGTTGCCTCGAATCCGGATATCTTCGCTCCGAACTGGGCCGGGGAGCGTTTCGCCTTTCTTTGCAACCGTCCGGCTTACCAGACGGTAGTCGACATGAATGACGTTGCCGGATAATTTCCATGTCCCTAAGCAAACGACGCGCCCATCTCCGCCGCTTAACTCCTCTGATTTTGCGCCTTGGTAAATCGTTCCGTATAACAGAATGAACCTTTTGTCTGGGCTAAAAAAGATGACTGCAGTTTCCGCATAACGCACCTTCAACTCGATCCCCGCTGGCGGCCGTTTCCAAGTCACATTTGTTTGGCGCCAAGCTCCTGAGGGCGGTGTAATTTGGGCCTTCAGGGAAGCGCTCTCCAGCAAACACAATGAAATGCAAAGATATCTTAGGATCATCATTATTTCACACTGACTCCTGTCATAGCGTTCCCAAAATGGTCTGCCATGTAGTCGATTATTCTTGTGTCCCGTCCATATGAAAGACATCCGTGCGTCCAACCTTCTGAGTGGAAGGCATCCCCAAACTGTCCATGAAAGTACGCGCCGATTGGAAGGCCGGGATCGAGAGGGTTTAAGTGCGCACGCATCGGCCCATACGCCTGGTACACCGCTGCCGCGTAAGGGTTGAGACTTGGATCGATTCTCTGGTAACCCCAAGCTGCAGGCGGGTTGTTGTCGGTGCTTTGGGGGTTTGGCGCAGTCGGCGGCGGATCAAACCTTCCAAGGATTGAATAGTTTCCATCCTTAATCGCGGGCGTATTTGAATAATGATTGCTGCCGGAGAATCCTTCGCCTTCGAGCACTGGCTTATTCGGATTATCACCATACAATGCTAAATGGTATGTAGTAGCGCCCTGGGCATTAACACCTGTCTTTGTTGCAACCAAGAGACCAGCATATCCTTTATATTTAGTGGCACCATTCGCATCGTAGTATGTATGCCCTTTCTGCCACTGCCACATCTTGTCTACATAGAACCAGTCATGACCATTAGGATCGGCCTTCGACAGGGGGTTGTTCAGCACGTAGCTGTAAAGGTTGAGACTCTGAGGATTGGCGAGATCGGCATACGGAACCGCCCGTGGCTTGGAATCCCAATCGGGCGACATGAACCGGCCCATGCTGCTTGCGTAGTACCTAGCCCCGAAGTAGTCGTTTCCGGATTCGGTATCCCGTTCTTTGCCGGTGTAGTGGTGTTCAGTGGCGTCGACGGCTGTGCCGCTAGTGGGGATTCCGTCGCCGTAGGGCAGGCTGAAGAACGAAGAGTATTTGCCGTCGGGGGTGATCTCGGCGCGCTTGGTGCCCAGCCAGTAGCTAAGAGCAAAGTAAGTGTCGGAGTCATGGTAAGTGGCCAGCAGCTTGCCCCCGGCAAATACATTGGTATGCACCCAGGTGCTCGTTGCGCCGGAGACCGCTAGCTCTGTGACCTGCTCCCCACCCTGCCCCAGAACCCAGCTCGTGGTCAGCGTGAAGCCGTTCGCTGGCGTGCCGTTGACGCAGCTCTCTGGGACGCGGTGCGACGCCAGTGGCCGCGGTATCTCGGATTGAATACTAGACAGCGGCATGGCAGGCTTGGGCGGCACAGGCTTGCTCGATCCGCTCGGCAAGACCGCGGGCGACGAGATCGCCCTCAATGCGCAACCACGCGCGACGACCAGCGCGTCGGCGGGGGACGGTGAATCGAAGCAGCGGAAGTTCCACAATGCCTGCGCGCCATACTCCGCGAAGGCCTGCCTGTAGAGGGTCACGTAATCGGGTTGGATCGCTTCTGTCCTCATGAGATGCTGCCCTGCTGCCATTATGAACGCGGCAGTACTGACCGGCAAGTATCCGAAAATAGGAGGAACCCAATAGCCCAGCGATTTCTCTCACTGGAGTCCACGCCGGAGGGTGAAACTCAGCAGCGTACAATCTTCCCAGAATCGATCCCCTTGGTGGCGTTTCTTGTATCGACCACCAACTGCGACTGCTCGACGATTGCCTGGTAATCGTAGCAGGAGTGGTCGGTAACGATGATGGCGGCGTCGTATTGAGCCAGGTCGTCGAGCGGAGCGCTGGTCATATTCAGGTCGTAGTGGCGGCCGCGGCCCACGGTGGGAAAGTAAGGGTCGTTGTAGGCCACGATAGCGCCCCGCTCGCGCAGAAGCTCGATGATGGTCAGCGAGGGAGACTCGCGCAGGTCGTCGATGTCGCGCTTGTAGGCCAGGCCCAGAACCAGTATCTTCGCGCCCTTGATCGACTTGCGCTGCTCGTTGAGCCCGGCGGCCAGGTTCTCCAGAACGAAGTAGGGCATGGCCATGTTGATCTCGCCGGCCAACTCGATGAAGCGGGTGCGGAGGTCGAACTCCCGCGCCTTCCAGGAGAGATAAAAGGGATCGATGGGGATGCAATGGCCGCCGAGACCGGGGCCGGGATAAAAGGCCTGGAAGCCGAAAGGCTTGGTTTTGGCCGCGTCGATCACCTCGTGAATGTCGATGCCCATTCTCATGCACAACTGCTTCAGCTCGTTGACCAGGGCGATGTTGACGCACCGGTAGATGTTCTCGAGCAGCTTGCTCATCTCCGCAACCGCGGGGCTGGAGACGGGGACGATGCGCCGGAAGATGCTCCCATACATGGCCGAGGCCAGCTCCACGGCTGCCGGTCCGCACCCGCCCACCACCTTGGGAATATCGGGCCGGGCGACCGCATCGTTGCCGGGGTCCTCGCGCTCGGGCGAAAAGACGACGTGGATGCCGGGCTCATCGAGGGAGCGCGCAACCTTCAATCCCAGCGGATTGCCGGCTTCGAGCAGCGGAACCACCACCTCTTCCGTCGTGCCGGGATAGGTGGTGCTTTCAAGCACGATCAACTGGCCCTCGTGAATGTGAGGAGCGATCGACTTGACCGTCCCGGTCACATAGCTCAGATCGGGTTCGTGGTGCTCGTCGAGCGGCGTGGGTACGCAGATGACGACTGCGTCCATGCGGGCGATCTCAGCGTAATCGGCCGTGGCCCGGAAGCCAGCCTGCTGCGCCTGCCGGACGGCGGCGGGAAGGATGCGAACGATATAGGAGCCGCCGGCGTTGAGGGTCTTGACCTTGTCCGGAGCAATGTCGAAACCCGTCACCCGGAAGCGCTCGCCGCTGAACAGCAGCGCCAGCGGCAGCCCGACATATCCCATCCCCACGATTCCGATGCGCGCCTCGCGGGTTTCGATCTTGCGCTTGAGTTCGGTCAGCCGGGAGGGAGCGGAAGTTACCATGGTCTTCATGGTAATCCTTCGCGGAGCGCGACCGCCCGGCCGGAGCTGAACGGGCGGCCGGGTGCGGTTACGAAGGGATCGAGGCGGAGAACATCCCTTGGAGCGCGCAAGGGGACTGGCCTACTATGGTCTTGGGGTGCGGCTCGTTGTGAGAATGCCGCGCAATCAGACCTCATCGGAGGGTGTTCTTGGGAAAGTATCTTGTCACCGGAGTTGCGGGCTTCATCGGGCGGTCGATCGCGGCGGAGCTGCTCAAGCGCGGTGAAACGGTGCGCGGCATCGACAGCTTTATCACCGGCAAACCGGCCAATCTGGCCGGCCTGGAAGCGATGGAGTTCATGGAAGGCGACCTGGCCGATCCGGCTGCCTGCGCCCAGGCCTGCGCGGGGGTGGAGATCGTCTTCCACGAGGCGGCGCTGGCTTCGGTTCCGCGTTCGGTGGCCGATCCCGTGGCCACGAATGTGAACTGTGTGGACGCGACCCTCAATCTGCTGGTGGCCGCGCGGCAGGCCGGGGTGCGGCGCGTGGTCTACGCCGGATCCTCTTCCGTGTACGGCGATTCGCCCACGCTGCCCAAGCGCGAAGAGATGCTGCCCAACCCCATCTCTCCGTATGGGGTCGCCAAGCTGGCCGGCGAGCATTACATGCGCGTTTTCTCCCGCGTCTACGGGCTTGAGACGGTGGTTCTGCGCTACTTCAACGTCTTTGGCCCCTACCAGGACCCCACCTCGCACTACTCCGGCGTGCTGGCCATCTTCTGCCGCCGGATGCTGGCCGGCGAGCAGCCCGTCATCTACGGCGATGGCGAGCAGAGCCGGGACTTCACCTACATCGACAATGTGGTCCACGCCAATCTGCTGGCCGCGGCGGCGCCGGCCGCGAAGGTTTCAGGGCAGATGATGAACGCGGCCACCGGTACGCGCATTACGCTGAACGCGACGTTCGGGATTCTGCGTGAGTTGACGGGTTACGACGGCAAGCCGGCTTACGCTCAAGCGCGCGCCGGGGACATACGCGACTCGCTCGCCGATATTCGGCTGGCCGGGGAACTGCTGGGCTACGAGCCGATCGTCGATTTCCGCGAGGGGCTGCGCCGCACGGTCGAGTGGTATCGCGCCGGCGGCGGAGTTTAGCAGGCGATGTTCGCGCGTTGTCCGCCACGCAAATCGGGCCGTTTTTCCACACCGCGATTTCTTGAAAACCGGGCAGTGTCCTAATTTGAAACCCACAAGGGGTCGCCAAGACTCTGTGTATTGCAATTTAAGTTTTTGCGTTCTCGTTGGGATAGTGGAACTCACAAGCTCTTATGTACTCTGGATCGTTAAAGACTCTCATCCGTTCCTTTTCAGTAAGCGTCCTGAGTTCCCCTCTTGACTTGAGAGAGATTCCATCTCTTGAAGTGTCCACTTCTTTTTGGTGGACACTTCAAGAGTGTGTCTAGGCGGCTTGGCAGGATTGGGTCTGTAGTGA
>Ga0187851_10002802_pt1 | contig 15107 bp, 12 predicted proteins | sample June2016WEW_6_10_FD_132997 | JGI IMG/M metagenome (GOLD analysis project Ga0187851, IMG submission 132997) | Peatland microbial communities from SPRUCE experiment site at the Marcell Experimental Forest, Minnesota, USA - June2016WEW_6_10 | ecosystem: Environmental > Terrestrial > Soil >...
CGTGCTATTCCACACGGCTCACGCCGTGGGCTAGGATGTTTCGCCCTCCGGGCTTCGGAAATGTACAAACTCCCGATCCGAGCGAAGCTCGGACGGTCGCGGTTGAACCGATCTTGGCGTCGGGCAAGCGTCCGAGCTTCGCTCGGATTGACAAGGCAGGAGCCTTATCCCACCTGCCGCCTCCTGCTAAGATAAAAGTTATCCACACCTAGGGAGGAACAGCTCAACTTGAACTCTGCCATTCTCGCCCTGGAGGACGGCGCGGTCTTCGAGGGCAGGAGTTTTGGCGCCCCTTCCGAACGGTCCGGGGAAGTTGTCTTCAACACCGCCCTCACCGGCTACCAGGAAGTCTTCACCGATCCTTCCTATTCCGGCCAGATCGTCATTCTCACCAATCCCCAGATCGGCAACTACGGAACCAGCCAGGGCGATAACGAGTCCGCGCGGCCTTACATCGAAGGCCTGGTGGTGCGCGAATTCTCCCCCATCGCCAGCAACTGGCGTTCGGATACCGAGGCCGGCGCCTTCCTGGCGCGCCACGGCGTCCCCATCGTTTCAGGCCTCGATACGCGCGCGCTGGTTCGCCACCTGCGCACCCGCGGCGTCATGCGCGGGGTGCTCTCGGCGGTGGAAAGCGACGCGCGCGTACTGGTCGAAAAGGCGCGTGGCATTCCTTCCATGGTGGGCCTCGACCTCGCGAGCCGCGTCTCCACTCCCGAGCGGTATGAATGGACTGAGGGTGTGGACGCCTGCTCGCCCTCCGAAGGCATTGCGCCGGCGCCCGAGCCGAAGCTCCACGTGGTGGCCTACGATTTCGGCATCAAGCTCAATATTCTGCGCCGCCTCCGGCAGGTGGGCTGCCGCGTGACCGTGGTTCCCGCGCTCACTTCCGCCGAAGATGTGCTGGCGCTCGGGCCCGACGGCGTCTTCCTTTCCAACGGCCCCGGCGACCCCGAGCCGCTCCGGCCGCAGGTGGCCAACATCCGCAAGCTCATCGGCCGCGTCCCGGTGTTCGGCATTTGCCTGGGCCACCAGTTGCTAGGCCTGGCCGTGGGCGGGAAGACTTACAAACTGAAGTTCGGGCATCGCGGCGCCAACCACCCGGTGCGCAATGAAATCACAAGCAAGGTGGAGATTACCTCCCACAATCACGGCTTCGCGGTGGACCCCGAGTCGCTCAACGCGAACGAAATCGAGATCACGCACGTCAACTTGAACGACGGAACGTTGGAGGGCTTCCGTCACCGCAACCATCCGGCATTCTGCGTGCAGTATCATCCCGAGGCAGCGCCCGGGCCGCACGATTCGCATTATCTTTTCGACGATTTCGTCAAACTCATGGGAGAGCGGTGATGCCCAGACGCACCGACATCCACCGCATCCTGATCGTCGGCTCCGGCCCCATTGTCATCGGCCAGGCCTGCGAGTTCGACTATTCCGGGACCCAGGCCGCCAAAGCCTTGCGTGCCGACGGTTTCGAAATCGTGCTGGTGAATTCCAATCCGGCCACCATCATGACGGACCCGGACCTGGCCGACCGGACCTACGTGGAACCGCTGACGGTGGCTTATCTCGAAGAGATCATCCGCCGCGAGCGCCCCGACGCGCTGCTTTCCACGGTGGGCGGGCAGACCGGCCTCAACCTCTCGGTGGAACTGGCCGAAGCGGGCATTCTGGAACGGTACGGTGTGGAGCTGATCGGGGCCAAGATCGACGCGATAAAGAAGGCCGAAGACCGCCTGCTGTTCAAAGACGCCATGCGCAAGATCGGCCTGGAGACGCCGCAATCGCAGCTCGTCATGGGCATCAAGGCCGGGCTGGCGTTCGCCGAGCGCATCGGCTACCCGGTGATTCTGCGCCCCAGCTTCACCCTGGGCGGCACCGGCGGCGGCATCGCCTACAACCAGGAAGAGCTGGCCGAGATTCTGGAACGCGGGCTGGCCCTCTCGCCGGTGCACGAAGTGCTCATCGAAGAGAGCGTGCTGGGGTGGAAGGAATTCGAGCTGGAGGTGATGCGCGACCTGGCCGACAACTGCATCATCGTCTGCTCCATCGAAAACTTCGACCCCATGGGCGTGCACACCGGCGATTCCATCACGGTGGCCCCCGCCCAGACGCTCACCGACCGCGAATACCAGATGATGCGCGACGGCGCGCTGCGCTGTTTGAGAGAAATCGGCGTGGATACGGGCGGCTCCAATGTGCAGTTCGCCATCGATCCGCGCACCGGGCGGATGGTCATCATCGAGATGAACCCGCGCGTCTCGCGCAGCTCCGCGCTGGCGTCGAAAGCCACCGGCTTCCCTATCGCCAAGATCGCCGCCAAGCTGGCGGTGGGCTACCGGCTGGACGAAATCCGCAACGACATCACGCGCAAAACGCCGGCCTGCTTCGAGCCCACCATCGATTACGTGGTGGTCAAGATTCCCAAGTGGGCCTTCGAGAAATTCCCCGGCGTCGATTCCACGCTGGGGACGCAGATGAAATCCGTGGGCGAGGTGATGGCCATCGGTCGCACCTTCAAGGAAGCGTTGTACAAGGGGCTGCGGAGCCTGGAAACCGGCAAGGCCTTCGGCTCCGAGAAATTCGATAAGGCGCTCATCCCGCAGAAGCTCATCACCCCCACGCCGGACCGCCTCAACTACCTACGCTTCGCCCTGGCCACTGGCTCCAGCGTTCAGGAAGTCCACGAGCTGACCGCCATCGACCCGTGGTTCCTGGAGCAGCTCAAGGAAGTCGCGGATTTCGAAAACGAGCTGGCCGCGCACGCGGAGCTGCCGGCCGTTCCCGCCGATCTTTTCCGCCGCGCCAAGCGCTTTGGCATATCGGACGTGCAACTCGCCAAGTCCTGGGGGGTGGACGAGTTGGCGGTGCGCGCGCGCCGCAAGGAGCTGGGCGTGGCCGCCGTATTCAGCCGCGTGGATACCTGCGCCGCCGAGTTCGAGAGCTTCACGCCGTATCTGTACTCCAATTACGAAAGCTCGTGCGAGGCCGATCCGGGCCAGCGGGCGAAGGTCATGATCCTGGGCAGCGGCCCCAACCGCATCGGCCAGGGCATCGAGTTCGACTACTGCTGCTGCCATGCTTCGTTCGCGCTGCAGGAACTGGGCGTCGAATCGATCATGGTGAATTGCAATCCCGAGACCGTCTCCACCGACTACGACACCAGCGACCGCCTGTACTTCGAGCCGCTCACGCTGGAACACGTGCTGAACATCGCCGATACCGAAAAGCCCGACGGCGTGATCGTGCAGTTCGGCGGGCAGACGCCGCTCAACCTGGCGCTGCCCCTCAAGCGCGCCGGAGTGCCCATCATCGGCACCGACCCGGCCGATATCGATCTGGCCGAAGATCGCAAGCTGTTCGGCAAATTGCTCGACGAGCTGGGAATTCCGTGCCCCGCCAATGGCACGGCCACCAGCGTGGAGGAGGCGTGCGAGGTGGCCCTGCGCCTGGGTTACCCTGTGCTGGTGCGCCCCAGCTACGTGCTGGGCGGGCGCGCCATGGTGATCGCCTACGACGAGGAGATGATTCGCCAGTACATGCGCGAGGCCGTGACTTTCTCCCAGGAGCGCCCGGTACTGATCGACCGCTTCCTCGAAGACGCCACGGAAGTGGATGTGGACGCGCTGGGCGATGGCGACGAAGTGCTGATTGCCGGCATCATGGAGCACATCGAGGAAGCCGGCGTGCACTCCGGCGACAGCTCCTGCGTGCTGCCGCCGCAATCGCTGGCCGAGGCCAACATCCGCACGATTGAAGACTACACCGTGCGCCTGGCCAAGGCGCTCCACGTGATCGGCCTGATGAACGTGCAGTACGCCATCCAGAACGGGGTGGTCTACGTGCTGGAGGTGAACCCGCGAGCCTCGCGCACCGTGCCCTACGTGAGCAAGGCCACCGGCGTGCCGCTGCCCAAGATCGCGGTCGGCCTGATGTGGGGACGCAAGCTGAAGGATTACGCGCACCTCACCGGCGGAGTCACTTCGGGGACCCTGAGCGTGCCGCAAGTGTTCGTGAAGTCGCCCGTGTTCCCGTTCAACAAGTTCCCCGGGGTGGACCCGGCGCTCGGGCCGGAAATGCGCTCCACCGGCGAAGTCATGGGCGTGGGCATCAACTTCGGCGAGGCGTTTCTGAAAGCGCAAATCGCCGCCGGCAGCCCGCTGCCGGACAAAGGCACGGTGTTCATCAGCGTGAACGAGCGCCACAGACAGGAAGCCGTGGAGGTGGCCAGGCGCTTCGCCGCGCTGGGCTTCAACCTGGTGGCCACCCGAGGGACGGCCGCCCTGCTGCGCAACGCCGGCCTGCAATGCCGGATGGTGTTCAAGGTGAACGAAGGCCGCCCCAACGTGGTGGATCTGTTAAAGGGCGGATCCGTCCAGCTGGCCATCTACACCACCGCCGGCGCACCCGCGTTCCTGGATGAGAAATCCATCCGCCGCGGCGCGGTGACGTATCGCGTCCCCTGCATCACCACCATGAGCGGCGCCAAAGCCGCCGCCGATGCAGTAGCCTCCCGCCGCCGGGACCCCATCCGGGTGTGGAACCTGCAGGAAATCCACGCGGCGAAACAGACCACGGCGTAGGGGCATGTGGGACAGGCGGTTCCGCCTGTCAATCCGAGCGTAGCTCGGATGCCGTCGTCAGCAGCCGGTTGGCAGGCGAAAGCGCCTGCCCCACAATTCCGGACGACGTCCGCCAAACATAAGAACTCCAGGGGCCGGGCATCCTCGGCCCGCGGACCTGAGGAACGTATCGGACGGTCGCAGATCAACCTTGTTATCGGAGGCCATTTCGCGTCAGAATGAGAACATGGCGAAGCACGACAACAAGCCTGTCGCCCGGAAGAACGGCCACTCGCCGAAGCCTCCGGTTACGCCGCTGGGCAGGGAACTCCGGGAGCTTCGTGAGAAGTATATCGCTTCCGGCGGCAAGCTGCTGAACCGACGAGAGTTGGAACGGGAAGTGGCGGAACGCCGGGGACTGCGTTAGTGGATGGCCGGCCCATTCGCACTTTTCTGGACAGTGGGGTTCTGATCGCCGCCTACAAAGGTTCGCCCTCCGTCGAAGCATCTGCGATCGGCATCCTGGACGACCCCAATCGGGTTTTCCTCAGCAGCCCTTTCATTCGCCATGAAGTCTCGCCGAAGGCTCTCTATAACCGGCAGCAGGACGAGTATCGCTTTTACCAGAGGTACTTTAGGCGCGCGGTTTTCTGTGACGATCTGAAGTTGATTCTGAGCCACGCAGGCAAGGAATCGGCGAAATCGGGCATCGGCGCGATGGATTCCTTGCACATTGCCGCCGCCCACCTGCTCGATGCCGACGAATTCGTCACCTCCGAAAAGCCGGGCAAGTCGATCTACCGGACGTCGCTGCTCAAGGTCGTCTATCTGTTCCGGTAGACCTCCGTTTTTCGCGCTCCGACGGGCTCGGACCCTCTGCGAGATAGACTAATACTGTGGACTCGGAACTGAAGCAATACCTGGTCGAGATGGAAGAGCGGATCGTGGCATACGTCAACGAGAGATCCGAACAGGTTGAAACCAAGCCGCTGACGGAGTTCCACAGGTGGGCGTCGCCGGCAGAGGCGCGCAATCGCGCCATCGCCACGGCTCTCCGGCGATCGATCTTGAGATGGAAGCCCTGGCTGAACGGGCAGGAGCGCTCGAAGGCCGCAAACCTCAATAGCCTTTTAGCCGGCGTTCAACTCCCGATGAGGGTTCACTTTCCCGACAGCGCTTTTCCGGCGTCCGCGACGGTAATTATCAAGACCATGGGATCGACGGGCGAAACGGCGAATCCGCGCCGCTCATAGAACCGTTTTGCATCCTCGGAGATAGCGGTCACAAGGATGGCCCGGATACCCGCAATCCCGGCAGCCTGCAGCGTCCGCATGACCGCATCGCGCAACAGGCTGGTCCCCAGGCTGCGGCCCTGCCAGGCGCGGTCCACCGCCAGCCGGCCGAGGATCATCACCGGCACGGGGTCCGGCATATTCCGCCGGACACGGCCCGGCGCCGCCGCCTGCGCCACACCTCCGCTGGCCAGCGCGTAATAACCCACAACCCGCCCGCCGGCGCATACAACGTAGGTCCGCGACGCCCCGGTTGCTTCGTTCGCCAGAGGGGGCTTTCCCAACCAGCTATCCAGATCCGGCGCGCCGGAATCGAATGCCGACACGTCATGCGCCGCCGTCAGGTGTTCCGGCGCGCTTATGTCCCGCGCGCCGACCGTCATCGCTCCCAGGCTGCCTTCGTCGTCAACAGCCGCCGCAGACGGCTATTCTCCGCCGGCGGTTTGTCCAGAGCGGCGGTGAACCGCTTGTAGGCCTTTTCATCGAGCAGAAAAAACCGCTGGTCCAGAAGCACGGCCGTGGCTTCCCGGCAAGCCGCCTCCAGCATGAACTCCGACCGGTTCTTCCCAAGCCTTTCCGCCGCGCGGTCGATGAGAGACCTCTTCACCTCGTCCGCCCGAAGGTTGATCGTGACGCCGCTTGCGCCTGTATTCCGCATGGCTGTTGTTTCTTTCTGTGTATACAAACACTATACGGAACTGTGTTGACACTGTCAACACACGCTACGCCTTCAACGCCTCCGCCAGCTCCGCCGCCGGCAGCCGCACGCCCACGTAGAAAGTTCCGAACAGGGCGTAGAGGGCGCTCACTTCGTCGAAGCGCATTTCGTAGATCAGCTTTTTGAACACCAGCGGGTCGTCGGCGAAAAGGTCCACGCCCCACTCCCAATCGTCGAAGCCGATGGAGCCGGTGATGATCTGCCGCACCTCGCCCGCGTACCGCCTTCCCACCATGCCGTGCTCGTGCATCAGGCGCTGCCGGTCGGCCATGGGCGCCCGATACCAGTTCACCGATTCCCCGCGCCGCCGGTCCATGGGGTAGAAGCAAATGTACTTGGAAGCCGGAATCTCCGGCCAAAGCCGCGGAGCCATGGCCTGGCGCTGCCGCGCCAGCACGTCCTCAATCTCGTTGTTCCATTCCTCCGAATGCGGCTCGACCCCGCGCGAGGCCAGCGCGCCGTACACCCGGGCGCTCGATTCATACAGTCCCAGCTCCACCACGGAGATGTAGGAAGCGGCGGGTTCCAGGTAATCGGTCAGACGCAGACGCCCCAGTTCCCGTTGGACATGGCCCAGCTCTTCGAAGCTGCGCCGGAAGTGCACCAGCAGCAGGTCGCCCTTGTGTCCCAGCAGCGAATACATGCCGCTGTGGCGGCCATCCGCCGGGCGTTCCCATAGGCCCAGAAGTTCGGCCGCTTCGGCCACGGTTTCATCGCGCTCGGCCGCGGCCAGCGCGCGCCACGCGGGCCGCCGGAAGCGCATCATCTGGTGCAGCACGCTAGAGCCCTCCAGCGTCAGCGGGACGGCGGGCAGCGCGGCGTGGGCAAGCGTATCGGGCGTCATATCCAACATTATATGGGTGGGAAGGCGCCCAATCCGTTATCCCAACTTAGCCGGCGCCGGCCTTGGCGGGCGCCATGCATTCCTTGACTTTCCTGGCAAGCTGCTTTACGGTGTAGGGCTTGGCGAAAAAGCCGGCGGTCTCAACCGCCGTGAACCGCTCCTCTACGTCCAGATCGCCGAATCCGCTGCATATCAGCACCGGCACGTCGGTCCGTATCTCCCGAATCCGTTGCAGCGTCGCCCCCCCGTCCATTCCCGGCATGGCCACGTCCAGGAGCACCAGCCCGACCGCCGCCGAGTTCTCCTGGAACAAACGCACCCCTTCGTAACCATCCGCGGCCAGCAGCACCCGGTATCCGAACGATTCGAGCGCCGATTTGGAGAAGTTCCGGATCATCTCCTCGTCGTCCACAACGAGTATGGTTCCCGCGCCGCGCAGGTCCGTGCGGCCCTCGCCTTCCGCCTTAGGCGCGGCCGCCGTCTCCGCCACCGCGAACAGCGTCTTGAAAGAGCTTCCCCGGCCGGGAACGCTGTGGACCTGCACCGCCCCCTTGTGCTGGCGGATAATCCCCAGCACGGCCGCCAGCCCCAAACCGCGGCCCGTAAACTTGGTGGTGAAGAACGGGTCGAAGATCCGCTTGACGGTCGATTCGTCCATTCCCGAGCCGTTGTCCCGCACCTCCAGGAACACATACTCCCCCGGCGCCACCTTTTCGCCTTTGTACAAATCGGGCAGGGGCTCATGGGTCACGGTCTGCTGTCCGGTTCTCACCAGGACCACGCCCCCCTCGGTTCCAATCGCCTCGGCCGCGTTGATCATCAGATTCATGGCCACCTGTTGCACCTGGCTGGGATCGGCCAGCAGCAGCGGCAGATGCCTGTCCAGATCCATCCGAATCTGCACCGCCGGTGGAATCGACTGATGGATCAGCCTGCCGGTGCGCATCACCACTTCCGACAGGTCCACACGTTCCGCGTAGAACCGGCCCTTTCCCGCATAGGCCAGCAGTTGCCGGGTCAAATCGGCGGCGCGCTCTCCGCCGCTGACGATGCTCTCGAGCGCCGGTTGCGCGGGGTCGTTTTCCGGCAGGGCGTTCAACAGGAGACTCGCGTTTCCCACCATGCTGGTCAGCAGGTTGTTGAAATCGTGGGCCACTCCGGCGGCCAGATAGCCGATGGCTTCCATTTTCTGCGATTGCCGCGCCTCCTCCTCGGCGCGCCGGCTGTCGGTCACGTCTTCGATGGCCAGCAGAATCCGCTCTTCCCGTTCGAAGCGGTGCGCGTTCAGCACCAGGGTCCGCTGCCCCGCGGACCCGGATTCGTACTCCATCTCGAAATCTTCCATGATGCGGTCCTTGGGCAGAACGTCATCGAGGAACAGCCGCAGCGCCGGGACGCTCAGGCGGCCGCCTTCCAGGTCGTAGACGAAGTGGCGCTCCACTTCCTCGGGCGTGGTCCGGAAGGCCCGATAGAAGGACTTGTTGGCCCCGATCACGCGAAGATCCGGCCCCAGCACCAGCAGCGAGCCGCGAACCGTGTCGATGGTGGCCTGCGCGAACTCGCGCGCTCTCTCGAGCTCGGTGTTGCGCACCTGGAGCTCCTGGTTGACCGTGGTCAGCTCCTCGTTGGCCGCCTCCAGTTCCTCCTTGGAGGATTCCAGCTCTTCGTTGAGGCTCTGCAATTCCTCGTTGGCCGCGACAATTTCCTCGCTGGCCGCCTCGTGCTCCGCAATCACCGCTTCCAGGTGCGCGCGGCTGGAGGCCAGCTCCTTCTCCAGGCGGCCGAGGCGCGCCTCGAAAATGCGCGCGTCCTCGGGCGTGCGCGCCGACGCGGCGGATCCGTGGCCGGCCCATCCGGCGCCATCCTCGAAGGCGATCAGGAAGTTATCCCGCTCCGCCCCCAGCGGGGTGATCTCCAGGCTCAGCTCGCGGCGGGAAGCGCCTTCTCCAAACTGCACCCGCTCGATCCTCACCGATTGGCCCGTACTGCCGGCCTGCTGGATTGCGTTTTCCAATTCAGCCGTATGAGCCTTCCCCACCACTCCCAGTATTTCCGGGTTCTGAAGGTCGGAACCCAGGAAACTCCTGGTTTCGCCGCTGCTCACCACCGTCTCCAGATTCCGGTTGACGATCATCCTCGGAGGGCCGTAGCGATGCACCACCACCCGGTCGGCCTGTTGCCGCACATCGGCTTTGCGCGGCGGCCGCTCCGCCGCGGCCGCCAGCTCCCGCATGGGCTGCGTCCTCCTGCGGCTGGCCTGCGCGGCGGCCGGACGCCGGGCCACTTCCTGCTTCACGTACAGGCGCGCCTCCCGGTCCACGGGCGCAAACAGGTCGGCGGATGAGACGGCCGTCTCGGACCTGCCCAACAACAGGAAGCCGCCGGGGTTCAGCGCGAAGTGGAACCTCGAAAATACGCGTTCCTGCATGGAATCCAGGTAGATCAGCACGTTCCGGCAACTGATCAGGTCCATGTGCGAGCACGGCGGGTCGTTCAACAGGTCGTGCCGCGAGAAGATGCAGCGGTCGCGCAGTCTTCGGCTGACCTGAAACTCCCTTCCCGTGCGCACGAAGTAGCGCGCCAGGCGCTCCGGCGAAACATCCGCCGAGATGTTCTCGATGTACACGCCCCGGCGGGCCTTATCGATGGCCGCTTCGTTGATATCGGTGGCCAGAATCTGCACCGGAATGCGCGACTGCATCAGATCCGCCACCTCCAGGAAGCAGATGGCGATGGAATAGGCTTCCTCGCCCGTCGAGCAGCCCGTCACCCATACCCTCACCGCCGCATCCGGGGAAGCCTGCCGGATGAGGCCCGGAAACACTCTCCGGCTCAGAACGTCGAAGGCTTCCGGATCGCGGAAAAAGCGGGTGACGCGGATCAGAATATCCTGGGCCAGCGCGTGCATTTCGTCGGGGTTCTGCCGGGAGTACTGCGCGTACTCGCTGAGGCTTTCTTGCCGAAGCAGAGCCACCCGCCGCAACACCCGCCGCCTGACGGTGGACTGCCGGTAGGGGCCGAAATCGATGCCGGTGTAGGCTCGCAGCAGGTCGTTCACGGTCTGAAAGTCCATCTCGGAGTTGGGCGACGCCCCGGCCAGTTCCACGGCGTCGCCGTGAACCAGGCGAGGCTCGCGGGCGAGGCGGGCCAATTCCGCGGCGATTCCCTCCGGCGACAGGATGAAGTCCACGCAGCCGGTGGCGATGGCGCTGCGCGGCATCCCGTCGAACTTGGCCGAGGCCGGGTCCTGCGCCAACACCACGCCGCCCTCCGCGGAGATGGCCTGGACCCCCAGCGCTCCATCCGAGCCCGTCCCGGAGAGAATCGCAGCCATCGAACGGCAGTTCCGGCCGGCGGCCAGCGAGCGGAGAAATGAGTCGATGCCTCTACCCGAGATCTCCCTTGGCTTGAGCGCGAGCCTGGGACCTAAAATCGTCATGGCGGCGTTGGGCGGAATCACGTACACGTGGTTTGGCGCCAGCTCTGTCCCGTTCTCCACCTCATGCACCGGCATGGCCGTTTCCCGGGAAAGCAATGGAACCAACATGCTGGCGTGGCCGGGGGCCAAGTGCTGGATGAAGACGAACGCCATGCCCGTATCGGCGGGCAGTCCCCGCAGCAGCTCCGTGACCGCCTCCAGACCGCCCGCTGAAGCTCCAATGGCTACCACCGGGCATGGTGGCTCCCGCCGATCGCTTTGGCTGGAGTCGCCGCTCTCAGGGTCCGGAAGGATGGATTCAGGGGCCAACTCGGCTGGTTGCATGGCAGTCTTCGGTTGGACTCGATTATGTCGGATTTCTTTCAGCTATACAAGGTTTTCTTATAAATAATTACAATTAATATCGAAGCACTCGAATTATTTCCGTAAGATATTGATTCCGCGGGGCAAGTTCGAAGATACCGCGAGCATGTCGGGGAGCCTGAAAGAAAGAATTAAAGCACTTTTTCGACGCTTCGATCGGGAAGCCGGCCGGCGGCTGCGAAGAAGGCGCGGGACGGCGCCTTCGCCTGCCAACTGTTTTCTTCCCGGCTTTCCGCGCCCCGGAACACCTTTGCGGCCCGCCCCTACTAAGCCCGCGTCCGCTTGTGCTCTAATCTCCTTCATGGGCGCCGTTTTCACCGGCGCGGCCGTCCCGCCGCGGCCCGCCGCGCGGAAGATGACGCTCGCCCCGCTCATCGCCGTTACCTACTTCCTGGTCGCCGGAGGCCCGTTCGGCCTGGAGGATATCGTTTACAAGGCTGGCTACGCCGGCGCCATTCTGATTCTTTCCGTCACGCCGCTGCTGTGGAGCCTGCCCACCGCGCTGATGGTGGCCGAGCTGGCCAGCTCCCTTCCCTGCGATGGCGGCTACTACGTATGGGTCACCCGCGCCATGGGCCGTTTCTGGGGTTTTCAGGAGGCTTGGCTGTCCTTGACCGGCAGCTTGTTCGACATGGCCATCTATCCCACCCTCTTCGTCGCGTACCTGGGCCATTTCGCGCCCGCGCTGACGGCCAACGGCAGGGGCGTCTGGATCGGCGTCGGCCTGGTGGCCGTTTGCGCCGCGTGGAACCTGTTGGGGGCCAGGAGCGTGGGCCTTGGCTCGCTGGCCCTCAGCGTGGTTCTGCTCGGTCCGTTCGCGGTTCTCACGCTGTACGCGCTGTTCCAGCGCGCCCCATCCGCCGCCGCGCCGGTTCCCCTTGGCCGCGTCGATGTGCTGGGGGGAATTCTGGTGGCCATGTGGAACTACATGGGCTGGGACAACTCTTCGACCATCGCCGGCGAAGTGGACCGGCCCCGCCGCACATACCCGCTGGCGATGGCCATCGCCGTGGCGCTGGTGGCCTTGACTTATATCGTCCCTATCGCGGCCGTGGCGCTCACCGGCCTGGACCCCAATCGCTGGTCCACGGGCGGCTGGGCGGATGTGGCGCGCGCGGCAATTCACAATCCGGCGGCCGGCGCCGTTCTGGCGGCCGCCATCACGGCCGGCGGCATGATCGGCGCGGCCGGCACACTCAACGCGCTCACCTTGGCCCTTTCCCGGCTTCCGGTAGCGCTGGCCGAAGACGGTTATCTGCCTAAGGCGTTTTGCAAACGGCATCCCCGCACCGGCGCGCCAACGGTCGCGATTGCAGCCTGCGCGGCTGCCTGGGCTCTTTGCCTGGGGTTGCCCTTCGTGAAACTGATCGCGCTGGACGTCCTGCTGACCGGTCTCAGCATTCTTCTGGAGTTCGCCGCGCTGGTGGTCCTGCGCATCCGCGAGCCCTATCTCTCGCGCCCCTACCGCGTGCCCGGCGGTCTGTGGGGGGCGGTCGCTATCGGCGTCCCGCCGCTCGCTTTCCTGGTCCTCACCGTGCTGCGCAACCGGGCTGAACCGGTGGGCCCCATCGACGCTCTCCAGTTGGGAGGGATCCTGATCGCCTTGGGCGGGGGCGTGTACGTCGTGGCGGGAAGGCGTGCGCGGGCCGGCGGGCGCGCTACAGGCGGTTGATCAGACTGGCCACGTATCCCGCGCCGAATCCGTTGTCGATGTTCACCACCGTGACGTTGCTCGAACAGCTATTGAGCATGCCCAGCAGGGCCGCCAGCCCGTGAAAGCTGGCCCCGTAGCCCACGCTGGTAGGGACGGCGATGACCGGGCAGGACACCAGGCCGCCCACCGCGCTCGGCAACGCGCCCTCCATCCCGGCGCACACCACCACCACGCGCGCCTGCCAGAGGCGCTCGCGGCTCTGCATCAACCGGTGGATGCCGGCCACTCCGATATCGTGGATGGCGTCCACTTCGTTGCCCATCACCTCCGCCGTCAGGCGCGCCTCCTCGGCCACCGGCATGTCGCTGGTTCCGGCGCACACCACGGTCACCGTGCCTTTGCCGCGCACCGTGCGGTCGCGCCAGAAGCGGATGGCGCGGGAAAGCGGAAAGTACTCCCCGCCCGGCAGTTTCTCCGCCACCGCCGCGGCGCATTCGCGATCCGCCCGCGTAATGAGCACGTTGGCCGAGTGCTCCAGCAGGCTTTCGGCAATGGCCACCACCTGCTCCGGAGTCTTGCCCTGCGCGAAGATCACCTCCGGCATGCCGTGACGCAGCGCCCGATGGTGGTCCACTTTGGCGAAGCCCAGATCTTCGAACGGCAAGTGCCGCATGCGGTCCACAGCCGCGTCCACTTCCACCGCGCCGCTTCGCACCTGCTCCAACAAAGCCCGGAGTTGCTCCTGATCCATGACGATAAGAATAACAACTCCCGTGTGCGCCGCGCTTCCTCCCGTGATCCGTCCGCAAGCTCCATTCACCGGAGACGCTGGGACGCGGAGAGATCGCTGAGAACGTAAGAATTTCAGAATGAAATTCAAAGAATTGAGGCCGCAAATCAAATGATTCTCCGCGCCCGCTCCGCGTCGCGGCGGTTCCGCGGTGACCCATTCCGCGCTACAAAGGGGTCAGTGCCCCGCGCAAACTCGAGAGCGCAAAAGTACTAAGGAGATTTTTGTGGAGTTCTGGACCTTTTAGTCTATTGAAGCGTCCAGGTTCGAATCGAGAAAATGAGATCAGGCATGAGTTCAGTCCAGCACGATATCAGCGCCAACCTCGCGACCGCGCTCGACCGCCGCGGGAACAGCCGTTTTCCGGTTCGGGAAGAGGTCCGGTACCGAATGCTCAACGCCAAGTCGCTGAGTGTCACCGGCGTCGGCAAGACATTGAACATCAGCAGCGGAGGGATTCTCTTCACCACCGAAGAGAAGCTGCCGATGGGCAAGCTGGTCGAAGTCGCGGTGAACTGGCCGGCGAGGCTGGGAGGGTCCTGTCCGCTCCGGTTCGTCGCGGTGGGCCGGGTGGTGCGCGCGGAGGCCGACAAAGCCGCCGTGCGCATCGAACGCTACGAGTTCAAAACCCGCCGCGTCTCGGCGTGACCGGCTTTCATCAAAGCCCCGCGATTGACCCGCGGCGCGGGCCCGCGTTTCAGCCACGATGCCTCCCAATTCCTGGATTACGCGGCCGCTTGGAAGAAGGTGAAAGCCGATAGCGGAAATCGGACTTGCCCCGACGCCGGGGGCACGGCTATACTGGCATTTCGCTGAGTTGTTTATGACGGCGAGAGACGATATCGATCCATTAGCGCCCCAGCGCGAAGCCGCTTTCTTTTACGGTCTCTTCCTGCGGGGGCATGACGTGGAAACCCTGCGCCAGGACATCGACGTTCCCGGCGCCATGCTCGAAAAGTGGATGAAAGCCCACGATTTCGAAGCTCCATTCCGCGAGAACCTGCAGCGAGTCTACACTTACAGGAAACAGGTGCTGGCGATTTTCGACGGCCTGGTATCCAACGAGCAGATGCAGCCGCGTTTCGTGCAGTAGGCTATCGGCGCTTGCTCGCGCCCGCCGGTATTACTTTTTTGGCGCCTCCGGAGTCTGAACGGCCTGGGCCTTCTGGCGCTCGAGTTCTCCGATCTTGAACGTTACGCCCGCGCCATTCCACACCAGCATGAGACCATGGGAAACAGGTCGCAGACGGGCACGCCGACGCTGCCTCCCGGCGACGGGTAAAAGGTAACCGGAGCGGAAAGGAGCCCGATCTCCCGCCCGATCTTGAGTTCGGATACCGAGCCGGTCTCCAGCCGTACCGTGAGTTCCGTGGATAGTCCCGGCGCGACGCTTATCTTCTCGGAGCGGGCAACCTGGAAGCCCGGGGCGAACGCGGTCAAAC
>Ga0187851_10002805_pt1 | contig 15101 bp, 13 predicted proteins | sample June2016WEW_6_10_FD_132997 | JGI IMG/M metagenome (GOLD analysis project Ga0187851, IMG submission 132997) | Peatland microbial communities from SPRUCE experiment site at the Marcell Experimental Forest, Minnesota, USA - June2016WEW_6_10 | ecosystem: Environmental > Terrestrial > Soil >...
CACCACCGGCAGCCCGCTCTGCTCCCAGGCCAGCCGGGCGGACCGGTGCGAGAGCGCCGTCGGCCCGGTGACCACCCGGGCCCCGGGAGCGAGCCGCCCGTAGCGTTCCTCATCGGCGCGCTGGCAGACCACGGCCATGTCCGCGCCCGCCACGTCGAGCGCGCCGATCAGTCCGTCAACGTACCGGCCGAGCGCTCCCCGGTCGGCTGGCACGTCGGTCGCATCAATCAGTACGCGAGGTGCCACGACCGCACTTGCTCCTCTCCTGGGTCACCCGGGCAGGCTGACAAAGCAGAGCTCGCCTCAACCGCACGGCCCCGGCACGCCTTCGTGGATGTCCCGTCAATGATGAAGCCTACGCCCTGCGCCGAGTCAGCGACGAGCACTTCGGCCCGGCCCGGTCGCAGGACCCCCGGGGCGGCGGGCCCGGACGAGCACGATGGCGCCGCCGTCCCCGTGCGCTCCGCGATCGGCCGCCGCGACCAGCGGCGTCACCGGCGCGGCCGCGTTGAACCCGATGCGCCCGCCGTAGGCGGACAGACCCAGGTACAGCTGCTGGGCCCAGCGGGTCCTGAACTGGTACTGATGATCAACCACGGTGAGCCCGCGGGCGGCCAGCAGCCCCGTCAGCTCGTCGTGGGAGTAGGTGTGCTTCACCCGGTACCGCTCGCAGTGCGCCCGGTACAGCCGCGGCCACCGCTCCGCCAGCGTCAGCGCGTCCGCGGACATGACCAGCTCACCGCCGGGGGCGAGCACCCGGGCCATCTCGTCAACGGCCCGCGGGCCGTCGTCGAAGTGCTCGATCGCGCAGACCGACATCACCCGGTCGAAGCTCGCATCGGCGAACGGCAGCCGGAGCGCGTCGCCGCGGATCAGCGCGGGCGGCGCGGCGAGCTGACGGCCGCGGCGCAGCTTGGGCTCGGCGAGATCGAGCGCGACCGCCCAGGCCCCGCGCCGCCGCGCCTGGGCCGCCCAGTACCCGTCGCCGGCCGCCACGTCGAGCACCCGCAGCCCGCGCAGGTCCGCACCCAGCCAGCTCAGCAGCGTACGGGCCTCGCGGTAACGGCAGACGTGCACCTCGTGCCCGGCCACGGCCACCGCGTCAGCAACCTTCATAAGAGAAATCTATTAGCCGAACGGACCGTGCTGCGCGCCCGGCGTCCTCCGGCTCGCCCCCGGGGGCGCCCCTGGCGGGGACGGCCGGGTCAGCACGAGGGCACGGACTTGCCCGCTTTGATGTCCTGGAGGTAGTCAACTGCCTGGGACAACGTACTCACCTTGACCAGCCGCAGGCCGGCCGGCACGGCACCCTTGGTGTCGGAGCAGTTCGTCGCCGGGGTGAGGAAAATTGTCGCGCCCGCCTGCCGTGCGCCCACCATCTTCTGCTGGATGCCGCCGATGGGATCCACCTGCCCGCCGGCCTCGATCTCCCCGGTGCCCGCGATGAACTTGCCGCCGGTCAGGTTGGCCGTGGTCAGCTTGTCGATGATGCCGAGCGCGAACATCAGGCCGGCGCTCGGGCCGCCGATGTCACCGACGCTGATCTTCACCGTGAACGGGAACTTGTACTGCTCGCTGATCTCCACGCCCATCACCGGGCGGCCGCCCGACTCCTTCGTGGCCACCGTGACCTGCTGCCGCTGGCCGCTCCTGAGCACGGTCAGGGTGAGCGTGCTGCCCGCCGGGTGCGCGGTGATCAGCCCGGTCAAGCCGGTCGCCCCGGTCACCGGATGGCCGTCCACGGCGGTGATCACGTCCCCGGCCTTGAGCACGCCGTAGGCGGGGAAGCCCGGCTCAGTCTGGACGACCACGACCTGGGTGGTGTAGCCGATGTGCAGCTCGGTCAGCGCCGCCGCGGTCGCGGTCTGCTGCGAGCCGGTCATCTGCAGCGTGTCCTGCTGCTGGGTCTGCTGCTGGGACTCGCCGGGGGCGAAAAGCTCCGATTCCGGCACCACCGCCTCGTCCGGATTCAGCCAGGCGGACAGCGCGGTGAAGATGTTCAGCCGGACGCCAGGGCCGCCGGAATAGCTCACCGTCACCAGGTTCAGGTGCCCGCTCGTGGCGTGCACCTGGTGGCCGGAGATGGTGATCAGGGGCTGGCCTGACGAGTCTTTACCCAGGGTGTTCAGCGTCGGGCCGGGCCCGAGGATGACGTAGGGCACCGATACGAGCACGCTGACCGCGATCGCCGCGGCCGTGCCGACGGCGGCGATGAGCAGCGTCAGGGAACGTCGGGACATGGTGCGACGACTCTATCGCCCCGGTCAGGGACTGCCTACCCACTCGCTGCGCCCGTCCGCGAAGAGCTGGTGCTTCCAGATCGGCACCGAGGCCTTGAGCTCGTCGATCAGCGCCCGGCAGGCGTCGAAGGCCTCGCCGCGGTGCGGGCAGGACACGGCCACCACCACGGCCAGGTCACCGATCGCCAGGTCACCGACGCGGTGCACGGCGGCGATGCCGAGGACGGGAAATTTCTCCGCCACCACCGCGGCGACCCGCCGGAGCTCGCCGATCGCGGACGGGTGCGCGCTGTAGGACAGCCCGGTGACCGGCCGGGCCTGGTCGAGGTCACGGACGGCGCCGGCGAACAGGGCGATGCCGCCCGCGCCCGGGTCCGCGACGGCGGCCCTGACCTCGTCCACCGACAGCTCGGCCGCCCGCACGTCAATCAGTCGCAGCACGCTCACGAGCCAAGATTACCCGGTGCGGCGTCAGCCCTTATGGCGCCGGGCGCGACGGACGATGGCGGCCGTGCCGATCACCGCCACCGTGGCCCCGGCCGCCCCGGCCGCGGTGATCGTGACCTCCTTGCGCGCGATGCGGCGGCCAGCCACGGCGTGCCGGCCCTGGCGCGCCTCAAGCAGGACCCGCAGCACCGCCTCGTTGCCGAACGCGGGGCGCCAGCCGGCCGCACGCAACGTGGCGCAGTCCACCACCCACGGATACAGCACGTAACGCAGGTCCATGGCCGGGGCCGGCGTCACGCCCACCCGGTGCAGCCGCTGCACGGTCCCGAGGGTGAGCCGGGGGGGCAGCTCGATGCTCTTCAGGCCGCTGATCCGCTCGACGTCCTCCGGCCCGAGCCAGCCGTCACACCCCACCGCGAAGCTGCCGTCGAGCCCCTCGCGCACCGCGAAGTCGAGCGCGGAGCACAGGTCGTCGACATGGCAGAACTGCCAGCGCGGCGCGCAGCCCTTCACGGTCAGCAGCCGGGGCGCCTCGAAGTGCCTGGTCACCAGCGTGTCCACGGACCCGGAAGACGCAGAGGCCCCGGAGGACCCGGAGGACCCGGGCGCGGCGGCGACCAGGGCGGCGGGCCGCACCACCGTGACCGCCATGCCCGGGTTGGCCCGCGGCGAGCGGCGCGCCAGCTGCTCGACCTCGAGCAGGTCCCCGGCCACGCTGCTGTCGGCGTCGGCGGCCAGCGGGGCCTGCTCGGACAGCGGGACCTGGTTCTCCGGGCGGGCGCCGTAGACCATGGCGCTTGTCACCAGGATGACGCGCCCCACCCGGGCCGCCGCCGCCGCCGTGAGCACGGTCTGCGCCCCCCGGACGTTGAAGGCGCGGCGGGTCCGGGCGTCGGAGTCAGGCGTCAGGTCAAAGTCCGCGTGCACGACGACATCGACGCCGTTCAGACGGCCGGCCAGGGCCGGGTCGCGGATATCGGCCACCCGCCACGTCACGCCCGCGATGTCGCCCCGCTGGCGATCGATGGCGATGACCTTCTTGATGTGCGGCGAGGAGGCGAGCGTGGCGGTCACGGCGGGTCCGATGCCGCTCGCCGCCCCCGTCACCGCCACCACGGGCATAGGCTGGTGACGCGCGGCGCTGCGCTCGGAGCGAACCGGCCGCCGGGCGTTTGTCACAGTGTGCTTCTCCCGAGATAACGTGACGGTCATGACCCTTCCATCCTGCCCCAGAGCCAACGATGGCTGACCGGCCGTTCGGCTTCGGTCTGCCCGACAAGCCAGAAGATCCGGGCGGCCAGGGACCCGGCGGCGGAAACCCGGGCGGTCCCGGGGGGCCCGGCGGCCCGGGGGGACCCATGGGACCGTTCGGGGCCATGGGTGATCCTCAGCAGTTCGCCGATGCCCTGCGGCAGTTCGCCGACATGCTGTCCTGGCGCGGGGGCCCGGTGAACTGGGACCTCGCCAAGAACGTGGCCCGGCACGCGATCTCGGCGGCCGGGGACCCGAGTGTGCTTGACGCGCAGCGCCGGGAGATCACCGAGGCGGTCCGGCTGGCCGACCTGTGGCTGGACGAAGCCACCACGTTCCCGTCCGGAGTCCGCAAGATCGAGGCCTGGAGCCGTTCGGAATGGCTGGAGGCGACCTTCCCGGTCTGGGCGAAACTCTGCGACCCCATCGCGGCCAAGGGCGTCGAGGCCATGAGCGGGATGTTCAACGCGGACCCGGCGCAGCTGGGCGAGGACGTGCCCGAGGAACTGCGGCAGGCGCTCGGCGCGTTCGGCGGGGGCGCGGGCGGGCTCGGCGGCCTCGGCGGCCTGTCCGCCATGATGCGCCAGATCGGCGGGGCCATGATCGGCAGCCAGACCGGGACGGCGGTCGGCGAGCTGGCCCGTGAGGTGGTCGGCTCCTCCGACATCGGATTGCCGCTCGGCGCGGCGGGCACGGCCGCGCTGCTGCCCGCCGGCGTGGCCGAGTTCGGCCAGGGGCTTTCCGTCGACGCCGGTGAGGTCAGGCTCTTCCTCGCCCTGCGGGAGGCCGCCCACCAGCGGCTGTTCGCGCACGTCCCGTGGCTGCGCGCGTACCTGCTCGGCGCGGTCGAGCAGTACGCCAGCGGCATCACCGTGGACATCGCGCGGCTGCAAGAGGCGATGCCAGAGGTCGACATCACCAACCCCGAGGCGCTCCGCGACGCGCTGTCCGGCGAGGGCCTGTTCCGGCCCGAGGACACGCCTGCCCAAAAGGCCGCGCTGACCCGGCTGGAGACGGCGCTGGCGCTGGTCGAGGGCTGGGTGGCCACGGTGGTCAGCGCCGCGGCGCGCGAGCGCCTGTCGCACGCCGACGCCCTGGCCGAAGCGATCAGGCGGCGGCGGGCCACCGGCGGCCCCGCCGAACGCACGTTCGCCACCCTGGTCGGGCTCGAGCTGCGCCCGCGCAGGCTGCGGGAAGCGACCACGATCTGGCAGGGACTCACCGAGGCCAGGGGCACCGACGGCCGGGACGCCCTGTGGGCGCACCCGGACCTGCTGCCGGCCTCCGATGACCTGGAAAACCCGGAGAGCTTCGTGCACGGTCAGCCCGAGCTGGACATTTCCGATCTCGAGGACGACGGCGACGGCTGACGCCCGCATCGTGACGTGATCCGCCCGCCCATGTCGCTGAGTTCCGGCGAAAAGGCCCTGCCTGACCAGGCCAGGACGGCATGATGGGAAGCCGCACGGGGCAGGAGCACGGCATGGGTGAACCAGAGCACACAGATGTGGTCGTGATCGGCATGGGACCGGGCGGCGAGTACGCGGCCGGAACCCTGGCCGGCGCCGGACTGCACGTCACCGGCGTCGAATCCCGCCTGGTCGGCGGCGAATGCCCGTATTACGGCTGCATCCCCTCCAAGATGATGATCCGGGCCGCCAACCTGATCGCCGAAGCCAGCCGGATTCCCGGCCTGGCCGGAACGTCGACGGTCATCCCCGACTGGTCGCCGGTGGCGCATCGGATCAGGGAGGAAGCCACCGACTACTGGGATGACAAGAAGGCGGCCGACCGGTTCACCGGCCAGGGCGGGCACCTGGTGCGCGGCTTCGGCACGATCACCGGGCCCGGGCAGGTAACCGTCAGCACCGACGAGGGCGACCGGGTCTTCGCCGCCCGCAAGGGCATCGTGGTGGCGAGCGGGACCGAACCCGCCATCCCGCCCATCGACGGCCTGGCCGGCACCCCGTACTGGACAAACCGGGACATCGTTCAAGCCGAGCAGGTGCCGCGGTCGCTCATCGTCTTGGGCGGCGGGGCCATCGGTTCGGAGTTCGCCCAGGTCTTCGCCCGCTTCGGCACCGAGGTCACCGTGATCGAGGCGCTGCCCCGGCTGCTGTCGTTCGAGGAACCTGAGTCCAGCAAGCTGATCGAGCGGATCTTCACCGCCGAAGGCATCACGGTCCGCACCGGCGCCCCGGCCGAGCACGTCGGCCACGATGGCACCCGCTTCACCGTGCAGGTGGCGGGGACCACGCCGAGCGCCGAACGGCTGCTGATCTCCACCGGCCGCCGGATCGGGCTGGCCGCGCTTGGCGTGGCCGCGGTCGGGCTGGACGAGACGGCGCACGCGATTCCCACCGACGGGTGGATGCGCGCCGCGGACGGCGTGTGGGCGCTCGGCGACGTGACCGGCAAGGGCGCGTTCACCCACATGTCCATGTACCAGGCGGACATCGTGGTGCGCGACATCCTGGGCCAGGGCGGCGCGCAGGCCGACTACCGGGCGGTGCCGAGGGTGACGTTCACCGACCCGGAGATCGGCAGCGTGGGCCAGACCGAGGAACAGGCGCGGGCGGCCGGGCTGACGGTACGCACCGGCGTCAGCCAGATCCCCGCCTCGTCCCGGGGCTGGATCCACAAGGCAGGCAACGACGGCTTCATCAAACTGGTCGAGGATGCCGAACGGTCCGTGCTCGTCGGCGCCACGTCGGCCGGCCCGTACGGCGGTGAGGTGCTGTCCGCCCTGCAGGTAGCGGTCCGGGCCGAAGTGCCCGTGGCCACCCTGCGCGACATGCCCTATGCCTTCCCGACGTTCTACCGCGCCATCTCCGATGCGCTCGCGGATCTGTCGTCATCATGACCCAGCGCCCGGCCGTGGTCGCCTTCGACGTGATCGAGACGCTGATGTCGCTCGAACCGCTGCGCGCGCGGCTCACCGCGGCCGGGCAGCCGGCCCACCTGCTCGAAGCCTGGTACACCCGCACGCTGCGGGACGGCATGGCGCTGTCCGCGACCGGGGATTACGCCACGTTCACCGACGTCGCGCAGTCCTCGCTGCGCGGGCTGGCCGGCTCTTCGATCAGCGATGAGCAGGTGGCGGAGGTCATGGCGGGCTTCGATGACCTGCCGGCCTACCCCGACGCGGTGGCCGCGGTCACCAGCCTCACCGAGGCCGGGATCCGGGTGGCCTGCCTGACCAACGGTTCCTCCTTTCTCGCCTCGTCGTTCGTCAACCGCTCCGGGCTCGGCTCGCTGGTGGACCGGGTCATCTCGGCCGGCGAGGTGTACCGGTGGAAGCCTGCCGCGGTGGTGTACCTCTACGCGGCGGAGATCCTGGACGTGCCGCCGGAACGGATGGCGCTGGTCGCCGCGCACGACTGGGACTGCCACGGCGCCAAGCGGGCGGGGCTGACCACCGGCTGGGTGAGCCGCACCTCCGGTAGCTTCGGCGCGCCCTTCGCGCCTCCCGACGTGGTGGGCGAGACCCTGACCGAGGTGGCCGGAAAGCTGCTTGCCCTGGAACCCTGACAGACCCGCTCGCGCCGTGGCGCCGTGGGGCCTGCCCGCGCTATCCGCACGGGGCGTAAGGCGTCCCGCCGCAAACTTCTGACCCCCTAGCGATGATCCTGGCGGTGTTCCACCGTCTGAACTGAGGATCCAAGCAGGAGGAAGACATGACCACCTAAGGCAAGATCAGCGACGTGCGTACGGTAGGCGTACCGGTCACCGACCAGGACCGCGCGCTGGGCTTCGACGTCGGCACGCTGGGCTTCTATGTCGGCACGCTGGGCTTGGAAAGCGGCTCGACGCGGACATGGGCGCGGCAGGCGCTGGATCGAGGTGGCCCCGTCGGGGGCGGTCACCTCCATCGCGCTGATCCGCACACATGCGGGCCTGTCCGCCAGGGCCGAAACCGGCATCAGGTTGGTAACGCCGACGCCGACGCCGTGCACCCCGGGCAGCGGTCCAGCGGCTCCCTGGCGTCCCGCTTAACGTTCCCTGGCGTCCCGCTGGCCACTGTGGTCCCGGCTGTCCCGCCCGCCGCCCGTTCCCGGCGTTATGGCCAGGATTTGCCGGGGAGGCCCGGGCTTTGGCGGCGGATAGGTGCACGGGGGTCCGCTGAACAGGCCGCCGGACGCGGGTCCACCGCGGTCTTGCTGGTGGCGCGGTGGCTGCTGGGGGTGGTGATGCGAGGCGTATGTCGCGCCTGGTCCGGCCGGGCGTGACGCGGGCCGGGCCGTCCGGTTCGCGTGGAAGATAGGGCTCTTACGGAGGATTAGGGCAATCATAGGGTACCAAAACTTCCAGGTAAGCCAAATATTCCACGATCTTTTTCGATAGTTGTGACGAATGGGTTCCGGGTGCGGGGAGAGGCGGGGGTTGGCGGGGACGGCGGCTGGGGTGCGGCGCTTCGGGGCCATCAGAGCGCGACCGTCGCCTCGGTCGTGAGCCGTCGCGCGGGCCGGTGAGCCGTCGGCATATGGCCCGGGTCTTGCCGGATCTCCAGCGAGCCCCAGATCTACCGTGGTGCTTCTGGTGATACGGAGGATACACGTGGGGCCGAGCCGGCGTCGTGGGGCGAGATGCTCAGACGTGGGCCAGGACGGCATCGAGCGGACCGGGTACCCGGGACAGGTCGAGTGCGCCGGCCAGCACCTGGCCGTAGTGGATCTTACGGCCCGAGCGGGTACCCAGGAAGCGCCGGAGCTGCTGCTCGCGGGGCCTGGTCCGCTGGGCGGGCTGCTTGACGAAGGTGCGAAACGACCCGAGCTCGCCCTGACCCTCGATCAGCCGCTCGGTCACGGCGACGCCGAGCGCGCGGATCAGCTCGTCTTCCAGGTCCGCCACGCACACGAAGAAGCCGGCTCGCGCCAAGCCGGCGCTGTCCGAACCCAGGCTGTCCGGACCGGGATACAGACCAGCCCGGGCCAGGCCGCGGCGGACGTCGGGCTCCTCCCCCTGGTCGTACAGGCCGGCCAGCCGGACGCCGAACCCCCGCGGGCCGAACACGGCCAGGAAGTGGCCGATGTTGGTCGCGCCGCCCATCGGCACGATGAAGACGCCCTCGCCGGCCAGGTCCCGGCCGCGGCGCACGGCCAGCGTCGCCAGCGCGGACTGATCGCTCATGCCCTCCACGAGCACGACCGCGGCCGCGGCCGGGCCGGCCCTGCGCGCGTGCGCCGCCGCGGCGACCAAGGCGGCACTGTTACCGCCGGCCGCCTCGGTCATCGCGGCGAGCCGGGCTAGCGACCCGTCGTCCACTCCCCTAGTTTCGCACCGGGCACCGGGCGGGCCGCAGGGTTCCGGGTCGTGCTGGGCCGCCGCGGGCTCACCCGGCGCGGCTAGGTCAGCCCGTCGATCGCCCCGCGGTCGTAGCGGCACTGGCCGCCGATCAAGGTGGCGAGCACCGCCAGGCCGGCGATCCGGTCCGGGCTGACCGCGGTCGGATCTTCGGAAAGGATCACCAGGTCGGCCAGCTTGCCCGGGGTGATCGAGCCCTTGACGTGCTCCTGGTGGCTGGCGTAGGCCGATCCGGCGGTGTAGGCGTAGAGCGCCTGCGGCACGGTGACCGCCTCGCCCGGGTTGAACGGCGCCCCCGAGGCGGTGCGCCGCAGCACCATGTCGGCGATGCCGGGCAGCGGCGCGCCCGCCACCACCGGCCGGTCCGAGCTTCCGGGCAGCACCATGCCCGCCTCGAGCAGGGAACGCTGGCGGTAGAGCCAGTCGTGCCGCTCCGGGCCGACGGCGGCCAGCATGCCGTCCCCCAGCTCGGAGGCGAACCGGCCCTGCGGCACGGCGATCACGCCGAGCCCGGCCGCCTGGCTGACCTGCCTGGGCTGGGCCACGGCGAAATGCTCGATGCGGTGCCGCGGGCCGCGCCGCGGGTACTGCGCCATCGCCTGGGCGTAGGCGTCGAGCACCACGTCGATGGCCCGGTCACCGATCGCGTGGGTGGCCACCTGCCAGCCCGACCGGTGCGCGGCGATGATCGTGGCCTGCAGGTCCGCGGCGTCGGCCTGCAGGTAGCCGCGCCCGGCCCCGGCCACCCCGGCGTACTCGTCGTAAACGGCGGCGGTGCGCCCGACCAGGGACCCGTCGGCGAAAATCTTCACCGGCCCGATGCGCAGCCAGTCATCGCCGAACCCGGACCGGATACCCAGGTCAAGACCCAGGTCCAAGCCGTCGTCGGGGTGCGCGCCCAGCCGGTGCAACGCCTCGGCGGCGACCATCAGCTCGACCCGGACGTGCAGCCTGCCCTGGTCCCTGGCGCCCGAGTAGGCGGCCAGCTCAACCGGACTGTGGCTGACCCAGCCGCCGCCGACCCCGGCCTCGGTGCAGCTGGTGATGCCCTCGGTCAGGTAGTGCGCTCCGGCCCGGTCAATGGCTTGGGTCAGCTGGGCCAGCGGATACGGGTAGACCAGCGTCCCGGCCAGCACCTGGGCCTGCTCCTCGAGCAGACCGCTTGGCCGCCCGTCCGGGTCGGTGCCGACCCGGCCGCCGGGAACCTGCGTGGCCGCGGCGTCCAGCCCCAGGTCCGCCAGGACCAGGCCGTTGACCACGCACATGTGCCCGGAGGTATGCCGCAGCCAGACCCGCCGCCCCGGTGCGGCCCGGTCCAGGGCGTCGCGGTGCGGGTGGGCGCCGAGCTTGTTCTGGTCGTAGCCGGAGCCCACCACCCAGTCCCCCGGGGCGGTGCTGGCCGCCCGCGCGGCGATCGCCGCGTACAGCTCGTCCAGGCTGCCGATCGGCGGGGACCGCAGGTCCACCTCGGCGAGCGACATGCCGAACCCGGTCATGTGATTGTGCGCGTCATGAAAGCCCGGCATGAGCGTCGCCCCGCGCAGGTCGACCACCCGGCCGGCCCCGGCGGCCCCGGCCTGACCGGCACTGAGGCCGTCCGCGTCCGCGGCCACCGCCTCGATCCGGCCGCCGGTGATGGCCACCGCGCCGGCTCGCGGCCGGGCCAGCGGGTCAGGGTCCATGGTCAGCACGTTCGCATTGACCAGCGTCAGGTCCGCCATGTCAGCCGCGATTACCTGGCGGTCAGCCGGGTGCGGCGAACCGGATCGGAGCGTTCGGCGGGCAGCAGATGCACCTCACCAGGATTCCACACCGCACGGCGCCGGACGTCGTCAACACGCGCCGCCCAGCCCGCGCCCCCCGTGCCTGGCACTGGGCGGGGGCACGCACCGGTGTCCGTTCGGAAAATTTCAAGGCCGAACGGACCGTGGTGTTACCCCCCTGGGCAGGCGGGGGTTTTCCGCATTGCGGCGGCCTGGGCCCGTGGGTACGCTGCTTTTAGCGGCAGCGCACCACCTGCCCGCTTCCGAGCCAGCGAGCGGCCCGCGCCGACGATGGCCGTGAGGACAAGGGTCCACGACTCGGGTGCGTCTTCGAGGTCATGCCATCCACCGTGGCGGGCAGACGCGGGCCGACCCGCTGGGAAGACAGCATCATGACTCAGGACAAGGCGCGGAAGACCGTCACCCGTCAGCGCATGGCCGAAACCGGCGAGCCGTACTGCGAGGCCAGGCGGATGACCGGCGAGGCGGACCCAACCGCGGCCGATCCGGGCGAGGCCGGCCCGAGAGTGGAAGGCCAGCGCGAGACCGGATTCGCCGCGCACGAGCAGGCCGGACCCGAGCAGGCCGGGGCCGAGCGGGCTGAGCAGGCCGGACCCGAGCAGGGCGGACCCGAGCGGGGCGGACCCGAGCGGGGCGGACCCGAGCGGGGCGGGGAACGGGCCGAGCGGGCTGAGCAGGCCGGGGAATGGGCGGAACGGGCCTGGGAACGGGCCGAGCGGGCCAGGGAACAGGCCGAGTGGGCTGCCGAGCAGGCCGAACGGGCCTTGGAACGGGCCGAGCACGCGGACGAGGCGGCCGGACTGGCGGAGGAAGCCGCCGACCTGGCCGAACAATCCGCGGACCTGACCCGCAGCTGGGCCAGCCCGGACGAGCAGCGGCAGGCCCAGCGCCGGGCGGACCAGGCCAGGGACGCGGCCCGCGAGGCGCAGCGACGGGCCAAGGAGGCCGAGCAGGCCGCCGACCGGGCGCAGGGGGCCGCGGACCGGGCCGACGGAGAAGCCCAGGGGGCCGAAGAGGAAGCCGAGGAGCTCGGCGGCGGGCGGGGCGAGCACGGCCGCCGGACGTACCGGACCTGGGGACGCCAGGACGATCCGGGCGGGGCGCACCCCAGGCCGCCGAAGCCGCCCAAGCCCCCCCACCCGCCGGGTCACTCCGGGCCTGGCCCGCGCGGGGACATCCTGGGGGACAGGATCGGGCAGCTGCTGCAACGGTTCGACGTGCTCAAGGACCGGGCGGAGCAGGTGGTGAACGCCGCCGAGCGGATGTTCAGCCAGCCGCCTGACCGACCCGGGTCCGACTAAACGGCCCCGGGCTAACCGGCCGGGACGCCGAGGGCCAAGACGGCGGTGTCGTCTTCCGTGCCTTCGTCCAGGCTCTCCAGCAAGACGACGATCGCGGCCACCGCGGCCGCGGCGGTGCTGGGAGCGAGCTCGCGGGCGAAGGCGCGGAAGGCCTCGTCTCCGTAGCGGCCAGAAGGGTCCGAGGTGGGCGCGCGGGCCTCGGTCAGCCCGTCGGTGAACAGGAGCAAGGTGTCGCCTGGGTTCAGCCGGATCGTGCGGGCCGCGAACGTCCCGTCGGCCCAGGCGCCGATCAGCTGGCCCAGCGGCATGGACAGGTACCCGGCGGTGCCGTCGGCGCGCATCAGCAGCGGCTCGGCGTGCCCGCCGCGGGCGAGCGCGAGCGTGAAGCCGTCGCCGTCGGGGGCGAGCACACCGAAGATCACGGTGCAGAAGCTCCGGTCGTCCCGCAGGTACTGCTGGTGCAGCGCCTCGTTCAGGGTGCCGAGCACGGTGGCCGGGTCGGCGTCGTAGACCGCGGCGGTGCGCAGGGTGTAGCGGATCAGGGACGTCACCGCCGCGGCCGGGGCACCCCGGCCGCAGACGTCGCCGAGGAACAGGCCCCACCGGTTCCCGCTGAGCGGGAACAGGTCGTAGAAATCGCCGCCCAGCTCGTCCGGCGACGCGGTGTGATAGTGCGCGGCCGCGTCCAGGCCGGGCACGGCAGGCAAGACCGGGGGCAGCAGGCTCCGCTGCAAGGTGGCGACCAGATCCTGGAGCCGCTCGCGCTCACGCTCGCCTTCGGCGCGCGCCCGCAGCAGCTCACGTTCGTAGGACAGCCGGTCGCGGGCGTCGAAGATCGTGGTCCGGATGAGCTTGGCTTCCCCGCCGCGGTCGGTCTTGACCACCGAGGTGACCAGCACGGGCAGCCGCGTGCCGTCGGCGGCCCGCAGTTCCAGCGCCACCCCGCCGACCTCACCCTGCATGCTCAGCAGCGGCGCGAGGTGCGTCTCGTAATACATCCGGCCGCCGACGGTGAGCAGATCGGAAAAGTAGCGGCGGCCGACGAGATCTCCGGCCTGATACCCGAGCCAGCTCAGCAGCGTGCGGTTGATCTTCGCGATCCTCCCGTCGAGCCGCGTGGACAGGTAACCGCAGGGGGCGTTCTCGTACAGGTCCTCGGCGCTGTCCTCGAGCAGCCCGGACAGGCACGGGTCGCTCGCGTCGCCCGGGTCGCCGCCGGCGGTGCTGCTCACGGCCCCTGGCCGGCGGCGAACAGCGTGATCGCCTCCGCCGTCGCGGCCGGGGCACTCAGCTGCGGGCAGTGCCCGGTGGCGGGCAGCGTGATCAAGACGCTGCCCGGGATCTGGGCGTGCACGTACTGTCCGACCTCGGCGGGCGCGATCACGTCGGTTGAGCACTGCAGGATCAGCGTGGGCACGGTGACCCGGGCCAGATCGGACCGGTTGTCCGAGGAGAACGTGGTCCGGGCGAACACCCGCGCGGCCTGCGGGTCGGTCCGGCAGAAACTATTGGTCAGCTCCTGCCCGAGCTCCGGTCGTTCCGGATTGCCCATGATCACCGGGGCCATCGCCGCGGACCAGCCGAGGTAGTTGCTCTCCAGCGATTCGAGCAGCTCGTCGATGTCGGAGGCGCTGAAGCCGCCCCGGTAGCCGGCCTCGTCGATGTAACGCGGGGAGGGCCCGATCAAGATCAGCTGGCGGAACCGTTCCGGCTCGCGGTTGGCGGCCAGCACGCCCATCATGGCGCCGACCGAGTGCCCGACAAACACCACCTGCCGCAGCTCGAGCTCCGCGCAGATGCGCAGGATGTCGTCGGTGTAGCCGTCCAGCGACGCGTAACGCTCCGGTCGCCAGGCCGACCGCTCGGCCTGGCCGGAGCCCACGTGATCGAAGAGCACGAGCCGGAACCGTTCGGCCAGCGCCGGACGGACCAGCCGCCACATGTTCTGGTCGCAGCCGAACCCGTTGGCCAGCATCATCACCGGCCCGTCGGGCCGGCCCGTGATCAGCACGTTGTTCCGCCCGCCGATGTGCACGTCGCCCACAGCGGTACCTCCTCACCCGTTCGCGGTCCGGCTAGGCCGTCCGGCCGGGCCCGATGGCCGCCGCGGGATCAGACCGCCACCAGATCGCAGACGAAGATGAGGGTCTCGCCCGGCGCGATCGAGGCGCCCGCGCCCCGGTCGCCGTAGGCCAGATCCGGGGGGATGATCAGCTGGCGGCGGCCGCCGACCTTCATGCCCTGCACGCCGCGGTCCCAGCCGGCGATGACGTGGCCGACCCCAAGCTGGAACTCCAGCGGGTCGCCCCGGTTCCAGCTCGCGTCGAACTCCTCGCCGGTCGAGTACGCCACCCCGACGTAGTGGACCTTGACCCGGTCGCCCGGGCTCGCCGCGGCCCCGTCGCCTTCCCAGATGTCGGTGATCTGCAGCTCGGTCGGCGGCTCGCCACCGGGAAAGTCGATCTCGGGCCTGGCGATGCTCATCGGTGCCTCTTTCGGTAGCTAGGGGACGCGCTGGTTTCGCGCCGGAAGCCTGCCCGGTCCGGGGCGGGCCAGTATCCGCCGCATCCAGGGTGCGGCGGATAAACAGGTTATGTCGCTCCCGGAGCCTGCTGGACCGCCGGGCGGACGGTGAGGGGCCGGTGGCTATGATCGTCGGGCCTGGACTTCCGGGCGACGGGCGGAGGGGGACGAGCACAGATGCCATCGATGACTATCCCGGCGCTGCTGCGACACGGGGCGACGGCCGTCGCGGCCGGGCGGGTGGCGCTCGG
>Ga0187851_10002807_pt1 | contig 15097 bp, 15 predicted proteins | sample June2016WEW_6_10_FD_132997 | JGI IMG/M metagenome (GOLD analysis project Ga0187851, IMG submission 132997) | Peatland microbial communities from SPRUCE experiment site at the Marcell Experimental Forest, Minnesota, USA - June2016WEW_6_10 | ecosystem: Environmental > Terrestrial > Soil >...
AAAACTGGTTGTATTGCTCCGCGCTCAAATGCCGCAGCGCCCCCAAGGCAAGGTTGACCATGGGCAGACGCGCGTGCCGGGCAGCGGATGAAACGTCGGGATACAGCGCGGCGGTCTTCTGCTGGACCGCTGGTTCAACCCGTTTGGCCAGTTCGGCGAGTTGCGTCGAGCGCGCGGTTTCATCCGGACTGAGCAACAGGGCATAAATCATTGCCACGGCATCCAGCGGTTCGCGCGCGGCGGCTTTTACGCTGTCGGGCAGTGAATCGCGCAACTGTTCGGCATATTTGAGATGCAGCGGGGTGGGATTGCCCAGATTCGGCAGCACGGTGTGCGAACGGATGACCGGCGGTTTTTCGGCGCTGGCGCCGCCGATGACGGCGCCGCCGAGCACGGTCTTGAAAAAGTCCGGCATGTCCCCCATCGGTTTCGGCGGGTGTTCCAATTCGGCAATGGCGGCGTGTTTGACCACTTCGATTTGTTTTTCATCGAGCTTCGGGAATTTGCCGTTCCAGGCCGGATCAATGGCGCGAACACGGTCGGGAATCGGCGGATGCGTGGCCAGGAGGCCGAAGAACGGCTCGGCCACACCGTTACCGAAAAACATGTGGCACAAATCGGGCGCGTGCTCGGATTCGAGGCGCGAACCGAAACCATACTGGCCGATTTTCTGGAGCGCGCCGGAAAGTCCGGCCGGGTTGCGGGTGAACTGCACGGACGAGGCGTCGGCGAGAAATTCGCGCTGCCGGCTGACGGCGGCCTGGATCAGGCGGCCAGAGAAAACGCCGATGGCCCCGAGCAGCACCAGGGCCAGGCCGATGAGCGGGAGCGCATTGTTGTCGCGGCTGCTGCGACTGCGCGCGCTCAACAGGACGCGGCCGATGGTGGCGATGCATAGCAGGCCGAAAATGATGCCGATGAGCCGCAGGTTCAGCCGCATGTCGCCGTTCAAGATGTGGCTGAATTCATGGCCGATGACGCCCTGCAACTGGTCGCGCGTGAGCAATTCGATGCAACCGCGCGTGACGCCGATGGCGGCGTCGCCGGTCGTGTGGCCGGCGGCGAAGGCGTTGATGGCGCGCTCGTCATTGAGCACGTAAACCTGCGGCACGGGCACGCCGGAGGCGATGGCCATTTCCTCGACGACGTTGAGCAGCTTGCGTTCGTTCGGGTCGGTGGTGTTGGGATTGACGGGCCGACCGCCCATCAACATGGCCACGGAGCCGCCGCCCCCGGCCAGCTCATTCGTCTTGTAGGCGCTGCCGATGAAAATGACCGCCAGCACGCCGACGGTTACGCCGAAGAAAAGCCGCAGATCCCACAGAACCAGATGCGGCTGTTCCTCATAATGATGATGTTGTCCCTGGGTGACGTTAAGAATGACCACCCCGGCGAAGTAACAGGCAAGAATGATCGCCGCCACCGCGAGGATGAAGTAAAAAACCAGCAGCTTGGTTTTGCGGCGGGACCGGTCCTGTTGGGCAAAAAAATCCATGTTAATTCGCACTCGTAGCAGCCGAGGTAACGAGGCTCAAACCTTCCAGGAACCAAGAGACGGGGCGCCAGACCCGAAATCAGTCAGAGCCTCCTCACGTCGGCTGCTACATGTAATTTATTAAAAGGAGACTTTGGGCGCGTCCTTTTGTTCCGGCTTGTCGATGACGAACAGCTCCGCCGCGCCGAAGTTGAACATGCCGGCAACGAGGTTGCTCGGAAACACTTCGCGGTCGGTGTTATAGACCATGACGGAGTCGTTGTAAGCCTGCCGCGCGAACGAGATTTTGTTTTCCGTGGAGGTCAGTTCCTCGGTGAGCTGCATCATGTTCTGGTTGGCCTTCAGGTCGGGGTATTGCTCGGAAACCATCATCAAGCGGCTCAACGTGCCGGCGAGGCCGCTTTCGGCAGAGACGAGATTCTTCATCGCGCCGGAATCGCCGGGATTGGCGGCGGCAGCCTGCGAGGCGGTGTAGGCGATATTGCGCGCCTTGGTGACATTTTCCAGCGTCTCGCGCTCGTGCTTGATGTAGCCCTTGGCAATCTCGACCAGGTTCGGAATCAGGTCGTAGCGGCGCTTGAGCTGCACGTCAATCTGCGCATAGGCGTTTTTGTAGCGGTTGCGCATCGTGACGAGTTTGTTGTAAATGCCGATGACAAAAGCAACGAGTCCCAGCACGACGACCAGCAAGACAACGGCAATAATCAGTCCTATTCCAATGGCCATAAATTTCCTTTGTTGAATTTGATTTACAATTAGGCCAAAGCCCGCCAACCGGCAATGATAATTTGCCCCTCTTTTTGGAATCGGGTTTCTGGGCGCGCTGGCGTCCCGCCGGCTGGGCATCTGGCAGAAGATTTAAACACGTGCCGGCGGGACGCCGGCGCTCCCAGGCGAAGAAAATCGTAAATCACGGTTCCACCAGCACCGGCATCCCCACCCACACCAGTTTGCTCAAATATTCCGCATCCCAGTTCGCCAGCCGGAAACAGCCGTGCGATTCCGTGCGCCCCACCTGCTCCGGAACCGGCGTGCCGTGGATGCCGTAGCCGGTCTTGTCCAGACCGATCCAGGCCACACCCACCGGATTGTTCGGGCCGGGCTGCAAAATCAATTTGTGGCCGATGGCCTGCAACTCGGCTGACTCGGGAAAAAGCTCCGGATCCACCGTGTAATTCGGGTTGGGCGCCACCACCACCACGTGCAATTCGCCGACCGGACGTTTCTCGACGTTGGCCGCGATGCTGCACGGAAAATGCGCGAGCAGATTCGTTTCCGCATCGAAGGCTTCCAGATATTTGTCCGACAGATGAATGACGACGAACGCCGCCTGGTTCGACACCGCGGGATAATCCACGTCGGGAACCTGTAAAACCGTGCCCGCCGCGATGTTCGTCCAGTTGACGGTCAGGTTCAGCCGCCGGATCAACTCGGGATGCGAGTGGCTTTTTTCCGCGACCAGTTCCAGTTCGGTCTCGAAATCCAGCGCCGTTTGCTGCGACTTGGCCAGCCACGTTTTGCCGAGCGGCTGCAGCCGCGCGAGGTCGCCGGCCGTGACCGCATAAGCCGTCAACAGCGGCGCCTTGAGCATGAGCCGGGCGCGCGTGTCCGCGTTGAGCGTCCCCGTCACCGGCAGATTCTGGGCTCCCTGAAAAACGGAAATGGCCCGGCGCGTTTGCGAGCCGAGCGCGGCATCAATCGGCCCCGACGAAATCGCCCGGCGTGCCAGGGCCACCTGCGCTTCGAACACGTCGCGCACCGGGCGCGGAAAATCTGCGGTCGATTCGCGGGCAACGATAAACGGTTGCAGGCGTGGCGCCACAGCCTTTACCGGCGCACGAACGGCTTTGATTGGGGGATGCTCGTGACGCCACCAAATCCACGACGCGACCGCGAGCACGGCCACCGCCAACAGCCAGAACCAGCCGCCGCTCCTTTGGCGATGCGGGCGGGACGACGAAGACCTGGAATTGCGGCGCACGCGGAGATTAAGCCACAAGCCGGACGCCGACCCAAGATTGAATTCAACGATGTGTGACCGTTTGGAGTTCCGTCCCGCCTATTGCGGGACGGCGGGAATTGGTGTTTGGCCTTACCGCGCAAACGTGGAACTCCGAGCGCGGATGGTGAAGATACGCCCGGGATCAGGGCAAATTCAGGACCGCGTCACCAATCAATTTCACGGCGGCGTCATAGCCGACCAGACCGGTGTTGATGATCAGGTGGTAAAGCAACGGGTCGTTGATATCGGCCTTGAAATATTTTTTGAGATAACGCTCCCGGCCCCGGTCCTGGCTCAGGCAGAATTTTTGAGCTTCGATCACGGTCAGGTGATAGAACTGGCAGACCTGTTCGACGCGCTTTTCCAGCGGTGCGGTCAGGCGGACGCGAAGCACATGCGGCAGATTGGCCGTGATCATCGTGCTGGCGCGGCCGATGAGAATCACGTTGCCCAACCCGGCCAGCTTGAGAATGGTCTCGACGGTCTGCTCAATGACGGTTTGCGCCGGAGGATGCACCTCAAACACATCAGCCAGGATGTCCTCAATTTGCGACACCCGGTCTTCGGGCAGAAATTTGGCGAGTCGGTTCGGCAGATTGTGATCTTCCAGCACCTTGTCCATCAGGTTGCGGTCGAACACCGTCCACGGAGATTCATCCCCGGCTGAATGATGTTGCAGATAATGAGCGAGCTTTTCGGCGACGATAAATGCCCCGGACCCCGTTTGCCGCGAAATTGACACCGCCCGGCGGACAGTTTTATTTGCGAATTTCCCGCGTTCGTCCGGAGCCTGGAGCTGGCTGTGGATGAAAGACAAACATTGTTCAGCGCTGGCATTGCCGATCATAACGGCCTTTTATTTTCAAACCGGTGGCGGGCGCCACATGCGTCATTACGGTTTCCATCTAAAAATAGCGCCAGCCCGGGCGGTTTCAATGGGTCCAAAAACGATTTGATGATGACTAATACAAATGATTAATTCCCATCGCAAAATTCATGGCATCGCGAGCACTTCGCCATAGGCGCGCGAAATTTGCTCCACCAGCGGTGACGGCGCGACCGGTTTGCCGTCCAGAGTCGTCACCGGCACGATGCCGAGCGCGCTCTGGGTGATGAAAATGCCCCCGGAATTCCGCAGCGTCCCGGGTTTGATGAAGCGTTCGCTCGTCGGCAGGCCCAGCGTCCGGCAGATTTCCAGCACCACCGCGCGCGTGATGCCGGGCAACACGCCGCGACCCGCGGGCACGGTGCAAATTTGCCCGTCGCAAATCCAAAACAAATTGCCGCTGGCTGTTTCCGCCGCTTCGCCGTTCGTATTGACGAGCAACGCTTCGTCCGCGCCTTTTTCCACGGCTTCCATGCGTGCCATGATGTGAACCAGCTTGTTCGCGGTCTTGAATGACGACAGCGGGTCGTCCGCCGGAATGCGACAGGACGACGTGACAAGACGCCACTGGATTGGAGCGCCTGCCTCCGGCACGGCTTGAGACAGCAATGGATCGGAGCGAGCCGTGCCGGAGGCCCGCGCTCCAGGCGCGGCGTGCAACGTCATCACGACCGTTGGCCGGCTGTCAATCGGCGGCGTGTAGCCGCGTTCACCCGGCCCACGCGTCAACGTCACGCGGAGGACCGCCTCGGGCATTTGATTTTGTTTGATGAGCTGCCCGGCATAATCCTCCAGTTCCTCCGGCGTGAACGGACATTTGATTTTCAAGAAATCCGCGCCGCGCATCAGGCGTTCCAGATGCTGCGCCAGGCGAAACGGCCGTCCGCCGCACACGCGCATCGTCTCGAACAGCCCGTCGCCGTACAGGAAACCGCGGTCGTTGACGGGGACGACGGCCCGGGCTTCGGGCACAAATTGTCCATTGAGAAAAACGAGCATGTGGTTTTTTAACGCAAAGACGAGGAGACGCAGAGAAAAAAACACTGATTTCACGGACTCTCATAAAGCTGCGGTGGAAAAGGTGAAGCAGGTCATTGGTTTAGGGATCGTCTGTTCCAAAGCGCCAGCACGTTCCCCGTTTTCAGCCGGATGATCTTATCGCCGTCCATCCGTGTTCATCCGTGTCCATCCGTAGTTGATTCAATGCCGCCAGGAAACCCGCGGCCTTGGCCAAGGTTTCCTCGTATTCCGCTTGGGGACTTGAATCGGCCACGATGCCCGCGCCAACGTGAAAATATGCCGTCCCTTCATGACAAATCGCCGTGCGGATGATGATGCTCAACTGGCTTTCCCGGTTGAACCCGAGATAGCCCAGCGCGCCGGTGTAGGGCCCGCGCGCGAGCGGTTCCAGTTCGTCAATGATTTCCATGGCGCGGAACTTCGGCGCGCCGGTGATGCTGCCGCCAGGGAAACACGCCGCCAGCGCCGCCAGATGCGTCACGTCCCGGCGCAACCGGCCTTCCACCGTCGAGACCAGATGTTGCACCTGGGCGAAGCGTTCGAGCCGCGCCAGCTCCGGCGTTTGCACCATGCCAAACTCGCAGACCTTGCCCAGGTCGTTGCGCAACAGGTCGGTGATCATCACCAGCTCGGCCTGTTCCTTCGCGCTGGTTTGCAATTCATAGGCAAGCTGCGCGTCGCGCGTCGGGTCGGCGTCGCGGGGGCGCGTGCCCTTGATGGGCCGCGTCTGGATGTGCGAACCGCTCAAGCGCAAAAACAATTCCGGGGACGACGACGCGATTTGGTAATCACCGCAATCCATGAACGCGGAAAACGGCGCAGGTGAAACCCTGCCCAGCCGCTGAAACAGTTCCCAGCCCGATAAATCGCACCGGGCGGCGAGCCGCTGCGAAAGGTTCACCTGATAAATATCCCCGGCCCGGATGTAACGCTGCGCGCGCTCGACCTTCGCGATGAAATCAGCGCGGGAGAGGTTGGAAACGATATTTGATTGGGTAGGGACGCGTTCCGCCGCGTCCCCATTAAATGCAACAGAGGAGTTGGGGACGACGTGGAAGTCGTCCCTACCGAGCTTGGTCCGCCAAAACTCCAGCTGTTCCCCTGCCCGCTTTTCACTGCGCGAACCGTCGGCGGCGAGGCCGGTCGAAACAACGAAGGTTTTGCCGAGGTGATGGTCAAACACGGCCAGACTGTCGTAAAAGCCGGCGTGGCAGTCGGGCAGTTCGAGGTCGTTGACCGCGCGGCGCGGGAGTTTGGGCTCGGTGAAATTTTTCAAATCATAACCCCAGTAACCGAAGCAGCCGCCCAGTGGAAATGGCAGATCAATCTCGTCCAGCAGTTCGCAGCGCGCCAGCAGCGCATCCAGAATCGGCCATGGGTTGCCGAATTGAATGTGACGGGTGACGGGGGAAGTGTGGCGGGTGATTTCGCAGCGCGAGCCGAAGGAGCGGAACGCGAGAAATGGCCGCACCGCAACAAAAGAATACCGCGCCTGGGGCGAGTCGAATGACGATGTCCGCAGCAAAACGACGCCCGGCTCGTCACGCAGGCACTCGACGAGCGATTCCGGCGTGTGGGCGGTCGTAATTTCCTGGATCAGGGGACACATCACAACGCAGGGAATTTAACCATGAATGAGAGCGCGTGGCCAAATCAAAGCGCCGCCGCCGAGTCATCGCCTCACGAACAGCAGGATCAGCAAATCGATGGCAAAAAAAATCACGATGATGGCCTCCAACCACAACATTCTCTGCTCGTTCAACTCGGTGTGAAAGACGCTGTAAAGCTTGTCCAGCTGGGCCAGGCGCTGTTCCACGCTAGCCCGCCACTGGTCGAGGTAGAAACGGTCGCGCGCGCCCAGATAGACGCGGGCAAGATACCAGTCGCCGAAAAATTTGGTGATGTGCGTGACCTCGTCGGTGAGCTTCGCCACGTCCACGCGAAAACGGCGCAAATGGCGCAGGGTCTTGGAAGCCGCGCCAAACAATGGCAGACGCCGGCGATCCAGATCGTCGTAGGCGCGGTCGAGATACGTGTCGAGCCGGCGGTCCATCACCCGGAATTCCTCCAGTTGCAGGTTCGCCAGTTCCAGCGCGTACAACACGTCGTCCACGTAGCCCGTCAGGTCCACCACCAGTGCTGCGTCCCAGTCAATCACCGCCAGGTCCGTGTTCTCGAACGAGCGCTGGATGCGCAACACCTCGCCCACCTGTGCTTCGCTCAACTGGCTCGCCGTTGTCTCCGTGAGCAGGCCCGCCACTTCGCGCCGTTGTTCGCCCAGCCAGCGGTTCACGTCATTTGCTCCGGCCAGATCGGTCAGGCAAAACACCGTGTACGCCTCCGGCGGCGGCGGAAATTCCGTGCGCCCCACCATCGAGTCTTTCAGGCCGTCGCAAACCTCCGCGCAAAGCTTCATGGCCACGGTGTCCAGCGTCAGCCCGTTCTCCAGCTTCGGATTGTGAAACGGCATCAGGTCGGCCAGTGCGCCCGCCTCAAATGCCACCCGCAGCATCACCGTGACCACGCCCACATCGTAGATGCGAATCAGCCGGCGGACGGTCGCGCCGTGCAATGGGGCGGACAGCGGCGACGGCTCGATGGCGAGCGGTTTGTAGAGCGGCATGTCCTTCGGCAGCGTGCGGTCCATCCGGATTTCGAATGGAAACGGCTTTTCCGACAGAATTTCCTGCACCCGCGGCGTGATGATTTCATTCGCCACATCGAACGCATAAAGATAGACAACCTCGCCCTTCATCCTGATTAAACCTACCCCCGCGCCGGGGTTTGTCGAGGCGGGAGAATTTGGGTCTGGGGCTTTCGGCTTGGCGCAGCGAATGCATTGGCCGTATAATCCGGCGACCCCGTCAACCTTAAACAACAAATCACGGAAAACTCGACGACATTTAATGCCCGAATGGTTTCCGCGCGCTCGGACAGCGTGTATCGCGTTTACGCGCGGGGACATGACCTCTACTTCATCCAGCTCGCCGGTTTGAGCGCAACCGCACAGGCGCTCACGGTCCACCTCGGGCTGATCGGGATGTTGATTGGAGAATCCATGAAACGGCGGGCGAAAAAGAAGGCGGAGGCCACCCTCCAACGCGTCGGGCAGACGGACCCGGAAGAGTTGCTCCGCGAAAACAAAAACAATTTCAAAGTCTATATTCCCGAAATTCGCGAGGCGGTGATTGAACCGCCGTCGTTTTTTGCCATGCACGGCAAACAGGCGGGGCGTTGGAACTTTTCCCTGCGGGACGGCAGGAAAATGCGGTTTGAGTTTGAAAACAGCGACGAGCTGAAATCAGCCCTGGACGCGCTCCCGCGATTTTTAAATGCGACGCTGCAGGTGAATGTGGAGTGGAATGAAATCAAGAAGCGGTTTCAAAAGATAAAACACCACCATTGATCCTGTGCCGCGTCTGCCGGAGCGCGGTTGGGCCGCTTTGAGCCAGGCTCCGGATTGGCAGCTCAAGGGCGGGGCACGAAGCCCATTTGAGTCAGAATGTCCTGCCCCCGCTTTGACTGGACAAACTCGATAAATTCCCGGGTCGTTGATGATTCCCTCGTCATGTCGGTATAAAGGTGAAGCACACGCGCGTAAGGATATTGGCCTCCATTGACCGACGCGATGGCGGGAACCACGCCACCAATGGACACGGCCTTGACACCATCCCTGCCGGTCAGGTCGATGCTGGCATAACCAATGGCATTCACATCCTGGGCCACCGCCTGGACGATGCCCAGATAATTGGTGAATGCCTTCAGGCCCAAGGCATACGGCTTGTTATCCATGGCCAGTTCCTGAAAGCCCAGATGGGTCCCTGAAATTTCATCGCGGCTGCACAGATGAATCGGCGCATCCGGCCCGCCCACCGTCTTCCAGTTGGTGACCGCCCCCGTAAAAATGTCCCGCACTTGTTCCCGCGTCAGGTTTCCAATGGGGCTGCCGGCATTGACGATGACCGCCACGCTATAGGCGCCGATGACGTGGTCGTTGAATTCAATATCCCGATCCCTGGCCAGTTGCACTTCGTTCGTGCTCACCGGACGCGAAGCCGCGGCGATGTCGCATCGCTCCACCATCAATGCCCCCATCCCATACGTGGTCCCTTTGTATTCGGTGTCAAAAGCAACCGTGGGTTGCACCTTCCGGTACTCCGCAATGAGCCGCGGGCCCAGTTCTTCTCCGAACGTGTTCGATCCCCGGATGATGATTTTCCCCGGTTTCCCACAGCCCGCGACCACCGCACTGAGCAGCATCAAACCGAGGCTGCCCACAAGTGTGATTCGACGTAGATCAAAGCAATCGTTATTTGTTTTCATGACGCGCCATTCGGTTCACAATCAGATTAATTTACCGTTGATACTCCCTCCGTTGCGGCAAACAGTTCAAGGAAATAATTCGCATCCTCGCGGCCCGGCCCGGCGGAAAACAAGGTGAAGATGGAAACACCGACGGTTGGATCCGGAAGCCGGGGACCTTGATCAAGGTCCCCCACCGGCTCCCGCCCCGCCACCGATGCCCCCGTCCCCGATGATGGCGATCAACGGCAGGAACATGGCGATGACGATGCTGCCCACGACCATGGCCAGGAAAATAATCATGACCGGTTCCAGCAGCGACGTCATGGCGCTGACGGCGTTGTCCACCTCTCCGTCGCTGGCGTCGGCAATTTTCATGAGCATGTCCGGCAACGCGCCGGTTTGTTCGCCCACGTCCACCATGCCGGCCACCATCGCGGGAAAAATCCGGGATTCCTTCAGCGGCCCGGCGATGCTCCCGCCCTCCTTCACGCTGTCGTGGATTTTGGAAATCACGCCGCCCACGATGACATTGCCGGCCGTTTCCTTCACGATGGCCAGCGCCTGCAAGATGGGCACGCCGCTGCCGAGCAGGGTCCCCAGTGTGCGGGCAAACCGTGAGAGCACCACCTTGCGGCAAACCGTGCCAACAACGGGCAGGGCCAGTTTGAAGCGATCAAACCACCGCCGGCCGCACCGGGTGCGAATAAGAATCGGCAACCCAACCGCCAGGGCCAGCCCAACCATTCCGACCGTCAGAAAGTGGCTTTTGAACACATCGCTGATTTTCAACACCAACACGGTGAACGGCGGCATGGGCCGGCCATTGAGCAACCCGTCAAAAATTGCCCGGAACCGTGGAATGACAAAAACCGACAATAGCGTGAGGATGGCCGTTGCGACCACCAGCACGGCGGCCGGATAAAACATGGCGGCCTTGATCTTGCCTTTGATTTTCAACGCTTTTTCCATGAACTCCGCCTGGCGCCGGAGCGCCACTTCCAAAACACCGCCCATCTCGCCCGCCTTGACCATGTTCACATAGAGCGGGCTGAAAACCCTGGGATGCGCCGCCAGGGCCTCGGACAACGTACCCCCGCCTTCGATGGCCGCGGCCACGTCCGTGATGACGCGTTTCAGCGCATCGTTCTCCGCCTGCTCCTGCAGGATGCGCAATCCGCGCATGAGCGGCATCCCCACTTCAACCAGCGTCGCCAGCTGTCGGGTAAAAACCGCGAGGGCGGCCGGTTTGATTCTGCCGGCCGGCATTCGAACCTGCAGCTTGAGCATTTGGGGGACGGCAAATGCCTTTCTTTGCCGGCGCCGGAATGGAATGGGTGGCGCGACCCTGGTCGGAAACAACCCCATTTCCTTGATCCGCCTCAACGCCTCATTTTGATCGATGACATCCAGCGTCCCCTGGGTTTTCAGCCCGCCGGCATCCACAGCCTCATAACAATAGCTCGACATAACAACCTCATTTCAGGCCCTGCCCCGCATGGCAGGTGCTCTTACTGTTATGGACAGCGCCCGGATGACTTAGTCACGCAGCAATGGAGATTTGCGCCAAGGCGCGAAGATACGGAAAACATCGAACATTCAACATCGAACGCCCAACGTCGAAATAAAGGTTTGGGTGATGATTTGATGTTCTCCGATTGGACCTTGGCGATTGAAAAAATGGCCAACTTGAGACGCCAGCGATCGCGCCAGGCGTGCGGGCTTCGGTTTTAGCTGAAAGGAAGCCGCTCCCGGCGCTCAAACCTTCTTCGCCGCTGCCAGCGCCAGGACTTTGAAAGAATGGTTTCCCTTCGGCTGGACATCCGGCACGGCCGGACCCTGCGCCTGGGCAAAGGCGACCCGCGAACGCAGCAGCAGGGTGCGGCAGCACAAATCGGCGAGCGGCAACACCACGTTGAAGTTTTTGCCCATGTAACGGTGGTGCAACAGGTGGTGCCCGTTCAACCGGAAGAAAATGCCCGAGCGTTCCACGTGCCTTTTCTTTGGCAGATGCATGCACCAATGCAGGTATTCATAAGCCGTAAAATACAGCGTGCAGGCCACCGCCGCCCCGCACAAAATCCCCCATTTGTGCAGCAGCAGGGCCGCAACCAGAAACGGCAGCTGGCACACGGCCACGATGGCCGGACCGTTCCACCACGCCATGGGAATGGTTTTTTTGTCCGGCTCGTTCACGAGGTGGTAGGTGTGGTCCGCCTTGAAAATCCGGTGATGCACCAGCGCGTGCCGTTCAAACGGATACCGGAACCATTTGACGGAGTGGTGCATGACAAAACGGTGCAGCGTCCATTCGAAGAAGGAGCCGAACATGACTCCGGCAACCATTCCAATGGCGCTCCAAAAAAGAAACATGGTCATAATTCTATTGCTTGTCTTAAAGACTGAAGGAGAACTTCCAACAAACTTCCAACGAGGCTTGAACTCTAATCGGTCTTGCTTGACTATTAAGTTTACTCAAGATTCGGATTCGCGCAAGTTTTATTTCCCGGACGCGCAATTTGATCTACGCTCTCCTATCCGGGAGAATCCAGATTGGATTTGCACCCGGCCGGGATTTTATCCGTCCCAAACCACCCGGCCCTTCAAATGCCCCCCCGTACGCTTGAAGCCGAGCGAACCAGTAATCACATAGAAGGCCGGCCGTCCCTGGGAATGTTCCTTGAGGGCATCATTTCTGACGAATTTCATGATCGAGGGCAATGACAGCAAATCCGAGGCTATCAAATCGTTGTCCCGGTAGACGGTATACCTTTGTTTCGGATTGTTCATGGGTTTATTCGCCGGCTTTGGCGTCGCTCGCCATTGAGGCCAGACCGGCGGAGTTTCAAGTGGTGACATGGTAATAAATCCTGGAAATTGCTACCGGCCCACGGCTCCTTTCAGAACCATCACCGTGATCACGCTGCCGGCGGCAACCAGACCCAGTGATATGGCGGCCGCGATAATCTTGAATTCTTGGCTGTATTGTGAAGGATGCAAGCGCGGGAAGAACAATTTTCCAAAATAATCGATTAGCATGAAAAGCCTTTGGTTGCCATTAAACCCATTTCAACACCCATTCCCTTCAATGTCCACACATTCTTCGGGAAATATATTCTAAAATTCACCGGCGGGCGGAGTTCGACCAAACCTGTCGATGGCAAGAACCGCCCCGTTTTCGTTCCAAGCTTTACTTTGCCTCTTAAATTCATTTTGCTCCCGGCCATTCAATGAATGAACACCAACCGCACTGCGTCACGTGTGGGATGCCCCTGCTGGGACCGTTCTGTTCGCACTGCGGAGAACGACGCCGGGCATCGGGAGACCTTTCCTTCCGGCATTTCTTTGAGCACACGCTGGAAACGTTCACGCACGTGGACGGGAAGATCTTCGGCACCCTGAAGGCGTTGCTGTTCCGACCGGGCGTACTCACGACTGATTATCTGCTCGGCCGCCGCAAACCGTATATCGCGCCGCTGCAACTTTTTCTCATTGCCAACCTGATTTTCTTTCTGCTGCATCCGCTCGTCCCTTCGGCGGCTTTTACGACGCCCCTGCACATCCAACGTCAGGAGCGGCCGTTTTCCCCGCTCGTGCAGGCCATGGTGGACCGGAAGCTGGCAGCCAGCGGGATGACTTACGAGCAATTTGAAACGCAATTTGACATCCGCGCGGAGACCGAGGCGAAATCGCTGGTCATTATTCTCGTGCCCATGGTTTCGCTGTTCGTAGCCTTGCTTTACCTGCGACAGCGCCGGCATTTTCTCGAACACGTTGTCTTTTCGCTTCATTTCTGCGCGTTCTACATCCTTTGGATATTGTTTCTGCTCTGCCTTTCAAGGCCCGTGCTCGCTTTGCTGAAACTTGGGGGAACCGCACCTTCACATCTCACGTATGAAAGAGCAGTGTCGGTGTTCTCGCTTATAATCTGCGGGATTTATTTCCACTGCGCGGCCCGGCGGTTCTACGGCGGCCCGGCGTGGAAGACCGTTTTCAAAACCATAGCGTTCGCCCTGATGATGTATCCGATGCTGCTGGTCTATCGGTTCATTTTATTCCTGGTTGATTATGGGATGACATAACCGATGGGATCGTGCGGCTCCGTCACGCGGCCGACGCCGGCAACCGCGCCCGGTGATGTGCCGGACAAATTGGGAACCGGCGACATCGCGGTTGACCCGAAGACGCACACCGTGTGGGTTGCCTATCCCAAGGGAGATCACTGTTTCGTGCAGCCGTTTACTCCCGGCCGGTAAGCGGATTTAAACGGATGACGGCAGGCCACTGACCAGATTTCTGCAATATGGTGGTGCAGAGCCGTCCTCCGCCCTGAAATTGGGGCGGCGCAACAACGCCGTCAATGTGTTTACAGTCATCGGCCGCGCGGGTATGATGGGGCCGCAATAATCTTATGAGCGGCGAAAACATGTGGGGGGAAATCAATGCCCCCGCCAACCAACGAACTCCGACGTCCATTTTACGCGAGCAGGCCTCAATTTTGAGCCAGCTCACCAACGGCGTTTTGATCGGCTCCATCGAGCAGGAACCGACCACCACCAACATCCTCATTTACAATTTCTCCATCACGGCCCCCGCCATTAACAATCATAAATTTGCGATTCTCACCCTTCAATACTCCATCACCATCTACCCCCTGACCCTGACCGACCACACGACCCACGTGCAAAGACAGTGTTTGAATGAAGAAGGATTCGCGTCCGCCCTCAAAAACATCCTGTCCTCAACGCAGGTCAAACGCGTCATCTCCGCCCTCTTGATTCAAAGCCGGGACAACAAGGAAGTTTAGCCGGCCGGTCACTGGCCGCAGCACACAACGTCAGGTTATTTTTGCAGGCGGAAGAACTTCGCAGCAACCGGGCGCGGCAGCATGACGACGTTTTGATTGATGCTGATGGTCGCCGCATTGGTGACCGCCGTCCACGTGGCCGGCGGGGCGAGATTCGTCGCCGATTGCAGCACGTAACCGGGGTCGGCACTCAACGGCCAGGCCACGAGCACATTGGTGCCGGAAGGCGCAATCGTCAGGCTGGGACGGTTCGTGGCGAGCGAAATCAAGGTGATTTGCGTGCCCCACGAAGTGGACGAAGCGGGAATCTCCTGGATGGTCCAGAACAGGTTGTCGTCCGCAGGGTCCACCATCGTCGTGCTGTAGTCACCCCAACGATAGGGAGCTGAATCAAAACTGATGGTGAAATTGCTCACGCCACCCGTTTGAATCAGGAACGGCGACCCCATCGTCACGGTGGACCCGTTGACGCTGCCCACCGCGCCATAAATGCTGATGTCGCCGGCGGGGGCAGTGGAGCCGGAACGGTTGAACGCCAGCAGGAATTGACCCTGGCTGTTGGCCGCAATTGATGGATAGAAGAAA
>Ga0187851_10002809_pt1 | contig 15094 bp, 14 predicted proteins | sample June2016WEW_6_10_FD_132997 | JGI IMG/M metagenome (GOLD analysis project Ga0187851, IMG submission 132997) | Peatland microbial communities from SPRUCE experiment site at the Marcell Experimental Forest, Minnesota, USA - June2016WEW_6_10 | ecosystem: Environmental > Terrestrial > Soil >...
AGGCGGTGGATCCTTTGAGCCTGTGGGCCATCAATGACGCCGATCGGGCGCTTTACGCCATCATCTATTAAGATTGAAACTGGAGCGGGCGATGGGAATCGAACCCACGTGTGAAGCTTGGAAGGCTTCCGTTCTACCATTGAACTACGCCCGCCTGTGCTGCGCTTCGGCGCGGCCAGTCCGCCACACCGTAGCAAAGTTAAAACGGCCGGTCGAGCCGTAGCCCCGAGGCGAAGGCAGACGCGGCCGCCCCGCCACCAAAGCCGCACCAAGCTTAATCCCCGCGCTTGCATTGTCAATGTCATGCGTGTACCCTCGCCGCGCATGGCTGCGTTGCTTCTTACCGGTGGGCGTGTCATCGACCCGGCCAACCGCCTCGACGCAAAGGCGGAGGTTTTGATTTCCGAAGGCAAAATCGCCGCCGTCGGCGCGGATGCGGCAAAACAGGCGCCGCCCGGCGTGGACAAAATGGATGTGAGCGGCCTCGTGGTTTGTCCCGGCTTGATCGACCTGCACGTGCATTTGCGCGAACCGGGACAGACGGCGAAGGAAAACATTGCGAGCGGCACCGCCGCCGCCGCCCGCGGCGGCTTCACCTCGGTGGTGTGCATGCCCAACACGTCGCCGGCCATTGACACCGCCGGCACGGTTGCGCTCATTCGCGAACGCGCGACCCAGCAGGGCATCGTCAACGTTTTTGTGACCGGGGCCATCTCGAAAAACCTCGCCGGCGAGGAGCTCGCGGCCATCGGCTCGCTCAAGCGCGCCGGCGTCGTGGCCATCACCGATGACGGTCATTGCGTGCAAAGCAACGAGCTCATGCGCCGCGCGTGCGAATACGCCAAAATGTTCAACCTGCCGGTCATGGATCATTGCCAGGATTATTCACTCGTATCCGACGGGGTGATGCATGAAGGCTACTGGAGCACCGTGCTGGGCTTGCGCGCCTGGCCGGCGGCGGGTGAGGAAATGATTGTCGCACGCAACATTCTGCTCGCCGAACTCACCGGCGCCCGCATCCATTGCCAGCATCTGAGCGCCGCGGGGAGTGTGGCGCTGCTCCGCGAAGCCAAAAAGCGCGGGGTGCCGATCTCTGGCGAGGCCTGTCCGCATCATTTCACGCTCACTGACGCGGCCGTGGCCGGGAGCGCGCGATTTTGGGCCAATGACGGGAAAACACTGGCAGGATTCCAGGACGAACTCCCGGAATGGCCGGCTTATGACACGAATTTCAAAATGAATCCGCCGTTGCGTTCCGCGCGCGACCGCGAGGCCATTCTGGAAGGCCTGGCCGACGGTACCATCGAGATTTTGTGCAGCGATCACGCGCCGCATTGTGATTTTGAAAAGGAAGTCGAATTCGACTACGCGCCGTTTGGCATCACGGGCCTGGAAACCGGACTGGCGTTGTCACTCATGCAATTGTATCACGCGCAGCGGCTGGGTCTGCCCAAACTCATTGCCAAATACACCGTGGCGCCCGCGCAATTGCTCAGCCTGCCCAAGGGCACGCTGAGCGTCGGCGCAGACGCGGACGTGACGGTGTTTGATCCGGATCGGGAATGGGTTTATGAACGCGCGGAAACGGCGAGCAAATCGTCCAACAGCCCGTTTTTTGGATGGAGACTCAAAGGCCGGGCCGTGGCAACCCTGGTCGGCGGCAAAACGGTCTGGTCGGCAAAATCCGAACTGGTCGCCGCGTGAACCTCCGCTTCACGCTTGACCGCGTTGCCGGTCCTTCTAGCATCGCACCGCGATTTTGATGATGAAAGCAATTCTGGCCCTCGAAGACGGCTCAATTTTTCATGGACAAGGCTTTGGCGCCCGCGCCTCCGCGGGCGGCGAGGTCTGTTTCAACACGTCCATGACCGGCTACCAGGAAATTCTTACCGACCCGTCCTACAAAGGCCAGATTGTCACGATGACGTATCCGCTCATCGGCAATTACGGCGTCAATAGCGTGGATGTGGAATCGTGGCGGCCGCATGCCGCCGGGTTCGTCATTCGTGAGCTGTCGCCCGTGGTCAGCAACTGGCGCGCGGATTTTTCGCTGGCGGAGTATCTGGAGCGGAACGGCATCCCCGGCATTCAAGGCCTGGACACCCGGGCACTGACCAAAAAACTGCGGGTACGGGGCGCGCTGAACGGCTTCATTTCCACCGAGGACATTTCGGATGCGGAGGCCGTGCGGCGCGCGAAGGAATTCGTTTTTGTGGGTGTGGATTACGTCAAGGAAGTCACGCATAAGGAGGCGTTTCGTTGGGATGAAAAGGACGAGCAAAGCGCGAACTTCAAGCTCATTACCGGCAACGCGCCAACGGACGCCCGCAACCAGCGCGAACCGTTGCCGTCGGCGGATATTCCCATCGTCGCGTTCGATTATGGCTTGAAATACAACATCCTGCGCCGGTTGCGCCAGCACGGTTTCGCGGCACAGGTCCTGCCGGCCACGGCATCCGCGGCCGACGCGCTGAAACACAAGCCCGCGGGGATTTTTCTTTCCAATGGCCCCGGCGACCCGGCGGCGCTCCATTACATTGTGCGGGAGGTGAAAACGCTTGTGGACCGCGGCATCCCGGTTTTTGGGATTTGCCTCGGGCACCAGATTCTCGGTCAGGCGTTTGGCGGAAAAACCTTCAAGTTGAAGTTCGGGCATCGCGGCGCCAACCAGCCGGTGAAGGACCTGGCCTCCGGCAAGGTCGAAATCACGTCGCAAAACCACGGCTTTGCCGTGGATGCCGAATCCTTGCCGCCCGAGGTGGTGGTGGATCGGATCAACCTCAACGACCGGACGGTGGAAGGCATGCGGCACAAGACCAAACCGGTTTTTTGCGTGCAATACCATCCCGAAGCTTCGCCTGGCCCGCACGATTCAACCCCGCTGTTCGCGGAATTCCGGGCCTTGATCGAGAAACACGGCTAGGGTTTTTGGCCAGGGACTTTAGATTTCCGTTTGACTTGATGCCGACTCCAACCATAATCGGGTGCAGCTAGCTATGGCCAAACTTGTTATCCTGACTCAGGGCATGACCGGCCGCACCCACGAATTGAAGGTGGATAAAACCACCATCGGTCGTGTGGAAGATAACGTGTTCCAGATCGCCGAACCCTCCGTTTCCAGTCATCACTGCGAAGTATGGTTGCGCGGCAACGAGGTGGTCATCAAGGATTTGAATTCCACGAATGGCACGTTCATTGACGACGAAAAAATCAGCGAAAGCGTGCTGAAACCGGGCCACACGCTGCGCCTGGGCCAGATTGAATTACGGCTTGAAGACGGCGCGGCTGCGCCCACCGCTGCAGCGGCTCCGGCGGCGGCCCCGGCCAAGAAAGCGGAATCCGCCGCCCGCGGGACCCGCGGGGTCAGTTTAAGCGATCTGGAAAGCGGCGGTCGTCCGCCCGGATTTGATACCGCCGCCGTCTTTACCAAAAAGCGCAACCGGGTGGGCACCTATTTTTGGATTGGCGCCGTGGTCATTGGGGTCCTGATTATCGGCCTGCTCATTTACGCGCTTTCCTTGGCCAAATAAACCAACGTCGCGGCCATGAAACCGCGCCCGGCCAATCAAAACACCGTCGCAATGACGCTGACGGAGTTGTTGGTGAGTCTTGTCGTGTTAGCTGCACTCGTTCTGGTCTTCTTGCCCGCATTTATCTCGGATAATCCACGGGGTCCTCGATATTTCAGAATTCGCTGCGTCAGCAACTTGAGACAAATTGGCATCGCTTATAGAATTTGGGCTGAAGACAACAATGGCAATTATCCGATGCAAACTTCTGTAACAAATGGCGGCGCAATTGAATTGGTTACTACTGGAAATGTCGTATCGTGTTTTCAGGTCCTGTCAAATATGCTGGAGAGGCCCGAAATTTTGGTTTGTCCAGCGGATAAAAAGCGGATTTTGGCAACCAGTTTTGCCAATGGTTTGACCAGGTCAAACATCAGCTACTTCGTCGGCCTGGACGCCGCTAACACACAACCGCAATCACTGCTTTCGGGTGATGACAATCTGGTGGTTAATGGCACAAAGGCTTGGTCTGGCATCTTAAATCTTCACACCAATGACTCACTTGCCTGGACGGGGGAACGTCACGGAGGTGAAGGAAATATCGGATTGGCCGATGGCTCGGTGCAAGAACTCAACAGCGCCGGCTTAACGGCAACGGCCGGCCTCGCCACAAACCGGCTGGCAATTCCTTGATGATGAATCCGCGAATTACGCGAATTTTCACGAATTGAATTTTGGCCGGTTTCGCGTCCCTTTGCAGAATTCGCGGATAATCCGTTCTGGCTTCTGAATTCTGCATTCTATAACCTTTGTACTATGTTCGAAACGGTTAAAACGGAAATTGCGACGGCTGCCGGGAAACTCACCCATCTACGGAGGTTTCTTTGACGTGCCCGCTGCTCAAAAGCGCCTCGGCGAACTCAATTCGCTCATGGCCGATGACACTTTCTGGAACAACCGCGAAAAAGCGCAGACGCTGATTGACGAAGCCAGCACCCTCCGCAATAAAGTCGAGCCCTTGCTTCAGGCGGAGAAACAGCTCGACGATTTCCGGGTCATGCTCGAGCTTGGCGAGGCCGAGCCGCCCGGCGCGCAGTTGAAGGTCCAGCAGGAACTGGAGCGTGACGTCGCCCGGTTTCTGAAGGAACTGGATGCCCTCGAACTGAAGGTTTTTCTCAATGGTCCGCATGACCGGAAGAACTGCATCCTGAGCATCAATGCCGGCGCCGGCGGCACCGAGGCGCAGGACTGGGCGGAAATGCTGTCGCGCATGTACCAGCGCTGGGCCGAATCGCGCGGCTGGGAGGTGGAAGTGACCGACGCGCTGCCGGGTGAAGGCGCGGGCCTCAAGAGCGTTACGATGTTGATGCAGGGCGAAAACGCGTACGGTTTTGCCAAGGCTGAACGCGGCGTGCACCGGCTCGTGCGCATCTCGCCATTCGATTCCAACAAACGCCGCCATACCAGCTTTGCGAGCGTGGACGTGATCGCGGAAATCGAGGAAAACGATTCGGAAATTGTGATTCCGCCGAACGAGTTTCAGGTGGACACGTTTCGTTCCGGCGGCAAGGGCGGCCAGAACGTGAACAAGGTTGAAACCGCCGTGCGCATCACGCACCTGCCGACCGGGTTGGTGGTCGCCTCACAGACCCAGCGGTCGCAACATCAAAACCGCGCCACGGCGATGCGGCTGTTGTTGTCGCGGATTTACGCCCAGCGGCAGGACGCGGCCAAGGCCGAGATGGAACGGTTTTACGGGGAGAAAGGCAGCATCTCCTGGGGCAACCAGATTCGCAGCTACGTCTTTCAACCGTATCGCATGGTGAAGGATTTGCGCACCGGCGTCGAAACCAGCAATGTGCAGGGCGTGATGGATGGCGATCTGGATTCTTTTGTGAACGGCTGGCTGCGCGCCGGCTGCCCGACCAAACGGATGCAGGGCGTGAAGGATGATGAAGAATAAAATGAGTCGGTAGTCAGTAGTTCGTAGCTGGTAGCAACCGCCCAGTGCTACTGACTACTGGCAATTGACTACTAACTGTTGGCCAATGAACATTCTCGATAAAATTGTGGAGGAAAAGAAACGCGAAGTCGCGAAGCTGCCCGCGCGCCTGATCGCGGCGGGCGATTTGCGCGACGCGATGCTCGAGCACGGCGAGCGACGTGATTTTCTGGCCGCGTTGCGCCGGCCGGGAAGCGGCGGTATGGCATTGATTGCCGAGGTCAAAAAGGCATCCCCGTCAGCTGGGGTGATTTGTGAGGATTTTGATCCGGTCCGCATCGCCAGGGAATATGAAGCCGCGGGGGCGGGTTGCCTGTCGGTCCTGACGGATGAGAAATTTTTCCAGGGTTCGCTGGATCATCTCCGGCAGATTCGCGCGGCGGTGAAGATACCGTTGTTGCGGAAAGACTTCATCATTGATGAACGGCAGATGCTCGAAGCCGTTGAATGGGGCGCGGACGCCGTTTTATTGATCGTCGCGATTTTAACCGACGAACAACTGGCAAAATTTCACTCGTTGGCAACGGAGGCCGGGCTGGCGGCCCTGGTGGAAGTTCATGACGAAGCGGAACTGGAACGGGCGCTGAAAATTTCCCCCGCGCTCATCGGTGTGAACAATCGCAACCTGAAGACTTTCAAGGTGGATTTGGCCACGACCGAACGGCTGGCGAACAAATTAAATCGTAGGACAGGCATCGCGCTGGTTTCCAACTTGAAAAATAAAAATGGAGACCGGCGCGACGCCTGTCCTGCTTTGCTCGTCGCCGAAAGCGGCATTCACACGCGCGCCGACGTGAAGCGATTGAAGGAGTGTGGGGCCCACGCGATACTGGTCGGCGAATCCTTGATGCGCGGTGGGGATATCCGGGCCAAAATCCGCGAGTTGATCGGGTAGGGACGCCGCGCTGTCCCTACCTTTTATTTATCGCCAATTGCTTCGCCAGCCGGATCGCGGAAATCATGCTTGATGGATTGGCAATTCCCTTGCCGGCGATGTTGTAAGCCGTGCCGTGATCGGGCGAAGTGCGGATAAACGGCAGGCCCAGGGTCCAGTTGACGCCCGTGTCGAAGGCGACGGCTTTCAGCGGTGCCAGTCCCTGGTCGTGATACATCGCCACCACCGCGTCAAAATCGCCGTGCAGGGCATGATGAAAGACCGTGTCGCCGCTCAACGGACCGGCGGCGTCCAGCCCGCGTTTTTGTGCGGCCCGCACCGTGGGCGTGATGATCTTGATTTCCTCGTCGCCAAATTCCCCGCCTTCGCCGGCGTGGGGGTTCAGGCCGCAAACGGCGATTTTCGCGCGTGGCAGACCTAGGTCGCGGCAGGCCTGGGCGGCGAGCTCGATGGTGCGGGTGATTTTTTCCGGCGTGATGCTTTTGGGAACCGATTTGATCGAGGTGTGAATGGTCACCAGCGCCACCCGCAACCAGCGGTCCTGCTCATCGTGGCCCAGCAGCATCATCGCGTACCGTTTGGTTTTGGACATTTCCGCAAAAAATTCCGTCTGGCCCACGAATTTATGTCCGGCACGCACGATGGCTTCCTTGTTGACGGGCGCGGTGACCAGGGCGTCCAATTCCCGGCGCTGGCAGCGTTCCGCGCCGTCACGCAACGCGGCGACGGCGGCGTTTGCGGCCGCGGCGGAACCCGGGGCCAAATGTTCCGGCAATGGCCTGGGGAACGGTCGGGTGGTAAAAAACTTTCCCGCGCCGGCGTAACCGGAGAATTTTTCCAACGGCAGATCGGCGCCCAATTTCTTGTTCAGCCGGTGGACGCCCGCTTCGTCGCCAATCAGCAGATAGCGGGTGTCATCGCCGGGGGTCATGGCGGCGAGGGCTTTAAGGGTGACCTCGGGGCCGATGCCGGTGACATCGCCCAGCGTGATGCCGATCCAGCGAGTCATGCGTTTGGGTGCGGATCAAAAAAAGTGGCGGATGAAGGTTTTTTTCTTCAAGCCGTCGATCCACTGTTTTTCGAGACGTGATTGTTCCTGGGCGCGCAGGGTCGCTTCAATGTCATCCCGGACTTCGCTGAGCGGTTTGACATGGGCGGGACGTTTTTGCTCCGCGAGCATGAGGTAACAGGCCTGGGGCGTATCAATGATGTCGCTCATCTGGCCGGGCGGGAGCGAGAAGGCGATGTCGGCAAGTTGCTGGCGGAGCACGGAGCGTTCCACCCAGCCCCAATCGCCACCCTGGTCACGTTGTGAGCCCTGGGAATAAACGGACGCCATCTGGGCGAAGGAAGCGCCTTGCTTGATTTGCGTCAGGATTTCCCCCGCCATGCGGTGCGCGGACAGATCGTCGCTGGAGCTTTTATTGAGCACGATCATCCGGAGTTTGATCTGGTCCCCCACCTTGAAATCCTCCTGGTGGGCGAGGTAATAGTTTTCAATCCGGTAGGGGGAGATGACGATTTCCTGTGACACGTTTTTCAGGCGCATTTGATATTCAATGTACTGATCCCGCACGTCCTGGCGAAATTGCTCGTACGTCATCCCCTGCGCCTGCAGGGTTTTCATGAACGTGATGCGGTCGCCAAACTTTTCGCGGATGCGATCCTGGACGAGTTCGTCCACGAAACTGTCGGGCAGTTTGTAACCTTCGACGTCGAAGTCATGAAGAATCAACTGGCGATCAATCAACTGTTCCAGGCCGTCGTTGAAGACGTCGGAAGTTTTTTGTTCAAAGACGTCCGACACGTCGACCTGGCCGGCATATTGCTGCCGCAACGTGTCAATGGCCGGGGCGACGAATTCCACGACCTGCTCGCGTGTGATGACGGAATCGTTGACGATGGCCAGAATGCCATCGGCCAGTTCCGCCCGCACTGGCAGGCCGGAGCCAAGGAGCATCAGCAAGACCGGAATGAGATGAACAAATTTCACCGAATTTCCGGGCATACTAACAGGCAGCATGGGCGGGTCAAGCGCGGGCACCGCTCAGAGGTCCAGGCGGTCCAGCCAATACATCACGACCGCCAGAATTATCGCCACGCCCGACCCGATGAGGATGGAACATTTCAGAATGAGCTTCTGCTTGCGGCGGTAGGCTTGTCCCCCCATACCCGGCAGCAGGTAGGATCGCTTACGTTCTTTATCGCCCAAAGCAGACATGCCACCCTGATTTGTAGCACGCCCGCCATGGTGATTCAAGCCCCCCCCGTCACCGGCTAGACAGAAAATGGCAACTTACCGGCCTTTCATAACGCCGATGGCCCGGGGAGGGGCATGCTGGCGCGATTGAATGTCGCGCCAAACCCGTTCGATCCTCAATCAACGCCAACGGCCTTCAACCCATACGTAACCATGGGAACGCCTGCCCCAATGTCCGCTCATCCATACGGCGTTCGGATGCGGGCGCGACGCCCAGCGCCCCCCCACCCAGACCCAATGATCGCGCCAAACCCAACTGCCGGGGGTCCAAAACCATAATTCCACCGGTCCGGGGCACGCGGGAACCACTTCAACCTGTGGGGGTGGTGGTGCAGTATCCACCACCACTTCACTGCCGGCGGGCGCAACCACCGCACGGGGTGGACGTTCATAAACCACGCAACCCGCCAGCAAGGGTAGGCTCATGGCGATCAAAAGTCCTTTGACTAAAATATTCCTTTTCATAATCACCCTCCCAGACGCCGATGGGTTGCCTTTTGTTACATGGGACAACGCGCATTCGACCGCCGGTTTTTTGATGTGTTCAATTTGATTAATGCACTTCCGCCGGCCGCACCACGGGGCGTTTGACCCGTTTAAAAAGGAGAATCAGCGGCAGACAGCACACTACCATCAGCCCGAACATGCGGAACGTGTCCACAAACGCCCATAAATGCGCCTGTGCGTTCAGCGTGTTGTAAATCAGCCCGTAGGCCTGGTGCGTGGCGGTCACGGGATCGGTTTGTTGTCCCAGTGCGTGTTGCGCGGCGGCGAGTCGCTGCGTAAACACCGGGTCGGCCGGGGTCAAATGCCCGACCATGAGTGCCTGGTGCGTCTGCGCGCCGCGCGCGACCAGGGTGGTGACCAGCGCGATGCCGATGCTGCCGCCGAGATTGAGCATGAGATTGTAAAGACCGGTGCCGCTCCCGATTTCCTGCTGCCGCAACTGGCTCATGGTCGCCGTCGTCAACGGGACGAAAATGAAACTGATGGCCACGCCGTTCAACACCGTCGGCAGGATGACGCTGGCCATGCTCACCTGCAGATTGATGCCGCTCAACATGTAGGACGACAGGCTCAACATCGCGAACCCGAAACCCAACATCCAGCGCAACGGAATGCGCCCGACCAGCCGCCCCACCAAAAAAGTGGTGAAGAACGCGGCGATCCCGCGCGGACTCATGGTATAACCGCTTTGCAGCGCCGGATAACCCATCAAGGTCTGCAGAAACAACGGCAGCTCCGCCGTCGTGCCGTAAAGGATGATGCCGATGACCGTCATCAACATCAGCCCCGTGCGGAAGTTCTGGCTTTTCAAGATCCGCAGGTTCACCAGCGGGTCCTTCACCCGGAATTCCCACACGATGAACGCAATCATGGCGACCACGGAAATGATGATGAACCACCGGATCCAGACCGCCCCCAGCCAGTCCGCGTCCTGCCCCTTGTCCAAAACGATTTGCAGTGTCGCCAGCCAGACCGCCAGCAGGCCGAACCCGGTGAAATCGATCGCCGCCTTCAGGTTGCGCTTGATGTAGGGCGGATCCTCCACGAGCCATTCCGCCAAAAATATCGCCAGGAGACCGACTGGCAGGTTGATGTAAAAAATCCAGCGCCACGAATAATTGTCCGTGATCCAGCCGCCGAGCGTCGGGCCGATGATGGGCGCCACCACCACGGCCTGGGCGAATGTGGCCATGGCGATGCCGCGTTTCTGCGCCGGGAAGCTTTCCAGCAGGATCGCCTGGGCGATGGGCACCATGGCGCCGCCGCCCGCCCCCTGCAAAATACGCGCCAGAATCAACATCGGCAGGTTTACCGCCGCCCCGCACAACGCTGAAGCAATCACGAACATCCCGATGCAGGAAATGAACACCCGCTTCCGGCCGAAATGATTTCCCAGCCAGCCGGTCATGGGCAGGATGATGGCATTGGCCACGAGATAACTAGTCAATACCCACGTCGCCTGGTCGGTCGTGGCCGACAGGCTGCCGGCAATGTGCGGCAGGGCGATGTTGGCGATGGAGGTGTCGAGCACCTGCATGAAGGTGGCCAGCATCACGCCCAGGGCCACCAGCCACGGGCTGTGGCGTGGACGCCATTCCTGATGCTGCAGGTCTGCGGCCATAAAAATGTTACGGCAGGTAGGAGGCCAGTTTCCGGTTCAAGATGGAACGGAAAACAAATTGAGCCGCACCGGCCAAAATCAAGGCCAGCAGTCCGATGGCCCATTCCGGCAAGGCGAAGGAAGCCACCCGGACGTCCGGGGTCACCGACAGGCCGGGGCCGATCGTGTGGCCGACGGGCAGCGGCTCGTCGAACAGGATTTTTACCGGCACGCGCTGGACCACCTTCACATAGTTGCCGGTCGCATTTTCCGGCGGCAACAGGCTGAACGCCGCGCCGCTGCCGGCCTGTACGCTGTCCACGTGCGCCCGGAAGGTTTTTCCGCCGAGGGCGTCAATGGCTACCAGCACCCGCTGGCCGGGCTTCATTTTTTTCAACTGCGATTCCTTGAAATTGGCGACGACCCAGATGTCCGCCGGCACGACGGACATGAGTTGCTGGCCCACTTGAACGAAATTGCCCGCCTCGACCGCCTTGCGCGTCACGCGACCATCGCACGGGGCGAAAATCCTGGTGTAGGATAAATCCAGTTGCGCCGACTGCACGGTGGTCTGGGCCTGCCGGAACATCGCGAGCGCCATGGCGACGGAGGCTGCGGTTGCCGTCTGGGTCGCCTTGGCCTCGTTGATCCTCGAAGCGTCCGCCACGGCCTTTTGTTTCGCGGCTGCGAGGTTCGCGTCGGCTTCCCTCACCGCAGCCTGCGCGGCGTCAAATTCCTGCGCGGAAATGGTGTTCTGCTTCCGCAATTCCTGGTTGCGCTGAAAATCCGCCTGCGCCCGTTCATCCGTGGTTGCGGCCGCTTCGGCGTCGGCCTTCGACTGGTCGGCAATGGCCTGGGCGGTGTCCACTTTCACGGCCATCAAATCGAGTGCGGCCAGCACCGTTTTGTAATTGGCCGCCTGCGCATCGGCGGCGGATTGCTTTTGCGCGGCGGTCGTCGAGTAATCCGCCGGGTCGATCTCCACCAGCAATTCGTTGGAACGGACCAGTTCGTTGTCGAGCACATGGACGGCAGCCACCTGGCCGGCAATGCGCGGCGCAATCGAAACCACATGCGCGGCGATGAAGGCGTCGTCGGTGGATTCGTGCGTCAGCACGTCGAAGAAATAGCCCAGGCCAAAAAACAGCAGCACAGCCAGGGCCACCGTGGCGGGCCAGATGAACCACGGTGAGCTTAATTTTGCCAGCCGCGTGCCGTTGGTGCCGGGCGCGGCCGTCGGTTTTTCCTCGCTCATAATCCTATTTTCTCCCTTTCTTGGTGCTGGCGCCGGACAGGAACAAATCCACGATGCGCTCCGCCGCGGCGCGGTTCAGGCGGTAACGGGGCATTAGAATGTGCGCCACAATGTAAAGATGTGCCTGCCCGTAAAAACCATAAGCCAGGTCGCGGCAATCAAAGCGCTGGTCCAGTGCCCCCGCCGCCCGGGCCCGTTTCATGAGCGAGTGCATGAACTCCAGATTCCGCTGACAGCGGTCCAGATAACGCACGTCGTGCGGCACTTCGCCGGGCGCGGCAAACGCCGCGGAAAACGCGAGGCGCGTCAGGTCGCGGTTTTTGTGAAAGTATTCAAACAACGCCGCCAGGATCTCCACCAGTTGCCCGCGAATATTTCCCGGGCGCGCCGCCGCCTGCTGCACCACCTGCAGCCGCTGGTCGAGCGCCTCGTTCACCAGCGCCTGAAACAGACCGGCCTTGTCGCGAAAATGATAATACAGCGCCGGCTTGGACACCCGGGCGTCCCCGACAATCTGCTGGACGGAGGTGGCCGCGTAACCGGCGTTGGCGAAGCGCTTGAGCGCCGCCCGCAAAATCTGTTGCCGGGTCTCGGGACCGTGTTTGGCCATACTTACCGAACGGTAGGTAATGAGCGACCATTTGTCAAATGACTTTTGCGGGGCAAAACGGTCTGGCAAAGGCTTGAAACCCTGGCGCGAATGTCTAGGCTGATGACCGGTCGGTGTACCATGAACGATAACCGCAGATTTTTATGAAAGATTGGCGCACGCCCTTTACGGGAACCCTATTGCTCGCCGCCGGCTTTTTTTTCGCGGGCTGCAACAAGCCGCCGTCGGCGACCGGCGCAGGCGGCGAGGTCATCAAGGTTGGCGAGTTTGCCTCCTTGACCGGCAGCGAGGCGACGTTTGGCCAGTCCTCCCACCAGGGCACGGCGCTGGCCATTGACGATCTCAACGCCGCGGGCGGCGTGCTCGGCCGGAAAATTCAACTGCTCACCGAGGACGATCAATCGCAGGCCGGGCAGCCGGCGACGGTGGTGCGCAAGCTGATTTCGAGCGACAACGTGATGGCCATCCTGGGCGAAGTGGCCTCGTCGCGTTCGCTGGAAGCCGCGCCGATCTGCCAGGAAAACAAAATTCCCATGATTTCACCCGCGTCCACCAATCTGAAGGTCACCGAGGTGGGCGATTACATCTTCCGGGTCTGCTTCATCGATCCGTTTCAGGGCACGGTCATGGCAAATTTCGCGCGCCACTCGCTGCACTTGAGGACGGCGGCGGTCCTGAAGGAGGCCAGCAGCGATTACAGCGTGGGGCTGGCGAAATACTTCGTGGCCGGCTTCACCGCCGATGGCGGCAAAATCGTTGGCGATGAAAATTACAGCCACGGTGACAAGGATTTTAGTGCGCAGTTGACGGCGCTCAAGGCCGGCCATCCCGACGGCCTGTTTGTCCCCGGTTACTACACCGAGGTGGGATTGATTGCGTTGCAGGCGCGGCAGCTGGGCATCACGGTGCCGTTATTTGGCGGCGATGGCTGGGAATCTTCTTCGCTCGTGCCCATCGGCGGCCAGGCGTTGGAAGGATGCGATTTTTCCACGCACTATTCGCCGCAGGACACCGCGCCCGCCGTCCAGAATTTTGTGAAGGAATACCGCGCCCGGTACGGTGACACCCCCGACGCCATGGCCGCGCTCGGCTATGATTCGGCGATGATTCTGGCGGACGCCATCAAACGCGCCGGTTCCACCGACGGGGCGAAAGTTCGGGAGGCGCTGGCGGCCACGGTGGGATTCCCCGGCGTGACGGGCAAAATCAGCATGGACGCCGGCCGCAATGCATCCAAACCGGCCGTAATTCTGACCATTACCAACGGCCAGTTCCAATACATCGAAACCATCAAACCGTAGGCTGGTTGATAGTTGAGAGTTGATAGTTAAGGGGCGGGGCGGCAAGTTTTCCACATGTTCGATTTCGAGCAAACGGCGACCGGGCGGAAGGCAATGGCCACGGTTGTCCTGGTTTGTGAAAGCGCGCCTAGTCAGGCTCTCAACGCTCAACCCTCAACCCTCAGCCCGCTCTGACCGAATTTCTCCAGCAACTCATCAACGGCCTGGCGTTTGGCTCGATTCTCGCCCTCATTGCGCTCGGCTACACGATGGTCTATGGCATCCTCCGCTTCATCAACTTCGCGCACGGCGACGTCTTCATGCTCGGCGCGTTCGCGGGTTTTTATCTCACGCCGAGAATCGCCGCGCTGATGCCGACGCCGTCCATCGGGAGCGGTCTCGCCGTGATGGGAATGGCGATGGTGATTTGCGCGGTGATTGGCATCGTGATTGAACGATTGGTCTATCGTCCTTTACGCCGCAGTCCGAAATTGACCGTGCTCATCACCGCCATCGGTGTCTCGCTGTTTCTCGAGTACACCGGCCAGCTCGTTTTTGGCGCCGCACCCAAGAGCTTTCCCGCCCTGATTCCGGTTTATCCCATTGCACATCTGGGCGGGTTGAGCATTACCAGCAATCAAGTCATCGTGCTGGTCGTGACCGCGCTGCTGCTCGTGGCGCTGCGTTTCATCGTGTTGAAAACCAGGATGGGCACCGCCATGCGTGCGCTGTCGTTCAATCCCGAAGCCGCGGCGCTCATGGGCATCAACACGGATATTGTCATCTCCTTCACCTTCGGACTCGGCTCGGCGCTGGCGGCGGCGGCGGGCATTTTGTTCGCCATCAATTATCCCGCCATTGATCCGCTCATGGGCATTCTGCCCGGATTGAAGGCGTTCGTGGCGGCGGTGCTCGGCGGCGTCGGCAACCTGCCCGGCGCGGCGCTCGGCGGTCTCATCATCGGAGTCACCGAAACGCTCGTCGCCGGCTATATTTCCTCGACCTACCGCGACGCCATTGCCTTTGGCATCCTGATTTTGATTCTGCTCATCAAACCGTCCGGCTTGCTGGGCAAAAAGGAGGTTGAAAAGGTGTGAGCTTCAAGCACGCCAAACTCCTTTTGCTGGTTGCGCTCGCACTCAGCCTGCTGGTCTCGCTCCTGGCGGACCGCATCAA
>Ga0187851_10002811_pt1 | contig 15085 bp, 14 predicted proteins | sample June2016WEW_6_10_FD_132997 | JGI IMG/M metagenome (GOLD analysis project Ga0187851, IMG submission 132997) | Peatland microbial communities from SPRUCE experiment site at the Marcell Experimental Forest, Minnesota, USA - June2016WEW_6_10 | ecosystem: Environmental > Terrestrial > Soil >...
ATGCGAAGCTGATCGAGAAGGCCATTACTCCGAAGACCAAGGCAATTCTCCCGGTCCATCTGGGAATGCGTTTTGCGGACATGGATGAGATTCTCCGCATTGCAGCAAAGCACAACCTGAAAGCGATCGAGGACTGCGCGCACGCCCATGGCGGCATGTGGAAGGGCAAAGGCGCCGGATCGATGGGCGATCTGGGAGCCTTCAGCTTCCAGTCCAGCAAACTTATAACGTGCGGCGAGGGTGGAGCTGTTATTACCAATAATCTGGAATACATGGAGAAGGTGCAGAGCTATATCAACGCCGGACGTGCCAGCGTGACCGACCAGTTCCACCATCGCATCATCGGGTTCAACTACCGGCTCGGGGAATTTCAGGCGGCCGTTCTCGGCCCGCAGCTGGATCGGCTGCCGGAGCAATCCGCGCTTCGCGACAAAAATATGGCGTATCTCGAGAAACGCCTGACCGGGACTTCGGGGATTGGGCTGCTGAAGCCGGATCCGCGCATTACGCGCCTTGCTCCCTACGGCTATGTGCTCAAATATTTTGCAGAGAAGGCAAAGGACATTCCGCGCGCGGCTTTCGTGGCTGCTCTCCAATTGGAAGGGATTCCCTGCGACGGTCTCTTCTACGAGCCTGTGTATAAGAGTTCGCTGTTTCCGGTGAACCCGGCTGATTTTCCGGCGTTGAGCTGGGGACGAGAAAAACCACTGGATCTGCGAAATATGTATTCCTGTCCCGAGTCGGAGAAGGCCGCCTACCATGAGGCGGTGTGGTTCATGCACCAGATGTTTCTGGGTAGCGAAAAAGACGTGGACGCGATCGCGGACGGAATTCACAAAGTACTCGAGCACATCGAGGAACTGCGCAACCTCGATCACAAGGCAATCCGCAACCAGCGGCTCAGCCGGGCAGACCGCGAGAGCTAAGTATGAACGCAGGGAAGAAGGTCGGCTTCGCGGTGGTGGGGCTGGGCAGCATCGCTCAGAGTTCCGTGTTGCCTGCATTCGCGAACTGCAGGACATCCAAACTCATCGCGCTGGTCAGCCGCGACAAGAAGAAAGCGAGAGCACTGGCACGGAAATTCAAGACGGATAGTGCTTACAGCAGCGACGAATACGACGCTTGTTTGGCGAACCCTGATGTTTCGGCAATCTACATTGCCACGCCCCAGGGCGAACACGAAGTCTTGACCGTGAAGGCGGCCCAGGCGGGAAAGCACGTCTTATGCGAGAAGCCGCTGGCTGCCACGGTAGAACAATCCGGACGAATGGTGACGGCTTGCCGGCAACACGGAGTTTTGCTGATGACGGCGTACCGGAAACACTTCGATCCCAGCACGGTCTACTTGAAGGAATTGATCCGCGATGGATCGCTCGGGCGCATTGACGTCATCCATTCGGCCTTCAGCGAATTACATGTGGCAGGCCGCTCCATCCCCTGGCTGCTGGATAAGAAACTTGCGGGTGGCGGCCCGCTTATGGACCTCGGTGTGTACTGTGTGAATACGAGCCGCTGGCTGGTAGATGAAGATCCGGTTGAGGTCTCGGCGCAAGCTTGGCGGCACGATAAGAAGCGCTTCCGCGGGATCGAAGAAGGGATCTCTTTCCGGATGAATTTCCGGAGCGGCTTGGTGGTCCAAGCGGCGTCGACGTATTCGGCCGCTCCATCTTCTTTTATTCATGTGCAAGGCTCAAAGGGCTGGGCGTTGCTGTCTCCGGCATTTCCGTTTGAAGAAGAGCGGCGGTTGACCGGAAAGCTGCAGGGATGCTGGTTCGAGCGGCGATTCAAGGTGGTCGACGAGTTCGCCCCTGAACTGGATGCCCTGGCCGCGGCCATTCAAACGGGCGGCAAAGCAGAACCGGACGGAAGGCAGGGACATCGCGATGTCGTCATCCTCCATTCCATCTACGAGTCGGCCAGAAAACACGCGCGGGTCGTGGTGCAGTATGAGTAGTATCGCCAGCGCACTGCATGCTATAGGCTCGTAAGTAGTTCGAGAAATGCGGCAAGAAGGATATGACGGTTCGACAAAAGAAAGCGCAGAAGCCGGGAAAGGCCGCGAGTATCTATGACGTCGCCCGTGAGTCAGGAGCCTCCGTCTTCACGGTTTCGGCGGTCGTAAACAATAAGAGCCACGTTGGGAAAAAGTTGCGGGAAAGCGTGGAAGCGGCCATCCGCAAGTTGAACTACCGGCCCAACCTGATCGCGCGCAGTCTTGCCAAGCAGCGCACGCATACCATCGGAATGATCGTGCCCGACATTGCCAATCCTTTTTTCCCGATGGTGGTTCGGGGTGCCGAAGACGCCACCCAGCGACACGGATACAATCTGCTGCTGTGCAACAGCGATGACAGCCTCGACAAAGAGGAGGCGGCCATCGAATTGCTGCTCTCCAAGCGGGTCGATGGAATTCTGCTTACCAAGGCAGCCGAAGACTTCCGGCCGTCCTTGCGCCAGAGGATCAAAGAGGCGGGGATCCCATTCGTCCTGGTGATGCGCACTTATCCCAAGCTCACCAAAGACGCGGTGATAACCGACGACTATCAGGGAGCCTACGAAGCGGTGTGCCACTTGGCGCGCTGCGGCCGCCAGCGAATCGGGTTGGTCAGCGGACCGCTCAAAGTCAGCAACGCACTAGCGCGCTGGGAAGGGTTTCATGACGCTCTCAAGGCGCAAGGCTTGCCGTTCGAAAAAAAATTAGTGGTGGAAGGAGATTATCGGATCGACTCAGGATTCCGCGCGGGTCATGCTTTGCTCTCCCACCGCCCGGATGGGATCTATGTCGCAAACCACTTGATGACCATCGGCTTGCTTAAGGCTGCGGAGGAGATGGGCCTATCGTGTCCAGATGATTTCGGACTGGTCAGCTTCGATGACTATCCATGGCTCGGAGTCTTTCGGCCAAGATTGACGACGGTGGAATTGCCTAAGCATCAACTGGGAAGCGAAGCCGCCGAGTTGCTGATAGAACGGATTGCCGGGGGCGGAAAAAAAGCAGGGGTCAGGAAGTTGCCGCCGGAATTGCGGATTCGCGAATCCTGCGGCTTTGCTTTGCACGTAGCGAAAACGCCGGCGGCCGCGTTACCGGTATAAACAGTCCCGAGCGACTGGACCCGGTATTCGGGTATGTCAGGACTCGCTGAAATCAATTTCAATCGGTCTGACACCCCGAGTTTTTAGAAGAACGTAGACGCCCCCGACGGCCAGCCAGATGCCTCCTGCAACCAGAGTGGAAGATTGCAATCCAAGGAAAATCGCCAGGCAAAACAGGAACCCCAATGCGGGTGAAACTATGTCGAGAAACACGTTCAGTTTGTGGAGCGGGTCCCGGCCAAACCCAAAGTACTTCAGCGCTACCGCATTGACCGCCATAAATGCCATGAGCGCGCCGAAGTTCAACATTTCGACGGCTCGTTCCCAGCCCAGCGTGAGAGTTCCGATATAAGCGAGGACTCCGACGATCGCCACATTAAAGGTGGGGTTGCCGCGCCGCGGATCAAGGTATCCAAATGGCTTCCGTGGCAAGACGTTGTCGCGCCCCATGCCATAGAGAAGGCGAACTGCGCCCAGATGCCCCGCCAAGCCACAGGCCAAACTCGATACCAGCAAGACGATGCCAAAAGCTGCAAACAGCCGGTAGCCTCCCACCACCTGAGCGACGTCCATGAATGCCGTTTCCGGGTTGGACAGCGTACGGTAGTCGGGCCAGACTCTTTGCGCAAGATAAACCTGAAGACCGGCGAAGAGTCCCGTAAAAATACAGACCAGCACCGTTGCCAACAAAACATTGCGCCGGGGATCGTGGACTTCTTCGGCGAGAATGCTTACACCATCAAAGCCAATGTAGGTGGTCGCCGCAAGTGCTGTGCCGGCGGCAATGGCTCGTACGCTAAATGTCCGCGCATCGTACATCGGCTGCAGCGATACCAGTCCCTGCCAGTGCTGGTGAACAAAAATATAGCGTACGGCTTCGAATAGAAACGCCGCCATTACAAGGGACATGAAGGCGAGAAGAATCTGATTGGTCCGCGCCGTCGTGCGTATTCCCATCCAGCACAGCAGGGTCATGAAGCCCACCGCGACCGCCGACAGAAGCGGCAGGGGAACGCGGGGCAACAGTCGCTGAATGGTAAGGGCTGCATACAAACTGTTTTGCATCGGCTGGAAGAGAAATTCAAGAAACATCGCCCAACCAAGTATGAACCCGACGTGAGGGTTGAAGCCCTTGCTTACATAGGTGTATACGGAACCCGCTGACGGATATACAGTCGCCATACGTCCAAAGCTGACAGCGGTGGCCGTCATAGCCACCATGGATGCAAGAAGCGTGGTAACCGCATGGCCGCGTGACAGGACTTGTGCCTCGCCGAACATGGGCACGGCAGCAATCGGTGAGATGAGGATGATGCCGTAGTAGATCAGGTCCCAAAGGCCAAGAACTCGTTTCAGACGAGGCTCTCTGATCGGTCGGGCAGCATTAGACTCCAAAGGGTGCTCCTTGTCGTCGCCGCTTAAAAAGCTCGTTCTTTCTTCCTGGCTTCCACATATTTCGCCCGCGCGTCCCGCACGGCGTTGCTTTCCGAAACCTCCGCAATCGGAACATCCCACCATGATTCGTATCCGGGCACGCGCTGGCAATAAGCCGTTTCAATAACAACCACCGAAGTCCTGGAATTCTTCCTGGCGTCGAGCAACGCCCTGCGAAGGTCGTCACGCGTGTGAGCGCGTACAGCATCCGCGCCCAGGCTTAACGCATTGGCGACGAAGTCCACGATGACCGGATCGCCTGCGAGTTGTCCGTCCCGGCGATACCGATATTCCGTCCCCATTCCCCGATTGCCGCACGCGCGGCTTAGGCCACCGATGCTTGAAAAACCATGATTATCGAGCACAACGATATTGAGCTTGTAGCCTTCCTGTAGTGAGGTCACGATTTCCTGCGCCATCATGAGGTAAGAACCGTCCCCCACCATGACGTAGACTTCGCGATCGGGAGCCGCCATCTTGACACCCAGCCCGCCACTGATCTCGTATCCCATGCAAGAGTAGCCGTATTCGAGGTGATATCCCTTGGGATCTCGGGTGCGCCATAATTTGTGAAGATCGCCGGGAAGACTGCCAGCCGCGCAGACAACGACATCTCGTGGACCGGAAACTTCGTTGACCACTCCGATCACTTCTCCCTGGCTGATGGGCGGACCCAAGTTGAGTCCGTGGATGCGGTCGACTTCTTTTTCCCAGTCTTCGCGAAATGATTTCATGCGCGTGGCGTAGGAACTATCTACCTGGAAACCCTTCAGTGCTTCGGCAAGTTCCTGAAGCGTGACGCGGGCATCCCCAGTCAGCGGCAAGGCGAGTTGTTTGCCGGAATCGAACTCGCTGACATTTATATTGATGAATCTCACCGCCGGATTTTGGAAGGCGGTTTGGGAAGCGGTTGTAAAGTCGGAGTAACGCGTACCCACACCCAGGATCAGATCGGCCTCGCGCGCGAGGATGTTAGCGCCGGGCGTGCCCGTGACGCCCATCGCTCCCAAGGCCTGCGAATGATCGTATGGCAAGGAACCCTTGCCGGCCTGCGTTTCAACAACCGGGATGCCGGTCTGCACCGCAAACGCTGCGAGTGCATCCGTGGCCTCAGAATAAATGACTCCGCCGCCCGCGATCAAAAGTGGCTTTCGTGCACAGTGGGTCCATTCTGCAGCCTGTCGCAGAAGGCGGGTGTCGCAGCGGGGGCGGGCGATTGTCCAGACACGTTTTTCAAGAAATGAAGTAGGAAAATCGAACGCTTCGGCCTGAACGTCCTGTGGCAAGGCAAGAACCACAGCGCCAGTATCGGCTGGGGATGTAAGCACGCGCATGGCGGCCAGCAGCGATGTGAGAATCTGCTCGGGCCGCTCGATCCGGTCCCAATACCGGGCCACGGGTTTAAAGCAATCGTTGACGGAAATATCCTGCGTCGCGGAGGACTCCAGTTGCTGTAGAACGGGCGCGACGTTGCGGCGCGCAAAAATATCTCCTGGCAGAAGAAGTACGGGGAGCCGGTTTATCGTTGCGGTCGCCGCACCGGTTACCATATTCGTAGCGCCGGGACCAATCGAGGTTGTGCAGACCAGGCAGCGAAGGCGGTTGCTGGTTTTGGCAAAAGCTGTTGCCGTATGCACCATCGCCTGCTCGTTTCGAAACAGGTAATAAGGCAGCCCCGGATCCTGCTCGAGCGCTTGTCCGATGCCGGCCACGTTGCCGTGCCCGAAGATCCCGAGACAACCTTCGAAGAGCCGATGCTCCACGCCGTCCCGTTCCGAATACTGGTTCTTGAGAAATGCGACGATGGCTTGAGCGACGGTGAGGCGCGTTGTCATTCAATCTCACTCCAACATCAGGGTGGTAAGCGGGCAGTGTCTAAGCGATTAGCAGCCCCGGGATCGAAAGCACACAAAGTCACTTTACCAATGGCAACCGGGGATCGGTCGTATTCCAGGTTGACCGGATCCAGACGTGATTCGCATCTTCTGTTACCGCCAGGGCGCGTGCCGACCCCGCGAGAAAATTCAAATAGTAGACGTCATAGCCCGGGCCTGCCACCACGGGGTGAAATCCGCCCCGGACCAGGACCGCATCGCCATCGCCTGCCTTCACCGTACTCCCTCCAGTGCCATCGTAGGAATAGAGATGCTGCAAGGCAAACCCTTCGGGCTGTCGAATCCGGTAATAGTAGATTTCATCGAGGTCCACCTCCGAGGGCGGGTTGTGGACGTCGTGTTTGTGCGGAGGATAGCTCGACCAGTTCCCCCCCGGCGTGTAAACCTCGATCACCATCAGTTTGTCGGCTGGAAATGCTGGAGGCATAATATCGACAATCTGGCGCGACGCATTCCCACCTCCGCGCAAGCCGCTGGAGACAAGTCCTGGCGTGATCAAAGCGGGCTCTAGCTGCGCGTCTGAGGGCACGCGGCATTCTGCAATTTCACAAGCCGTCTCCGCGGTGAATATTACCTTGTGACCCGCCGGAAGATAAACCGTAAACGGAAGACCGTCGAAGACATCCTTGCGCTTTCCGATCGTCTGCACGCCGTTACCCCAATCTGCCGTGCACAGACCGCCGAGCAAGACGAAACCAGCTTCTTCAGATTCCGTGCTGGAGCGGTAAACATCGCCAGGCTGCAATCGACGCACGAAGAAACTCATCCATTCCCACTCCGCAAGGGAACGTGGAAGATGTAAAAGTTCGCCGGAGCGCGACGAAGGCAACTTTAGGGAATGAACTAAACAGTCACTCTCGCTCATGAACGTCTCCGAAAGCAGGGAAATAGGGGATTCGTGCGTTTAAAGGAGCAATCCTCAAGGGTTGTCTAACCGCTTTGACACTATGGCAAAAGCTCAGTTGCTTGTCAATTGCGATCCAATGAGCTGGTCCGCGCTGTCTGCTTGCGATGACGAAGCATGGACTCCGAAAGCCCTGAGTTTTTTTCGCGTAGTGGACGTCGGTTTGTCCCCGCCAGCTTGTGCTGACATCGCTCCCGATCTCTTCGACTATGCCAACGCCTTCGTGGCCGAGAATCCGCCCATGTCACGGCGGGTAAATCGCCTTTCAAAATGTGAAGGTCCGTTCCGCAGATCGTCGAGGTCGTGACGCGCACGATGGCATCGCCTCGATCTTGAATCGTAGGATGCGGTTTGGCCTCGTGCATCAGGGGTCTTCAAGAGTTCGCGGAGTGGGAAATTTAAGTGGGGCTAAAACAACTGTCCGAAGTGAATAGGAAATTTTGTTCCGAGACGTTGTTGCTGGAACAACCATAAAAGTGAATCTTGAGGGTGGCTTCATAAACTGAGCAATTCCGACCAGTTTTTCCACCTCTGCACTGGCATAGTCAGTTTGAGGCCTAATTTGATGGTCTGAGGACGACGGCCTGGCGTCGAGGAGACATAGAAATGTCTGCAGAAAACTCAGTTGTCGCAATTTATCACACCCATACGGATGCGGATCGGGCGGTGAAGGAACTTCAGCGTGGCGGAGTCGACATGCACAAATTGTCGATCGTTGGAAAGGGATATCACACGGATGAGCAAGTGGTCGGCTACTACAACACCGGCGACCGCATGAAATATTGGGGCAAGGTAGGCGCATTCTGGGGAGGCTTTTGGGCTCTCTTGTTCGGATCCGCGATGTTCGTGATCCCGGGTCTCGGTCCGATTTTAGTGGCTGGACCTCTGGTGGCATGGATCGTGGCAGGACTGGAAGGTGCGGTCGAAGTAGGAGCCTTGGGCGCTTTGGGAGCCGGGCTATTCAGCATCGGCATCCCCAAAGACAGCATTGTGAAGTACCAGACGGCGCTCACGACAGATCAGTTTCTGCTGATCGCTCATGGGACGGCCGCAGAAGTGGCCAAGGCGAAGGACATCATCGCAAGCACGAGTCCGGCAAATTACACACTGCATACAGCCGAAGCAGTCGCGGCTTAGCGAAGCCGGGGTTGCGAGCCATAAACGAAATAACCAAAGAGGGCCACAGACCAGTATTTTGACGTGGTGTGGCTTTTTGGAGAATGAGATGAAAGTAGACCCTGCTGTATTTGAGAAGATGATCCCCGCCGAACAAGTGTTTGAGGACATGCTCCCTTTTCTCGAAACACTTGACGCCCAGATTGGTGGCATTATCCGACTCTTGAAAGACAAAGGCATTACCACAAATGCGGAATTTGCCCAGTATGCCCAGCGAGGTGACGATGCAGGAAATGTGCGGGAGCGTGGTATGCGGGTAAGGATGGAATATCTGTTTTCCTCGGCCGTGAGGCGGATCGACGAATAGTAACTGCAACATCTCAGCCTCCACTTGACGGGAAACGGTGGGGGGTTGGCTGGGACGCGGTGGTTTTGTCGTGGATCCCAATGCCGCGGACGAATAAGTACAGCTTTTAACGAAATGATGAGGTGCGTCGGTGATTGAACGACTGAAGGAAACTGGTGGAGTTGCGTTCGGCTTTAAAGTAGTCGGAAAGCTATTGGACGAGGAACTCAAGACATTCGAGCCGCAGCTGGAGTTCTTCATTGCTCAGCACAAAAAGCACCCGATCGGCATCCTGGTGGACCTGACGGAAATGCGTGGAGCCGAATGGAAGGCACGCTGGGACGATTTGCGATTTCTCCAGAAGCACACAAGTCGTATCGCTCGTATGGCAGTCGTCGGAGCCCACCGCTGGGAAGAGGTTGTGGAGCTCTTTACTGCGGGCGCCGCTGTTCTCCAGTCAGAGACACGCTATTTCGAATCCTCCGAAATGCAGAACGCCTGGTTATGGGCGAGGACCGCGAAACACGCCGAAGATGCTCCCGTCCGTTTGATCTCGCCAGCTACCGGGATTTGGAAGGATTACCGTCCCGAGTTCGTGGGCTTGTAAGCGAACACTGAACTGAACACTGACACTGTGCAATAAGAACCAGAGCGTCAAATGCGCAATTACCAATGGTGCAGGAGATCAGCGTGCAAATCCAAGTCAATACCGACCATACAATCGAAGGTCACGAGGGGCTAGCCGATCAGATCAGGGGCGTGGTGGAAAATGTTTTGAGTCGAATGAGCGATCACATTACACGGGTGGAAGTCCACTTGACCGACGAGAGCGGCCCTAAGAGCCGCGAGAATAACAAACGTTGCATGATGGAGGCACGCCTCGAAGGCCGCCAGCCCATCGCGGTCACCGACGAAGCGACGACTGTGGACCTGGCGGTCAGTGGCGCCGCAGATAAGTTAGCCAGATTGATCGAGCATACCCTCGGCAAATTCCATGATGAACGGACTCACAGCACTGATCCGTCCCCTGCCGAGCCGACATTCTCAGATCAGTCATGATCGACACCGCTGTCAGCCTGGCTGGGGATGAAAGAGGAGGAGCATCGGATCACGCCCTCCTGTATCCTCTGCGATTCGAACCGATCTATCAGTATCGGTTGTGGGGCGGTCGGCATCTAGCTAGCTTGCTCACCGCGCCCCTGCCCGGCGGTCCTATCGGAGAAGCGTGGTTACTCACCGATCGCGACGACCATCAGAGCCGCGTCGCCGACGGATCGCTAAAGGGACGAACGATAAGTCAATTGCTGCGGCAGTTCCCGAGGCAAATAATGGGAAAGCTGGCTGGGCGCTTCCGCCGATTTCCACTGCTGCTGAAGTTCCTCGATGTACATGAAATGCTTTCGGTCCAGGTGCATCCTACAGAAGCCAACACGAACCTGCTGCCAGCGGGCGAGACTCCGAAGACTGAAGCTTGGGTCGTGTTGGAAACCGCGACCCAAAGCCGGATCTACGCCGGTCTGAAGACAGGCACTACGGAAGCCGATCTGCGACACGCGCTCACTAACAAGACGGTGGCGGACCACATGGCATGCTTAACTCCGAAGCCCGGCGACGCCCTTTTCCTGCGCGCAGGCACGGTTCACGCTCTGGGCGGGGACCTTGTGGTGTTCGAGATTCAGCAAAATAGCGACGTGACGTTTCGCTTGTATGACTGGGACCATATTGATCTGAAGACGGGAAAACCACGGGCACTCCAGGTCGACAAGGCGATAGCCTGTATTGATTTTTCGGAAGGTCCGGTCGATCTGGTGAAGCCCGTAGTGGAAGCGAGGACGCCGGTGGAACGCGAGAGGCTATTTCATTGTGAACATTTCTGTTTGTGGCGCCTGCGCGGACAGCCTCCGTTTACCGTCGGCGTGGCGGATCTGCCGCGCGTGCTGGTATGCCTGGAGGGCGAGGGGCAGGTCGAACATGGCGGTGCCCCTTACGCCGTCGGAAAAGGCGACGTATTCGTTTTGCCTGCAGCGATCGGAACGTGTGTTTTTCGGCCACGCGGTGCGGTGAACTTTTTGGAAATCGCAATCCCGGATTGAGATCGCGAGAATGCACAAGGTGAAGCCATAGTGAAAAAGCTGATTGTGTTTGATCTCGACGGCACACTTGCTGAGAGTAAGTCGGCCGTTGATCCAGAGATGTCGGGACTGCTGCACGACCTTCTCGATATTGTGAAAGTGGCGGTGATTTCCGGCGGGGGTTGGCCGCAGTTCGAGAAGCAACTCGTTTCGAATCTGTCCCACGACAAACTGCTGGCGAATCTATCCCTCCTTCCTACCTGCGGCACAAAGTTTTACCGATACAAGTCAACAGATTGGAAAAAGATTTATTCGGAAGATTTCACTACAGATCAAAGGGAAAAGATCCTCGATTCCCTAAAGAAGGCGATCGGAGTTGCAGATTTCAAGATCGAAAAGCTCTGGGGCGAGCAAATTGAGGATCGGGGCAGCCAGATAACATTTTCTGCTTTAGGTCAGCTGGCCCCCTTGGAAGAAAAGGAAAAATGGGACCCCGATTTTGCCAAGCGGAAGAAGATCAAAGCTATTCTTGATACTTTCATTCCTGAGTTTTCTGTCCGAATCGGGGGTTCGACGTCTGTTGACATCACCAAGCCTGGCATTGACAAGGCCTACGGCATAAGAAAACTGCGAGACCTGCTCGGTATTTCGATAAAAGAGATGATCTATATCGGCGACGCTTTGTATGTGGGCGGCAATGACTACCCTGCTGAAACAGCGGGAGTCGATTGCATCCCGGTTAAGGATCCCAACGAGACCAAGCGGGTTATCCAAACCCTAATCGCCTGCTTAGCAGGCGGTAGTAAGGCGGCGTGAAGTCATGCCGATCGCCGAAAAGGATTTGATGACCAGACTTAAGTTGCAACGGCTAGGAATGTTGATGGAGCCGGAGCCGGGGAATGCGCAGGAGGTCGAAGGGGTCCTGAATCCGGCGGCCGCTCGCGGCCCGGACGGTGAGCTTTATCTTTTCCCGCGGCTGGTAGCGCAGGGGAATTACTCACGCATCGGCATTGCGCGAGTGCGGTTCAATAAAGCCGGCGATCCGGTGGGCGTCGAACGGCTCGGCATCGCGCTGGAGCCTGACGCTGACTACGAGCGCCGACCCGGCGGCGGCGGTGGCTGCGAAGATCCTCGCATCACCTTCGTGGAACCGCTGCACAGCTACATGATGACTTACACGGCTTTTTCGCCTCAAGGCCCGCGAATTGCTCTAGCGTTATCGAAGGACCTGTTCCACTGGAAACGTCTCGGGCCGGCGACCTTTGGTCCTTACCATGGCGTCGAATGCGGCGACGTGGATGACAAGGACGCCAGTCTCTTTCCGGTTGCGATTCCTAATCCATCCGGGCACCCGGAACTGGCCATCCTGCACCGTCCACTTTTTCCTGGCACTCGTCCGGAGGAAACCGTTCGCGATCCCGCGGCTCGTAAGGTCGATCTCGATCGGGAAAGCATCTGGATTTCGTACTGCGCAATGTCATTGGAGTCCTGCGATTCGAATCGTCTCGGTCGGTTCATGTCTCATCATCGGCTGGCAACCCCAGTGTCACCCTGGGAACGTCTCAAGATCGGCGGCGGCCCTCCGCCAATCCTGACGCCGCATGGTTGGCTGATCGTTTACCACGGCGTCAGCGAACTGGAAAAGCCCAGCGCCGGCGAACACCAGCTGCGTTATTCGGCAGGAGTGATGGTTCTCTCGAAAGAGCATCCGCAAGTGATCCGCTATCGTTCGGTAGAGCCAGTGTTGACGCCAACACTGCCGCAGGAATGCAGCGGGACCGTTGCCCACGTCGTGTTCCCGACCGGCATCGATCGGCGCGACGATCTCGGCTTAGCCAATCGCTTCGACGTTTATTATGGGATGGCGGATAGCCGGATTGGCGTCGCACGCCTCGACATGCCCGATGTCTTACCGCCGGAGGGAGTCGCAGACTCCCCGGAGACTACCGTGTAGCCAGTCTGGCTGTCACTGAAAAGTCGCCCGGCTGACCGAGGCCTCGGCGGTTTCACGTGGAAATCGCCACTACTTTTGCTTACAAACGTAGACACCTGGGGTCGCTGCAACAGCCCTACACTCAAACTTTGGCGATGAGGTCTGCTAAAAACCACTACAAACACTCCGGATGCAATCGCGCAAACCAAAGCGTCACATACAAACAGAGAATGACAAGACGCGGCCGCGGCTCGCGGAGCGATTTTAAATGAAATTTTCCGATGCCCGAGATGCGGCCGAAACGGTGGGCCAGGATCGCAACCTCGAATTCTCGACGGGCTTGCGGGTCATCGTCTCCCCGCGCAAGCGAGGCATAGTACAAGCTCAAAACCTGTTCTATGTTATGTGCATTTGAAAGCGCCCTAGAGTATAGCCACGAGTGGTATCCATCGATCAAAGCGATCAGAAATGTAATGATTATCGCTAGCATCGCGATTTCCCACAACTGGGCTTGGAACGTCAAACCGACGAGCGCGTAGACGAGGGCGATTCCCCACCCTCGTATCGTGAAGTGAAGTCAAGTTGCCCTTCGCCGACGCATCGCTTTCTGATCGTGTTCCATTCGCCGGGTGGGCTGACTGAAATCGGACTGCCGATGTATCGAGCGGAGAAAATCGGCGAGAGAACCGGCCGAGGGATCTAGGCTAACATTCTCTCCGGTCCGGTTTCGAAGGGAATAATCGCGAATTGGCGCGGATTTGCGCGATCCTTGGGGGAATGGCGGGCGCATTCCGCTACACTTCAGACTAGGTCGCGGAGCACGCAGTCTGCTGCGAACCCACCTTTCGATAATTCCCTGCTAACAGGGAAAAATACAGGGAATTCTTGTAATTTTGCTTCATAAGTCTCGCTCGAAACCTCGCATCGCGAGTAATTTCTGTGAGATCTGACGATTTCCCTGGAAATCGGAGCAGGGAACGATCAGGGAAGGAACAGGGACCAATCCGATCAGCCGGTAGTGATTCGCCCCGGACTGGAAAACAACGGGCCAACCAGTTTCGAACCAATCAGTTTGGCCAGCACATTCTGCGGAGCATCACAGGTGTATCGCGGGCGCCCGGGCAAAGATGCGACCCCTGCATAGCACGGCGTCAGGCGTTGCCCCTCAGCGGTCAGGCCGTGTCTGGGGCACTGGTGCGCACAATGATCCAGTCGTTGCTACCGCAACTCCGCGCTTAAAACGGCCTAAATCAGGTCTTTCCTGTAAAATCCATCGCGCAGGCGACCGGCTTCCCGAAGACTCACCGCGCTTGACACCCGGAAAGGACTTTCGTACATTCGCTTCGTTCTTACGGACCATCGTTATGAAGCCCGTCGCCGGCTACCGCCCGCCTTACCCCGGGACTCAACCCAATCATCTTCATCCCCCGTATGCCTCTTCCGCAAAGCGCTCACCCGCGCGCCCTCTGGTGCCGATCCCGTACACGCTGTCGGAAATTACTGGCCCTTCCTTTGATCGCGAATTGGTCTCGCCCGCGTCCCACGACCTCACTCGCCAGCACCAAGGTGAACCACTCGGCGAACGGATCGTCGTAAGCGGCCGCATTTTGGATGAGAACAGTCGTCCCCTCGGCAACACACTCGTCGAAATCTGGCAGGCCAACGCCGCGGGGCGTTATCGGCACGAAGTCGATCTGCATGATGCCCCGCTTGATCCCAACTTCACCGGTTGCGGGCAGGTCATCACCGATGCCGAAGGGCGTTATCGCTTCGTCACGATTCGACCGGGAGAGTACCCCTGGCGAAATCACTACAACGCCTGGCGCCCCGCCCATATTCACTTTTCGCTCTTTGGCCCGGCATTCTCCACGCGCCTTGTCACGCAGATGTTTTTCCCAGGCGATCCGCTGCTCCCGTATGATCCGATTTTCAATTGCACCGCCGATGAGAAAGCCCGCAATCGCCTGATTTCTATCTTTGACTGGGAAACCACCGTGCCCATGCAGTCTCTCGGCTATCGCTTCGATATCGTTTTGCGGGGCCGCGACGCGACCCCGATGGGGGCTTAGTTGAGTTTGCAGGCCACCACGTCGCAGACGGTAGGACCATACTTCAAGATAGGCCTGCAATGGCTTGACCAGACTACTCTCGCCGCCGGGAACATCGCTGGACAACGAGTCACAATTCGGGGTCGAGTGCTCGATGGAGATGGCGCGCCTGTCCCCGACGCCCTCCTCGAAATCTGGCAAGCCAATTCTCACGGTAAGTATGCGCATCCCGAGGATTCGCAGG
>Ga0187851_10002812_pt1 | contig 15082 bp, 16 predicted proteins | sample June2016WEW_6_10_FD_132997 | JGI IMG/M metagenome (GOLD analysis project Ga0187851, IMG submission 132997) | Peatland microbial communities from SPRUCE experiment site at the Marcell Experimental Forest, Minnesota, USA - June2016WEW_6_10 | ecosystem: Environmental > Terrestrial > Soil >...
CAATCGTTCTTCATATCCAGCGCCGCCAATCAACGCTTGGTGTCGCCACCCCGATGGAAAGGTGACCCTGTTCTTGGCTGTGGGTGTCACTTTTTAATCGCCCACCGCGCTTCTCCATTCCCGGCAAAGATTCTTCTTGCGAACCAATAACGGTCCTGCCATAATTACGATATGGTAACAGTAATGTAGCAGGCGGCATACTCGGACATTGATGAAAAATGAAAGCAATCAAGTCGGACGGCGAGCAAATTCTGTGGATTGTCACTCTTTGCACATTTTTCGGCGCTCCTCGATTCCAGGATGGACCTTCGATTGATTTTTACATAAATAGTTATGGCCTGCCATACATATAAGAATAGTTATCCTTCGTGCGATGCACCGACATTGAAAAACTATGAAAACGATCAAATTGAACGACCAGGCAATTCTCGAAGAAATGATCACGCTACAGACTCTCGCGTGCCTGATTAAATTCCACGTTGGTTCGCTGCAACGGATGTGCCGTCAGGGACGGATTGGCATTTCAGGTCGTGAGTTGGCGGATGTCGGCGTCGGAAAGTAAAAGACACCGCAGGTTTAGCGGATCAGTGCGGGCAATCAAGGTGAACAGCTCCTTGCTAGGTACAGGGCGCACGATGCGTTGTGAAGCGGTGGAATCGAGCAAACCCGCCTCGGCCAACATGCGCACGAGCACCTGTTTAATCTTGGCGATGCTCTTCGCGGTAAGCTTATCAACTTCGGGCGACTCGGAGGCCTTGCGGTCGAAAAAGCGCGCGAAATCCGCCGGGTAAAGCTGAATGTTGAAAGTCATCAATTTGGGACGGACCACTTCCTCAATGAATTCGCGAATGAACCGGAAGCGCCGACAAATGGCTACAAAAAGCAACTGGCGCTGGTCCCGCGCACTTGCTTCGCACAGAAACACCAACTCTTCGCGGCTCAATTGTTGCAACCGATACCGTATCTCGCGCAAAAGCCGTGTTCGGCTGGCATCTTTGCGTTGTTTCAAAAGATTATCCTCGGACGCGAGATGGAGGACTTCGGCCCAATCAGGTCGTGTGCGGGCCAACCCGGCAACCGCGAGCGATTCTGGCAAATAAAGTGCTCCGGTAAGGAAAGAAAACGAATACGGTTCGATCCCGAGGCCCCGCGTTGTTGGATTGGGGTGAAGACGAGACTGAATCATTAACATTGCCCAATCCTTTCCGAGGCATACGCCAATCTCTGCGCTTCCGCTCCAAAACACAGGCGCGGCCATTCGCCATAGCCTGCCGGCGAACCGCCTGGCGGATTGAGATGGGCAGTGATGCTCACAACTTCTTCTGAGACGGAACTTACGTTCTTTGAGGGTAGCAAGATTGGATCAAGATTGTCACGCTTGGAAACGAAGCGGCGAAGCAGCGGACAGGCCGTGCGCCGCTTTTCAAAGGCAAGATACCCGGCAGGGAGAGAGGGCAACGCGGAGGCGAATCGCTCCCGCTCGGCCCTGCCGTTATTTGGGGGTTTATTATTCTTGACTCTGATGCCGAACTGCCGCGACCGAGGCTACTGCATGGGTAAGTTAGGTATCGCCGACGGCGGAGCTGGCAGCAAATGGGTCCTTTAAGAATTACCATTCAGAGCATCTCTGTTGGATTTTGAAGGCTTTTTCCGATTGTTTGGCTAGGGTTTTTCAACTCTCGGACTGGGTGCAGCGGTCGTCTGCCCCAGACCGAAAAAGTGGCAAAGAAGTGGCGAAGTTAGATTTCCTTGGCACTCTTCAATTAATGACGTAAGTCATTGATAATGAAGTGGTCGGAGCGACAGGATTTGAACCTGCGACGTCTTGGTCCCAAACCAAGTTTTGCGGCATTTTCGATGTTTTCATTGTTGCTCATAATTGCCTTTCTGTGCGCTAACCTACCCGCGAAGATACAAGCGTTTCCCTCGTATGGCAAGCATTATTTTGCATCTTTGGGCAATAATCGGCAGAAAAACCTGTGCGGGCTTGTGCGGCTGTGCGGGAACTGTGCGGCGGTCAAATCCTGTGCGGGAACTGTGCGGGCGCATGTTTCCCCGGCCAGCACTGCAAATGCGCCGTAGCGGGCCATTGGGCGCGATTGGCGCGGCTTGTGGCAGGTTTGGTCGCGGGGCGCGGCAGTCTGGCGGCGGCAGTCTGGCGGCGGGCGGTATGACTCGGCGAGGCAAATCAGGAAACAATCCGCTTTTGATTGCGGCTGGCTGGTTGTGGCCAAAGCTACGGTTGCACAATCCCCCAGGCGCTGACCATCAACCGGCGGGGGCCAGCGACGTGCCAGTTCACGTTCAAAGCGACTGGCGGCGCGGTGGTCAAGGTCAAGGCCGAGGGGGACTCCTACCCGGCCAGACCGTCCCCACCCTACCCATGCCGGGAGGGGGAATCAGGGGTGCGGCACTTCCGTCACCCCCTCGATTACGAGAATGGATTTTTTGGAAGGTTTCCAACCCCAGGACGCCGGGGTCTGTCGGCAGAGAACCCCTGCCCGCCGGCCCAAAATAAAGGCATTCTTTTTCTGGCCGGGGAGGGTGTCCACGGCCCCGTCCGGCAGGGGGAAAATGACCCCCGGTGGCCATCGTTACAGACTGCCTTCTGAGAGAAGTGAAAATCTGGCAGCGGCTTTTCCGAAAGGCTGTTCAGCGAGAAGTCATTTTCTGACGTTTCTGGCCCGGCGCAACCGATGATGGGAAGGTGTTCCGAGCGTAATTCGCGGTTCCGGCAAGGAATCCATTGGTTTTTGGCCAGACCGTTCCCGCCGGTTAGTGAGATCGGGGGGTGTTTCCGGCACTCCTGACACCGTGGAACCCGGACAATTTGGCAACCCATGAAGCAGGCTTGTGTGCGGTATGGTTTATGCTTTATAGAACATGGCGGACAGTATCAGAACGCGGTCGGCATATTTGGCCCTTTCGTCCAAGCTGAAATTGCCGCTTGTGGAAATATTCTCGATGTGTCAGCCTGCAATAGAAAATGACACGGGAAGAACTTGTAATCACAGCACTTGCGGCATCGAACGGCGCAATACATACGCCTGTTCAGATGCAGAAACTACTATTCCTGATCGACAAGAAGATTCCCGAATCCGTTGGTGGGCCGCATTTTCACTTCACCCCTTATGCTTACGGGCCGTTTGATTCCCAAGTTTACGGGTCTTTGGATGTCTTGGCTAACAGCGGTCTTGTTGATGTGCTTTCTGAACCTCATTTGCGTTGGAAAAAATACAAATTAGCCGAGATGGGCCTTGAAAAAGGCAAAGAGCTTTTGTCTTCCCTCCATCCGCCAATCCAAGCTTATCTGCGAGAGTTGTCTTCCTTCGTTCGGGGACTTTCGTTTGAGGAACTCGTTTCTTCAATCTACCGCGAGTATCCTGAAATGAAGGTCAACAGTATATTTAGAGGCTGACCATTGACAGCACTGGTCGGCATTCTGTGCAAAGACGGGGTGGTGATTGGCTCAGATAGTTCCGCCACCTTCGGCCCGCATCCACAGTTCCATACCATTGAGCAGCGCGTCAAAAAGATTTGCATTATTGAGGACAGAATCATCGTCGCTGGAACGGGGGAAATTGGTTTAGGGCAAAGGTTTTGTGAAACCGTTCGGCAGCAATGGCAAAAAATGCCTTTCCGAGATCAATTGCCCATGCAGATTGCGAAAGAGTTTTGCAAGGGTGGCATAGACGATTTTGCCCACACGAAAGCACAGCAGGGCACCTATGGTGCGATGGTTGCGTTTCCCACCAAGGGGAATAAATTCCATCTTTGCGAGTTTTCACTCCTGAACTTTCAACCTGAGCTTAAAACTGGGGACATGTGGTTCACCTCAATGGGAAGTGGCCAGCCCATCACAGACCCGTTCCTTGCTCTCTTAAAGAGGGTTTTCTGGCGTGAAGTGCAGCCGCTCGTCGATGAGGGCGTTTTTGCTGCATCATGGACGCTGCAACATGTAATTGAGTTGAACCCAGGGGGTATTAACGGGCCGCCGCAAATTGCTGTTTTGCAGCCATTGTCGGAGAAAGACCCACAGTTGAGAGCTCGCCTTCTTGATGATGCAGCGATTTCGGAGCACTTGGATAATGTTACCGCCGCTGAAAAGCATCTGGGCAATTACAAAGAGAGCTTGAAGAGCCGAGGAAAACCGATTCCGAATCCACCGCCTAATATTCCCGTAATCTCACAGGAGAAACTATAATGCTGTCGCCAGGGTGGCGGAAAAATTGCGTGATTAGACTGGCCGTGGCCTCACCAAAGCGGAGGCGGCACGGTGGTCCATGCATGGTTTCGTAAGGAATCTCTTATTTTTGGCCAGACCCGTCCTGGCGGTGTGGTGGGTAGGGAGGGAAATCAGCCCCCTGTCAATTCGATATGCCCCGCTTTTGCGCACGCCGGATTTTTGGAAATGCTTTTGCGCTGTGGTGAGTGTCGCCTTGTCGAGCTAACGCTCGTTGCCCGCGTTCACCAGAGTTTTTGGCATCGATATACGTCGGGATGGACTTGAACACACGGCCGTTTTTGGTTTCATCAAGCGTTGGATTCGCTGCCAACGCCCCTCGTTCCCGGCGGCGGTGGGAAAGCTGAATCGTTCGACCAAAGTCAGAAGACATGATCATCTCCCTTAGATACCTGGTTAATGCCCGCCGGTGACCGTGTAACCGGCCCGGCGCAAATCGTCCGCCAAGTCCTTCTCCATCTGGGTTGCCGCCTCATACGGCATCGGATTCAGGTGCTCGTACAATTCCGGCAGAAGGCGAAGGCCGTGGCGTTTGACCACGGATGCTGATTTGATTCCTGCCTTATGGTTGGCAAAGCGTTCTTCCGGGGTCAGCCCTGTCATGCCCACATAGACGCAGGGCCTCTTGGGGTCGCGCTTCGGATTGTCGGCGCGGACCTTCCGGTTCTTGCCAACGGCGGGGTTGAGCAGCACAACATAAACATTATGGTGCAGTTCAGGCTGCATCTTAGCGCGAAGTTGTTTGAATGTCCGGCGCTTCATTCAGCATCCCGCCGGCAACGGTTCCAGTTCGTCAATCAGAACCTCCCCGGCACTCAAATGTCTGGGAATAGGCCCAGTTCACGATTCTCGCTGGCGTGGCGTGAATAAAACGGACGATCCACACCCTTCCCGCCAGAATTTGTGTTCGGCACAAAGGTTGTCACAAAACTCCTCTTCCTTTGGGCCGGCAACGTGGTCCAACCGAAATGGCACCTGCTTGGATGCAAACTCACGACACTGATCCGCCCATCCGGGATGCTGTGTTGATGTCCAATTCATAATGCGTTCACGTCAACCAGACCATGGTGATTCCCTCGTTGGCTGCGCCCAAATCAGGTTCGCCGCGCAACTCCGGCACCGCTTCCAGCAGGTCCAGCGTCGTCTCATTGAAGATGGAGAAGTCTTCGCCCGCGATGAAATTCTTGATGCTCCCTTCCTTTTTGCGCAGGCCGAACGATTTCCGCAACCCGACACAGAGGGTCCCGCCCTTGCCCGAAGAACCATAACCGTGGATTACTTTCAGAACTCGCGCCCGGTCACGCTTCGCCTGCTTGATTTCCGCGATGACCAGTCGCCGCGCATCATCGAGAGTGGGCCACCCGGCTTCGACGTTGAATGTCCGAATCGCGCTCATCTGTTCTCAATCACGAGGTTTGGCATCTTCGTCTCCACCCTTCAGCCCTTGCCGCAGCACTTCTTGTATTTCTTGCCGCTGCCGCACGGGCACGGGTCGTTACGGCCAATCTTTGGTGGCCGGACGAAGGATTGCGGGGCCACGTACTTGGCAGATGGGGGCTGTGTTGGCGGCGGCAGGGGAACTTCAGCCTCTGGCAGCTTCTTGGGCCAGGAGTCCTCTGGGTGAAAAGACGACCACCATTCCATTTCCTTGATGGCATCTGTGATAATGCGGTATTGCTCACGATGCCACGGCTTCGGGGCGACCAAATCGTCCTCAATGCCTTCAAGGTCAGCAACAGTAGAATCAATCAAACCGTCCGCGTATGCCTGCCGCACGTCCTCGAGCAATTCCGGAGCAGGAAGGTCGGCAACGGAACAGACCAGTCCGTCCCACGCAAACGAATGTTGGCGCTGAAGTTTTCCATGAAACAAGCTGCGGAAATAGCCGACCACTTCGTCTCGAGTCATCTGCCCGGAGTGCTCCAGCACCAAAAAGGCCTCGATGGCGGCACTGCGGACGTATTCGTTGACCTCTTTGCTCTCAACCAGACCATGCAATGGCCCGGGATTGCCGTCGTAAACCGAGCCAAGAATTCGCTTGAGTCCGTCGCCAGCGGTATCGCCCGCCAGATCGAACGGCGTCTCACCGGGGGCGCTGAACATCTTAGCGATGGGCGCGTAGGCGCGTTTCTCTCGGAACTGGGCCAGCAGGTGCATCGCGAAGAGGTGAAGCATGTAATCCTGCCGTTTGGCGAATGCCAGCGGGTCTTCGGCCACAGCTTCCAGAACGCGCAGCAACTCCGGTGTGATGGCCTCCCGCTGTTCGATGGCAGCCTTCATGGCGTTCATGGGGAAGCGACCTGTGTAAAGCTCCAGTTCTTTGAGGATTTCAGGAATCGTCATCGCCAAACATTTTCGATGGTTGTTTATTGCCGTGTCGAATCAAATCTCCCTGATCTTCGCCCAAACCTGCTCCAAATCCCCGTCTTCCAAGGCCATCAGTTTAAGCTGCTTCGGATCTCCCAAGTCGAAAGCCTTTTTCAGCCAGGCCCAGGCCTCCTCCCGGTTTCCAAGCTGGCATTCGTAACACGCCAGGTTGTAAGGGATCAGCCAGACTTTTGGGAACCGCTTTTGGGCCGGGGTCAAAACCTCCTTCGCTTGAGGAATCCCACCTCCCAGCTTCCGTCGGGTGGCATAGGCCAAGGTGATCCATGCCATCGGTTCCTTCGGCTGCACCTTAACGAGCGCAGCGGCAAGCCGCCCCGACAAGTGCCTGGTCGTGTCGTCATTGCCCAGTCCCGCCGTAGCCTTGGCGAAGGAGGATCCCCAGCATTGCGCCCCGGCTGCCCTCGCAACACTGGGGCCAATGCCGCCACCACCAGGAATATTTCCTCAAACGCGCTACAGGGCATTTACGGCGCAAGATAAGCAGCAGTCGGCATCTCGTATCAGTTCAGGCGACAGAAATCATCTGAACAATGAAAAGCTGGCGGTTGCTGTTAAACCAGTCGCCATCAATGGCCACAGAATCTCCTGTGCGTGGAGTTGGACCTGAAAAGAACTCCGCAGTCATACACGGGATGTTCGCCCCGCCGTCGTTCGGGCGCAATGAAAACGCCCACTCTCCCGGCCCAGCTTCATTCCGTTTCGGTTCCTTTGCTATGATGCCAAATAATTTCATGTCCAAATGTTGTCCAACTTCGAAAAAAGTCAAATTAAGGCACTACCACTCCACATGTCCGGAATTCTTTTCCCGGCTTGACTCGAAGGGAAGGCACGGGGTAAAACAGCTTTTGGAATGAAGTGGTGCTTACATTGCGGTAGGAAGACCCAAAACGATTCGGTCAACTGTGCCGTTTGTGGCAGTGGTCAGTTTAGAATCGTGGCCCCCCAATACCAGCATGACTCAGTGGCGATTTTTGGCCCCATTTCGTTTGCTGTAATTGGATTCTTTTTTGGGCTGGTCTTCGGCTACCTGATAGGCGCTCCGGTGTTCGCATGTATCGTGGGCCTCTGTGGTGGTCTCGCAATCGGAGTCGTGTATCGTGACAAGAAACCCGCCAACGATTGACTATTGATCAAATTTCTGCGGCGTATCAAGAGTTTATGAAAACATATCCCAACTTCCCCCGATGCACATTGCAGGAATTCAGCCGGGTTATGCAGACTAACCAAGACCAATATGATTTTTCAGACGGCTTTGCCCAAGTACCTCCCTGAGCCAACATAAGCTGGATTCCTCCGGTAGTGTCCTAATTTGCCGAAAGCCGCGACATCCACACTGTAGCGCCAATTAGGCCAGCCGCTTCCGCTGATTGCGGTTCCGATCCACCATAATATCATTCTCCGGAAGCTTCACGTAAGCCGACATGTTGGTAGTGCCTTAATTTGAATTGGAGTTTTTTCGTTTTTCAGCAATCAATTGTTTTCGACGCTGATAAGCTGAGTAATTATCGTAATCTACCATTCCTTGTTCCAATTCTTCCTTGGTTGGGCTATTTCCATAAATGAATCTAGCAGCAAGCTCCCCCAACTTTATAGGGTCATTATCCTTTATGGCCTTCTGGATGGCAGGAAGGTTCTCCATCTCATGCCAGTGTTCTTTGAAATCCCTCTGAATCCGCGCTATTTCTTGTTCTGGCGTCATTTTTCGAGGTTTCATATCTTTCCGTTCGCTTCGCGCCACAACGGCGATTTTAGTATCCTAAATTGAATTTCTGTCAAATTCCGCGAATTTGGCTTTGGCTTTCGGTTTCAACCTTTCCAGTTGAGAAATGAGACTGTCAACTTGGGCGCAAAATGACTTATAACTTGTGCTTTGGTTGGTCAAATACGGCATTCCATTTGTGCTACAGGCGTAATCCGTAGCAACAACTTGAACCCGCATGGATGCCATTGGCTCGGCATATACCCCGGATTCAATATCAATATTCATTTGGGCTTTCCTTTCTTTGCATTCGCCACAATCGAAGCCCGGACAGCATCCAAGGTCGATTTGGAACTGCCCCTGTTGACCCGGCGGCGGCGGTGTCCCTCAAATTCAATGCTTTGGCCGTTTTGTCTCGGTTGCACCACCAGGAATGATTGGACTCCAAGACGGCATTATTTTTGGAGGCTTCCGTAACCTCTGTGGCGCACCGAATGCAAGTTTTTTCGCAAGCTGCTGACTTTTCCAGTGCGCCATTACGTCCAACTTTTTATTCATGGCTAAACATTCACCACATGCAAGGAAAGTCAAATTAAGGCACTACCGACATGTTTGTCGGCTCCTCATTTAATAAACTCATGTTCATGCCTTATTTTAACGAATCCACGATTTCTTTCAAGCTCCAAACGTGGCTAGAAAAAATCCTTTAGGGACCAGGCAAAATTCAGGGGAGCACAAGCACAAAACCGGGTGTGCAGGCTTTCATTGGCAAAACCGCATCGCGCCGGACTCACTTATGTTCCGCTACCGTTCGCCGGGCAACCTTGCGCCACAATCCATCAGCCCCCTGGACCCGCTCAAACGTCTCCACTAGGTCAATGCCCTGCGACTTCGCAAGGCCGCGCAAACTCTCCAGATTCACGCGCCCCAAATACGACAGGCGCTGCACCCCCGCCACCTCCACTCGTAACAACTTGCACGGACTGAAACAACTCGTCCATGATTTTGAACAATTCCAGAACCGGCTGCGAGCCCATCCAATACGCCCGACGGCTGAAAACCCCTTTCTCCGGCTTGATCTCCTCAAACATTTCTGCCATTGATGGCAGGATATGAAAAGACGCGAATTCCTCACTTCATCCATCGCGGCGGCGGGCCTTGGAACTATTTTCGCCGGGGCAAATGCGGGCGCCCAGGAAGCCGCCACACCCGGCACACGCGAGTTTTACGAACTGCGCCTTTACCATCTGCGGCGCGGACCCCAAACGGAATTATTCGATCGATTCTACAGTGACGCGGCCATTGCTGAAAACACGAAGGCCAAGCCAAATGCCAACACGCGAACACTTCCTCCTTCGCCTGGCCTACGGCGGGACAATTTCAGCGGCGACATCCCACTTCGCTGCGCGGGCGTAAATCTCAAGTCTCGTCGCCAGGACGGATGGATGGGCGCGGAGTGTGAGCGCGATCTTCTCCAATTCTGCGTTTGCCTCGGTGTGGTTGCCCAGGCCCAGCCAGCCTTGGGCGGCGGAAAGATGGTGGCTGTCGGGTGGTTGGAGGCCGCGTTTCATTAAAATATTGTGGGGAGCATAATCCGCCGTTCCCGGGAATGCCAGCCTCCGCAATCATTATGTCCGCAATCATTAAATGAAACGTGTTTAAGGCTTGATTTTGGGTGCTGTAAGCGAGATGGTTTTTGGCCAGAGCATCGTAGATTATGGCACTTTTAATACATAACCGTCGCTGCAACGAAAAGACGGCGCTCAGCAACTCCCAAGGTCAGGAGGCGGTCTGGATCAACAGATCAAGTGAGAAATGGTGGATTCCGATGAAAGCCGCGCAGTTGCTCAAGTTCAAGCAGCGCCACCCACGGCGCAACCTTCCGGCGGCGCTTGCCCGCAAGCGCGGCGAATCCAATTTCGTTTCGACTTTCAGTAAAGCGTACATCGCATCTACTGCGTCCGGTGGCGTAGGCGGCAAAGAATTTGCCCTTTCCGGCTTCGGTATTGCGGACTTTGTCTGGATCGCATGGCGGAACGCCGTCAATCCTGACGAAGGCAGCGCCCTGTCCATCGAAAAACTCAAGTCCCTGTTAAACCGGCACAAGCTCACCGCGTTCGAGATGAAGCTGTCCGACTGGCGCAAGGGACTCGCGCAAGCTTACCGCTACAGCTACTTTGCCGATCTGGCGGTGGTCGTCCTAATGCCTGAACTCGCCGCCACAGCCAAGGCCGACCTCGACCTATTCCGTGAATCCAACGTCGGCCTCTGGAGCTTTCACCCGGCCACGGGTGCGATCCGCAAGCTGTTCACACCTCGCCAGTCCGGCCCGCGCAATCCCAGAGCCAAGGACAAAGCTCTGGAGTCGCTTGGACGCAGCCTACAGTTCAGCCAGCTTCGTAAATAGCCCCAGCCCGTCATTCAATGGCTGGATGTGCTCCGCGTTCGACTTCTGGTCAAGCCGCACTGCCCGCGTTTGCACCGCCTCGTAGAGCAGCCCTGCTTGTTTGATCGCGTCGCTGCACTGCTTCAGTGCCTTGGCCTGATCTGTTCCGACCAGCCGAGTGTTGAGCGCTTTGACGGCTTCCCACGACTGCACTACCTCCATGTTGCGCGGAGGTTCTGAGCCGTTGACTGGATCATATAGAGCGTCCTCGGCGAGCTTGTTTACAATTGTCGGAAACATCGTCCGAAGCTGGTTGAATTCAAAAAACGTGATCCGGTTCAACAGGGCCAGCGACAGATAACGCTGGATGGGCAACCGTCCACCGCCCGCCGATGGATTGAATCGGTCGAGAGAGAACACCTTGAGGTTTGACCACCAGCCCAACGCGCCCGCGTCGCCGCCCGCCGCGCCAAGGAACGGTGTCAGGATGTCCGAGTAACCGTTGATGACGTTGAACCCGTTCACTGCCAGCGTATGATTGATGAACATCCACGCGGCGATGACATCCGCATTGTAGATGTCCGACCGCGCTTCGGTGTTCCGAGCTGAGATCAGCACGTAGAACCCATCCGGAGGATCATCCAGTAGCGTGATCTCGTTGATGAAGTCCACCAACTCCTGTTTGTCCATTAGCGCATTGCGTGACACGGCCAGCGTCGCATACACAGGGCGCTTGTCGTTCAATGCCGCGTATTGGGGCTTGGCCAGCCGGATGAAGTTTTTCGAGATGACCGCCTCGATAGAGTTGAGCGAATTCGGGATCAGGATGTTTGGAGCGATGATACCGGTGACGTTCAGACCGCTCTGGAAGGTCAGTGCCGCCGTGAGTTCTTTTTCGATCTGGCTCTCGCGCTCCAGTTGGCTGCGGCGTCGCGGCTGGAAATAAGCATCGTAATCTTTCTCCAGCAGGTAACCGAGTCGGGCTTCCTCGGTGCCGTTCAGGAAGATGGCGTAGTATTGCGGGTCAAGCAGCCGCTCAGCAGACGAAGATGCGGCTTCTATCGTGGCCAGCTTTACCTCCAGCGATGCGAGCGAAACGTCGCGGGGGCTGTAGATCACGCCTTCGAGCAGACCTCGCGCAAACCCCTCGGTGATTTTCTCGCCCTCGGACGCACCGTGTTGAGCAAACAATTTCATGAGCCACTCTCCATTCTTTGGATCAGCGCGTTTAGGTTGGCTGGACGTAGCGCCGGTTTCTTTTTCAACATCTGGTCAACGATCTGGCAAAAATCGGGCGAAAGGTCAGGGCGATGCGTGGTCAGCGGCGTAGCCGGTTGATGCAAGGCACGGGAAATTGTGTGCATCATGTCATCCCGGTTTTGGGCGAGCGGGTGGCGCTGAGCGCCGTATTCGTAGACCGTCATGGCGGTGGTGTAGAGGTCGGTGCGGTAATCAATCGTCTCGCGGAAGGCGGGGTTTATCATCTCCGGCGCGAGATACCGATACGTGGCCAACGGCATCCGGCCAGTGGGGTTTGCAGTCAAACTGGTTTCCTGCACCGAGTAGGCAATGCCGAAATCCAGCAGCACAAACTGCCGTGCTGGTTTGTTCAGTTTCATCACGTTCTTGGGCTTGATGTCCCGGTGGACGTAGCCCAGCGCCCACACGTCACGGATAGCTTTGAGCAGCGTCACAAACAACAGCCGCAATTCCTGCTCCGTTGGTTTGGCCGCGCCAGAAATCAGCAATTTCCAAAGGTCGCTGCCCTCAAGGAATTCCTCCGAGTACGCCACGTAGCCCACGGCATTGATGGTTAGCGGTGTTAGAGCAAGCGTGCCCAGCTTCACAATCTCCTGCCCGGCGCAGCGGCCCAAGGCTTCGACCTCACGGCGCACCCGCCCGATCATCTCCCGCTTGAACGCCTCGGCGTCGGTGCTGCCGTCCGAGGTGGGAATCTGGATCAACTTCAACGCCTCTCTCTGCCCGCCGAGGGTCACGCGGTACACGGCTTTGAAACCGCCCGTGTCCAGCAGCACGATATTTTGTATTTGCGGCAGCGCCCGCTGGAGGTCGCTGTCGCTTGGCGGAGTCATGTTCATCTCCCGGGACAATAGTTCGCAGCGGACGTGCAAGGCGAGCCTTTAGTGCTGGAGACTCACCACGATTCCGACAGTTTTTCCACCACATCCTTCCTCGCCAGTACGCGGGAACAGAGTTCCCATCGGTTCTTGTCGGGATCAATGGTTTCCTTGTAGCGGAGTTCGAACACGTCGCGGGCTTTTTGACGGAGATGGATGTATTCGTCCATCATCGTTTCCAGCCGTTCTTCCGTTTCAATCCACTCGTCTTCAATCGTGTCGGGCAAGCCGCCGAAGATGTCGAACTTGTCCTTCAAACGACGCGACAGAACACGATAGACCTTTTCGTCCTGGGTGTCGTGATAAACCAGGTTCAGCATGTCCACCGTGCGCCGTGCCTGGCCAAAGCGTTTGATGCGGCCGAGCCGCTGTTCGAGCCGCGATGGATTCCACGGGAGGTCCACGTTGATGAGCGTGCCAAGGGTTTGCAGGTTCAACCCCTCACAGGCGGCGTCGGTGGCGACCACGAGCCGCACGCTGCGTTTCTTGACGGCCTTCTTAATCTCCTCACGTTCGATGGACGCGAACTCGTTGGCGCGGAACATGCCGCTCTTGCCGGTGCCGGCATAAACGGCAACCGGCTCACTGGGCAGAGTCTTTGCCAATTCGGAGGCAATCCAATGCGCGGTGTCGTAATACTGGCTGAAGACGATACAGCCATGCTCGAGCCAAGTTTTGCCCTCGGTGCGATGTTCCGTCAGGAAATAGCGGACGGCGGCGAGTTTGGGATCGTGCGCCTCCGGGCGGGACAATTCCTCGATAATAGTTTGGAGGTGGCCAGCTTCTGAAGGGGTGAGGGAACTGAGCGGTTCCAGCAGCAAGGCGGCCTGTTCTTCATCTTCAAGCAACTCGCGCCCCAACATTTTGGTGGCCGTGCTGCGACCGGAAGCAAAGCTGGAGCAGATGCGCTGTAGCAAAAGCGACTTCATGAAGCCAGCGGCCTTGGTGCGCTGTAGCAAGGCGGTCGTGAAATCTTCCGCTGCTTTGTAGGCGAGGTCGAACGGGTGGTTTGTGAGCAAGCCGAGGCCGTCAAAGTGAACGCCGGGATACGCGGTCGATGGCGCATCGGGAACCGGATGCACTTCGACGGCGACACGTTCGAGCAGGCCCGCTTCTTCCAACGTCCGACGACGACGCAGGACGGTGTGGCGGACGAAGGGGTTGTGTTGCTGATAGAAGCCGGGCGACAACGTCTGGAGGATCGATTGCTGGGCGAAAAATTCGAGCGAGCCGAAGCCCTTATCAGTGAAGAAGGCGTTGTTGGGAATCCCAAGCTGGAGGCGCAAGTTGGCGACCAGCGGTTCCTCGTCGCCGGGCGGGAGCGGGTTGCGCAGCCATTCCCAGGCGTCGCGCTCGTCGAGCGGGACTTCATCGCCTTTCACCACCGGCAAAGCCCGCTGCATGTTGACCCACATGCTCATGGCTTCCCGGCCCAAGACGAAATCCGCGCCGGCGTTCAGGATGCGCATCAGATCCCAAAGCTCGCGCACATCGGTCTGGATGGGGGTGGCGGTGCCAAGCAGGAGATTCTTGGTGCGCGAGCCGATGCGCAGCATGAAGTCGAGAAGGTTGTTCGACTCGTCCTTGTTTTCGCCGAGACCACCGCGACGCCGGGCTTTATGGGCTTCGTCCAGAACGACAGTGCCAAACTTGCGGCCCAGCAGGAAACGAGCCTCCTGTGATTCATGGACGATCAAGCCGGTGGAGACGATGGCGATGCGGAACGGGCAGCGGGCGATGTCCTCGGCGCCGCGGGTTTTGATGGTGTGGCCATGGGGGTCGGTCCAGACCTTCTGGCCGGAGGACCAGACGGCGCTGGGGATGCCGAGGCGGTCCTTCAGCTCCACCTGCCACTGGAAGGTGAGCGTCGAGGGGCACAGGATGAGAACCGGGCCGTCGTCGAGCAGGGCGGAAATCATGGCACTGGCGGCGAGGGACAGCGTCTTGCCGACGCCGACTTCGTCGGCAAGAACGAAGCGCGCCTTGCCATAACTGTCCCGGTGTTCGAGGAACAAGCCGACGAAGGCCCGCTGCCATGGCTTCAATTCCTCGCCTTTGCGGTACAGCGGCGCTTCCACCAGAGCCGCTGCCGCAACATCAGCGGGGGCAAGCCCTTCGAGCTCCACTTCCACTTTCCGGGAAAGTCGGCCGACTTCCTCCACGATAGCGTCGGGCAGGGGGACGCTACGGTCCCAGAGGTATTGGAACTCCGCCTCCACCCACGCGAC
>Ga0187851_10002813_pt1 | contig 15079 bp, 18 predicted proteins | sample June2016WEW_6_10_FD_132997 | JGI IMG/M metagenome (GOLD analysis project Ga0187851, IMG submission 132997) | Peatland microbial communities from SPRUCE experiment site at the Marcell Experimental Forest, Minnesota, USA - June2016WEW_6_10 | ecosystem: Environmental > Terrestrial > Soil >...
CGACAACACCCTGCTGATCGGCATATTCCGCCTGCCGCAAGCTCAGCGCGGCGTCGGCCTCATCCACGTCGGCTTTCACGCGGCCGCTTTGAAAAATCGGGATGGTGACCGTGGCTGCGGCCTGAAAAACAGAAACTCCCTTGTTCGGGTTGATCCCCTCTAGACCGTAGTCACCCTTGACCCCAAGCGACGGGAGATACTCTGCCTTCGAGGCGCTGTGGGCTTCGCCTGCGGCCTTCAATTGCAGCCGGGCAGCCTTAAGATCGGAGCGCTCCTCGAATGCGAGTTTCAGCGCTTGTTCCAGCGACACTGCCTCGGGTACCTGGACGGGCAGATCTTCACTCAACGTGAGTGCCTGGCCCGCAGGCAGTCCGATGAGCCTGGCCAATTGCATGGTTTGTTTCACCAGGTCCCCGCGCAAGGAGATCAGCCTCTGTTGCTCGGTTTGATATTCCAAAAAACTCTTATTCCGGTCGATGGAGGCTTTGGTCCCGGCCTGGTACTCGTGTTCGGATTGCTTGAAGGTGGCGTCCGCCTGCTTGACCTGCGCTTCCTGGGACAGAACATTTGCTTTGCTCGCGAGGACCCGAAGGTAAGTTCCGCCGACCGCTAAAACAATGAGTTCTCGCGCATCCTCCGCGCTCATCTGCGCCGCTTCTGCCGATGCCTGCGATTGCCGCAGGTTGTGCAGCGAAGTCATGCTGAGTTCCTCGCTCAGATTGACCAGCGCGCTGTAGTAGTGGAACGGTCCCACCGTGGTCGGGAGTGGAATACTGCTGCCGAACGTGCCGGCCGTAAGACCTTGCGTCGCGAGATCCAGCTTGGCCCCGTTCTCCGACAACGTCCCGTAGAGGTTCGGCAGCAACTTGCTGAGCGCTGCCAGCCGTTCTCCACGCAACTGTTTCACTGAAGCATTCGCGCTAATGGCGCCCAGGTTGAAGCGCAGGCCGCGGCGGATCGCATCCGCAATGTTCAGGGTAAGCGGACCTTGCGGCGCATTCGGATCCGCAGTGCTGCCCTGGAAAGCTCCCGACACTTCTATGGTGCTGTTGACTGTGTTCACGCTGGAACTGCCGCCGTTTCCACTGGAGGACTGCTGCGCTTGAACCGCGCCGCCACTCTGCACCCTGCCGGATGGAGGCAATTGCTCGGCCCTGGGAAGCGAAGAGGAGTCGCTTTGGGCGAGACTGGCGCCGCAAAGCGCAATGAAGGCAGTTCCTCGGAACACATGGATCAATCGCAACTTCAAGTGTGATTTCTCTTTGCCGTCTCGCATCAGGCCGCTCCTCACTTTGCCTCTCACTCGGCCCCCACCGGGGCGCCCTCGCCCGGTTTATTCTTGCTCAGCAGAAAAGCGCAGAGAACCATGCCCATCGCCATCCAGCTCAGCATGCGATAGACGTCGGCATAGCCCAGCACCGCAGCTTGTTGATTGAGCTGGTTATAAATGGCTCCCCGCGCCATCGCCTCTCCTCCCGGACCACCGCCATACGCGTTGGCGAGCGCCGTGAGCCGTTGCGCAAAGACTGGGTTGGAAGCTTGCATATGATCGGCGAGCCGATTTTGATGAAATAGCGAGCGATTGGTCACGAGGGCTCCGGTAATCGAAATGAAGATGCTGCCTCCCACATTGCGGGCAAAGTTGATAATGCCGGAGACCTGATTGCTCGCTTCTTTGGGCAAGCCCACGTAAGCGGCGTTGGTGATGGCGATAAAGCACAGCGGAATGGCCGCGACTTGCAACATCCGCAACCAGGAACCGAACCCGAAGCTCATCGACAAGGTGAGGTGGGTGGAACTGTAGTAGAAGACAGCGGCAAAGAAGACGAAGCTGCCCACGGCGAGATTGCGTGCGGCAAACTTGTCGGCAGCGAGCCCAGAGAGCGGCGCGAGAATTATAAGTACAAGGCCCCCGCCCGTCAGCGCCTCTCCCGCCACGGTCGCGGTATAGCCCAGAAGCTGCTGCGAGAACTGCGGCTGCAACACAGTGCTGGCGTTGATGATTCCGCCGACCAACAGCATGAGGAAGGCACAAATGGCGAAATTCTTAAACTTGAATAATTTGAGATTCATGATCGGATTCCTGGCGTCCCACTCCCGCCAAATCAGCCCGATCATGCCCAGGACAAATAGGGCCGCACATATTCGAATGAAGCCGGAAGCCAGCCAATCGTTCTCTTCTCCTTTGTCGAGCATGATCTGCATGCCAGCCATGGCAATGGTCAGCAGGCCCAGACCCATGTAATCGAGCTTCTTGAGGTTCGCCAGCGTCGCTTTAATCCAGGGTGGGTCTTCCACCAAGCGCGTGACCAGGACGAAGGCAAGAATCCCGACGGGAATGTTGAGATAAAAAATCCATCTCCAGTTGTAGCTGTCGGTAATCCAGCCGCCGATCGTTGGCCCAATGGAAGGAGCCAGCACAGTGACGAGAGCATAGAGAGCGAAGGCCTGACCACGCTTTTTCTCATCGAACGAATCGGCCATGATCGCTTGCGCCATGGGTTGCAGACCCCCGCCTCCAGCACCCTGTAAAACGCGGCAGATCAACAGCATCGGAAGTGAGACCGAAATGCCGCAAAGGAAGCTCGAAACCGTAAAGATGATGATGCACAAAAGAAAAAAACGCTTGCGCCCGATCACGCTGGATGCCCAGGCACCCATGGGAAGAACGATGGCGTTCGATACCAGGTAGCTGGTAAGGACCCAAGTACCCTCGTCGGTGCTGGCGCCTAGATTGCCAGAGATATGAGGCAGCGCGACGTTGGCGATCGAGGTATCAAGTACCTCCATAAAAGCGGCAAGCGCCACCGTTGCCGCAATCACCCAGGGATTGACCCGCGGCTTCCATTGTCTTTCGGCAAGTGCAGTCGCCATGTCTAGTTCGGATTCGGCATTGGGTACACGTGAACCGTAAGTCTAGGCCCGGAACGGAATCCACACTGAGCAATAGGGAACAACTTTGAATGGTTTTCCTGTCAGAGAATGCAGACTGTGCGAGAACACGCTGACCTCGTCGTGAGTGGGGGAGGAAAGGCCCCGACAGGCCGCCCCCCACGAGGCAAGCCTTAATCGCGGAGAGCATCTGGATTTCCTACCGCCCGTCCTTGGAAGCTTTCCAACCGGGTCTCGCCGACCATTTTTCTCATCAAGGGCCGGTGATGAAAGCTCTGGCATGAATAATTTGCCGCGCACGGCAAAGACGATACAACCTCGCAATGAGCGCTATTGACCAGACCCGAGGTTAACGACTTATAACTCTTGCATGAGGTCGCGGGTGGGTCCAGGTGGCATCGGCAATGGGACATTAGTAATTACCAATGCCAGTGGGGTGTACATGGATTGAAAATTCTGGATCCATAAGGGCTTTTGATTCCGAGGACGAGTGCGGCCAGCGGCGGTAAAATGGTGGGCACGGCGAGGCTGAAGCCCGGAGGTCTTTGCTGAGGTCTTTTGGTCTTTACCGCGCAAGCATATTCAATTCTTTTCTACACGCCAGGCTGAATCCGCTGTCGGGCCGTGCCGCCAAGGGAATGGCTTTACGCAAGTCTTCCAGGTTGAGATTCGGCTTGCCGAACTGGTTCACGATCGACCTGACATAAAGTTCCGCTTCCGCGACGACCGCATCGGACGCCAGCAAATGAATGCGGCCCAACAGGGCGCTCAGGGATATCAGACCGTCGAGATTCTCAAGTTGGGTGGTGAGCGACCTGGCATAGAGCGCGGAAGCTTCCTTGATGAAATCGGAATACAGCAACTGCCTCTGTGCAATGGTGCGGTCGACGGAGCCGCGCCGGTCGGTGCCGCGCTGGATCAGATAGGCGCTTAAGACTGGGCCGAGGGCGCCGGCGCAGGAACCTCCGACGGCAGCGAGGGCGGTAATGGCGGCGGGGTTCATCGGGGCGGGATCCCCCCTGGCAGAGGATCGATATTAGCGTTGAGCATATTAGTGTCGAGCATAACGGCTTGCAATGAAACTCCCTTCCGGCAGAGCAGCGCCTGAAGGCCCGCCGAGAACGTGGCATTTACGGCACTCATAAATTCGTGCCCGGATACGAGCCCATAGCGCGGAACCCTTTTACGCGAGTGCCCCATACGAAGCGCCGACGTGGAGCGCTCCCACGAAAAATCTGACACGAAACGCCAATTCACGAAATGCCAATTGAGGACGCCCGTACCAGAACACAGTGACAGTGTTACACGGGCTGGCTTGGCTGGCAGAGCAATTGGAGACAGTATTCAGGTCGCAGGTGGAGTTCGGCGCGGGGTGCGCCCGGCTGAGGGGAGGTCAACTCTGTTCTCCCACGAGGAGGGTTTCCTCCTTCCGAAGTGATCGATTGTGCACAGTATTTGGGAAAGTGGTGAGCGATGCTGTTGAAGAATACAAGGCAGGGGTGATTGGGCCGTGGAAAATTCAGGAGCGTTATGAGCGAGAGGCGATTGCTTCCATGAGCTCGACCCCGACGGGCTTTTTTTCTTTTGTTGGCGGGCTCAGCCGCTTTGGAGCCAGATCGCTGGTCTCGACGGTTATGCCGCCCTATGAATGGCAATACTTCCTGATACAGATTGAGGATATTGGATGGCGCTCGCTGCCGCTGATCGCGGCGGCGGGTTTTGCGCTTGGTGTGGTAACAGCCCTGCATACGCGGGGAACGCTGGTGAGTTTCGGGGCGGAGGCATTGATACCATCGCTGCAATCGGCGTCGTTCTTTAACGAGCTGGGGCCGCTGGTGACGGGCCTGCTGATTTCCGGTCGCGTGGGGGCGGGGATCGGTGCTCAACTTTCCAACATGCGGGGCACGGAGCAGATTGACGCCATCGAGGCCATGTCCGCCGACTCGTTCAAGAGCCTGGTGGTGACGAGGGTTTTGGCCTGCATCGTGGTGCTGCCGATGCTGACGGTGTTTATGGACTTCTCCGGTTTGCTGGGCGGATTTTTTTCTGAGCACATGGCTTCCCACATTTCGCTGCAACTCTACATGAAGCGTGCCTTCAGCACGGTGGGTTGGGTGAACTTCATTGCTCCGACGCTAAAGACCTGCGTTTTTGGATTCATCATTGGCGCCGTTTCCTGCTACTACGGCTACACCATTGACGAAGGATCGGCGGGGGTGCGCCGCGCGGCCACCAGCAGTGTGGTGCTGTCTTCGCTGCTGGTCATTCTCTCCGACGTTTACCTGGTCAAGCTGATTTTCTTTTTCTTTCCGGGGAAAGCGCTGTGAGCGAGGCTATTGCGGTCGAGTTCAAGAACGTTTCCAAATCGTTTGGAGACCGGAAGGTGTTGCAGGACGTTTCCTTTCAGATCGAGGACGGCAAGGCGTTGTGCATTCTGGGCCGCAGCGGCACGGGGAAAAGCGTCACGCTGAAGCTGATGATTCGGTTGCTCAAGCCGGACAGTGGGAGCGTCAGCATTGAGACGGAGGATATCGAAGGGCTGGCGGAAAAAGAGCTGTCGCGGGTGCGGAGAAAGATCGGGTTCCTTTTTCAAAGCGCGGCGCTGTTCGATTCCTTCACCGTAGCGGACAACCTGGCGGTGCCACTGCGGCACTTCGAGAAAACGATGCCGGCTGCGGAAGTTCAGCATACCGTGCAGGAGTTGCTGGGCCAGGTCGGTTTGGAGAACGACAAGGGCAAGTTTCCGGGGGAGCTTTCCGGAGGGATGAAGAAAAGAGTGGGATTGGCCAGGGCGCTGATTCTGAAGCCCACGCTATTGCTGGTGGACGAGCCCAGCAGCGGGCTGGATCCGATCACGGCCGCGGAGATCGACGCTCTGCTGCTCAAAGTAAAGCAAGAACGCCATACTACTCTGGTCATTGTTACGCACGATGTTCGCGAAGCCCGCAAGATTGCCGACACGCTCGCGGTCCTCGACCAAGGTTGCCTGGTGGGATTCGGCACGCTGGAAGAACTGAAAAGCAGTGAGAACGAGGTCGTCAGGCAACTCATTTGGGAGTGCTAACCATGAAGACTAATCTCGCCGCCACCGGAGTCTTCGTTATCTCGGCAGTGCTGCTCTTTGGCGCCGGCTTGTTCCTAATCGGAGATCGTGAAAGCGCATTCAGCCATCACCACGACTTTTACACGGAGATGGCGAATGTCAATGGCCTCGCGCCGGGATCCAAGGTCCAGGTCTCTGGCTTTGACGCCGGTGACGTAACCAGCCTTCAGATTCCCACCCATCCTTCCGGCAAGTTCAGGATCAAGCTGCACGTCGACGAAAAACTCAACCACCTGATCCGCGAGGACTCGGTGGTGAGCGTCGAGTCCGACGGGATCGTCGGCGATAAGTTCCTGCTGATCCACGATGGAAGCGACCAATCACCAGAGGCGAAAAGCGGTGACACCCTCCCCAGTAAGGAACCGGTCGAGATCTCGGCCATGCTGGAGAAAGCGAGCGGGGTGCTCGACCAGGCCAGCGCAACCATCGGCGACGTGCACATCAAATTGAATCTCGCATTAGACAACGCGAATCTCGCATTAGACAATACGAACGACATTCTCGCGGATGCCCGCAACGGCAAAGGCACCGTCAGCATGCTGCTCAATGACCAGGTCACGGCCGCCAAGGTCAAGCAGGTGGTGGCGAACGCGGATCAGGCAAGCGCCAATCTGAACCAGGCCTCCGTGCAGGTCAAGCAGATCGTCGCCAACGTTCAATCGCGAAACTTGCCAGAAAAAATGGACGCTACGTTGATCAACCTTCGCCACGCGTCGGCGCAGGTAAACGATACGCTCACTGAAGCGTTTGGCCCGGACCACTTCGGCACAGACGCGGGCGGCAATATTCGCGATTCGCTATCCAATGTCAACCAAGCGACCTCGAACCTGGCCGACGACACCGAGGCTCTCAAGCACGAATTTTTCTTCCGGGGGTTTTTCAAAAAGCGCGGCTTCTACAGCCTTCAGGGCTTAACCCCCGAGCAGTATAGAAGCAACGCTTTTTTCGATAAGAACAGTAATTACCGTGCCTGGTTGAATGGCGATGACTTCGCCAAAGACGCTAAAGGCAATGAGATTCTTTCGCCCGCGGGATGGGTGAAAATTGGTCAGGTCCTGGGCAGCTTGGACGATTCCGCGATCAATCAGTCCATGGTCATTGAAGGATACTCGACTCAGACTTCGCCCGTGAAGCAGCTTGTTCTTTCCAGGGCGCACATGCTTCTGGTCGCGCACTACCTCGAACTTCACTTCCATCTGAACTCGAAGAACATCGGCGTAATGCCGCTCAACGCGACTCCTCCACCATCGGCAGGCAAGTCCACATGGGATGGCGCTTGCATCGTAATTCTAGCGGGAAAAGGCCAGGCGAAACGACTGGATGCAAAGCGGAACCAGGAACAACATAGTGGATCGACGGAGCCCATCGCTACCTCTGCCCTGCAACCAAGGTAGAAATGAAGTCTCGCAGTTCGAAACCTGCAAGCCCCAGCGCGAATCACCGTGAGCGGTCGCACCATGCCTTTGAAGGTGGGAGCCTCGGGATCAATTCAAAAGCGATTTCAAAAGGCGTCTGATTCAAGGCTTTCGGGCAGCTATATCAACTCGGATCATATTCAGGTACTCGCCGGCGGATTCGAGCGCTTGTTCTGCGTCATGATAAGAAACAAATCCGGTGTCGTCGTAAAGGGCCAGTTGCGCTTCCGACGCAGCCGATCAAAGACAACGAGCAGACCGGCATGTTTCTTGTCGATGCGCGCCCGCACGAAATCGATGATGGCGATGTGGTGCCCAGGCTGACTCCTCGCGCGGAATCCGTGGCTAAACATGAACCCGAGAGTAGCTTTCAGCATTGCCTCGTAAGCTTGTTGAAGACAAGCTTCTCAAGAGCGAGAATTTTGCGAGCGGAGTTCAGCTTCTTATCCGCGCTCACGAGGAAACGGTCGATTTGGGCCCAGTCAACCGCGTGCGGCTTTAGCTTCTTCATTCGGACCTATGAGCGAAACACGCTTATTGTGCCAGACGCTTTCCAGAAACGCATCCTTCCGAGCGCGACGCGACCCGAATTCCTTTGGTGTAAGCACGGTGTAGTTGATTTCGCGACCTAGTTGCCGCTCAAGCTTTCCCACGGCCTGTGCTAAATCTTTCTCGTGCGCGGAGCCAATCACGAGCACGTCTATATCACTGGAAGCGTCCTGCTGGTTGCTTGCAAACGAGCCGTACAGATAAGCCTCGTCTATTCCCTCAATTTTCTTGAGGGATTGCGCAATCACGTGAGCCGCACCAATGGTTTTTGCAACGATCTTACGGACTTCATTAAAAAGCGGATATTTCCGGTTCAGTTGAAAATATTTCTGGCGGCCAATCATTTCCGAACGAAATAGACCGTCGCGTTCCAGGCGTCCCAGTTCTTTCGACAGGTTCGAGGGATCGATGCTCAGCCGCTCCGCCAAATTCCGCAAGTGGTGACGGGCGGTCGGGTTGGTGAAGTAATAGGCCAGCAGTTGCTGGCGCGCCTTAGAGCGAAGGTCAAGCATTGTGGTAGTAAGATACCACAAATGTGGTAATAAATGACAACGCGCTGGGGAACTCGAAGTTCAAACTGAGGACGCCGACGGCAAATTCATTTCAGCAATTGAGGCCGATCCTGCCAGGCAGTTATCACATTGTCAGTGTCTTGACATTGTCGGGCATAAACGCTACGCTCAAAGTAAGGTAATATCATGCCATCGCACACCACACGTTCGGAGAAACTCGATCTGCGCCTCACGCGCCACGCGAAACGCGCCTTGCAGGCAGCCGCAGCCGTCGCGCACCGCTCTGTGAGCGAGTTCGTGCTGGAAAGCGCTTTGGCTCGGGCCGACGAAGCCCTTGCCGACCGGCGGACGTTTGGTCTTAGCGCCACGCAGTGGAAGGCTTTCATGGCGGCCCTTGACGCTCCTCCTCGCCCCCTGCCCCATCTTGAGCGGCTCCTGAAAGAACCTGGATTCTTTGATGGCGGACCGCGTCAGTGAACGAAGCTCGTCGCGTTGAAAAGCTGCGCGCCGATCACTCAATTGAGAGCTTTGACTGCGGCAGGGAAGAACTGAATCGTTATTTTCTGCGCTATGCGTGGCAAAACCAGCAGGCAGGCGCATCACAAACCTATGTCGGGCTCGCGGAAGATGCCGTCATCGGCTATTACACCCTGGCCGTGGGCCAGGTGACGCGGGAGGAAGCACCCGAGCGCCTGACTAAAGGGCTGGCACGGCATCCGGTTCCCATCATGTTGCTCGCGCGCCTGGCAATAGATCACCGCTGGCAGCGCCAGGGCGTAGGCAAAGCGCTTTTGAAGGACGCGATGCTGCGCACCCTGCAGGCAGCCGATATTGCCGGCATTCGCGCTTTCGCGGTGCATGCGAAGGAGGGAGAAGCGCGGCGCTTTTACCTTAAATTCGATTTCGTCCCCTCCCCTTCGGACCCGATGCATCTCTTCGTGCTCCTCAAGGACGTGCGGCGGATTATTTCAGGGCAGTAGGGGTCACGTTTAGGGATCATCGCAGACGATGTTATAAATCCTACGCTCACGGTCTGATGCTCTTTCAAATTATATGAAAGTAAGCAAGCTTGTTGTTATTTCCTAAGCTCCCCAGCGTTATTTCTATCCTCATAGAGTTCTAAGCCCCTGCTTTCCACAATGCAGGGATTACCGGGATCAAGCGGCTGAGAACCCTCACCCCTGTAACCCAGATAAACCGGTTCGCGAGAACTCACGAACTTTCGAAGATACCTAACTAGCCAAGGGCCAAGCCTTTGGCTAGTTAGTAGGCTCCTTGTTCTCTCCGTGTTTTAAACCCCTCATTCCCTCATTCGAAAGCCATAGCAAGATCCACATCAATGGTCTGCCATGCCCGTGTTTTGTATTCCACGGCAACTTCGACCCGGACGGTGTCTGCCAGTTCCATCTCGTGCTGTACGGGTTTCAAGCGGAAGGTGAACTCGTCAAAGCTGAGTTGCAATAGGTCCGGGCGAAGCACGTGACGTAGACCTGGTGAGGCCCTCCACTGAAGGTGTAGCGGAAATGGGCCTGCTCATCACCAACCAAGTTCGTTGTCTTGAGATCAATGAGCAAGTGGCGCAGAAGCTTCATGTGCGGATCACTCACCGATGAGACGACCGCGAACCGCGATGAGACGCCTGGCGCTCACGCTCCAGTGCGATCGCGAGTTCTCCCACGCCGCGACGGATCTCCTTCGTGTCCAGAGCGGCAAATCCCAAGTGCAGTCCCTCTGGCATCGCACTGCCTTGGCAATAGCGGTTCAGCGGAGTCACATCCACATTGCGATTTGCGGCCGCAGCAGCCACTGCTTCGGCATTCATCCCGCCGGAGAGCCATCCAGCGGTCTGCAAACCTGCTTCGACGCCTGAGATTTCCAGCAATCCGGCGAGCCTCAGACGCGCCTCCTCCAAAAGAACCGAGAGTCGCTCCGCGTACACTTCACGCATGCGCCGCAGGTGGCGCCCGAAGTGGCCCTCGGAGATGAATTCACTCAGCACAAGTTGATCTAAGATCGGCGCGTGTCTGACGGTTAGAGAGAGGACCGCTTCGACGCGATGCAGGAGGTCGAAAGGAATCACCATGTAACCTAAGCGGAGCGCGGGGAAGAGTACCTTGGAGAAGCTGCCCGCATAGAGGACTAATCCGCGGTCATCGAGCCCCTGCAGAGCAGGAATCGGCCGGCCCGAGTATCGGTACTCACTGTCATAGTCGTCTTCAAAAATCACAGCGCCCGACTTCCTCGCCCAATCCAGAAGTTGGAGTCGTCGAGCCAGACTCATAGTGGTTCCCAGCGGAAACTGATGCGCAGGCGTAACGTAAATCAGGCGCACTCCTCGCGCGGGCAACTGCCGGATGGCTATTCCATGGTCATCGATTCCGACGGCGCAGACCTTTGCGCCGAACGCCTGGAATGCCAGACCTGCACCGGGATATCCCGGGTTCTCCACGCACACCCGATCTCCGGGGTTCAACAGGAGCCGCGCAGTCAGATCGAGCGCTTCCTGCACTCCAGAGACGATCGCCACCCGCTCCGGCACACACCTCACGCCGCGCGACCGACTCAGATATTCAGCGACCGCCTGCCGAAGAGGCGCGTACCCAAGGGCGTCGCACCCCATTAGATTTCGCTTGGAAATTCGACGTAAGCAGCGCGTCGTGATTTTCGTCCACAGTGTCACGGGAAACAAATCCAACGCCGGCAGGTTGGCGCGGAAAGCACGAGTCGGCCGGTTCTCATAGCCCCGAAATAGCTGAGCTCGTCGAGCGTAGTCGGAAACCAGTTGAGGTCGCTTCCCACGCACTGCAGGCGTGCCAGCCCGTATGGATGAGACTTGGAGCAGACTGTCGGGCAAGACCTTGCTTACATAGGTACCCGATCCCACGCTGCCTTCCACGTAGCCCTCGGAGGCGAGCTGCTCGAAGGCATGCACGATCGTCCCCCGCGCTGATCCGTATTGCCGGGCAAGATCGCGGGTTGCAGGCAGGCGCTTACCAGGACGCAGACGACCGCAGAGAATCTCGGAACGCACCGCCTCGTAGAGCCACTGGTAGGCGGGAACGTCAGAGTTGGGACGGGGCAGCGTCAGTTCGTAGGAAGCCGATTTCTTCGTCATAATAATGGTATATGAACAATACTGTAAATGGACCTTGGTGTGAGGTCCATTAGCTTCTAATGTAATTGTGGTTAGGAAAGGCTAATGCAAAACACGGCAAAGCACTTGCGGGCGCCCATAGCATCACTGGTAAAAGACGCGTACTGGCTACTGCTTCTCGTGCCGGGTCTGATCTGGGGCGCATCATTCTTGTTCATCACTGAAGGGATGCGCTCTATCGGCCCCTACGGAGTCACGTTTGTCCGAATCCTCGTTGGGTTCGCGACACTCTCGCTGTTTCCGGCAGCGCGAAAACCTGTCGTGCGTTCCGACTGGGCTGGCATTGCCGGGCTGGGGGTGCTGTGGCTGGCGTTCCCGCTCAGCATGTTCCCGTTCGCCGAACAGCACGTCTCTTCCGCGCTCACCGGGATGCTGAACGGCGCCAATCCCCTGTTCACGGCGATTATTGCTGCCGCCATCGCGCGCCGCGCGCCCGAGCGCCGGATACTGGCAGGCGTGGCCGTGGGCATGGCCGGAACGTTGATGATGGCGTTACCCACAATCGGCGAGGGGCACAGTAGCGCCGCGAGCGTCGGGATGATCATGGCGGCACTCGTCTCTTATGGTTTCGCGCTCAACATTGCGAGGCCGCTGCAGCAGCGCAACGGGGCATTGCAGGTGATCTGGCGCGCGCAGATGGTTGCACTGGCTTTCACCGCACCGTTGGGATTGCCGGATGTGATCGCGGCACGCTGGAGACCTGGCCCTGTGGTTGCACTGCTGGCGCTGGGAGCGATGGGCACGGGAGTGGCGCACGTAGTGATGTCCGTCGCGGCAGGCAGGCTCGGCCCAACACGCGCCTCCGGCACGACTTTCCTCATACCAGCAGTGGCACTTGTCCTGGGCGTGGTTGTCCGCGGCGAAAAAGTGGCGTTGCTTTCAGTCGCGGGAAGTGTAGTGTGCGTCGGCGGAGCGTGGCTCATGCGACGTGCCCAAAACTTGCATGAATTTGAAAGCAGCGATTTGCGAGCTAGGCCGCAAGTTTTTCAAAGCTCTCGGCTTCAAAGTTCTCCAGCATGTCCGCCCGATTTCCAAGAGTGCAAACAGGCGAATCTGATTCGGACAATTTCATGAAGGGGGAGTGATGAGTTCTTTTGGAAAGCACATGACAGTTGCTGCGGTCATTTTCTGCAGTGGGATATTGGTGTGGCATCTCGCGTGGGGTCACCGAGCCATGACCGGCTTTCGTGGCGAGGCAAAAGAGCGAGCACGCATGGTTCTCTTCAAAGAACTGCCCGCGCTCGATGGCGATCATCTGAAGGCAATCCTGCTGGAGGTGAACTACGGTCCGGGCGAGGCGTCGTCTCCACATTCCCATCCCTGTGCTGTCATCGGCTACGTCGTGGCAGGGACCATTCGTACTCAAGTGAAAGGCGAACCGGAGATGACTTACAAAGCTGGCGAAAGTTTCTATGAGGCGCCCAACGGTGTTCATCTCATCTCGGCTAACGCCAGCCTCGAGGAACCGGCGAAACTTGCTGCCTTTTTAATGTGCGATCACGACACTCCGCTCAGCGTGGATGTGCCGGAAAACGCCAACCAGAAAGGATCTGCAAAATGAACCAGCACGCACAGTCTGCTTCTGGAACCACCTTCCAGGGAATCGATGACAAATTGCACACTATCAATTGGGAGCGAACCGGAGTCCTTTACGCTCGCTTTGCGCTTGGCGCCGCATTCCTGTCCGCTGTAGCTGGACGTTTCGGCCTATGGGAGAGAACGTGCGATCTGAAGCACTTCGCGAGTTTTCTGGAATACGCGGGAGAGGTGCTCTCGTTCATCCCCAAGGCCGCCATACCGTACCTTGCATGGGCGGCCACGGTCTGCGAAACATCTTTCGGATTCCTCCTGATCTTGGGATTGTGGCCGCGTTGGGTTTCGCTCGGGAGCGCCATTCTGCTGGCAATGTTTGGAACCGCGATGGCGATCTCTCTCGGTCTGAAGTCTCCCATGGACTACTCGGTCTACTCCGCTTCTGCGGCAGCTGTCCTGCTGGCGCTGTATGCGTTCGGGCAGCACAACAAAGCAGATTCTGAATAGACAAAAGAAGGGCAATCGTCATGATAGGAAAATCGAAATTCATCGCAATCATCGCGATCCTGTGTATCGCAATTCTAAGTGCCATAAGTTTGCCTGCGCAAAAGCAGAATGACGAGGAATTGCTGCGAGCCCGCGAGTCTGTCTGGCGCGCCTGGTTTGCCGGCGACACGAAAACTCTGCAAGAATTGGTGCCGCCTGAAACCATCGTCATGAGTGGCGGCGAAAAGGAATGGAAACACCAGTCCGACGTGCTTCGCTCTTCCGCCGATTTTCATTCGAAAGGTGGAAGGCTGATTCGGCTCGAGTTCCCTCGCACCGACGTGCAGCACTTCGGCGATTTGGCCGTCGTTTGGAGCAGCTATATTGTGGAAACGGAAGTTGACGGCAAGCGCTCCTTGGGCTCTAGCCGAGTGACGGAGATCTTTGTCAGGCATCGCGGGCATTGGACCAATCCGGGTTGGCACACCGACGAAGAAAAGTGAGGCACGCCCGAAGGTCTGTCGCTGGAAGGCTAAAGAAGAAAGAACCCAAATGTCGCTCTGTCGGTTTAAGTGCAACCGCGCTATGGAATTGATACATCAATCGCAACTACCGTTCGTTGGTATGTCGCATGAGTTCGTGGGCGCCGAACACGGTGGCATCGGCGTCTCATTCTTCCTGGTCATTGGTGAGTCGGGTCGAGGTCCACGGCTTCACAAACACAATTACGACGAGATCGTCTATGTAATCGCCGGGCGCTCGAGGTGGATTGTTGGTAGCGAAGAACGGAGTGCCGTGGCCGGCGACGTTCTGGTTGTAAGAGCGGGTGAGCCTCACAAGTTCGTTAGTGCCGAAGACGATCCGGTACGGCAGATCGACATCCACCTGAATCCGGCATTCGAGACAGCGTGGCTCGAATAGGCGTTAGCGCTCACCCGCAAACTCTGTGTGCGTTTTACTGTTCGTACGTCTCGTAGTGTGTAGAGAACGGCTCCAGTTCGAGCAGAAAATCCTTGTCGAAGCCGTAGTATTTCGCCACGCTGATGTCGTCGCCGGCGAAGGCGCGGATTGCCAACTCGGATTCCCAAAACGTGACCATCAAAAAATGTGCGGTATCGCCCTCGATACGACGTAGCGCATAAGCGCCCTGGTTGCCGGGAGTTGAGCGGTAATCGGGAATCGCGATGGTTCGCATGAGGTTTAGGTACGCGTCGCTTTTGGCCGCGGGGGTCACGCCATGCCAGATTCGGGTGATCATGTTGAGATTCCTTCCTTGTCGTTATGTCCAGAATACTAAACACAACGACATAAGCAAATGCGCATAGTGGAGGGTTGTGGTTTCATGGAAGGATGAAACCACTTACCATTGCGGACTCTGCCACGATCGTTCCCGGACTGCAGGATGAGATTCGCCGCTCGGAAGAATCTCGCTACG
>Ga0187851_10002815_pt1 | contig 15074 bp, 11 predicted proteins | sample June2016WEW_6_10_FD_132997 | JGI IMG/M metagenome (GOLD analysis project Ga0187851, IMG submission 132997) | Peatland microbial communities from SPRUCE experiment site at the Marcell Experimental Forest, Minnesota, USA - June2016WEW_6_10 | ecosystem: Environmental > Terrestrial > Soil >...
CACTATTATCAATCTCGATTGCGGCATCCTCAGGTGTTGCTCTTGGGATTGGCAACGGCGTTAATTGAGGCATGACTTTCTTGTCTTCTTCAGTAGATTCTTCGGGTAAGCCAGCAAGTTTACCGATTGGTTGCTCGCTTGCTAGCTTAGAATCAAAATCTTCATCTTCACTAGCATCAATGAAACCATGATCCGTCGATTCTTTGTCTAACTCCACACCATCTGGTATTTCTGGTTTCGATTGCAGGGTTTTAGCAACATGTAGATTGGCTAATCCTGCCAAAGGCAATAAGCTTGCTTCAGACGTAATTAATACGACCTGTTTGCGAGCAGCATCAGCGGCTTTTTTGAGCAGTTTCATGTTGACCGAACTTTGTAACATGGTAGCCCTTTTAGGCAATACAACAGCGACAATTTTGGAATTAGTCGAGCTAATTTTATCAATGATGCTGGTTATTTCATCATCAATATCGATATAGACAGTATCCTTATGAGTGGGGTTCATATCTTTAACATTCTATCTAATTTTTCACGGATTGAGTTAGTCGGAGCATTACCAGCTTGTTGCATGGTGTCGATACCAACTCTAAGTAAGCCCATAGCTGTTATAAATGTATGATCTGTCACGTGTCCTGTTTTATCAGTAATGCCAACTACTTGATCTGGCTGAATATGTCTAACGACCGGCTTTTTAGTAAATGGTAATTCTTTATACCAATCCGCTTCTTGGAGTTCATCCATTAACATATCAAGACTAGATCCACCGCCACATAACAATATATGGTTGGGTAAATGATCAAGTTGATTAAATTCCCCAAGTGCTAGTTCTACACCATCAATCCAAACATCTAGGGTTTTCTGAAGTGATTTTTCAACTGCTGGGATTTTGCTCTGAGGCAAATGATTTAACCCTAGATCAAGTTTGTAATCCTCTGCTTGTTGGAATTCAACTCCTAGGTCACGTTCTATCGATCGAGTATAAGCTCGTCCACCGATACCAAACATTTTTGTGCCCTGCACACCACCCTCGTCAATCACTGCAATGTCAGTAGTGCCACCTCCAACATCCATAAGAATAGCACTCATTGTCGCGTTGGGATCGTTGCCTATAACTGATCGGGCAACGGCAAACGGTTCTGCCGCTACTGCGAGCAAGTCTAAATCAAGTTCATTGGCGGTTTTTTCCAAAGCACCAAGGTGAATTAAGGGGGCGTAGGCAGTGTAAAGTTGAACTAGTACTTCTTTACCCTGAAAACCAATCGGGTTTGTAACTTTATAACTATCGATATCAATACTTACTATGGCGCTATTTACCAGCCGCACACCAATATCCTTACCACCTAATTCGATCATCACTTGTTGTTTAGCGGCTGCTTCGGCTTTCTCCTGAACAATATGAATAATCCGTTCGACTTCTTCTATATCCATTGGTTTTTCAGATAATTTACGCTTAAAGCGAACTGTCGTGGTCGTTCCTTTGACTAACTCGCCGGCTATCCCAATAATCGCCGGACGTACTGAAATACCAGCTTCGGCTTCAGCTTGGTTAAGAGCTTTGTCACAGTTTTCTACTACGCTGGCAATATCCGAAATTGCTCCGGCCTGCATATCGCTTAATGATTGGTGAGAACGTCCGACACCAATAATTTCAGCTTTATCATTATCAATGATTCGACCAATTAGGGCTTTGATGAATTCAGTGCCTATATCAAGCGCCACAATATACTGATCATGATCTGATTTCTTTTTAGACCGGACGGATTGCAATCCTTTACTGGCACTTGATGCGGCTTGGCGAGCACCGCTAGTCGTTTTGCTAGCAAAAGATTTGCCCATTTTCTTTAATTTGGGAAGCATAATCCCTATGATTATAGCACGCGTGACCCTCGAAAATTACTGAAGTATGGCTTTAATCCGACGGACTCCTGCTGACGAACTTTCTTCCTTGATAATTCGAAAGGATTTACCTTCTTCAGCCAACTGGGCAGTATGCTCAACATGTGGGCCACCACATATTTCGCGGGAGAAATACTCGCCTTCAGGATCGCCGATTGTATAGACCTTTACGGTTTCACCATAGCGATCACCAAAAGCTCCGGCTACACCATTAGCCAAAGCTGTTTTGGTGTTTTCTTCTTTCCAACTAACCGGCCAATCATGTTTAATCTGTTCGTTGACGATTGTCTCAACTTGTTTAAGTTGGTCCGGAGTTACTTTTTGGTCATAAGAAAAATCAAACCTGATTCTTTCGGCAGTAATATTGCAGCCGCGCTGGACAACATCATCGCCAAGTATCTGGCGCAGCGCTCTATACAGTAAATGAGTTGCTGTATGATATTTCGTTATGATGGCACTATGATCCGCCAATCCTCCCTTAAATTCACCTTTAGTAGCTGTTCTCGAGCGTTCGCGTTGTTCGTCCATTAAACGATCAAAATCCAAGCGCCATTGGCCGTCGACTGGTATATTACTGGTATAAGCTTCTTCAAGACTTAGCTCAACTGGGAAACCATACGTATCATACAAACTAAAGATTGTGTCTCCGGTTAATCTATTGGCAGCTAATTTCGCAAATTCTCTTACCCCAGATCGTAGAGTTTGCCGAAATATTTTTTCTTCCCGAACAAGTATTTTTAGGATGGTTTCGTATTGTTCGGCAATTTTCGGGTAATCATTCTTGTACAAATCAATTATTACCGGGGTAAGCTGTTCGCATAAATTCTGTTCAATACCAAGCGAAAAAGCTTGGCGAATTGCCCGTCGCAACAAGCGACGCATGACATACCCCTGCTCTTTATTGCTCGGGATTACGTTATCTGCTGCTAACCAAGCCGCGCCACGCAAATGATCGGCAATAATCCGCATACTGGTCGTATTATTATCATAATCTTTACCCGATAAAGTCATGATCTTTTCGATTATTGGCCAAATAACACTGACCCGAAATACATCAGGACTATCAATTGAAGCAGCTGAAATTCGCTCAAGGCCGCCGCCATAATCAACATTTTGCTGGGGTAATTTATCAAAACCATTTGCTGTCTTGATATACTCCATAAATACGGCGTTACCAAGTTCAATATAACGGCCACAATCACAGTTTACATGGCAATGCTCACCAAATTTTGGGTCATGTTTTATATCCGGATATAAGTAAAATGCTTCGGTGTCCGGTCCGCCAGGTTCACCAACCGGCATTGATTGTGCACTGCCTGTACGACACCACCAATTTTTTTCCTTATAGAAAAATATTCGTCCGTTTTGTTCACCAACTTTATAGCCGTTAGCCATATCGCCAATGTCAACTTCGTTAGCCGGTATGTTGGCTTGAGAAAATATTTCTTTCCAGATAGCCGCACTATCGGTGTCTTTAGCAATCCCAGCTGATTCATCGCCGCTATAACAACTAACATAAATTCGAGCTGGATCGAGCTTAACAATATCTGTTAAAAATTCCCAGAACCAATGAATCTCATCATTTTTAAAATAATCACCTAAACTCCAATTGCCAAGCATCTCAAAAAAAGTGGTGTGATGATTGTCGCCAATTTCGTCAATATCCATAGCTCGCAAGCACACTTGGCTATCCGTTAAACGGGTACCTAAAGGATGTACTTCCCCTAGTAAATAAGGCAGAAGTGGCTGCATACCCGATCCGGTAAATAATGTTGACGGATCATTTTGCGGAATTAGAGAAGCTCCATCCAGCACTTTATGCTGTTGGTTTTGAAAAAAACTTAAGTAGGCTTGTCTAATTTCTTGAGTGGTCATCTTATCTATTGTAACAAAGGCGTTAAATTTAACTACCTTTTTAGCATAACGGCAAAAGCTTCAGCCGGAATATCAACTTTACCAAAACGTTTCATTCGTTGTTTGCCACGTTTTTGTTTGGTTAGTAGTTTCTTTCGCCTGGATATGTCTCCGCCGTATAGCGAACCAGTTACATCTTTGCGATAAGCGCTTATATCATCCCTAGCAATAAACTTACTATTAATTGCGGCTTGTAAGCTAACTTGAAACTGTTGTTTAGGAATTACCATCTTAAGTTTTTCAATAATTTGCCGACCAATGGTTTGAGCTTCGCTACGATGAACAATCATACTTAAAATATCTAACCGATCTCCTGCCACATAAAAATCAAGTCGCACTAAGTTTTCCTGGCGGTAACCGTCTAGTTCGTAGTTAAACGAGCCATACCCACTGGTAATACTCTTTAATTGATCATAGAAATCGGTCAGCATATTGGCTAGCGGGGCAGTAAATGTAATAATACTCAGTTTGTCGTCGACATAACTTAAATTTTCATGTTGGCCACGCTTACTTGCAACCAGCTTCATAATGCTGCCTACATAATCTTTCGGACAGACAATCTCGCCCTTAATCCAAGGTTCTTTTATAGCGGTTATTTTACTTTGATCCGGCAAGGCTGCTGCCGACTGGATAATTATTTCTTCATCGCTACTAAGTCGGACTCTATAATCTGTTGAGGGATTAGTTACAATCAACGTTAAATCATATTCCCGTTCCAAACGCTCACGAATAATTTCAAGGTGAAGTAACCCAAGAAAACCGATACGGAAACCATGGCCCAACATTGGTGAACTTTCCGAAGTATACTGGAGAGCTGAGTCGCTTAGACTTAAACGTTCAATACTATCCTTAAGTGTCTGGTACTGTTCGTGACTATCCGGGAAAAAGCCGGCATACACAAATGGTTTAATGTCTTTATAACCCGGCAAAATTTCAACGTCTTTATCTTCCTCTAGTGTCAAAGTGTCGCCGACTTTAGCTTCGCGAGCCGATTTAAAATTAGTAACGATATAACCGATATCTCCTGAATTTAAGCCGTCTGTTGGCAGTAGTTGAGGAACTAAACGGCCAATTTCAAGTACTTGAGTATTGCTAGCTGCTGATAATAAACGAATATGATCATGTTGGTGGATGCTGCCATCAACGACCCTAAGGTATAATATAACTCCTCTGAAATCATCATAGTAACTATCAAAGACAAGTGCCCTAGTCGGTGGATTAGTATTGCCTCGTGGACTTGGTATGTTTGTAATAACTTTTTCCAGAACCGCTTCTACCCCCTGCCCATTCTTGGCACTAACTGCTAAAACGGCTGATGGTTGGCATCCCAACAAACTTACAATTTCCGAAGTAACAGTAGCGATATCGGCAGCCGGTAAATCAATTTTATTTATTACCGGGATAATAGTTAAGTTGGCTGCTAATGCCAAATAGACGTTAGCAAGTGTTTGGGCTTGGATACCTTGGGAAGCATCAACTAGTAATAGTGCCCCTTCGCAAGCCGCCAGGCTCCTGGAAACTTCATATGAGAAATCAACATGACCGGGCGTATCAATAAGATTAAGTTCATACCCTTGATAGCGCATGGTTACTGGAGCCAGCTTAATCGTAATGCCTTTTTCACGTTCCAGGTCCATTTTGTCTAACATCTGATTCCTCATTAACCGATGTTCAACTGTACCGGTTAATTCTAATAACCGATCTGCCAATGTTGATTTACCGTGATCAATGTGGGCAATAATACAAAAATTGCGAATTTTAGTCTGATCCATGACCTAAATTATAACAGAGGTCGAGCTAGTAACCGATACGAATCGGTTTTAAAATAATCTTTTTAAGTCTATTTATAACTGATTTGGCTTCTTCCAGCCCGAATAAGATTGACATAATAAGATGGACCACCAAAATTACGCTGGCGATAAGCAATAATTTACTACCAAGAACAAAAACACCGTGGTCTTTTAATTCCAATGGGAATATTTGAAGCATTATAAAACCTGCTATGACGCTAAAACCAGTGACTGAGAGAATTTTACCTAAACCATATAAAAACTTCAGATCAAATAATTTATGGTCGCGTTTTAACATAATAAACGACAAAGTGAAAACCTCCAGCATGGCAGACAATGATTGGCTAATAGCCAAACCGCTTACGCCATAGCCGTAAGGTGCAGGGCGCGCCAGAAAAGTTACTAAAGTGATATTAATTATAATTATGAATATTGATACGAATAACGGAGTCTTGGTGTCTTTATGTGAATAAAACCAGCGTGAAATAATAGTATAGAGAACTGCGAAGAATATAAAGACCGTTAAGAAACCAAAAATGGAAGCAATATTATTCTCGCTGGCTTTAGTAAAAATTATTCTAGCTAGATACCCCCGAGCAAAAAAGCTAACTACAACTACTGGTGTTGCCACCCAAATCATAGCCCGGACAACTTGTAGAAATTCTTTACGGAACAAATCGGGTCGTCCCTGTGCTAAGCGGTTGTTCATTTGCGGAAAAGCGGCTGTGCTGATAGCCGTACCAATCAGAAAAGTTGGTGCCGTAGCTAAGACATAGGCATTAGCATAGTAACTGATATTTCCGGTACCCAGCCGGCGAGCGAAATGGGTCTCAACGATACTTTCGACTTGGTCAATCCCTTGATCGAGTGAACGCGGCGGTAATTGGCGAAGAACTGTCCGGAAATCTGAACTTCGCCAAAGTATTTTTGGAGACCAGTGAAAATTAGTCCCAATCAGCCCAGTGCAGACGACAACCAGTTGCAAAATAGCGCCAGCTAGAGCGCCTATTCCTAAGCCGATAATACCGATGTTGTGTCTAAAGATATAGATGCTGGCAATAATCGAGGCGTTATAAAACATTGGCGCCAAGGCATAAAAGAAAAACCGGCCGAGTGTTTGTTGAGTAGCAGTAAAGATACCAGATATAGTAAATAGAAGTGGGTTAAATGCTAGAAAGCGCATTATAGTAACCGTATTATGTAGTTGCTGGGGCGTTAAATTAGGCGAAATTATATAATGGACTAGTGGCTCGGCAAATATAAAAATCAATATTCCAACTACGAACATAACCATTACCAGTAAGTTGAGTAAGCTGGTTGATATATCCCACATTCCCCGTTTATCACCCTTGTGTAAGCGATCAGCTAAGACCGGCATGAAGGCAACACCTAGAGCGCCAGCAGCCAAGGTAAAGAAGAAAAAATCAGGGATGTTAAAGGCGGCAAAATAGGAGTCGGTACTGCCGGGACCAGTCACGGGGAAGTTACCATTTACAAGTTTAGTCCGTAGAAAACCTAGCACCTGACCAAGCAAAGCGCTACCGACAAGTAGCGTCGCAATATTGGTTAAACCTGGATGTGCTCTTTTTTTCGTAGTAGGATTCATGAGTAAAGCTTACTCCCAAGTATAAAACAGCTATGACTACTATGTCACTCAAAATTCCGTAAAAATTTATTTTAATTTAAACGATCAGGCCGCCGCCGACACAACGATTACGACAATAGATTACTGCTGATTGACCGGGAGTTACAGCTTTGACATCTTCAGTTAAGGCCAACCGGAAATGGTTGGTAGCTAATTTCTGGATTTTATCGACACCCACCGGCTCCGAGCGATAGCGAACGCAAACTGAATAATGATGTTTGTTGTCTGGTGCACCATTAATCCAATGAGTGTCGACTATTTCAAGATTATTCTTCCATAATGCCTCGTCCTGCAGATCCGAAGTAACATACAGTTCATTACGACCAACATGCTTGCCAGTTACATAGTAAGGTAATCCTCCGCCGACACGAAAGCCATGGCGTTGTCCAATAGTATACAAAATTGCCCCGTCGTGTGTGCCAACCTGTTTACCATGCTGATCAATAATCGGTCCGGGGGATTGTTGGCCAAGTTCAGCAATTAGAAATTCGGCAATTGGAATTTCACCAATAAAACATATGCCTTGACTGTCTTTTTTTAATGCGGTCGCTAATTTTTTTTGTTTAGCTATTATTCGAACTTGAGGTTTGGTAAGTGCGCCTAACGGCATAATAGTTTTCTGTAGAGCTACGGTAGTTACCCGATATAGAAAATATGTCTGATCTTTATTGCCATCGATTGCCTTAAATAATTTTCCATTTTTAACCTGAGCATAATGCCCGGTGGCAATCATGTCAGCACCATCTTTAAGAGCCATATCTAAGAATAATTTAAACTTTATTTCTTGGTTGCACAAAATATCTGGATTAGGTGTTCGGCCAGCTTTATACTCTTTGAGCATGATGTCAACTACTCGCTGACGATACTGTGTCTCGAAATCGTAAACTTTAATTGGTATGCCAAGTTGAACGGCGACTCTTTTAGCGTCTTGAAAATCAGTCTGCCAGGAACAAGTATAGCCTGCCACATTGGTGGTCCAGTTTTTCATATATACACCTGTTACATCATAACCTTGATCTTGGAGAAGAGCTGCGGCGACGGAACTATCTACGCCACCAGACATACCCACATATACTTTTTTGGTCATAATCTGAATATAATAGCAAACTTAACTGTTATCAGCTACTGTAATTGCTCGTTGCTGCGCTCAATCCGACGGCGTAAACTAAACAATTCATGACGCTGGCCAAGCCAAAAAGAAATTAATAAAAATGGGATCATTACTACTGCTGGCCACCAGATAATTTTTGTTATCGTTTGGATTGAAGATGAAGCGCCTGATGTTTTAGAAGCCATACCGTTAGCTAAACCAATTACTTGTAAAAACGCTGTCAGGCCATTGCTGTCAGTAGCTTGGATAGTAATAGTGTAGGTTCCGGCATTCTGATAGGTATGAGTGAGCGTAACATTGCCTTGGTTAGACTCACTAAGCAGTTGTCGTAGCCCACCATCACCCCAGTCAATACTTAAGGCATACGGTGGGGTACCACCATTAATTATAATCGGCCAAGTGAATTGCTGCCCTGGGTTAGCACCCTGCTTAGCATAAATACTGGTGACCGATAAGCCCGTTCCAAAGGCCGCAAGTTGAGGGTTGGTATAAGTAACTGTTACGATATTAGAATCCGGACCAGCTTGATTAAGATTATCGTAATCGATTGCCTTTAGTACGTTTTGATTATAAAAAAGAGAGATCTGCAGCGAAAAACTACCTTTTGTGCACATTGTAGAACCAACAAAACTGTTGTTTGAAAACACTTTGATCAGTAGACCAGTTGGGCAGATACCGGCAACCGTAATAGGCTGTGTAGTAAACGATTGGCCATTAGTAGGTGTCGTGATTGTGGCACCTTGACTTGGAGGCGGTCCAGAGACGGTCCCCTCGAGACCTATTGAACCATTCTGTGGATTTTGGACAGCTATAACTGCGGAAGTAAACGATAGCGCAAATATCAGACCACATAAAACCATAGCAACAGTTCGGCGTATATTACCGCCGAATAATTTATCCAATAACAGATCACTAATGACGAATAAACGTTTGCTCACAACTAAACTAAAGTATAGCACTTAAAAACATAGGCGTTATATACAACTGAAAGTATTATTATTTAATGTCTAACGGGATCGGAATCTAATACTGTGAATAAGTTTATATATCATATAAATGATGATACCAAGTCCGCCAAAAACGATTATTAAGAACCAGAATGGCAGATACCAAAAAGTAGTCGTAGCTAATATCTGTTGTGTCGGGTTGCCATTTAAGCCGTAGTATATGGCTAATTCGGCTGTGTAGCGGCCGGGTGAAAGTTTTGGATTTTCGCAAATGATTTGGGTAGCAATTTGGCCGTTTGTACTACTAACTTTTTGTTGACCAGCAATTATACATGCTTCAAAACGACGGGTTTGATCGATCAATGCTAGTGAATCGTTAGGGTTAGCATCATTAATTTCGCGGATGACTTTACCGTGAATGTTTTTAAGCAAAATACTTCCTGATGGTTTCTCAGCTACGTTGCCTTCGTTTTCGAGCAAATAGGCTAATTCTTTGGGGGCTGATGTGAAATACCAGTTACTAAACTGACCGGTTTGGCCATCCGGGTTGGGAATAAAAGCACCATACTTTATCAGTTTCATAAATTCAGTAGTTTTGCCGGGCACGGTTACAAAAATTAATGTGGCGCTAGAGGCAGCGACGCCAACATTCCCTTGCCCGCTAACACTTTTGGCGGCATATTCGATCGCACTATAATAGCTACCCGCACCTTGATTAGTGGGGATTGTAATTGTAAAAGGTATATAAGTTGATCCTCCAGCTGTAACGCTTACTGTGTTGGGGATGGTTAAAAACGGCTTTAGTGACCAAGCTGTTTGTGGAGCATTTGGAGCAATTAATAATTCTGGTGTGCCACTATTGTTGGCGGCTTCAAAATCAATAATTTTAACAGAAACTTTTAAAGGTTGAGTTGAGCTAAGATTAGAAAGATATAATTTATCTGAAATGCTTTGCCCGGGATTGATTGTGTAATCTTCTCTGGGTGTAATACCTAGACCATTAGATTGGGCGCTAACCGGTATGGGTAATAACGTTAATGTTAACAGAACAACACACGTTACTCCAGTTAAAATAAATTCTGAAAATTGAAATAAACGTTTTTTACGAATATTTATCGACATTATCAAAAGTCTATCATTTTAAAAGCTTGCCGTACAGATATATGTTAATGTCGAATCATAGATACCAACAGTTTGAGATGTTGAAATGTTTACGATATAACTTACCGTTAGTTTAGTTAAATTTGTCGGGCCTGGGGCATATGCCACAACATCGCCACTATTAAACTGGTATTGGTTTGGCACGTCATAAGCTGCGGTTGGTATAGTTGAACCAGCAATTGGATCGCTACCAACTATCGGGTTAGTATTAGCCCGAAGATTAAGACCAAATTGTGAGGTACCAATCGTACTGGGAGTTTGCGCTGTAAGATTGTTTATAATGTAATTTCCTGAGGTCATAGTTGTACCGTTGACAGTTATTATGATCCCTGATTTAGCATTAGTTCCCACTTCCATCATTGAAGTCGCGCTAGCTGTTCTTAGAGTACTAAAATCCCCGAATTGGACAAAGTAACCAGTTGCAGTTGAGCAATTGCCAGTAATAACTAAACCAACACAGAAGTCTAAAATTGGTGGTACCTGGGTGTTGATATATACACCTGTAGCTGTGGAAGTGGCCACTGCACCATAATTAACAGCTGAACCCGTACCGTCATCAGAGGTATATGTAGATATACGGACAAAAAAAGTTTGCGGGGGATAGCTTGGGTTGGTGATGTTAGAAAAAACGTATTGCACCTGCTCGGCATGAGTACCTGCGGGCGGACGTGAAATAAGAATCATATTGGCATCTTGCTCGGTTATTGCAAAGCCCGTTTCACCGCTCTGTGAAATTAGCATGGCATGTGATACATCAATATTAGTCGGGGTTATACAAATTTCAACGGCTAATGGCTCGGTACAAAATAAAAAGCCAATTGAGCCGATTGAAGTGTTATTAGGTAAAGTAAAAGTAAAATTATAAATACTGGTGCCCGAAACAGCTGAGTTACTTATGGCCAGACTTCGATCATTTAACTCAGCGGCTTGGATAGTTATCGGCGAGACTAGGATTAAGTTGACAAATAATGCCAACATACTTCCAATCAACACAAATTTTAGCTTATGCATTATCTATACTTTACTACGCTTTAGTGAATGTTTTGAAGACCCAACTAATACGTCGGGACAGCTATATAAGTGATGGTAGTGGTATAAATTCCAGCCGGAGTAGCAAAAGCAATGTTACCTAAATAACGTACTGAGCCAGTATCGCAGACGATAATACTTGGTGATGAAGCAATAATTTGCGGGGTAGTCATACTTGTTGCCGTAAAAGCAAAGTAGGCTGATCCGCCAGTCTAAATTGTTCCCGCGCCTAAGCTATAGTTAGTCGGCGAAGTACTGGCAACTAAGTAATTAAAGCTATAACCACTGCCGCTTTCGGTGTCACTTGTATCAATTGCTAAACCAAATTGAGGTGTCCCGGGAACGCTATTTGCGGCCGTAGTGCCAATTGCTGTAATACTATTACTGCCATTAGTTAATGTATTCCCAGAATACTCGACCGCTAAACCATGTGTCGCATTCGTGCTAACACGAAAATAAGAATGGCCGGCATAGGCCAGTATCGGGCTTAAAACACCATTAGTGTCGCCCAGTTGCAAGGCACCATTGTCACTAAAGGGCGCGCAAGCATTACCGGGCGGAGTAACAGTAGTACCGACCGAAAATGCCAATTCTTCCTGGACTTTTGCGGTAATATTTACTTGTGTAGCGGTCGAGCTAGCCACCGTACCCCAGTCAACTGGGCTAGAAAAGGCATTGTCAGAATAGAGCGTGATTCGAACGAAAAAGGTGGAGTTGGAGGTTGTGGGGTTAGTAATATAACTACCTGAATTCCCACCGAAAATTATTGATACTGGCGTGCTGGTGTTTGATTCATACCCTACAGTTACCCGGCTAACTTTTATATCGTTGGTTACTGCCGAATATAAAGCAAATGTAGTGCCTCCAGAGTCGGTCCAACCAGATTGATTTGTTACTGAAGAAACGTTGCTAGCGTCTAGGCCAGTTGGTGCCGTACATGCTGTCCCCGGTAAAGGAGTTGTGCAATATAAGAAATCCATCGAACCAATATTACCGGCTTGGGGCAAAATAAATGAAAAGGTTTCTCCAGTTTCAACACCGTTACCGCCACTACCAGGATTTTGCGGATTTCCGGCAATATCAGTGGAAATTGTGCCATTTGCGGAGCTAGTAATTGTTAAACTTCGATTGGTAAGTTGAAGAGGGTTAGCTTGGACAAGTTGTACCGGCAAAAACTCCGTCACAATTCCAGCCAGCAGAAATGCAGCGGTAAAACCGTAAATTAAACGGGTTAGATTAGAAAGTAGTTTTTTCATTAATAGTTTTTATTTTTAACTACTGGTGTAGTTGTACCATAAGCATTAGGTATCCACAACTATTTATCCACAACCGTACTTGATTAAAACTCTTCAAAATGTTGGTACAGCCACAATGTCTAAGTACCCGGCTAAACCATTTGAATTGCCGTACACACCGCCGGGAGTATACTGCGAGATATTTTCTATAAAAGATATTGTGTACTGAGTTTCGCCGGTTGCTGAATTACTGTATGCAATTTCCGAATTTGGAACAAATTCAAATTTATTCTGTTGACCATAATTAGATGCTACGGCACCAAAACTAAAGCTGGTATCCGGTATTTGTTGAAGAGGTGCACCAACAGCTGGACTGGTATTTTGGACAAGATTAACGCCAAATTGCTCAGTCCCTGGTGACGATGCCGTTGGTGTAGACAGCGGGGTAAGGGCATGGCCACCCGGTCCGTCAGTTGGGGAACTACCGACAATGTAAGCCACGTACCCTGAGCTTAAGTAGTTTTCAATCGTAAAAGTTGTTGAATTGTAGGCTACAGTAGCGGTACTTAATACTCCCAGGTCAAATAACCCGCCGGTTATATTAACCGCTAGCTCCGGTGTATCAGAAGTATTAAAACCATTTTGAGCCTGATAAGCATTTCCCTTACTATTACCTATACCTGTTTCACCAACGGAAATCTGAGCTGAATAACTTGTCGAATTAGATTGTAAACTACTGCCGTTGCCAAAGAATACTTCATTTAATGAATAAGTTGCTGATTGGTACTGCGCAAAAACCTTAGATGAACAGGTTAAAAAGCATACTATCAGAAAACTTATTGTTAATAATCTATAGCGCCAGCGATTCATAGTAATTCAATTGTGCAATAATCACTGTAAAAAGACAATCCGTTAACGCTTTTTCTGGCTTCTTGTTATTATTAATAATGAATTAACTACAGAGGCATAGTATGGAGCAGCAAGGCGAGCCAGTCGATGAGAATAATAACTCGCTCGAAGGATCCAGTACGGTTGTTGAAACAAGCGACGGAAGTGTGGCTCCTATTGGTCCATCGTCAAATATTTCACCTGATACAGAAATTCAACCACTCCAACCTACGGAGTCTCCAGTATCTGTTCCGCCCATAAAAGCACATCATCATCTATTTAACTTCGTACGTCACCTTAACGTCTACTTATTATCGTTTATCATAATACTTATCATCGCCATAGTTATTGCCATTGTGGCGATAACCAATAGTCACAATTCAACAGCTACTACAACTACTAATATATCTGCACTAACCCAAAGTCAGTTAGAAAAAATTGCTAATAATAGTGGCACAACTTCTGTCGGTACCGCTAATCAAGTGCTTAATATCGCTGCCAGCACGATTTTTGGCGGCCAAGTCTTGATCAAACAGGATCTAGATGTTGCTGGAAGTATAAAAATTGGCGGTAGCATAAATTTACCAGCCATAAGCGTACTGGGTGCCGGCACGTTTCAAGCATTACAAACTAGCAAATTAACCGTAACCGGCGACAGTGGGTTACAAGGAAATGTAAATATTGGTCAGGCTTTGACTGTAGCTGGAGCCACAACCTTCAGTGGAGCAGTGTCGGCCAATCAACTTACCGTTCAAACATTGAATCTTAATGGCGATATAGTCATCGATCATCATATTGATACAGGCGGCTTAACGCCGACTAGGACACCAGGCGACGCACTCGGTAACGGTGGAACAGTATCGGTTAATGGCTCAGACACAGCTGGGGCTATAACGATTAATACCGGTAGTTCGCCAGCGGCCGGTTGTTTTGTTAGTGTCACATTTGGCAAAGCTTTTAATAGCACGCCGAGCATCGCTATTACACCTGTAGATGCTGCTGCTAGTGGGTTAGCTTATTATATTACCCGGACAACTACTAACTTTAGTGTTTGTACAAGTAGCACACCACCCGCCGGTCAATCATTTGGCTACGATTATATTGCAATCGAATAAAAGTTTGAGATAGTTTTTTAAATGTCAAGAAAAACCACAACTTGATTGGCTTTAACGTGCATAATCCCTCTGGCAATTCTGATTCGTTGCTTTCCATCAACCGTACCGATAACTAACTCGCAAGGATTAAGTAAGGTAATAAAGTTGTGATGCCTAGGCAAGATATCAAAAGGACCAGTACTATTTACGGCTGAAATACTTAATGCATCACGATCAAAGTAAGTCTGAAAGGGCGAGTACACTTTGACGTGTAGTTGTTCTTTTGAAGGTGTTACATTTAAAACATCAGGTTTGTTAGTAGTTGTTTCTGTGGATGATAAGTTTGCCATAAAATTAAACGATA
>Ga0187851_10002817_pt1 | contig 15071 bp, 14 predicted proteins | sample June2016WEW_6_10_FD_132997 | JGI IMG/M metagenome (GOLD analysis project Ga0187851, IMG submission 132997) | Peatland microbial communities from SPRUCE experiment site at the Marcell Experimental Forest, Minnesota, USA - June2016WEW_6_10 | ecosystem: Environmental > Terrestrial > Soil >...
CGGCTCCAAAAGTGGACTCCTCCTGGTGAATGCTCTTTTGCGGCATGTTGCGCAAAAATTTGTCGAACGCCATCACGCTGGAAGCGCTGCGGAAAATATTATGACAGATTTCCGTCTTAATATTGACCATCAACTCCTCGAAGACCTTAAAGGCCTCGGATTGGTATTCCACCAGCGGATCGCGCTGGCCGTAGGCGCGCAAGCCGATGCTGTCCCGCAGGCTGTCCATGCCGTAAAGATGCTCCTGCCAGAGCTTGTCCACCGCCGTGAGGATGGTGTAGCGCTCGACTGATTTAAGCGCCGTGGGATCTTCAAAACTGATCTTCAAGTCGTAGGAATCCCGCGTCGCCTTGCAGATAAACCGGCAGACGGCAAATTGCGCCGCGCTTAAGCCGTCGAAGGCCGAGCCGGGAACGGGCAGTTCGTTGCTCGACACAGCCGCCTTGACCATTTCCTCCTCCGGAATGCCCAACGGAAAATTCAGATTGACCCAGTCGGCCAGCGGCCGGACGTTCCACTCCTTGGGGTCGGACGCGTCGGAGGTCAGGGCCTCGACCTGCTGGATGACCACTTCCTCCATTACATCCATCAACCGGTCCCGCACGTCGGTCGAGTTGATCACTTCATCGCGGAAGCCGTAGATGACTTCGCGCTGTTTGTTCATCACATCGTCGTATTCCAGCGTCCGTTTGCGCCGTTGGAAGTTGTGCTGCTCGACGCGTTTCTGCGCCTGCTCGATGGATTTGTTGAGCATGAAATGCTCCAGTTCCTGCCCCTCCTCCAGGCCCACTTTCTCCATCACCTTGACAATGCGGTCCGAGCCGAACAGCCGCATTAGATCGTCTTCCAGCGAAATGAAAAAGTGCGACGACCCCGGATCGCCCTGGCGCGCGCAACGTCCGCGCAACTGCCGGTCGATGCGCCGCGATTCGTGCCGTTCCGTACCGATGACGTGCAAGCCGCCGATCCCTGGGATGCCCTCGCCCAGTTTGATGTCCGTGCCGCGGCCGGCCATGTTGGTGGCGATGGTGACCGAGCCGCGCTGGCCGGCTCGCGAGACAATTTCCGCCTCCTGCTGGTGGAACTTCGCGTTGAGGACGGAATGGATGATGCCCGCCCGTTTCAACATGCGCGACACCTGCTCGCTGGTTTCCACGGAAACGGTGCCGACCAGGATGGGGCGGCCCTGGTTGTGGATGGTGGTGATTTCCTTGATGACGGCGTTGAATTTTTCGCGTTTCGTTTTATAGACCGAATCATTGGCGTCTTTGCGCGCCACCGGTCTGTTGGTGGGGATGACGAGCACGCCCAGCTTGTAAATATCGAGGAATTCCTGCGCCTCCGTTTCCGCCGTGCCCGTCATGCCGGCCAGCTTTTTGTAGAGGCGGAAATAATTCTGAATCGTGATGGTGGCCAGCGTCTGGGTCTCACGCTCGATTTCCACCCCTTCCTTCGCTTCCACGGCCTGATGCAACCCGTCGCTCCAACGCCGGCCATACATGGGGCGGCCGGTGTGCTCATCCACGATGACCACCTTGCCGGCCTCGATCACGTAATGCACGTCGAGTTGGTAAAGACTGTAGGCCTTGAGCAACTGCGAGATGGTGTGAATCTGCGTGGCCTTGACCTCGAAATCAGACTGGGCCTTCGTTTTCGCTTCGACGCGCTTGCGCACATCCTCCGTGCCGGAATCGATCTCATGGAAAGTGACCGTCAAATCCGGCAGCAAGAAAGCATCGGGATCACCGGGCCGCATTGCCACCCGTCCCTTCTCCGTCAGGTCGGCCTCATGGGTTTTTTCGTCGATGGCGTAAAAAAGCTCCTCCTTCTCCGCGTAGAGCGCCTTTTTGGATTGATCGGCGTGCAGTTCCAATTCCGCCTTGTTCATCATGCGGATGTTTTCCGGATTCTCCAGGAACTTGGCCAGGCCCGGCGAACGCGGGTTGCCGATTTTGACGCGATAGAGCAGCAGGCCGGCCTCGTGTTCGATTGCTTCTGGATTGGCCGCATTGGAGCCGTCCTCGGGATGCAGCTTTTTCAGCAGCGCCTCCACTTCGGTAATGTAGCGGGCGCACAGTTTTTCCTGAGTGCGCACCAACGATTCGATGGCGGGCTTGAACTCGTCGTATTTGGTGTCCGCCGCAATGACCGCCGCCCCGCTGATGATGAGCGGAGTGCGCGCCTCGTCGATCAAAATGGAGTCCACTTCATCCACGATGGCAAAATAATGCCCGCGCTGCACCTGCTCCTCCCGGCGCGTCGCCATGCCGTTGTCGCGCAGGTAATCGAAGCCGAACTCGGAATTGGTGCCGTAAGTGATGTCGCAATTGTATTGTGCCCGCCGGTCGAACGGCGATTGATCGTGCAGGATGCAGCCCACCGTCAAGCCGAGGAATCTATAGACCGCTCCCATCCATTCGCTGTCGCGCGCCGCCAGGTAATCGTTGACCGTGACGATATGCACGCCGCGGCTGGTCAGGGCGTTCAAATAAACCGGCAGGGTGGCAACGAGCGTTTTGCCTTCGCCGGTCGCCATTTCGGCGATCTTGCCGCGATGCAGGGCGATGCCGCCCACAAGCTGGACGTCAAAGGGAACCATGTCCCACTTCATCGAATGGTCGCGCACAATGATCTCCTGCCCGACTAACCGGCGGCAGGCGTCCTTGACCACGGCGTAGGCTTCCGGGAGGATTTCATCCAGGCGCCGGGCCAGTTCCTGGTCGTCCTTGATTTCCGACAATTCCGTCTTCCAAGCGGCGGTCTTCTCGCGCAAAGCGTCGTCGGACAACGGCTGGAGCGAGGCTTCCAAGTCGGTGATCTTCTTAACCAGCGGCCGCATTTTTTTGACCTGCCGGTCATTTTGCGAGCCGACAATTTTCTTAATGATAAAATTCAGCATAGTGCCCCCTCGAACCGAAGTTCCAGAGCCTTGCCATGCTACTGGAAGCCCCGCGAACCGTCAAAGGAACATATTCACTGCCATCATGCGTCTTCAATCATGCTCGTCAAAAATCGCGCGTTCTCAGAAATTCTTTCAAATGGCGGTTTACTAAAGAATATTTTAGATGTAGTGTTCGTCTAATGAATGAGCCATTAAGGTCATGTCGGAAAGGCGGAAATATGGAGGGGGCGGGAAAATCAGGAAATCTCCATTTTTCTGCCGAACTCATCTTTCTGCCTTTTCGCGGCAATCCCGTTATCGTTAATCCTGTCGGCCTTGAGGCGGAAGGCAGTCCCGCCGTGGCGAAGGCGAATCAACCCCCCGATCAAGCCGACTAAAAGCGATTCACACCAAATCAAACCGAATCAAAGTGATTTTTTCCCGGAGCTATGTGTCAATCAGCCCGGTGACCTGTCTCGGAATGCGCCGCAAAAGAATTTGCGAAATATCGTTGCCAAAAGAACGGTTTGGCCTAAAATCCGCCCCAGATGGTCGGAACATTTGGCGAAACGTGAAATTTTTGACCATTTCACTCCTCCACGTTTGGCCAAGACGCGCTGCAGCCTGATGGCTGCGGCAACTATTTTTAATGAGCGTTCCCTATTGCTTTTTTGCAATGACTCAATTGCAGTTTGTGTGGAACCGGGCCACCGACGTGGGCCGGGCCATCATTTTTGTCCTGGCAATTGCCTCCGTCTTTGCCTGGTACATGATGGTTTCCAAGGCGCTCCAGATGCGCCGGGCCAGGCAGCTCAACCAGTACTTCGAGTCGGAATACAAGGCGCAGGAGCACGTGCTGGGGATTTTCGACCGCCGCTTGCAAGTGGAAGGCTGCCCGATGTTCGCCGTGTATCAAGAGGGCTGCGTGGAACTGGACGCCCGCCTCAAGGCCGACAGCGGGGAGGCGCGCAAAAAGTTCGTCACGCTCAAAGGCATGGAACACATCAAGCGCACCCTGGAAGGGGCCGTGGCGCGCGAGTCGCTCAAACTGGAATCCGGCTTGATCCTGCTGGCGACCGTTTCGCCCGGCGCGCCCTTCATCGGATTGCTCGGCACGGTCTGGGGTGTCATGGATACGTTTGCCATGGTGGGCCAGGCGGGCAAGGCGGATTTGCCGACGATGGCGCCCGGCGTCTCCGCGGCGTTGATCACGACCGTGGCTGGTTTGCTGGTGGCTATTCCCTCCATGTTTGGCTATAATTTTCTTGTGCATACCTTGCGCGTCCGGACGGTCGAGCTGGATAACTTCGCGCAAGATCTGGTGTCCAAGATGGAAACAGAATATCTGAAGGAAGAATGAGACGGTTCTCGCAACGCAATTCGCTGGTGACGTTGAGCGAGATTAACATCACGCCGCTGCTCGACCTGGCGTTTGTGCTGTTGATCATTTTCGTCATCACCCGGCCGTTGCTGGAGCAGAACATCGATCTGCAACTGCCGCGAAACGTGGGCGGGCCGGATACACGCTCCATCGACCGCCGCAACATCCGCCTGGTCGAGATCACGCCGCGCGGCGAATATCTCTACCAGGGACGGCACGCTTCCCTGCGCCAGCTCGAGACGGATTTGTCCGTGGCCTATCAGCAAAATCACAAGCTGATCGTCGATATCCGGGCCGACAAACGCACGCCCTGGGACTATGTCATCGCCGTGTTTGACGCCTGTTTGCGCGACCACATCACCCAATTTTCAGCCAAGACGGCCCCCGCCGCCGAAAACAAATGACGCGCCTGCAAAAAAAGTGTTTCCTGTTTTCGGCCGGCATGCACGGCCTGCTGGCGGTCATTTTGGTGATTGGCTCCGCTTTCCGCTCGCAGCCTGCCACGAAGGACATGCAAATTTTGACCATGATCCCGTCCAAGATTGTGGATGGAGCGGACGCCGGAGGCGGCAGCCCTGAACCAGTTGCGCCGCCGCAACCCGCGGCGCCCGCGGCGCCTGCGGTCCAACCGCCCCAGCCAGCGCCTCCCGCCGTCCAGCCGCCGCAACCTGTCGAGCCGGTACATCCCGCGGAAATGGTGGAGCGGCCCAAGCCGAGAGAAGTAGAAAGAGAGGTTGCGCCAGAGCCGTCGATTGCCAAGGAGACCGAGACAAAGCCGGCCCACAAGACTCATGAGATTCATCCTGACTATACCCCGGCTTCGTCCGTAACCCATAAGAAGAATGCAAAAGCGTCAGAATCCGCCACCGCGGAAGCAGCCGCCTCCTCCTCGCGTGCCGCAGGCAGGCGCCTTCGGCAGGAGATCGCCGATTCTTTGGACGCCCTGGCTTCAGGCGTGAAAAGCAGCGGGGCGCAAGGCACGGTCGTGGACATGCCGGGGCAGGGAGGCGGGGAAGCCTTCGCCGGCTACGCAACTGTCATTTACAATGTCTATTACCACGCTTGGACCACTCCGGACAGCGTCGCGAACAAACTGGCGGAAGTCGGGGCCAAGATCGTCGTGGCGCGCGATGGCACAATCATTTCCGCGGAAATCGTCAAAAAGTCCAGCGAACCGGCGTTGGACAAATCGGTGGGCAGGGTGTTGCGGGCTGTGACCAAATTGCCGCCATTTCCCGCCACCGCTCACGACGACCAGCGCAGTTTCTTACTCCTTTTTAACTTGGACGCAAAAGAAGCATCTGGATGAAAATACGACATGAAATAATTCTGGCGGGAATTCTTGCCCTGTCTTTGCAGGCAGGGGCACAGGAAGTTATTCCAATCACTAAACAGACCACCCATCTCATCCCGGTTTCCATCTCCGGTTTCACGGGGGAGGCGGAGTCGGTTTTGAAGTTTGACCTTTCTGTGCTGGGCATCGAAGTCAGCGAGCCGGCCGACTACATCATCAGCGGCAAGGACGAGGGCCGGGTGGAAGGCAGCCTGGCGCAAGCCGGGGTGCCGCGGCCCATCTTTCTCAGGGCCTACGCCGGCGGAAACACGCGCTCGCAGGCTCATGCCTTCGCCAATGACATCATCAAGGAACTGCGCCAGTCTTCCCCCATTTTTCAGACTAAAATCGCCTTCCGCGTGTCGCGCGGCGGCTCGACGGAAATTTGCGTCTCAGATTACGACGGCAACAACCCGGTGGTCCTGACACACGATAACGCGCTGGTGGAAGCGCCGTCCTGGTTCCCGGGCGGGCATGCGTTGCTCTATACTTCGTGGATGACTCGCAACACGGTGCAGATTTTCGAACACAACCTGTCCACCGGCGCGCGCAAGCTTTTTGCCGGCTATCCCGGCCTCAATTGCAGCGGCGAAGTTTCGCCGGACGGACAGAAAGTGGCCATGATCCTGAGCAAAAGCGGCAGCCCCAATTTATATGTCTGCGACAGTGAAGGCGGGCATCTCAAACAATTGACCCATACCCGCGAGGAGGATTCCTGCCCTTGCTGGTCGTCTGACAGCCGGGAGATTTGCTTTGTCTGCCGGAGCGGCCGCGCCGTTTTGCAAAAGATCAGCGCCGACGGCGGGACAGCCGTCCAGGTGCATGTCAGCGGAGTTTATGGCAACCTGACGGCGCCGGACTGGTCGCCCGATGGCAGCAAGATCGCGTTCACCAGCGGCAGCGGCAATTTCAACATTTGTGTGATGCCGACCGGTGGGGGCGAAGCAGAAAGATTGGTTGCTGGTGAAGACCCGTGCTGGGCGCCCAATTCCCGCACGATCATTTTCACGCAGCGAAGAAACGACAGGCGGGTTTTATGCTTGCTTGACGTGCCGACGAAACACGTCAAAGATATAAGACAATTATCGGGGAGCTGTTCGGAGCCTTCATGGGCAAGGTGAACAACCGCTCTTTTGGAGAACTAATAAAAAAATGAAAAATTTAAGTTTATTCGGCGTATTCATCATCACGACTGCGTTGCTAACCAGCGGCTGTCACCGCAAACCAACAGGGCTCACGCCAATTCCAGACTGGGAACATCCGCAAGGGCAGAATCAGGGCGTGAATTCCGGCTCGGCCATGCCCAATGAAGGCGGGGTAACTTCCACCCCCGCAAACAATGGTGAAGGCATTGCCATGAGCGCCAACGGCAAATTTGCCGATCTTCTCAACGGCCCTCACAATGAAGACCGGGAAAAGTTCAAGGCCGATACCGTATATTTCGATTTCGACAAGTCTTCCGTCAAAGCGTCGGAAGAAGGCAAGCTGCAGGACGTGGCCACATATTTTAAGGGGAATAACTCTGACGCCCTCATTGTCGAGGGCAACTGCGACGAGCGCGGCACTGAGAAGTACAACCTGGCCCTGGGAGAGCGGCGCGCCCTGTCGGTGCGCGAGTACCTGGCCAACCTGGGGATGGATCCGCAACGGGTCAAGACTATTAGCTACGGCTTCTCCAAACCGGTCGATCCGGGCCACAACGAAGCCGCCTGGAAACAAAATCGCCGCGCCGAACTGGTTCTCGTAACGCCGAAATAGCCGGCGAGTTCTCCGCAGGGGGATGTCTTGGGCTTGTTTTGGGCCTTTACTAATGGTCCCGGGTGGGGTACTTTGACCGGAAGGACAGGATAGCATTTTTTATGAACACAATCTTAGCAGTTACGGGCACGGGTGGGATGGAACAAATTGGCCTTTTCGGCGCCTTTTTCGGCGGCACGGAATTGATCGTTATTTTCCTCGCCATTCTGGTGCTTTTTGGCGCCAAGAAAATTCCTGAATTCGCCAAGGGTTTGGGCCAGGGCATCAAGGAGTTCAAAAAGGCGTCCAGCGACGTGACCAATGAGTTTCACAATGCGATGAACCTGGAAACGCCGCCTCCTGCGCAACCCGCCAAACCGCCCGTAGCGCCCGAAACCGCCCCCGCTAATCCCCCCTCCACCGTGCCCAAGGCTTGATCGGTTCGACAACCCTGGATCATGGCGGAACCGAGCGAGGAACTTCAGCCGGAACCCGAGGATGGCGAAGGTGGCGCTGTAAAATCTTTTCTCGAGCATCTGGAAGACCTGCGCTGGACGATCATCAAGAGCGCAGCCGCCACGCTGGCCGGAATGATGGTCTGCCTTTTTGCCGTCAATCATTTGGTCGCCATCCTGACCTGGCCCCTGAAACGCGCTCAACACCGGCACATTGTCTTTATGCCGGAGGACACCAACACGGTTCTCCATCTGCGCCTCGGTTCGACGCCGCTCCAGTCCATCGAGTTGACGACAAATCGAATCGGCCCTTTCAACCTCGGCACCAACCGCCAAATCACCATGCAACTGGAGCCGGTGACGGTGGGCACCAATACATTTCTGTCCATGCGCATGGCGCCGTCGGATCCTGACGAAGGAGCCAGCGGTCCGCAGCTTGTCTATATGGACCCCTCGGCCTCATTTATGTCCGCCGTGCATCTGGCCTTTTTTGGCGGATTGATGCTGGCGTCGCCCTTTGTGCTCTATTTCATCGGGGAATTCGTCATGCCCGCCCTCAAAATTATTGAAAAAAAATATTTCCTGCGCGCTTTTTGTTTTGGGACAGTGTTGTTTCTGGGCGGTGTGTCGGTGGCCTATTTTGTGGTCATGCCGCCGGCGCTCAAGTTTGCCGAGCAATTCGCGCAGGTGATGGGCATTTCCTCCCAAATCTGGAAGGCGGAAGATTATTTCAGCTTCGTGGTCAAGTTCATGCTGGGGATGGGGCTGGGTTTTGAGTTGCCGGTGGTTCTGCTGGCCCTGGTAAAAATCGGCCTGCTCAACTATGGCAAACTCAAGGCCATGCGGCGCTACATGATCGTGGGCAACCTGGTCCTGGGCGCCCTGCTGACCACGCCGGAAGTTTTCACCCAGATTATCATGGCGGTCGCCTTGCAGTTGCTCTTCGAAGTCGCGGTCTGGATCGCCTGGTACTGGGAGCGGCAGGAGAAACAGAGGGAGGCGAAGAAGGCGGCGATTAATGTTTGATTTTGAAATAAAAAAACTGGACAGTCCCGCCGCGCCTCGCTTATTGTGAATGCAAGAGTTTAAATATGCGCACCAAGGTTTCTTATTTATTATCAATTATAACGGTTTCCAGTCTTCTGGCCGGCTGCGCCGGCCCGCAGGGGCCGGAGCAAAAATTCGGCCGCGGCCTGAACAACACGGTGGAGTTCATCCGGATGGGCGAACTCCAACGGTCCATGGAACAAGCGGCCATATTTGATACTCCGGGCTTCGGAGGCGTCACCACCGGCTTCTTCCATGGGATTAACCGCAGTTTTGCCCGAACGGGGGCCGGATTATATGAAGTGCTGACTTTCCCCATTCCCAACGGCCCCGACGGCGATTACGCCCCGATCTTTCATCCCGCGGACCCCGTTTATCCGGATAGCTACCACCCGGATTGGCTCACGGATATCTATCTGCAGCCGGACACTTCGCTGGGCTTCGCCGGAGGCGACGTAGCGCCGTATATTCCGGGCAGCCGGTTCCGCATATTCGACAACTAGAGGAAAGGGCCGGAAGCTTGCGGACGTTGTCCTTCCCCGGCAACGCTTCGGGCATTTTATCCGCTGATGCTTGAGAAGGAATCATTCTGCAAGGTCAATCTTCTGCTCAACATTCTGGGAAAGCGTCCCGACGGTTTTCATGAATTGGAGACCCTTATGCACCCGGTCAGCCTTTATGACCGGCTAAACTTTGACCGGGGCGGCCGCAACATCAAACTGACCTGCAACGACCCCATTCTGCCTGTAAACGCCAGAAATCTTGTCTTCCGCGCCGCCGCGCTCTTTCTAAAAAAAGCCGGAATAAAGGAAGGCGTTCGAATCCACCTGGAGAAGCGGATCCCCGTCTCAGCCGGTTTGGGCGGCGGCAGCGGCAACGCGGCCGCGACCTTTCTGGCCCTGAACGAACTCTTTGGCCATCCCCTGGCTTCAGAAACCGTGCGCGACATGGCCGCCGCGTTGGGCTCGGATATCCCCTTTTTTTTACAGAACCGGCCGGCGCTGGCCACTGGCCGCGGCGAAATCCTCCAGCCGCTCGACTTCTTCCCCGCGCTGCGTTCGGCGCATATTGTGTTGATCCATCCCGGTTTTGGGATATCCACGGCGTGGGCCTACCAGCAACTGGGCCGGTTTCCCGAAGCGCAAAACGGCCGGGCTGGCCGCGCCGCAAGCCTGGCGGCCCTCTTGCGCGCCGGCGATCAGGCGCGCGCGGGAAGGGAGTTTTACAATTCGCTCGAGGCGCCCGCCTTGCGCAAGTATCCGCTGCTGGAATTATTTCAGGAGTTCCTGCGCGAAAACGGCGCCTGGGCCGTGTTGATGTCCGGCAGCGGCTCGAGCACGTTCGCGCTGGTGCATGCGAAGGAGGAGGCGGAACGCCTGCGGGACGGAATCAAAGCCAAATTCGGCGGCAAATGCTGGACGGCCGTAGTGAAGGCTGAGGCTAAAGGCTAAAGTCACGACAACAAGCCGGCCAGGATGCGTGTCAACTCTTCCTTCAGCCTTTTCCCTCATTTTCCATTTACAGGCCGAGTCGGGCACGGTAGTTTAAAGAGCCGTTGTCCGATGGTGTAACGGTAGCACAAGGCCCTTTGGAGGCCTTTGTCATGGTTCGAATCCATGTCGGACAGCCAATAATCCCGCCCGCCCGCCTGCGCCCCAAGTCCGGTCTCAAGGCAGCGAATTTGTAACGAGAAACCCGGGCTGGCTGGTGCTGAAGGTGCCGCGCATGACGCCTGTCAAATAAACGGGCGGGTTGCCCACGGCGCCGAAGATGTTGGTCGTCGTATTGAGATAAAACGCTCCGGCGGTCCCCAGGAATTGTGATGCAATGGCGCGCTCGTAGCGGACGCCATCGACCTGGCCGGACACGTTGGTTACGGAGCCGTTGCCGACCGCCAACAGGTTGAATTTCAGGTTGGTGGTGTTGAGGGAGATGTAATAAAGGCCCGCCGTTGCGGTGAAATTGGTCGTGGTGCTGGTGGGGGTGGGCATGCGGACCCAACCGCGGACCAGCGGAGTTTCGAGGTTGAAATTATTTGTGACAATCTGGAGGATGCCGTTGGTGAACACATTTGTGACCCCGTTGGTGGCGATTGAGGCCACGAGGTTGGTGATGCCATCCCCGACAAAATTGGCGATATCATTGGTGTCTGTATAAGTAATGGCATCAGTGATGCCGTTGCCGGCAAAGACAACACTGGCAAAAGTATGATTCAACACGGGAAATGAGTTCGTCAGCTCCGCGGTGAAATTGTTGGAGAAGCTTCCGCCAAAAAAGCTTGAGACATTGGTTTGACGCCCGTTTATGCGCAGGAATATTCCCTCGCTCCCATTGGACAAATTGACTTCGCGAACCAGAGCCGCCCCGGCCCAATTGGTCCAGTTTGCCCCTTCCAAATCCACCGCAATCGCCTTGACCACGTTGCCGCTGCCGAAGAGGATATCGCGAATGTAGCTGTTTTCGTTGGTCAGCGCGCTGGCGGGGTTGGACGTGTTGGTGACGAACACGTTGGTTTGATATTCTCCGAGCAGGGAGAAGGTGAGCCTTTGAACGGATGTTTGCGCGCGCAGGCCGGCGCTGGTCATAAGCAAAGCCGCCGCCAATGCAAAACCGCTGGATCGAATCTTGTTCATAAATACTTTACGCGGCGGGTAAAACCGCCGTCAGCCCCCAATCTTTCCGGTTCCCGCCCGTTCGGTCAAGCCAACCTTTTTATCTTTATTGTCAACAAAAGCCTTGTGTTTTTTCCGGGAAATGGAAACAATGCCCCCGCCGGCATGAAAATGTTTTTGATCATCGATAACGATCAGGCTTTTCGCAGTCAACTGGCGCCGTGGCTGGAGGAGCGCGGTTGGTCTCTTTTGGACGCTTCAGACAGCGAGCGCGGGCTGGAGCTGGCCTTGCAACACAAGCCGCAAATCGTCCTGTGCGACCTCTTGGCGCCGCGTTGCAACGGGTTTCAGTTTTGCCGTGAACTCCGCAGGCGCCAGGATAACCAAGCCGCCGGGCCGACTGTTGTTGTCACTGGAGGCGCACAGGCCATCGACAAAATCAATGCGCTGGAAGCGGGCGCGGATGAATATTTAGTGAAGCCGGTTTCCTTCCCTGTCCTGGAGAAACTTCTGCAGCGCTTTGGCACGACTCCAGGCCGGGGGCAACCGGACAATGCCGCCGCCAGGGAGGAACAGAACGCCGGGGAGGTCCGGCTCAGATTCTGGGGGGTGCGCGGCTCCATTCCCAGTCCCGGCCCGGAGACTGTTTTTTACGGCGGCAACACTTCCTGCGTTGAAGTGCGCGTCGGCTCGGAGATCATTGTTTTGGACGCGGGCTCGGGGCTGCGGCCTCTGGGGCTGGCCCTGGCCAATGAATTCAAAGAACACCCCATCCACTTGAACCTCCTTATCACCCATACGCACTGGGACCACATCCAGGGTTTTCCCTTTTTCCTGCCTGCCTATAATCCAAAAAACAAGGTCGCGATTTATGGTTATGAAGGCGCCACCCAGGGCCTGCAAAGCATTCTCTCCGATCAAATGGAAAGCCCGTATTTCCCCATCACCATGCACCAAATGCCGGGACATATTGCCATCCATGAACTGCATGACCTGAACTTCAACGTCAACCAGGTGACGGTGCGCGCCCATCTTTTGAATCATCCCGGCAGTTGCACGGGCTACCGGCTGCTGACCCCCAGAGGCTCGATTTCGTATCTGCCGGACCTGGAATTGGACCCCCGGCTGCGCGACCTTTGGACCAGCACAACTACCAACGTCCCGCACCAGGAAAGAAAAACGCCGCCGCCGGAAGAGGCCGCCCTGATTGAGTTCATGCGCGATTCCGACGTGCTAATCATGGACTCGCAGTATGACGCCACCGAATACGAGAAGCACGTCGGCTGGGGGCATAGTTGCATGGAGGATACCGTGGCCTTCGCTTTGCACGCCAACGTCAAGCGCCTCTTCCTTTTTCACCATGATCCGGAGCACTCGGATGAACAGGTTTCCCGCATGGTGGCGAGAGCCCGCCAATTGGCGGCGCGCCGTGGCTCCAGCCTGGTGATCGAAGCCGCCCGGGAAGGCTACGAACTGGTTCTCGCCCCCAAAGCGAAGGATTAAACCGCCGCGAACACTTTTTCCAGGAACAGCCGGTTGGCGCGCGCGTTGTCCGTCACTTCCGCGAAGGTTCGGCCTCCAGCGCATTCCACGAAGGTCGGGCCGTTGAACCCCGCTTTTTTCAATTCCTTGAACACCGAGGCGAAGTCCACCTTGCCCGCGCCGAATTGAATCATCACACCGCCGTTCTCCCCCGTGCAATCCTTCGCGCAAAATCCAGTGACATATCGGGCGATGGGCTTGAGTTCCTCCACTGGGTCTTTGCCGGTGTAATAAATGATGTTGCCCGCGTCGTACCACACCTTGAAATTGGGACGGTTGACCCGCCCCAGGCAGCGCTGGATTTCCTCCGCGGCCCCGCTGCCGCCACCGTGCGGTTTGAGGACCAGTTTCATTTTCGCCTGCTCCGCGTAATCCGCCGCGTCGGCCATCATCTGGTAATACTTCTCGTAGTGCTCCTTTTCATCCACGCCGAAAGTCAGCAGCCATTCCAGATTGAGGAATTGCGCATGATCGATTTGCCGCCGCACATCCTGGATGGCGTCTTCCAGCGGCAACCCGGGCTTGACGTGCAATGCGCCCAGGGCCGCGCCCAGGCCGGAACCGGCAATTCTCTTTTTCAAGCTTGTCAAATACTCGTCCGTGGCTTGCGAGCCGATGAACGCCTCATCCGGCATGGGAGTCAACAGGCCGACCGTCCCATAGCCCGCCTGCTTGATTCCCTTGAGCGCAACATCGAAACCCCAGTTGGCCGGCTGCGGCGTGTCCAGCGGCTGAACTTTTGAGCCGAACTTTTGCATCCAGGGCCGGTTGAAACAGCCGATGGGACGGGATGAACCTTCGGCCAAAATGCGGCCGGCGCCGGTCGCCAGAGCGGTGGCGGCCAAGGCGGTGGTTCGTAAGAAAACGCGCCGCGGCAAGGCGGTTTTCACCCGGCTCCCATTCTTTTTATTCATGGGGCGAATCGTTGACCAGAATAACGATTGAGTAAATCCAAATTGAAGGGAATGCCCGAAGGCTAAACCCGCTTGCCAAAACCCGGCGCCGGGGTATGCTTTTTTTCCAGAAAAGATACAATCCGCATTACTTGAATATGAAAAGCAAAATCGCCTCCATTATTGTTGGACTGTTCGCCGCCGGTGTCGTTTGGGCCGCCGATGCGGAGCCAGCCAGCCAGGTTTCTGACGCCGTGGCAAAGCTCAAGGCCGCCGCAAATTACAGTTGGACGGCAACGACGGTGACGCCGCCGGATGCGCCTTTCACACCCCCTCCCATCAAAGGCCAGAAAGACAGCAGCGGGTTTGCCAAATTCAGCCCGGAGTTTGGCGACAACACGGTCGAGGTGGTTTTGAAAGACGGCAAGGTGGCATTCAAGGGGGATGAAGGCTGGCAGTTGGCCGTTGCCGGCGGCGGTTTCAGCCCGGACATGCTCGCGTTGAATCTGGCGAAAAACGGCGCGGCCGGCGACGAGGCGTCCATCGTTCTCAAGGGCGTAAAGGAGTTGAAAACGCTCGACGACGGCGCGCTGGGTGGTGATCTGAGCGCAGAGGCGGCAACGGACCTGCTGACCTTCGGCCCTCACCGCACCGCCGCCAAGGCGGATCCCGACATGCCAGGCCCGAAGGGCGCCAAAGGTTCGGCCAAGTTTTGGGTCAAGGACGGCGCACTCGTCAAATATCAGACGCATCTGACCGGAACGGTGTCCTTCGACGGCAATGATGCCGTGTTGGATTTCACGCGCACGACGGCGATTCATGACGTCGGCACGACGAAAATGGAAATCCCAGACGAGGCGAAGAAGAAGTTGGGAGCGCCTCCGGCGGCCAAATAGCAGCGGCCCGATTCGGCTTGAGATTTGCAAGCCTGCCTGACGGGGAAATGACGGATGGCCCATGCCGCGGCGTCTCTTTCGTTGTCGATCTTTGGGGATTATTTCGTCATTCGTGCATTGTCATTCGACATTTCCCTCAGAACGGCATCCAGATTGTGACGAGCGCGGGTGAGGCTGGGATCATCACGCAGGCAGGCACGAAATTGCTCGGCCGCTTCCGCCCATTGCTGGTGCTTCCGGAAGATCAACCCGAGATTGTAGCGCGCTAGAGCCTGGGAATTGTAATGCGCCTCC
>Ga0187851_10002821_pt1 | contig 15059 bp, 14 predicted proteins | sample June2016WEW_6_10_FD_132997 | JGI IMG/M metagenome (GOLD analysis project Ga0187851, IMG submission 132997) | Peatland microbial communities from SPRUCE experiment site at the Marcell Experimental Forest, Minnesota, USA - June2016WEW_6_10 | ecosystem: Environmental > Terrestrial > Soil >...
ATCAATCCGTATAGCAAACCGAACGCGTAGAGCATCTTGCCGATCGTTCGCATATGATAAGTATATCTAATGTTCTTTAGTAGCGACTTGTGTGGGCATGTCGCTGACCCGTGAATGCATTCTTTGCTAACTTGCTGTTAAGCAGGACCCGCCATAGCAATTGTTAGATGCCGCCCAAGCCCTAATGCATAAGAAGCTGTTTTTACAATATACCATACTACATGAATTCACGTAGTTTCTATAACGACTTGTTCCACGGCGGTCTCTGGCGCTATAAACAACCGCTTACGAATCTGGGCGCCTGACCAGCTTATCCTTGTGCGCTGTGCCGATGCATTCGGTCCCACGGAGCGAGCGTTCGCGCGTGAGTTGGGCAGACGTGGGTCGTATGAAGTTACTCATCCCAGCCGAGGGAATTAGAGTCTCCGCACTCCAGGCAACGGGCTCCGGTCAAAACTGCCCGGGATTTTCATATTGGACCTCCGGCTTCGGGGCCAAGTCGGGATACTGAGCTCGAACCGGTATTCGAGATCCTGGAAGCGCTTGCTAGGCAATTAGGTTCTAAAAACATGGAATAGGACAGTGCACCAAATTGCGCACTTATTTCTAGGCTTCGTTACCCATTGCACTCGACTAGCGATGGGCGCTCGAAGAAGGACGGCTCTTCACTCAACCTTGAGCAATTGTTGGATTGTTCCATCCTCCCCAGCCGGACCTCGGAAGCACTTTTGTATTATCCATCTGGCGCGGTCGCCGGATCCGCAGGCCGCATAGGCTTGATCGGCCGATGTCCCCGAAGTGTAGGAAGCCTGTCCTAGGAAAAGGCTCGCTGCCCAACCGGCGGGCCCCAGTAATCGGTCGATCGCACAACGCCACATCGACAAAGATCAATGCTCCCGGCTTCGACGATTCAGCAGGCCAACCCGTTTACGGCGCGGGACCGGCTGTTCCTCGGGCTGCTGGTGTCGGTGGGCTTCGCCGTCGGGCTTCGGGGGATCTTTCACTACGGCTACATCGGCCAAGATTTTCTTGTCCACCTTCGCCTCATCCTCGCGTTCCCGAGCCTACCCACGTGGATACTCTATGTCCAGACGACGCCTCCAGGGCTCTATTGGTTCGGCAGCCTGGTCCACGCATACATCCCAACCCATTTCCTCGAGGCGATGGCGCTCGCGTTCCTCGTGTTTAACGCCGCCGGGCTCTGGATCTTCTACGGATTCCTCTGGAACAGCATCGTGAACTGGCAGCTGCGCTATTCGGCTGCTGCGCTTGCCACGTTCGTCCCGTTCCGGCTCATCCACTCGATCGTCATAGCGGCGGATGCGTTAGCGCTGCCGCTCTTCGCTCTCGCCGCCCTTTTTGCCCTCCGGGTCTTCGCTAGGCCTGGGAGTGTAGGAGCCTGGGTCGGGCTTTCGCTCAGCCTATCGGTCGGGATGGTCTGCAAGTACACCTTCGCTGGGATGCTGCCCGCGGCCGCCGTCCTGCTTGCGGCCGCCATCAGATGGCGGCTTCCGATGGGCGAGCGTTTTCGGTGGAGCGTGGTCGGGTTCCTAGCCCTTGCCCTGCCGAGCGAGATTTTCTTGCTCGAGATGCACGAAAGCTCGAGGGCAAAGGGAACTATGACCGATCTGGTGTGGCTCAAGAATGGGGAGCCGGCGGTCATGCGCTGGAGAGACATACTGCTCCTTAAGGAAAACGACCTGAGGCTGCTGTCGGCCCCTGAGTACTTTCGGGACAAGATATACGAGGTGAGGAAATACAGCTACCTTGGGCTGCTCCACGCCTACTCATTCACGGATTCCATGAACCTTTTCCAGCCTCCGCCCGACTCGACATCGACCGACTGGGGCCAACGCGCGCATATGCCATTCCCGCGCGACCGGACCGCGCGCTCCCAGACCCTGCAGATGTGGTCAGTGCGCTGGTGCCTCGTGTATTCCGCCTTGGCTGTGGCAGGGACGCTTTCGTGCGGCGCCTTGACCGCCTGGTCGTTGCTGCGCAGAGTGCCACTCATTCCGGATGCGACCGTCGTGATCGCGGTGCTTGCCGTCGGGTTCTTTTCCCCGGTGTTCCTGACCCTGACCCTGGTGAACGATCCCTACGCCGGCGCCTACTGGTCCCCGCGGCTAGTGCTGCCCGCGCTCCTGGTTTTTTTGAGCTTGGGCTTTGTCGCGCTCGACCTGCTCTGCCAGCAGCGGGCGCGCTGTCGGAGAGTCCCGAGACTATTCCTGCACTTCTGTGCGGGCTACACGCTGGTCGCCTGTCTCCTCTTCGTCGGCTTTCTGTCCTAAAGGGCTCTCCCATCGGCCGCAGCTAAGAACACCCGGCCGTACTGGACGGGCACCGTGACCTCGGCGCGGAGCTCGGGGGGTGCCTCGCGGCGCCCTCGGCCAATGCCCTTCCGTCCGCAGCCTACTGGATTGAAGCGCGCATTGTTTTCTGATACCATATACATGAATGGAATTCCGGCTCGCCTCTGTTGCCCTCATTGTCGTGCTCGCGACGTGCCTGTTCCTCGGCGGGATCGGGGTCACCGAACGTGGCAACCCGCACTCCGGCGACGGCGCGTACAACCTACTCGCGCGCGGCCTGATGGCCGGCCACCTCTACGTCGACAAGGAGGCTCCGCCGACGTTGGCACACCTTAGCGACCCATATGACCCCAATGCTAACAAGGTTGTCCGAGATGATCCCAGGTATCGCCTGCACGACTTCAGCTATTACCGGGGAAGGCTCTACCTTTATTTCGGGGTCTCGCCGGCCCTGTTTCTCTTTATTCCTTGGCACCTGCTGACTGGCGCATGGCTCGCGCACTGGGCCGCGGTCGTCATCCTCTGCTCTGCCGGGCTCCTAGCGAATTTGTCCCTTATACGCGGGATCACGCTCGCGGCCTTCCCAGGCGCCCGGCCGTGGCTCGCGCCGGTTTGCACGCTAATCCTTGGCCTGTGCTCTTACGCGCCACTGCTGGTCGCGAGGGCCGACATGTGGGAGATCCCGATTGCATTCAGCTACTGCTGCGTGTCGGTCGCGCTCAGATGCCTTTGGGAAGCGTTCGGCAATCCCGGGCATTCGGCAAAGTGGATCGCGGTTGCAAGCGCCGCATTCGGCGTCGGTTTTGCGGCGCGCCCGACCATCCTCCCGAATGCGGCCATTCTCCTCATCCCGTTTGTCTCAAGGGAGACCCGAAGGAGCGCGGCGTCGTGGTTTGGGGCGTCGGTCCCTCTCGCGTTGTGCGGCGCTGGCGTCGCCCTGTACAACGCCTTGCGCTTCGGCAGTCCGCTCGAATTCGGGCAGAACTACCAACTATCGGCTGCGCACGAAGGTGCAATCGCGCACTTCAGCGGGACGTATTTCTGGACGAACCTCCGCCTGTATCTGTTCCAGCCCATCCAATGGTCGTCGGTGTTTCCATTCACCCATGAATCGCCGCTTGGGCCCCTACTGGCGAGCCTTCCGCCTCACCATGGGGGAGTAGAGCATATTTCGGGCGCGCTGCTCAATGCGCCTATCCTCTGGGCGGCTGCCATCGTGCCGTTTTTCTTCTGGCTTGGGCATAGGGACCATAGACTCCTTTTGGAGTCCATCGCAGTGACTTGGGTCGCATTAAGCTCCTTGGCCACGGTTTCCTTCTACTTTGGAGCCTGCTCGAGGTACCAGTTTGAGTTTCTGCCAGCGCTAGCGCTGCTGGCGTCGGTGGGCGTGATGGCGATGGAATGCGCGCCGACAAGGTGGCTTCGCACGATCGGCCGTTGCGCTTGGGTGGCGACGCTCATTTACTCGTGCGCCTTCGTCGCACTCTATGGGATAGAAAGGTGTGCCCTCGACCACAACTATTCGGGCTTCGCCTGTCTTGCGTACGGCGATACCTCGGGAGCCGCGCGCGAATTTGATGTCGCCCGGTTTCTTTCGCCAGATAACCAGCTTTCGCGCCTTGGCGCCGCCTTGGAGCTCGTCGTGGAGGGGAAACCGCGGGATGCCGAGGCTGCCCTCGAGGCGTTAACCCGGGATTTTCCCGACTATGCCAAAGCTCATTTCGCGCTGGGCAATGTGCTCGCAAGCGAGGGTCGGCGGAATGAGGCGATCGCACAGTATAGGACGGCGCGCCAGCTAGACCCGTACGACGGGGTGATCGAGGCGGGTCTGAATTCAGCGCTCGCAGGGAAGCGGTGACCGGCCTGCGGCCGCTCCGCCGGGATTGCCTCGATTTGGTGGACAGAAACGCCCGCCGTTTGAGTGAGTATGCCTTTTGACGTTGTCGGATCTTTGAGTACGTTTACGAACCCGTCGGGACGGAAATCGCGAAGCAGTAGACTCGGCATGCAGTGACCCGTGTTGGCTGAGGAAGCCATGCACGTTCCGGCCACCGTAGGGTGTGTCATCTAGGGTTTACAAACCCATCTGCGGGCATAAGAGAAGGATCATGATTGCCGGAGTCAGCAGCGCAGTAAAAGTCCCGTGAGCCTTCGTTTCTTAGTCGTTGAGGACGAGACATTGGTGCGACAATTAGTGATCGCGGACATCCAAATGAAATTTCCAGGGTGCAGGATTACCGAGGCGGGAAGCCTCGAGGAACTGAAGAAACTGGATTCAAAGTGCCTCGGCCCCTTTAGTCTGGCTATAGTTGACCTGGAATTACCTGACGGGAACGCATTGGACTGGGTCGAGGCTTACGCGGCGCGGGAAGAGAAGCCCAAGGTGTTGCTCCTCTCCTCAATGGTCGAGGATTTCGTCCTTGCTAGAGCCCTGCGATCGCAAACCTCCGGCTTCGTCCACAAGAACGACAGTCGCGAAAGCCTAATCTCGGGAATTGAACTGGTCCTTTCCGGGAATCTTTACTACTCGCCTACCGTGCAAAGGCTCAGAAATGCGATGGTTTCTGATCCGGTTTTATTCAGCAAAATACTTTCCGAAAAGGAGCAGCAAATCCTCAGGTTAATTGCGGAAGGGAATTCAAATGAGGAGATTGCCGAGATCGAGGGCTCCAAAGTCACCACGATCCTCTTTCACCGGAAAAACATAATGAACAAGCTGAATATACACAGCGCTCCCGAGCTCATGCGGTACGCCTTTCAAAAGGGATTCGCCAGCTTTTGATTTCAAGGGAAGCGATGCCTTCGCGTCCAGATAAATAATCAAATCGCTTCGACCTTGCCTGTGCATTTTATGGCAACTGGTTTTCTGCAGTCTTGCTCCGCACCACATTACGATCCGGCCCCTTTTTAACCAATTTTCACCGCCTCGGCCTTCGCTTTGGCGGCTAGGTCCTCATCAATTGGGGTCAGTAGATCCGCCAATCGGCGAATGTCGGGATAATGAGCGAGTCGGACGGCCAATTCAAGTTGGCCCACCAGCCGGGCCGCCTCCATGGCCTCCACCACCAATATCCGCGATCGGAACTCATGGACCCCCTTGGCTGCTTCAGCCAGATCACCGCCCAATGCCTCAACAAGCCATGCCCATGCCTGTAGGAGGTCCCGGCCATAACCTGCAAGAGCTTCACGCCCTCCATTTAGCGCTAAAAGAGGCGCAAAATTGCATTGGGTATTCGTGGGCGCCACGTCCAGCGAGCGCCGTCCAGAACGAATCGAAAGGCCCATGATCACCGTTCGCAATTTCTCTAGGGAAATTGGCTTTGAGACGGTCTGCGAAATGCCGGCACGGGTCAGCTCGGCAATTTTTTCGGGAGTCGAGTACGCCGTAACCGCAATGATCGCTGGTTTTGGGTTTGCTGCCTCAGCCAAGATCCGAATTGCCAGCTCTGCGCCGGTCAGATCCGGAAGGAGATAATCGGTAAGCACCAGGTCATAGGACTGACTCCGGATCCGCTCCATCGCCGAAGCCCCATCAACCGCCCAATCGACCTCATAGCCTAATTGGCTTAAGATATGGCCCAGAACAGTGCGGTTATACGGCTCGTCCTCAATGGCGAGCGCCTTTGAAAGCTTCGGTTTGTGGATCGTCGGCGCCACCGCCACAGGGGCGTCCGAAATGTCCAAAACGACGGCCAGGGTGAAAATTGTGAGCCCTTCATGGCTCTGGGCCGTCAGCGAACCGCCCATCGCCTGTGCCATGCGTCGGGACACAGCCAATCCAAGGCCGTGGCCAGGGATACGCTTGCGAATGGCATCCTCGCCCCTAGAGAAACCCTTAAACAGGGAGGCCAAGTCCTTTTCTGCAATCGTAGCCCCGGTGTTGGAAACCGATATTTGCACATTCCGTTTCCCCTCCCTGTTTACCTCGGAAGCCAATGTCACGCGAATCTTCTGTGGCATGCCATACTTTAGACCGTTCGACGCCAGGTTCGTGACGATCTGTCTAAGCTTCCCACAGTCTCCGGACACCCAGACTGGATCGTGTGGCAGAACCAATTCCGAACTCGCGAGCCCTATATCAATAGTTTGTACCGATCCTTCAACGGCTCCAACAAGGTCGAAAGTTTCGTTTGAAAGCTGAATGTCGCCGCGGTCGATGCGTGAAAAGTCCAAGACTTCGGTCAGCATGGAGCGGAGCTGGTCCGCGCATCCCTTCAGCGTGTTGACCAAACGTTTTTCCCTAAGGCCGATCGAGCCTGGAGGAGCTTCCGATAGAATATCGCAAAGGCCTACCACGCCATTCAAGGGGTTGCGCAGTTCGTGGCTGAGCGACGAAAAGAACTCCTCCCTGGCTGTCTGGGCGCGCTTAAGATCCACAGTGCGCTCATCCACGATTGCTTGCAGGCGCAGGGCCTCAGTCGCCAAATGCGACGTCCGCCATTTCAGAAGTCCCCAGAAAACGCCTGCCGCAGAGATCGTGTAGACAAGGAATGCCGGCCACCGCAACCAAATCGGGTATGCACGAACCACGGCAAACGACGTTACTCTACTCTCATTTCCAATCGAAACCCGGACATCCAATGCGGAAGGCCCGAAGTCCAAGCGTGGTATTGGAATACGGGCTCCTGGCGAAGCACCCTCCCATTTTCCTGCTCCAACCCGAAATTGGTAGGTGGGGTTAGTCCAGGGCCCCAGACGCGACGGAGGGACGATGAGAAAAACCGTGTCGTCATTTGCAGCCAACGTCAGCTTTTCCGACCCAGCCGATGTGACCACTTTCGGGGCGTTGGACGGGAAGGAGAGTGGTAAGGCGTCAGAAACCTCGAGAACGTAACCGGAAGCGATCACGCATAGACGCCCGTTATCAACGGCAAGGGCTATCGGAGAATCCACAGGCAGATCCAATGCGGTGACAGAACCCGATGAGCGAAGCTCCAGGACAGAGTAGCTCCCAATCGCCAATCGTCCCAAGAGAATCGTCGAACCCTTCCAGCCGACGGCAGACAGCAGATCGGAAAACGTGAAAGTTCCTAGGACGAAACCAGTTGAGTCAAAAAGGCGGCCGGTCGAATCATAGGCAACAGCGCGATGTTCTCCCATGCTTATTACAACCGTGCGGCCGGTCCCAAAAGAGAGGTCAACATGGCCGTCGGGTGAAAGTACGAACGCGCCATGCTCTGTCCCCAAAAGCAGTTGGGTATCGATAGCAGCTACGGAGTTGGCCGGCGCTGGAATAGGAACGTCCCGCAATGCGCCAGCCCGGAATACCCCGAGCTTCATGCCGTGGACAACGGCGAATCCATTCCCAAAGTTGACCATTTGCGGTACGTCGCGATCTGCGAATGAATATTGAGCCCCGCTGGGAAGTTGAACACGGCCTCCTACTGAACCCACAGCATAGCCTCCTTGAAAAGGTAGAATCGACAGGGTTCCGTCGGGAAAACCAAGCGAGGTCCCATCAAGCCGGTATACCTTTGAACCAATCGCGATAACTGGCCCGTCCGGCGTTTGAACAACCGAGTGAAAGTCGCCAACTGGAATCTTGTGGTATTCGTAACGGGACGGATCGGGTATGATAAAAATCCCCGCTGACGAACCCACTATCATGCCGTCGTCGATCGCCCGCAGGAAATAAATGTTACCGCCGAACTCAGAAGGTGGGAGGGTCCACAGACTGCTTTGGTCATCGGACGAATACCCCGATAGACCGTCATAATAAGACGAAACCACAATCTGAGGGCCGATAAGAAGAGCGCCATCCAAAGCTCGATTTTTTAATCTCCTGCGCAAGTCGGAATGAATCGAACGAACGACGCCGTTCTTCGATGAGTAAAACCCGTCTGTGGCAATAGCTAGATATTCCGAATTAGAGCCGGAAGCGACAATGGGATACACCTCCTGGCCTTTCGCCCACTGATAATCTTCCGTGACATGGAAGACGCCGCCCGAAAACTCGAAGATCCCATCACTGGGCGCAAAAAGAATGAGTCTGCCGTCGATATAGTAGACGCGTGCCAAAAGGGGCCCATCCCTTAAATCCGTCGAAGCAATTACGCCGGTTTCCCTGACCGCATAGACTTTGGACGACGATGCGACAAGCGCTGTAACTCCGTCGGTCGCCAGGGAGTAAAATGACCCATCGGGAATGATCACGGTCTCCTTCTGGTCCACGGACAAAACCGAGCAGAATCCGTATCCCGCGAGCAACGTCGCCCCGGATTTTAGTGGAGCCACGCTACCCATGTTGGTCCCGTGGTTTCCGAACCAGCTCTTCCAAATGTCAGACTGAAAAACAACTCCGTCCGCCCCCCCAAAAATCCAACCGGAGTGGGAATATTGGGCGTCGCGATACTCGTGGATTGAAGCGGGAAGATTGCGGACAGGAAAAACTCTGGGCAGGCCAGGGCCTTCATCGCTCGCAGCTGTGCCGACGCTCACAAGGCGAAGGACGGCAAACACCCCAAAAAAGGGAGTTAAGCCCCTCAGAATTGGGGGGAAACGCATAATGCTTTCTGGAGGGGGAGAGCCATAATAACGGCGGAATCAGCCTCAGCCAAAAAGCAAAATCGGAATCCACATGAAAGACAATATCCGCGCCATAACCGCAACGGTACTCCTCGTTTTAGGTTTCTCCAAGGCCTCAGCAAAAATCGAACGCGCGATAATGCCCAAGGCCCGTAACCCGGAAGCGCCAGCTTTGTACTGCGTTCCCTGCAATTGCGCGGAATAGTGCATGCTGTCGTTCGCACCATTTCTCTATCGGAATGTCTTCGCCGAAATGGGCGGACCGATCCAGCGCACTGAGAATGCCGGCACGCTCGACGTCGCAGGCCACCTTGAAACCCAGGTGAACGCTTTCTTGAAGCCGGAATTGGCTCTCGGGAAAATGCACCACGCCGTCTACGGAAACGCCGACGGCACGGGATCCTCAGAAGATCCAGCCGTCGCCAGGCATAAAGCTATATCCGAGGCGCTGGAGAGGTGGGCATTTTTTGCCACCCATCAATCTGGGGAGAAGGGTAAATACGGCTTTGAACACGACCGTTCGTCGAACGGAATCGCTGCCTTCCCAGGGCTGAAATTCCAAGCTAGGAGCGCCGCATACTACGAGGCGCTGGAACGCTGGGCCCTCATTGGATGGTGGGCGGGGCATTTCGATGCCACCAAGCATACGTTGCCAGGATTCGAAAATGTGGGCGCAGTTCGGATTGACCACGGTCGCCCTGAAGAAGTCGTCGTCCTCTACCGGAAGACAGAATCCGGCATTTTTTCTTACGGTCACGCCGCCGGAAAGACGTTGCCCTTGGCCGCGGCAAAAGCGGCAGTCGAAATGGCCAGGAGCGAGTTTGTCCTCGCTCGGCACAGGGCCAAGGGGGTGCTCGGCACAATCTCCAATTTCATGGAGCGTCGAGCCGTTCACTTCTCCTATGAGGAGGGCTTTCGCGAATTTAGCGACCGTTTGTCCCGCAAGGCCGACAAGGCGCCACCCGTCTGGAAAACAATATTCGATGGCGAGATCCCCGGTCCTTGGTCCCAATGGGCAACTGTGTGGCGTCATTGCGTCGAAATGCCAACGCACGCCTTTCTGAAAAAGGAGGACAACTTTTTCTTTTGGTAAATAGCCCTTTGTACCCAACGTCAATCGTGGCCCAATCGCCGCCGATTGTTGTCCTATATCCTTAACCCAATAATGAATCCCCATACGTCGGCCAAAGGTACCCACAATGAAGAGTTTGTGATTGGAGTACGACCGACCATGAGCAAATCGCAGCCTGCCAAGGAAGCCTTCGACCGTCTCGGTGCCTACGCCCAGGAGGCTGGAACCGTGCCTAAGACGGCGATTGGGCGCCGCGAGGCCGCTTACAGGAAGTGGCGTAAGGCTCTGCGCAAAGCGTTGCGGAAGGCCTACGCCTAAATTGGCCGGCGCTTTCTGACGCCTGCTTTCCGAAGACTCCCCAAAACCCTATAACGACATTTCACTTTATATATGAGCCAAGAATTAAACCCGCAAGCTTCACCAGTTCAACGCCTGTTGCCCATTCAGCTAGCCGCTGACATTGAATGGATTGACGGCCATCCGATCGGAGGCGATTGGCCACGACCCTACGCTGGGCTGACTGAACAAGCCAGTATTCAGCTGGCCGCTCAATTCACCAATCTCTCAGAGATATTCTTACCTGTGGCGGCAAGGGGCGAATTCGGATTCGCAGTTCTGGTGTCTGGGCTTGCAGTCCGCCGAGCAGTGCTCCTTTCGTCTCAGACTGCCGTGACCTCTGGAAAACGATCTGCATGACGCGGTTCGTTCCGGGTGAACGAGACGCCCTTGACGCGACTGCCATAGGCAAAGCTGGAAGCGGTTCAATGGAACGACAAGGCTATTAAATGTTAACGGATTAAGAGGAGAATCAACCATGAGATATTTGTGCATAAACTTTCGCATCGGACGTATTTGTTTCACTTTACCAAGCGTGAAGAGCCCCGTCATTCAGGCAGAAGACCATACGATTAAACAACCAACCCAAGGACCTTATCCCGAACTCATTCGGGATGTCGCCTATATAGCCTCTTTGGAGGAAGCGATAAAAGGGATCGCCGACACCGAAGCTCGCCAGGCCCTCCAGGGCGGGATAAGTACTGCCATTAAGGCTCTTCAAAAGCGGGTCGGGGACGAAGTGACTATAAGAGAAGAATGATTTCCTAGCCTTGCTCGGGCCACTTTAACGGTCGGTTCCGGGACTTCAGACCCTTTCTGACTGCGATAAAGTATTTCTGCGGCCAAGCGACTATTCCTAATGATACAAGCTACATCGGGTATCTCCGTGAACCTTTCAATCTCGTCGACCTATACAGCACAGATGGTCGACGGGGCAGGCGTCACCACCAATTCGGATCAAACGAAAGAATAGCTTCAACCCTATGACAAAATGCCAGTCCTCACAGTCACACTAAGAGCAAATGGAGCCGTCGGAGACGCTGTAGTCTCAGTTACTGATGCAAACCAAGTTGAGACAAATTTGGACCAGACCGAGTTTGACAACAAAGGAAACGCCACGATCAAGAATTTCACTCCCTACGGGCAGACCGGATTTAACGCGGAGCTTTCGATCACTCCCACGGGATTCAACGCGCACGCCTACGTGGCTTTCAGTCTCGGAGGAACGGTACTGCCCTACTCGTTAGCCGCGAGCAATGACGTAAAAGATACTGGCGTCAAGAAATTCCGCGATGGTTCAGCGGCCGCCGCCGCCAAAGGCAAGGGCTAGGGGCATTGCACTCCATGAAAAAACTAATCCTGACTGCGGCGCTCATTATTGGAGCCATCGGATCTGTGAACGCCCAGCTCTACGTCGATTATGGCGGCCCAAGGAACATCTTCGTGCAAAACGACAGCTCAGGCAATCCGCTGAACTTTCTTTCTTACGACTCAAAAACGGCCTCCGGAAGCATCGATTGGCTTAAGTTGAGCGATGATCTTGGCCTAACGCAAGGCAGCAACTGGATGATCGGGGGAACAGCGACAGCAACGGCCGCCAATAGCGACATCACCCAGGTCTTTAGCGCGGCGCCAAGCTTCAAGGGAACAATTCTCGTCAACTGGACAAACCACAGCAAGGGCGACAAGGCCACAAAGTGGCTAATGTCTTTTACGACGAAGATCGGCCTCGCCTACGATACATACTCCATTGAGAACCCAACGACGAAGGTGACTTCCACGACGAATCACTACGAGCCCATCCTTTCCGAAACGTATGCAATCATGGTGAGCGATCATAGCGCGTTCGCCCTCACGGCCGGTTGGGACAAAGAAGACAACTACAGCACGCTGCCACAAACCACGAATGCCGCTGGAAAGAAAGTCGGCCTGGGAACGTACAGCGAGTTTACTGCCTATCCGACCGAGCTCCTATACGTACACGAGGTTCAAATCACGAACAGCTACCTTCAAAAAGCGGCTGCTGCCATAGCCGGCGGGAATGGTAGCAATGGTAGTGTGACCGCCCTCTTATCCCCTTACGTGAAGTATACTCCTAGGGATGGTGGAAGCCCGAGCTCGGGCGTCGGATTTAATCTGGCGCTTAAGAACTATGTGCCTTACGCCGATCCAACAACGAAGGTCGACGATCATCCTGAAAAGGATAAGTTCACGATTCCATGGTCGTTTTACATTGAGGCCGATAGGAAATTTGGAACGAATAATTACACGACAACAGGCGGAGCGTCCGTAATCTTCAGCCTATAGGTGTTCGTCTCCCATGGGAAACGCCTTTATCACACCACCGTTCCCCAGATTTCTGGGGAACGGCTAAGCTGGCGTTTCGGGTTTTCACAAAAGCGTTTCTCTCAGTAGCCCATTAAAATCCGCGAGAAACCTTATCGGAGACCTGGTTGGTTAGGGAGAGCGGAAGACCCTCTCAAGACGTCACCATACACGAACAATAGTAAGCCTGTCCATATGGCGCGTTGAACGACCGTCAAGGACGAGGAGGCTCGTCAGCAGAACAGGCACGTTTCTAAAACATGCGCGGTGAATCTGAAAAGAAGCAGGCGGTTGTCCTGATCCACGGGGTGGGTGAGCAGGTCCCTATGGACACGCTGCGCGGATTCGTTCAAACCATTTGGACAGATGATGATTCCCTGAGACGGGAAAAGGTCCCGCAAAAGGTATGGAGCAAGCCCGATGATGCGTCCAAGAACTATGAATTGAGGCGGCTGACCACTGCGGAGGACAGGAACCGGCGGCGAACCGACTTTTTTGAGTTCTACTGGGCGGACCTGATGACTGGCACCCGGTGGTCCCACATTGTCGCATGGGCTCGCGTGCTACTCTTTCGATCCCCGCGAAGAATCCCGGGAAAGCTCCTCCCCATTTGGCTGGGCCTCGTCATCCTTGGTCTGTTAATTGGTGCCGGTGCGATTGCGCACGCGTTTCACTGGGATCCAGGCCCCGCTTGGCTGGGTCCGATACTTGGCGTCGTGGGAAGTGCGGTGTGGCTTCTCTTTGGCGGATTTCTCATAGCGACGGCTGGCGATGCAGCCCGGTACCTTCACGTCGCCCCATCCAACATTAAAAGCCGCAGAAAGATTAGGGACGCAGGCATCGAACTGCTGACGGCTCTCCACGAGGAGGGGATTTATGACAGGATCATCGTCGTAGGCCACAGTCTTGGCTCGGTGATTGGTTACGATATTCTCACCCATCTCTGGGCTCGCTACTACAATCTCCACTACCCCGCGGCCTCCAAGGAATCGGGCTTTGCCTTGAGGGAAGCCGAATTATTGGCAGCCAGCAAAGAGCCACACGGCGACTTTGTTACGGCGTTTCAGACGGCAGCTCGGAATCTCCATGATGAGCAGTCGGTTGCCGGAAATCCATGGCTTGTAACGGATTTCGTGACATTGGGGTCGCCGCTCGCCCATGCGTCCGTCCTTCTCGCTCGAGACGACGATGAGTTGAAAGCTAAGAGAGACGAACGAGAGTTCCCCACTTGTCCCCCCGTCCTCGAATCCGTCGAGAAACTTGACCGGTTCTCGTACAAGTCCAACGGGGCATGGGTTCTTCATCATGCGGCGGTGTTCGGTGTGACGCGTTGGACGAACCTGTACTTTCCGGTGCGGCGGATATTGTGGGGAGATATCATCGGGGGCCCGCTGCAGCCTTCATTTGGAAGAGGCATCCGCGACATACCTGTCGAGACCAAGGAACGAGGAGGTTTTCTTGCCCATACGCTCTATTGGAGCGTCCCTCAGGGGGTCGGCAGCAAGGACGTCCCTCCGCACATTGCGCGACTGCGCGAGGCGGTCGGCATTTGCGAATGAAGCCCGACCGCAGGTTTTCCAGGCTGTCTCTATGGCCGCATCAGATTGCCGCCGTCCAAAAGATCGATCGCTACTGCAAGGCCTTTCGCAGGAAGCTGACCAGCCAAAGCGCGCTCGTGCAGATGCCGACCGGGAGCGGGAAGACGGGGGTCATAGCCGTCGCCGCGCACATGCTAAAGCAAAAGGAAGCAGTCCTGATTCTTAGCCCAAGGATTGCCCTTTGCGATCAGCTGCGAAGGCACGTTGAGAGTGAGTTTTTCGCCGTCGTCGCACCCAGCGGGTTCACTCCGCCAAAGGAGGTGCGGCTCTGGGAGGGCGGGGACCCGTTGCCAACCGGTCCCCTGGAAGGGGTCATCGGCATCTGCACCATTCAGAAGATCCAGCGGCTATTTAAGCTGGATCGGACGCAATTCGATGATCTCACGGGAAAATTGGGACTAGTCCTGATCGATGAGGGACACTACGAGCCAGCCCTGGAATGGCGGGAGGCGATCCGGGCCATTCCGGCTCCGAAGATCATCTTCACAGCCACGCCGTTTCGAAATGACTTCAAGCTCTTCGACATCGATTTTGAGCACGTCTACCGGCTGTCACTGAATGAGGCATTGAAGAGGCATTTTATCCGGGAGGTTTCGGTCATCCAGAGGAGTCATGCGAAGCTGGCGCCGAGGCAGTTTGTGGGAGACGTCTTGGATTTTTACGAGCTGCATAAGGCCGAGTTCGGCAGTGGCGCGGACAAGGCCCGTGTGATTATCCGCTGCGACAGCGCGACGACCATCCGCTCGATAGCAGCGGAGCTTCGCAAGAGGCACCAGACCTACGTGACGATTCACGAGAACTTCGAGCTTCAGGGACACGTAAATGGCGAATACCGGCATGTACCTGAGCCCTCGAAGACGGACGCCATCTTTTGGATTCACCAATACAAGC
>Ga0187851_10002822_pt1 | contig 15055 bp, 15 predicted proteins | sample June2016WEW_6_10_FD_132997 | JGI IMG/M metagenome (GOLD analysis project Ga0187851, IMG submission 132997) | Peatland microbial communities from SPRUCE experiment site at the Marcell Experimental Forest, Minnesota, USA - June2016WEW_6_10 | ecosystem: Environmental > Terrestrial > Soil >...
CCGCCGCCACCGCCGAACCCGCCCCCACCGCCACCGCCGAAGCCTCCTCCACCACCCGGCGCGCCGCCGGGCCCTTGACCGCCCATGCCCGGTCCGAAGCCGCCGGGACCGCCGGGCATGCCGGCCACGTCGGGGGCCGCTTGCTGCATACTTCCCTGGACCAACACGGAATCGGCCGTCTCCCCATTTTCTGGAGCAGCGGGCGCTGGTGTCGTGATCGGCGTATTGAGAGACTCGGTCACCTGGTTGTTGAGTGACTGCATCGAATCCGGTGCCTGGGCACCCGCTCCGGCGCGGCCCGGGGTTCGGGGTGCAACCAGTTCTAGGTTTAGATTCAGGGGCTTAGCGGCGTCCTCTGCGCTGAAGGTCTGTTTCAGTGGACCAAAACCGAACAGCGCCACCTCAATCTGCACCGGACCGGTCGCGGCCAACTGCAGCGCGAACGCCCCATCCTCGCCGGTGGATGTGGATTGAGTGGCCCCTCCAGCATGGGCGGTGACCACGGCGCCGGGTAATGGACGGCCTCCCGAGGCGACCCGGCCGCTGAGGTCGATGGCCGGGAGAACGGCACTGCAACACCACAATGCAAGAATTGCGCGCTTCAGCTTCAACCAGGTGCCTCCAGTCGAAAAATAAGGCGACTCCGCAGGCGCTCTGATTACACCCCGGGCCGAAGTTGTCTCTCAATGCGGCCGCAACCCCGGAATTCTCGCTATGAAACCGTGCCGGCGCTGTGGTTGCGGCGATATTTGAAGTTTCCGCGCTCGATTTTTCCGTTTGCCTGCCATTTCGGCCGAGGAGGCTATAAAGATGTGGCGCATTCGGCCGATAGTGTGAGCAATGAGACTATTCGTTCTCGCGGTTGTCGCGGCGGCGAGCGTTGCAGCCCAGGATAGCGTGTCGCGGCAGATGGCCGCGGTCGCTAAGCAGAGGCAGTCCCTGGAAAGTCCCGGGCAGTGGGGCCAGCGTCAGCAGCAAGCCGCGTCCCGGCAAGTTGCGGTGGCCGGACGCCAGCACCACGCGGAGCCCTGGGTCATTGTCCCTGCGGAGGCCGTCATGCCGGCTGTCGAGGGCTTCAGTCCAGACTGTAGCAGCCTCGAAGAGGCGGATGCGAAGGTCCGCTTCAAGTCCGAGGAGGAGCGCAACGGGCTGCCGGCGGGACTTCTGGAGGCCGTAGCGCGACAGGAATCCGCCCTCTACCCGTGCGCGGTCAGCCCTGCCGGGGCACTCGGGTTAATGCAGTTGATGCCCGCCACCGCGAATGAACTCGGCGTAGCGAACCCGCTCGACCCCTGGCAAAGTCTGCAGGGGGGAGGACAATTCCTTAAACAGCTTCTCGACCGCTATGGCGGCGACCTGTCGCTCGCTCTCGGTGCATACAACGCAGGCCCATCCCGGGTGGATTTCTACGGCCGGGTCCCGCCCATTCCAGAGACGCAGAACTACGTGGGCAGCGTGTTGACGAAAATGAAGCAGATTACTGCTTCGGAAAGCCAGGTGAAGCCTTAACTTCGAGGATCTGATTCACGTGGCGCTCCGTGTGCGCCGAAATCAGAAGGATCCATTGGTAGGCATCGAGGTCGCCCAGGACGGGGTGCTTGAAGAAGTGTTCGCGCAATGGATCCTGGGTCGTGCGGACATAGTCGATATGACTGTCGCGGGCCGAATTAAAGGCGGCCACGGCCTCCGCCAGGGTCTTGTACTCGTGGTGCGGCTGAAGCGGCTCTGGCGCGTTGAATTTCACGGTCCTCTCAGGGACCTTCGCCAGGATTTTCTCATCCAGTTTGCGCGCATCGGCCAATGGGTCTCGCGCCGGAGACTGCAGCGCGCCCTGCACCACCTGGAAAATGAACCCTTCGGCGAGGGCAATGTGCTCCGCTAGCTCCGCAATCGACCATTTGTCCGGGGCGGGCTTATAGTTCAACTGGTTCTCGGTCAGGCCGTCGACCGATTCGAGAAACAACTTTTTGCTGGCTTGCAGGGCGCTCAAGGCGTACTCGCGGTCACCTTTGGAGAGCGGCTCGCCGCTGAGCGGCAGCAGGGACACAGAAATGAGGAGGATCCCAGTCAGAAGTCGCATGGATCGTAGATTAGCATCCCAGCGGCAAAAAACGGAACAGAAATCCCGGCCGCAGCCGATGAAGAAGGTATGACTGGACTCGGCAGTCCTGGACCGCGTCAGGCCTGCCCTGCGTTTTTGTCGCGAGAGGCAGCGCCGCCCGGCGCTGCGCCGACCGTGTTGGTCGTCGACTGCGATCCCGTGGGTCGGCAGCTTTTCCGGGGTGTTCTGAAAGCCGCCCACTATCGAATTCTGGAAGCGGCGGACGCGTTGGAGGCCCTGGCGATTCTGCGCGATACCCCGGTCGACCTGGTGATCACGGACCTCGTTCTGCGCGACTTGTCGGGCCTGGAACTGTGCCGGAAGCTGAAGGCGGACAAGCGCACGCGCCTGATTCCGATCCTGGTTGTGACCAGCGTCCACGCCATCGAGAGCGAGATCGCCGGGCTGGAATCGGGCGCCGACGAATTCCTGGTGAAGCCTGTTTCGCCGATGGCGCTGAGGACCAGAATCCGCGGAATGCTCCGCACCAAGCACGTCACCGATTCGCTGGAGGAGGCCGAATCCATCCTGTTCGCTCTGGCCCGCATCGTCGACGAGCGCGACAGCGTCACCGGCGACCACTGTCAACGGCTGGCGGATCTCAGCGTGCTGGTTGGCGCAACCTTGGGCTTGCCGGCTGAGGACCTGTCGGCGTTGCGCCAGGGCGGGTTTCTCCACGATATCGGGAAAATCGCGATCTCGGACACGATCCTGCGCAAAAGTGGCCCATTGGACAACGACGAGTGGGTGCTGATGCGGCAGCACCCGGTCGTCGGCGAATCGATCTGCCGCATGATGCGCACGCTCCTGCCGGTGTTGCCCATCATCCGTTCGCACCACGAACGCTGGGACGGAACCGGCTATCCCGACGGATTGGCCGGAGAGGAGATCCCGTTGCTGGCTCGCATTCTCCAGTTGGGCGACATTTACGACGCCATCACGAGCCGTCGCAGCTACAAAGCCGCTTTCACTCCCGAATACGCTCTCGTCCAGATCCAGATCGAGGTCGACCGGGGCTGGCGGGATCCGGCTTTGTTCAGCGTTTTCCGCGGCATTATCCTCAGTTCCGGCAGGACCGAGACAGTCAGCGGCCCCGCGGCCGTCTAACCGCAATCTTGCAGCGTTGAAAGCAAACCACATTGAAACGCGGTGAGCGGTCGTCGACAAGACCGCCCGATCGACCCGTGGAATCGCGTGTAAATCGGAGTAGAATTGACGCATTGCGCGGCGCCGGCGTCCGGAAAAGAACGCTTACTGCGCGCAGCGTCTCGGAACTTCCGCCGCCGCGAAAGCGTTTCTAAGCAGAGAAGGGCGAGGATTCTAATGCCATCACGACTGATTGGGACCGGGATTGCCGCGGCGCTGCTGGTGGCGTTGGCAGGCTGCAGAATCGATACCAACGGTTCCACGGGGCGGGAGATTGCGGGCATCGGCGAGACGATCCGCGAATCGCGGAGCGTCGACCTGTCTAAGGCGCAGGGCTCGGAGCGCGTCCGCGTGGAGTTGGAACTCAATGCCGGCGAACTCCGGGTAGAAGGTGGCGCAAAGGAGTTGATGGAGGCTGATTTCATCTACAACGTCGCTTCCTGGAAGCCGGAGATCCAGTTTGAAAAGAGCGGTTTCCGCAGCACATTGCGTGTGCACCAGGGCGGCCACACGGCCTCTATCGGAAAAACGCAAAACGAGTGGCGGCTGAAGCTCAACGACACCATTCCCATGGATTTCTCTCTGCACTGCGGCGCTGGGGAGAACCGGCTGAATCTTGGCCAGCTCGACCTGCGCGGCGTGGAAGTGCACATCGGCGCGGGCCGCGTCGAACTTGACCTGCGCGGCAAACTGCCCCAGCACGACTACTCGGTGGAAGTCCACGGCGGGGTCGGAGAGGCGGTCCTGCGCCTGCCGCCGGATGCCGGCATCGAGGCCCGGGCCAGCGGCGGGATTGGCGAGATTGAAGTCCAGGGCCTGGAAAAGCATGGCGACTATTGGCGCAACGCCGCGGCCGGCAAAGGCCAGGCCACCATCCGCGTCGAAGTGCACGGCGGCATTGGCAGCATCTCCATCGACGCGCGTTGAGCGCCGGACCTCGCAGCGTCACCGCCTCTGAAGTTCGGCTCGGCCCATCCCCTATAAACGGGCTACCGCTGGGGACCCGACTTCGCCGACCATGGAAGCGGGGGGCCAGGCGTGAACCGGTTTGTCAGAAACTGGCTGAGGAGACGCAGGAGATTCGGGCTCTGGAGCGCGACCGCCGAGCGCGCCATCACCGGCGCGTTCATCATTCGGGTCCTGCTGGTCGGATTCGGCCTCGTGATTCTGCTGATGCTGGCCGCGGGGCTGCTGGGGGTCCGCAACATCTATTCGATCCGCGCCACGGCTACCGATCTGTTGGAAGAGCAGGTGCGCTCTTTCGATCTGCTCAACGCGGTGCTGCGCGAGCAGCGCACGATCACTGCCATTTACTCGACCATTGCGCGCCGCCCGGAAGAGATGGATCGGGACCAGTTGTTGAAGCAACTGGTCGATTCCGACAAGGAGCTTTCCGAAATTGTTGAGGACGCCTCCGACGAGCCCGACCAGGGCCTGTGGAAGCGGCTCTTCGCGGAAGCGTCCAGCTTCTCCGATGAAACGCGCAAACTGCTGGCCACGGAGGGTCCCGTGGCCGGACCTTCCCCCCGTTTGCTCAAGACGCACGAGCAGGTGCTGGTGCTGGTGGACCAGCTCGTGGAGGTGGAATCCAGGCGCAGTCAGGATCTGAAACGGCAGCTCGAGGAGCTGAGCGGGAGCCTGCTGAAGGAATCCTCGATTCTGCTCGGCGGCGGTTTGCTCCTGGCACTGCTGTTCGCCTTCGTCACGGTGCTGCTCACGGGCAAGCTCGTCCGCCAGTTGGAGTGGCAGACCGGCGAGCTGAGCCGTGTTTCCTGGCAACTGCTGGAAAAGCAGGAGACCACCGCGCGCCGCTTCTCTCATGAATTGCACGACGAGCTGGGGCAATCCCTGAGCGCGTTGAAGGCCAACCTGATGCCGCTGTCGCAAGCGGCGGGAGAAGAGAGGCCGAGGATCGAGGATTCCATCCAGTTGGTCGACGAGGCCATTCGCAATGTGCGCGAACTTTCGCAGTTGCTGCGGCCGACGATTCTCGACGATTTCGGTCTGGAGGCCAGCCTGCGTTGGCTCTGCGACCGCGTTCAGCAGAGAACGGGTCTGGAGATAAGCTTCGAGTCGAACTTCGAGGCGCGCATGGCCGACGAGACCGAAACGCACCTGTTCCGGATCGCCCAGGAGGCGCTGACCAACGTGGCGCGCCACGCCGAAGCGACCGCGGTGAGTATCCACCTCCAGCGCGTGGACGGTGAGGTCCGGTTGGAAATCCACGATAATGGGCGGGGAGTTTGGCCCGCTGCCGCGGCCAGTCCGGGCGCTGAACAGCCGCGTGGGCTGGGCATCGTGGGGATGCGGGCGCGGGCCCGAAGCGCGGGTGGCAAGCTGGCCGTCGGTTCCGCGCCCGGAGAAGGCACGACCGTGGAAGCGAGTTTCCCCTACCGGGAGCGCGAGGAAGCATGAAGAAGATCCGTATCGTCCTGGCCGACGATCACAGCGTGGTGCGGCAGGGATTCCGCCGCATTCTGGAGGCCCAGTCCGACATGGAGATCGTCGGCGAGGCTTCCAATGGCCGCGAGGCTTTGGAACAGGCGGCGCTCCTGACTCCCGACGTCGTGGTGATGGACGTGGCCATGCCCGAGTTGAACGGCATCGAGGCCACGCGCCGCATGAAGGAAGCGACCCCCCACAGCCGCGTGCTGGCGCTCAGCATGCACAAGGATTCGGTCTACGTCCGTGAGATCCTGCGCGCCGGTGCGCGCGGCTATTTGTTGAAGGACGCCGTGGACGAGGATCTGATCGCGGCCGTGCGCGCGGTCTCGCGCGGTGAAGGCTACCTGAGTCCCGGCGTCGCCGACGCAGTGCTGACCGATTACCGCCAGCACGTCTCCGACCCCATCGACCTGCTGACCACCCGCGAGCGCGAGGTGCTGCAGTTGATCGCCGAGGGCAAGACCAACAAAGAAATCGCCACTCTATTGAACCTGAGCGTCTACACCGTCGACGCCCACCGCGGCCGAATTATGGAAAAGCTGAACCTGCACTCCACCGGCGAACTGGTGCGCTTCGCCATCCGCAAGGGGCTCGTAGATTAGCCTCAACGGTGTGGGCGAAACCGCCTATGATCCGCGGTTCTGCTCGGCGGGTCTGCGCGCGGGATATGATCGGTAGCGGTGCAACCGCAACAGAGTCCTCCTCAAGAGACCGCGCCGGAGCCCAAGGTCTCGGTCATCGTCGTTACTTGGAACTCGATCGAGGCTCTCCGCCGATGTCTCGCGGCGCTCAATGCGTCCCGCGAGCGCGCTCAATTCGAGGTGCTGGTGATCGATCTCGGCAGCCGCGACGGCTGCGGCCAGTTGGACGCCGAATTCCCCAACGTGACGTTCTTACGCTTGCCGCGGAACTTCGGCCGCACGCGCGCCCGCAACATCGGCATGCGCACTGCCCTGGCCGAACTGGTGTTTCTGCTGGATCCCGAGGCCGAGGTCGCCCCGGGAACCGTGCTGGCGCTGGCCGCCGCGGTGGAGGCCGATGAACAGGCCATCGCGGCCGTCCCGCGCATGCTCGACGCCGCCGGACAAGCGCTTCCCCAGGGTGGCAAACTGCCCGACAGAAAAACACTCGCCGCGGCCTGCAGGGAAAACCGGGCGCTGCCGCTCGGCCCCGCCGTTGGCACCGTGGAATCGAGCAGCGATGCCGCGCTGCTGGTTCGCAAGTCGTTTCTGCGCGGCATGAATTACTTCGACGAGAAGCGCTTCTCGGAGTTCTGGGTGGAACTCGAACTTTTCTGGCAGATCCGCAATGCCGGCAAACGCGTCCTGGTGGTGGAATCGCCGGTGACATTGCACGCGCGGCGCACCAGCGTCCAGGTCCCGCGTTCTGAACAGGCGCTGCTGGCAGCCGACCGCATCGCCGCGGCCGCTTCCTATCTCGGCAAGCATGCCGGCTTCCTCACCAAGCTGGGCTTCCTGCTAGGCCAGTTTGCCGGCGCGCTGGGTATGATCTTCCGCGAGCCCGGCTACGGGCTGCGGCTGGCGTTTTGCATCCTCAGCGGCGCCCGCGTGGACGGGACCCAGGGCGGCGTCCTGGGTTAATGGCCTGTCGCAGAGACTTGCGTTACGGAGCCGCGACTGCAAGGAGCGGTTGTGTTACTGATCCGCGACCGTGAGAGAGTGGAGGTGTTGTGTCGGATTCGTGCGCGGCAGCAAGCGAATTGGTGCATGATAACGACTTCTCAGCAACGGGTCACCAAAAGACGGCATTCCACCGCGCGGCGCACCGTGGCTTTATCGCAAATTCACCGAGAAATCGCGGTGTTTTTCGGTGAATTCACGGTGATTTGCCATGTGTTCGCCTTGAATTCACGGTGAAATCAGGTCGATTTGCTGTGAATTCGCGGTGAATTCGTGGGATTTGCGTTGCTTTCCCGGTGCGGCGCGATTGCGCGGGACTCGCGGCGGCGGCCTCGCTAATCGAAGAACAGCATCCGCACCGCCACCGCCAGCAGAAACACGCCGTACCCTTTGCGCACGATATCGGGAGGCAGGGCGAGCGTGATTTTGGCGCCAAAGAAGGCGCCCACGAAGAGCCCGGCGGCGATCAGGGCGGCCGCCCGCAGGTGTATGTCTCCATGGCGGTAGTACTCGTATGCGCCGAGCAGTCCGACGGGCGGGATCAAAGCCGCCAGCGAGGTCCCGATGGCCTGCACCTCCTTCAGCTTCACGAGGTACAACAGCGCCGGGATAATGATGATTCCGCCGCCGATGCCGAACATCCCCGAAAGGACCCCGGCCGCCAGACCAATGCCCAGCAGAATGAGAGTGCTCATGGCGAATCGCAGTGTAGCATGCGGACGGTGCTGAATACCGCTGATGGGGTTACAAGCAGGAGCTGCGAGACGGTCGACGTCGAGGCGGGGCGGGGAACCTTCGCGGGAAGAATGTTACAAAAGAAAAGCCCCGGCAGGAGACCGGGGCTTTCACGTTTCTATCGGGCGCACCTGAAGCGCGAACGCCCACCTTGAGACTGAGTTGAAGTTAGGCCACCTCCGACTGGCCACGATAGCTGCTGACCATCTGTTGCATCTGGTCTTTCAGCCGCAGCTTCAGCTTCTTCAGCCGGTGTTCTTCAATCTCATCTTCATCGGTCAGGTGGGGTTTCGACTCAATGGCTTCGATGAGTCGCTTGTATTCCGCGTGCTTTTCAGCAATAGCCCGGAACTCTTCGTTCGACTGCATCAGGCACGCCTTCGCTTCTTCCAGCGTGAGTTTCTCCATGTATGGCGGGTTCTCCTTTGCACAGTATCCACGCCGGCCGATGGTCTCTGGAGGACTGGCTCGGCGGGTCACGCAGATCTGCATGGGCAATGGGCAGGCCCCTCGGTCCTGCCGTAACCAAACGCTATCACTTTTGCATTTTCATGACAATGGCATCCTCGGGGGGGCTCGCCGCCTGTCGCGGGTCGGGATAATACCCTTTTCGGACGCCGGACTCCACAAAGCCGGCGGAGGCATATAGGGCGCGCGCCGGCGTGTTGGAGGCGCGGACCTCCAGGTACAGAATCCGGCCGGGCAGCGCCAGCAGGGTGGCGAGCAAAGTTCGTCCCACGCCGCGGCGGCGGGCGGCGGGATCGACGGCCAGGTTGAGAATCTCGTACTCGTCGGGCGCCACCTGGCGGGCGACCGCGAAGCCGGCCACTCGGCCCTTCTCCGTGGCCACGACGGCGGCGTGGGCCAGGTAATCGAGTGGCATCCATTGAGAGGCCTCGGGGCAGGTGGCCTGGATGCGGGCCACCGCCGGCAGGTCGCGCGGCTCCATGCGGCGGACGATGAAGGCAGGTGATCTCATGCGGCGCACAGCTCCTTCCGCAAATCCTGGCGCAGCGCTAACCGCAGCACCAGCCATGCACCGAGCGGGCACAGCGCCACCACCATGCATACCGGGGTGAAGCCGTGGGCATCGACGACGCGGCCGGTCACCGAGGAAAACGCGCCCTGCAGCAGGCCGTAGACGCTGGTCAGACCCGAGACCGCGAAGGCGGCGTGCCGCGCTCCGTATAGGTCGAGGGGCAGCGAGTAGATGTTCACGCTGCCGAGAACGCAGGCGAAAAACGAAAGGCAGATCAGGGCCGTGGCGGCCGGAGCGCCCGGCGCGAATGGAACCAGGGCTGTGCTGAGCAGTACCAGGGCGGAGGTCAGGACGATGCGCAGGCGGGCCGTGACGATGTTATGGCCGCTAAACCAGCGCAGGGCCAGCCAGCCGCCGAACAGGCCGCCGGCGGAGGCGAAGACGGGCGGAATCCAGGCCAGTTGGACATTGGCCTGGTGCTGCGCCAGGTGGTGGACGCGGACCAGGAAGATCGTTGTCCAGTTAACCCACAGGCTGTAGACCAGCATGAGGAGCACGTTGGCGGCCAGGATGGCCAGATAGCGTGGGTCGGAGAGCATCGCCGCCGGACGGGGAGCCAGGGGTGGCAAGGAGGGATCATCCGCTCCCTTGCGGTCGCGGCTCAGAGACGGGTCGCGGCTCAGAAACGCACCACTCCCTGTGGTCGCGGCTCCGTCACCCGCCGTTCCCTCTGGTCGCGGCTCGCGAACGCACGGCTCCCTTCGGTCGCGGCTCAGAAACGCGTCGCGGTTCGGTAGCGCGTCGTGAGCGGGGGCGCGGCGGCTGATCCACAGCCAGATCGGAATCCAGACGAAGCCCAGCCCGCCGGCCACCATGAAGGACGAACGCCAGCCCCACAGCCGGGCGCAGGTTTCGGCCAGAATCGGCGCGACGACGGCGCCCAGAGAGAGGCCCATCTGGGTGATGCCGCTGCCCAGGGCGCGCTCGCCGGGCTGCAGGTAGACGGCGCATGCTTTGCCGGTCGAGGGGATGCCGCCGCCCTCGGCAACGCCCAGGACCGAGCGGCACAGCACGAGTTGTCCCAGGCTTCTGGTCAAGCCAGTGCACAGGCCGGCCAGCGACCAGGCGCCGACGGCAATGGACGTGGCGATACGCAGACCGAGGCGGTCGATGAACAGCCCGGCCAGCGGAGCGGCAAGGGCGTAACAAATGGAGAACGCGAAAATCACGTCGCCGTATTGCGCCAGGGACAAGCGGAACTCGCGCATCAGTTGCGGCGCCAGCGCGGCCAGCACCTGCCGGTCGAGGAAGTTCAGCGCCGAGGAGAGCGCGATGACGGCGATAGCGGCCCAGCGGGCGGAGGCGGAGAAGCGCATTCAGTGGCCCGCCCACGTCTGGAGCCGGCATGTGGCGCAGGCACTCATGCCTGCCGCGCCGACACTAATGTCGGCGCTCGGGCACGCTCCGGTCCCGCGGGACTCCATTGCCATCTCCCGTCGAGGGGGTGGCGTAAAGCGCCGGATCTGGCTTAGCGCCGCGCTGGGGTGAGGAATTGCAGAGATACGGCGTCTCCTGCGGTGCCTGCCGCGGCGTCGGGCCGGGGCGTATATTCGATCTTCACACGGCGCGGCGGGCGCTGCGGACCGCAACCCAGCCGCGCCTGCTCCGCCGCCGGATTGCCGTCCGGGCCGAGCACCAGGATCTGGCCGGAATTGGGGATCAACAGGCGCAGCGGCTGGCCGCCATTGTCGACCACCAGCCGCGCGCGCCGGCCCAGGCAATCCACCTGTTTCAAGGTGACGCTCAGGCTCTTCGTGGGCGGTCCGTCCCACCAGTTCTCGATCTTCTGGCCCTTGGCCGCGCCCTGGACGGCGCCGGCGCTCGCGTTGGCGGCCTGCTCGGCCTGACGCACCCGCTCGAGAGCCTCGTTGCGCACGCGTTCCAGGTCGGCCTTGTCCTCGTCCCGCTCGCGCTTGCGCGCGGCGGCTTCGGCGTCGGACTTGGCTTGTTCGAACTCCTCGAAACGCCGCGTCAGTTCGGCTTGCGCGGCTTCGTCGGGGGCCGTACCGAGAGCCGAGCGCATCGACTTCTCGGCATCCGCGTACTGCTTCGCGTCGAACTGGGCCTGCGCCAGGCTGAGCCAGATCTGCGGGTCGCGCGGGCGCAGCGCGGCGGCTTTCTTGAGATGAGCGGCGCGCCGGATCGGTCCGGGCTCCAGCGCGGCCAGCGCGAGAAACGGATCGGCCCACTGGATGTTCAGCCGGACGGCCTGTTCCAGCAGCTTCAGTTTCCGCGCCGGGTCCTCTTCCAGAAGCGAGAGTTCATAGTACGCGCGCGGACCCGCGCCTTCGGCCGCGGTCGCCGCCAGGAGTTCCTGGTGCGCGTCCTCCGGCCGCTTCTCGGCCAGCAGCGCCAGCGCGCGGCCCTCATGGCCGGCGGGCGAGGGCGTCTCATTGAGAGCGGCTTCGTAAGCCGCGCGAACTTCGGCCGGCGGCGCGCCGCGGCCCAGGGCCAGGTCGCCCGGTAACAGTCGAATGCGCGAGGGCAGGGCGGGCACTTCGTGGAATTCGCGCTCCGGCACCAGACGCCCCATCGACTGGCGCGTGGTGAACTGGCCGGCTTGCAGATACGCCGCGGCGGCCTGGCGCATTTTCGGCGTCCAGGAACCACCGCCGGGCGGCGGACCGAAGGCGTTGCGCCAGGCGATCTCTTCTTCCGCGCCATTGGCCAGGTTGGAGAAAAAGACGCGGGCGCGCGACGCGCTTTCCTCGGTGATGGCGAGCCGATGCAGCGTGGCCCACTCGATCGTGCGTTCGGGCTCCGGCGGCGCAGCGCCGAGCGTGAGCCGCTGTCCCTTGACCTCCAGCGTGGAATACAGCGCGGCCAGGGCGGCCTCAAATCCGGGCGGCATCGGGCGCGGGACGTTCGAGTCGATGATGATCCGCGCGAAATCGCGAAACACCGCGGCGGGCGGCTGCGAACCGGCGGGCCAAGAGATGATCCAGCCATCGCGCGAGAAGCCGATGAAGGGCGCGGGGACGCCCTTGCCGGGCTTGCGCACCACGACAGTGACGGGCCACGGCAGCGCCGGCTCGGGCTTGCCCGCGGCCTCACCGACGGCGTAGCGGAATTGCTCAAGATGATTGAGCGCCAGGCGGGCGGGCTCGGCGCCGGCGTCGGTGTAGACAACGAACGGGCCGTGGCGCAGCTCCAGCCACGCGGCCTGGGCCTGGAATGCAGCAAGCAGAATCAGCAGCGGCGCGGCGCAGCGCATCTGATTCAATTAGACAACGCGGGAGGCGAACCCAGTCAGGCGGCGCCAGGGACGTGGCGGCCATAGTCCTCCGCACACACCGGCCCACGCCGCCGTAGGCGTAGGTGGTCGTGCAGCCGGCCAACGTGCTGTTCAGCAAGCGGCCCTCCGCAGCGTTGGCGAAACGGCAAGCTGCAAATGAGATTGGCGGTTTTGTGTACCGTCCCCGGATCCCGGATCGTAGGCGTCTACTCTCGGGCCGTGAAGAGGCTCTCGCGCAATGCCCTGAGCTCGGGTCGTAGTTGCGTCGGCAGCGCTTCAGAGACAATCGCTTTCCACAGGCGATACACCCGCGTCGTGGCGCGCTCCGGAACCTCGCCACCCGGCACTGAGGCGTCCAGATTTTGAGCTCTGAAGTATGCCTCGCGCACCCTCGCCGGTGGATAGTGCTCCCGCCTGAGCTTCGCCTTGTTGTACTGCCCCAGCTCGGCGCGTAGCCTCTCCTCGACCTCCCGTGCGTCCGCTAGGTCCACCACGGCTGTTTCTTCTACGTGGTGCAACAATAACCACAACTCAAACGAAGGCCTGCTCAAAGCGACCTTCACGTCGTGCCTTCTGGCCTCAAATAGGGTGCGGACAAAACTAGCCAAGTGTGTGCCCTGCACATAGTGATCCGTGTCGAGCAGCATCCACAGCTCGTCATAGTCCTCATGTTCATAGATCAGTAATCGTTCCAAAACGTGCGCTGCATCGCACTCGCCGTCAGTCGTCGGAACTACCGTAATCCGCACACGAGTAAGTTGGAAGAAGTCGAAGTACTGCTTGGGTGCATACGTGTCGTCACAGGCCACGATGAAGAGACGGTCGTCCCGGAGGCTCGAGGCGTCCCGACTGAGCGGGCGAGGCTGGCGGCGGAGTTGACTCATTCGCCCCGACCTGCCCTTTCCAATAGATCCTCCAGGCTGCCTAAAAAGGGAACGGCACCAAATCGCCCCTGCAAATAGCCCTTGCGGATCTCGAGGTCCTTTCTGACCTTGAAATCCGCGAGAGAGTACAGCCTTGTTGCCCCTGTTTGGTCCTTCTCGGCGAACCAAATCTCGTCGCGGCGCAGCAGTTCCTGATCCAGCAGATTCGACTCGTGGGTAGTTACGATGACCTGGCGATGGCAGCTCTTGCAGGACTTCAAGAAGAACTCCAGGAACTCCTTGACCAGGATCGGATGCAGACTGCGGTCTATCTCGTCTATGAAGCAGACGCCTCCAGTGGTACGCACATGATGCAGGGCAGGAATCAGGTTCAGGAGCCTGCGTGTTCCGTCGGACTCGTCCGCCAGTGCAAGATTCACCGCCTTGCCAGGCTCGAGTTCATGAGCAGCTCGAATTCCGATCAGATTGAAGGTGTTGCGGCCTGTGCGCTCAACTGCTACCTCGTTATTCCCTGGTAGCCTCGCGACGGTGGCACCATCGTCTTCCTCGGCCAAGTCCTGGAACAACTTCGAGGCCACTGTTTCGGGTAGCAGTCTTCGAAGTTCATCTTCGGAAACTTCGTCCCTTCGAACCTCCAGATGGTCCACCCCCGTTGAGGCCGATTTAAGGAAATCACTGGCAAATGAGAGGAAACCCGAGTCTTTGTCCAGTAATCGGGCAAGCGACCTAAAAGCGGCATCGGGGGCGATGCAGATGAGGCCGTTCTTGAACCAAGCCAAAACGCCTTCTAGCGCCTCCCCAAGATCCGATGCTTCCAGTGTCGCGTCCGCTGTGGCCAAGAATGACTGATTCTGCGGTCCACCTACTATCGCCAAGGCGGTCAACTTCTCGCCAGCGCCCGTGAAGGCTCCGGCATCGATGCTTACGCCTCCACTCTCGTCCGTGGTGCGTTCATAGATCCGCCGCTGGCGTCCGCCTTCAACTTCATATAGCCATTCCTCAACAATCCGCTCATCGTCAACCTCCACGCCGTATCGGTAGAGCTTCTCATTCGCTATGAACTGCAAATCGAAGCGCGAAGGGTCGTTCTTAGCTTCGCCAAAACGGAATGGCTGTCGCCCAGTACCATCACCCTTGTTGCGGGTAAAGAGGGCGACGGACCGGAGATATCGTAGCGCCTTGAATAAATTGGATTTGCCTGCGCCGTTCGCCCCATACAGTACCGCCGTCCGGAGCACCTTCTCCTCGGAACCCGGGATGGGAACGGCATGATCCTCATGACTGCCCGACAGACGGTTGCTGGCGACAAGCGAAATGGTTTCCTCGGAGGAAAACGATCTAAAGTTGGCGACCGAAAAGGAGACAATCATAGCGCTCTCGTGACTTAATCGCACTATAACACGGTTTGTCACCGAATTTGGTCCAAGAAAATTGACTCCAATGTGGATTTTTCACGGTTTTTCGAATCCGAAGGAAAATCCGCAGGCGATACTCGCAAATCCCGAAGCCAGTCGCCAGCGATGTCCCCGAGTCAATCCAGACATTTCGCTCTCTCTTGAAAATGCCCGTAAGCCAATGATTCCAAACGTTCGGAAATCGGGCATTTTCATGCTTCCGAGTGAAGCGGAAGCTTCATCTCTCACCGCTGTCCCCGTTTGCCAAGCCCGCCCCGCCGTGGCTCGGCCGCACCCCTCCGCCCCGCCCAATCCGCCCTCCGCCGCACCCCGGTGACGCGCTCTAGCAAAACATTTCCCGCGTCTTATCAATGCGTTCCAGCAGAGTTCCCGCCCCCCCGCTTCCCCGGCCGTGCTCTGCTGACTGCGGGTAGAG
>Ga0187851_10002823_pt1 | contig 15052 bp, 18 predicted proteins | sample June2016WEW_6_10_FD_132997 | JGI IMG/M metagenome (GOLD analysis project Ga0187851, IMG submission 132997) | Peatland microbial communities from SPRUCE experiment site at the Marcell Experimental Forest, Minnesota, USA - June2016WEW_6_10 | ecosystem: Environmental > Terrestrial > Soil >...
AGCGGTTCGGTCCTTCCTCCGCCCCCGCAGGGCTTGCGGGAAAGATCGAGGCGCTGCTCGCCTGAGGCAATTCATCGCGGCCGCACAAGGCTTTGATTGCAACCTTGGCGCGTATGGAACATCTAGCCTCTATGACTCCTCCGCTTTTCTCTTCCTTCCAGCTCAGGTCTGTCCGATTTGCCAATCGCATCAGCGTTTCTCCCATGTGCCAATACTCAAGTGAAGACGGATTCGCTACGGACTGGCATCTTGTTCATCTCGGCGCGCGCGCCCAGGGCGGGGCCGGGCTGGTAATCCTTGAGGCATCGGCGGTCACGCCGGAAGGCCGCATCTCCTCGGTCGACCTGGGCATTTGGAAGGATGAGCACATTCCGGCGCTGGCCCGCATTGCAGGCTTTCTGCATTCGCAGGGCGCGCGTGCCGGCATCCAACTCGCCCACGCAGGCCGCAAGGGAGGCATGTCGTCCCCCTTTATCGGTGAGCATGTGCTTTCGCCCGCTGAGGGGGGATGGCAGACCGTTGCACCAAGCGCCATTGCGTTTTCTCCGGCCTACTCCGTTCCCTCAGCGCTCGATGCGGCCGGCATTGCCGCGACGGTTGAGGCGTTTCGACTGGCCGCGCGTCGGGCTCAAACAGCAGGCTTCGATCTTGTCGAAATCCACGCCGCGCACGGCTACCTGTTGCACCAGTTTTTGTCGCCACTCGCAAATAAGCGTAGCGACGCCTACGGCGGCAGCTTTGAAAATCGCACGCGGCTTGTGCTCGAAGTTGTGGACGCAGTGCGCGCCGAATGGCCGGCGGACCTGCCGCTGTTCATTCGCATTTCGGCAACCGATTGGGCCGATGGCGGTTGGAACATCGATGAATCGGTCCAGTTGGCGCATCTGTTGCGCGATCACGGTGTGGATCTCGTCGATGTCTCGTCCGGCGCACTGGTGCCCAATGTGCAGATTCCCCTCGGCCCCGGATACCAGGTTCCTTTCGCGGCACGAATTCGCAAAGAGGCGGGCATTGCGACAGCCGCTGTGGGCTTGATCACCGACGCTGAGCAGGCCAATGCGATTGTCGCCAATGGCGAAGCCGACTTGGTGCTTCTGGCGCGCGAAATGCTGCGGGATCCCTACTGGCCGCTGCATGCTGCCGCTGCCTTTGAAGAGACCGCAACATGGCCGAAGCAGTATCTGCGCGCTGCGCCACGCGGGAGTGAGAAGAGAATTCCGATCGACGATGGGAATTGATAGGTTCGTTCCTTCCCGGGTTTCAATTGCGAAACCCGGGCACCCGACTCTTTGGAAAACGCGAGACGAGAGACCGTTCGTTTTTCTGTGCGCGGGCTCGCTGGTTTCGGACTGGTTTTCCACCATGCGGCTAAAAGTGGCGATTTCATTGCGAATTCGCTTCACAAACACGCGAAAGCATGGCCTATACTGCATGTGAGTGAGGAACGCGCCGCGGCATCCACTCTTTTCCCATGGCGACACAGGCTTCCCACAAGCGCGCTGTCGAAACGCCCACGATCCCCGATCGCCTCTACTTCAAGATCGGCGATGTGGCGAAAATCTGCGGCCTTGAAACATATGTTCTTCGCTTCTGGGAGTCGCAGTTTTCGCAGCTCAAGCCCAACAAAAGCGGAACCGGCCAGCGGCTCTATCGCCGCCGCGAGGTCGAACTCGTTCTCGAAATCAAGCGTCTCGTGTACGGCGAGGGATACACGCTCTCCGGGGCGCGACAGGCTTTGGATCAAAGCAGCCGCCGCCCGGCTGCTCAGGAGCCGCGTCAGGATGCACCGAAAAATCCGGCCGCGCGGGCTTCCTTCCCGGCACAAGCCGTCGACCAGCGCCGCGATGCCGTAGCCGCTACCATCGGTCACGCACGGGCCGAGTTGCGCGAGATTGCCGCGCTGTTGGCCAACCCCGTAACGCGGCCGCAACGTCGGCGCCCACGCCTTTCTACCCTGCCCTACCCGACAGATTCGCTGTTTCCCTCCTGACCGAGCGTGTAACCTTTTTCGCGCGGACCCATCTTACAGACGGGCTCACAGACGAGGTACATCGGCGTGGCAATTTTTGAAGATCTGACGAATCGTGAACCAGGTCGAATGGGCCGGCGCGCTTTCATCCTGGGCGCGGCTGGCGCGCTGAGCGCTATCACTTTCTGGGGGCTGCGCCGCTCGACTGTGGCCGCTGCCCGGCCGCTCACGCCTGGCGAAGGGCCGGCTACTGTCTCCATTGTCCAGTTTTCCGCCGATGGAAAGCGCACCGGGACTGTCACGGTTCCTCGGCTTACCAGGTCGGACGATGAGTGGAGACACCAGCTTTCCGGCGATTCGTACCAGGTGACGCGCCACGAGGCCACCGAGCGCCCCTTCACCGGCGCCCTGCTCAACGAACACGAACGCGGCATCTTCCACTGCGTCTGCTGCGACCTGCCGCTGTTCAGCTCCGGCGCGAAATTTGAATCAGGCACAGGCTGGCCCAGCTTTTACCAGCCCATTGCCGAAGAGAACGTCGCGAAGACCGTGGACGGTAGCCTGATGGAAGTGCGGACGGCTGTCTCGTGCCGATTGTGCGATGCGCACCTGGGCCACGTGTTTGACGACGGGCCGCCTCCCACGGGACTGCGCTACTGCATGAACTCGGTTTCGTTGCGGTTCACGAAGCTGGTTTCATAGTCGATAGGCTTCCCGTCCCCGGGGACCGGAACCTTCGGCCCGGTTCAGCGCGGCAGCTTGATGCTCACGATCTGCATTGTTTCGGGCAAGACACCCATGTTGCTCCACAGCAACAAAGGGTTCTCGGGCTCGTCGAGCAGGTAGACGTGCGCTTCAGTTTTGTCGGGGAGCACACACATGGCGTGCAGCGCGGGCAGTTGCACTTGCTGATCGTTCAGCTCGACCGGAAATGCGAGGTCGAAGGCCTCCACGCGATGCAGCGTACAGGAGAACATGAGCAGGCTGGCATGCTTCGTAAGGGGCGGAAGGCCGGATTTGCCCATCGTCTGCATGACCTGGCCAATGGACGAAGTGGCCTCACTGTCGGGAATGAAGTGAAATTCCGCCTGCTGGCCGGCACGGAGCTGATTCAGCACCTCGGTGGAGACGCCCCAGGGTTCGGTATCCGGGAAGTGCTCTTTCTGCGATTGGCAGACATAGTTGCGCAGGTTGTGGGTGGTTGCGAGATCGGCGCGATCGACTACGATGTCACACTCCGGTTCGCGATGGTCCACTTCAGCCTGCGGCTGGCTCGAAAGGCCTTGTTCATTGTCGAGCTGGCCCATGTGGCGCTCTTTGTCGGCCTGGGGATTGTTGCGATGGTGTACCAGGATCTGCAATGCATTGAGGGCAACAACCAGCGTCGAGAGCGGAGCTTCGCTTGGATGGTTCCGGGCGCGATCCGGATCGACCGTTGCAATTTCGAGACCCTGCTGAACCGGAATTGAAATGCGAGAGCCATTGTCCGGGAAAGGCTGCCATTGAGGAAGCGCCGCATGCGTCTCGGCCTGCGGGTTCTGGACTGCCTTGAGCCGGTCGGCCAGGCTCCCCCCGGAGTCAGCAGCCGGGGAGGCCGCGCTGGGGGGCGGCGCGGACTTTTTGCAGCCGATGGTGAGGATGGCGGAGGCCGTGAAAACTGCGATGACAAGCTGGCTCTTCATGCCCCCGAAGTATAACCCGCTGCGTCTGCGGCCCCGTTGAGGCCTTGAAGCGTCATGAGGAGAGCCGGAATGGATTGCCACGCGACGGACCACATCCACCAAGCGGAAATCTTCTTAAATTTCTCCGTCCGCGTTTGCAGGCAATTTCGGCTTCTTGGAGCATAATCACTTCAGATCGGTTGCAGTACGCATAGGGAGCAACCTGGCTCCCGTAACTCCTTTGTTATCTGATTTCTGCAAAGAAGTTTTCTGGAATCAACTATTTGGAAGAGAGCCTTCCTTCTATCGATGATCATACACTTGACACATATTTGGCAATCATGGTTTTGCCGTGACAGGGGCAGCCGATCTTGAAATGCGCGCGGAAAAGTGGTAGTGTGACTTATAAGTCACACGGAGGCGCCGAGCAGGCGATTAAGCCCAGCGGCCTTATAAGCCGTCAACTCTAAATGGTAAAAATTGGTCATTGTAAAGAGACGGGGGACGGTGCTAACCTTGGCGTGATTTTAAAGTCACACGAGAGGGTAACCGAGTTGATGCCTTGCCAAACGGACGATACGATCTTCAGCGGTGCCACACTAATGAGGACAAGATACCGGTGCAAGACTGGCTGGACTCTCTTGATTCCAAGACGCGCGCCCGCCTTCGAATTCAAATCGACAAAATGGAAGATGGCAACTTTGGGGACGTGCGTCCGGTAGGGAGCGGGGTTTCAGAGACCCGCATCAACTTCGGTCCGGGATACCGTGTTTATTTCGCGCTCCGTGGTCAGGTTGTGCATCTTTTAAACGGTGGAGATAAAAGCACACAAACTGCCGATATTGACTTTGCTATCAGATTGTGGGGATCGCATGCGAAAGACTAGTTCATACCGGGACGCTTTGCTCGAGAGTTTGAGGGATGCAGACGAAGCTCAGGAATACCTCAACGCTGCGATTGAGGATTCTCCGGAAGCTTTTCTGAAAGCATTAAAAAACGTCGCTCAATCTCACCAAATGACAAAGGTGGCCAAAGAGTCTGGCATCCAACGTGAGACCCTGTACCGCTCCCTTTCTGAGCAGGGTAATCCTACGCTGGGAACCCTCTCATCAATTCTGTCGGTATTGGGATTAACTATTACCGTTACCGTGAAAACCAAAAACGAGACACCTTCTTTCTGTACGACAGAAGCCGGTCCGTATCCAACAATGATTGGGAAAATTGGGAGTGATTTTTATTTAGGAATGCAGGGCGAGGTTGCTACCCCTCAGGCCACTATTGCTGCGTTCGGCCCAACAGTTGCAGTTGCGCCGACATTTTCGGTGCCACAAATTTCAAACATCGCCGTCTACGCCGATAGGGTGCAAGACGAGTATGCATGGAGCGAGGTTGCGTGATGGCAAAATTGCCAAGTGGGCAAACGGTGAAATGGAAATCAGATGCTATCTTCCCCTCGGTTTACGCTAATCTGATGGGATTTACCCTGACCGCTTTCGACATCGGTATTCTCTTGGGTCTAGTAGGCGATTCAACCCCTACTGAGGTTACCGGCATTCCGCAGGTCAAAATTGTGCTTGCTCCGGAACAAGCGGAAAACCTGATGAGATTGCTGGGATTGGCGTTGGAAACATACGTTTCCAACCATGGACCTCTTCGCAAATCAGGAGCGGTCAATCTCGCTGATCTTCAGAAACAGATAGACGATGCTAAAGCGGTAATAGCTCAATGAGGTTCGACAAAGACCAATTCGATTCCTTGCTCGGTCGGCTCCTCAAAGAGTCACCGTCTAAGACGAGCGCGATAACGAGGAAGAAGACGGGCGGGACGATAATCCCGCCCAAACCTTCTTCGAGGGGGCAGTGAGCGCCGTGTAACTCCATTGGCTCCGTCTGCATCACGCGGCCAAGAGTCTTCTGGAATCGCTCGTCATTCTTACGCTCATGGAAGCGGAATTCACTCGCTCAGATTGCGGTGAAGGTGCTCTATCGTTACGCGGAGAGAGCTGCCTATCAAACCACGCTTGAGCAGTGAGAATGACGATTCGATCGTGTTGGTGTGAATGCTTGAGCCGGCAACAACCCATTGCTGAGTAATCGACCATGCGGTGCGCTTCGGGATACTCGGACTTGAAGAGCATCTCGTACATGCTTGAAGAATCCGTCTAGACGCGGTGCGGGGACTCCTGCTGGTTCGCCTTGATGGTTGGCGCCAGCATCTTTCGCTTCTCATCTCGAACATGGAAGAAGCGAACCTTACCAGGCCTGTCTTTTGTGCCGCGTTCACGCATCGCCAATTCCATTTCCTTTGGTGGCTTTGGCTTCGGGGGCTTCTGAAATCTCTTAATTTTCTCCGTCCGCGTCTGCAGGCAATTTCCGCTTCTTGGAGCATAATCACTTCAGATCCATTGCAGTACGCTAGCGCAGCCGTTTGGCTCCCGTAACTCCTTTGCTGTCTAGATTCTGCAAAGAAGTCCCCTGGAATCAAGAATTTGCAAGGAAGCCCTCCTTCCATCTGCTTGATTCCAGGGAACTTCTTTACAGAGATACCCTTTTTTTCTTTTTCCTGGGAAGAAAGATCGGCGGCGAACCACCATCAACGAATCAATTCGCTTGAATTCGGGGCCCAAATAAAATGCCTCAGGTGCACATGGTATGGCGCTCGCTTGATTTGAAAAAGGACCGAGGGGCATGGCCGCCACTCGGCGCAATGTCATTTTCCCCGCAAATCTTAGCTTCCCTTCCCGGCATCTCGGAATCAGAACTCCAGGATGCGGGCCAATCCGCCTCCCGTTACAATCAAGCAGGAATGGTCGTCCAATGAATATGCCTCGCTTCCCCAGGTTAGAAAACGCCGTCCGCCGCCGCAGCGTTCTGCCGGCTTCGCTGCTTGCCTTTGCCGCGCTGTCCCTCGCAGCCCGTGCGCAGACGCCCGTCCAGGTTCTCGATGCGTCCGCGCTGCATCCGCCAGCCGGCGCGCGCGTAGCGATCGTGGAATTCGACGACCTGCAATGCCCGGCCTGCGCCGCTGCCAACCCCGTCCTCAAGGCCGCCGCGGCTCAGTACAAAATTCCCTGGATCCGCCACGACTTCCTCATCCCCTATCACAACTGGAGCCGCCAGGCAGCCATTAACGCACGCTGGTTCGATCTGAAAAGCAAGTCACTGGGCGACGAGTATCGCGACCAGCTCTTCGCCAATCAGAATTCCATCTACAATCCGGATACGCTGAATCAATTCACGCAGAAGTTCGCGCAAAGCCACGGCGTGGCTCTGCCCTTCGCCATCGATCCGCAAGGCAAACTGGCCGCCGAGGTCGACGCCGACATCGCGCTGGCGCAGCGCACCGGCATCAAGAGCACTCCAACCATTTTCGTCGTGGCCGCCAACAGTAAGGGCGCGTCGTTCACGCAGGTGCTCAACCCTGCGCAGCAGCTCTACACCGACATCGACAAGGCACTCGCCGACACCGCTGCGCCCGCCAAGGCCGCGACCGCAAGAAAATCCGGTGGCCGCTGACAGGTCGGCCAAAGTCGGCGCACGCGCAATTTAGAACTGCGTCACGCTCAGTACATTGCCGTCAGGGTCGTTGAACCAGGCGATCCGTGCGCCGCTGGGCGCATCCCAGATGCCGAGTGAGTTGTTGTCGTTCATTCCCGGGAAGCGCAGAAAATTCACGCCGGCCTTGGTCAGCCGCTCCACAGTGTTCTCAATCGAGTCCACTTCCCACCCAAGCACTGTGAACTGCGCCGGACGAAACTCGCCCACCGGTGTCACCCGCAGCATGGTTCCATGTGCGTCGAAGACGAGCGCAAAGGGCGCTTCATCCTCAACCAGGCGCAGGCCCAGCGCGCCTTCATAAAATGCACGCGCCCTGGCCGGGTCGGTCACCGGTGCGAAGGCCATCAGCTTGCAAGAACCCAGAATCGAATCGTGCGACATCGTGTGCTCCTCTTCGTCAGTCTGGTTATTCTGCTGCCGGACGCGTCATCAAGTCTACGAACATCTGCTGGAAGCGCGGCAGGTCGAGATTGACCTGCGCATGAACCAGGCGCACGCCGGTGATGGGCTTGAACGCTTCGGTCCATGTCAACGTATCGCCGTAGCTCGGGCCATGGCTCAGGTTCACATCCATGTACACGAGCTTTTCCTTGGTAATCAGCGTCGGATCCAGCCAGGCGCACGCCGCCAACTCGTCCCAGAGATAGTAGCGGTCCTGGCTCCACGCGGCAATGTAACGGGCCGTCGGCGTCTGCGCCTTTGCAATCGCGTCGAGCATCTTCTGCGTGAAAGGAGCTTTGATCGACACATCCACCGTCGTCACATCCACCCGCGGCCAATCGGCGCGCAACACAATATCCGCCGCCTCGGGATCGAACCAGAAGTTGAACTCGTGCCGCGGACTCGTCGCAAACTCCGGATCGTCGGTTTCCGGATTAAGGCTGCCCCCCATTAACACAATTCCTTTGGTCAACGCCGCGAACTCAGGGTCGATCCGAATCGCAAGAGCGATATTGGTCATCGGTCCGGCCGCATAGATTGTGACTTGGTGCGGATGCGCCCTGACCTGCCGCAACAGAAAATGCACACCATCCTCGTCAATGGGCTTGATCGCAGGCATGCCTTCCGGCATGGGCCCAATCTCATACGGCCCGTGCTCGCGAAACTTGCCCGCGTTCATGGGGATCACTCCGCTGGCCGACTCCACCAGTGTCGTCTGGCCTTCGCCCCAGGCGCCCAGCCACGCTACTCCGCCAGAAATTGCTTCTTCAAGCTTCGTTTCCCTCTCGGTCCGTACCAGCGGAAACACGGCGCCACGTGCCACAGGCACATGCGCATGCCCTGTCAGCTCCAGCATGCGCAGCGTATGCAGTGTCTCTTCATCGCGCCAGGCGTTGCCCGTCACCATGGTGATGCCTAGCACCTCAACGTTCGGAGCCTGCAACAAGGCGAGCATGGCCATCTGGTTCGAACCGCCGGGTCCGGAGCCGTCTTGATCGATCAACACCAACCGCTTTTGCGCGGAGCACAGACCAGCTGCCAGCAGCAGCACGGCCACAGAGAGTTTTCTCATTGGGGGTATTGTGGCACACCAATGCAGGCGCTCGATCAGTTTGTCGCGGGAACGAAAAATCAATCGGCCCGGGCTTAACGCCGGCGATCAAATCCGCGCGGCTTCACGGGCGCGACAACTGGCAAGTGGGTTTTTCCAGCAGGAAAAACTGCCAGAAAACGGTCCTGGCCCTCGCCGGAGCTTGCCGTCTCAACGCCTTCAATGTCTTTGAAGGACATGTGCAGCAAACGCCGCTCGCGGCTGTTCATCGCAGGGAAGGCGTAGGGTGTGCCCGTGCGGATGACCTTGTCAGCAGCCACCTCTGCCTGCAACTTCAGCTCCTGAGCGCGCAAGGCCTTGAAGTTGGCGGCATCAAAACTGATCAGATCGTGCTCGCGCTGTTCCAGCCGCAGCATCTGCGCGGCAATCGTCTCGAGTGCGCGCAACAGCTCGCCGTTATGTTGTGTTACCAGCGGCACATCCGGGCCGCCCAGCTCCACGTAAATCACACGCCCCTCAAGGCCCTGCGGATCGCGCGCGCCATTGCCCGCTGTGATACGGAACTTCAGGCGGAAGCCGCCCAATTTGTTCAGAGAGGTAAGGAACCCGGCAATCTTTTGTGCGGCCTGCTGCAAGTCATCGAGTGGCATAACAAATTAGTATCGCAGAGCCGGGCCGGATGCGCCTTCCAGCTCACAGAAACTTAACGCTTTTCTGCGATTTGCGTCCATGCAATCGGATCCGTGTTGACCAATTGTTCACATCTGGGAGCGCCTCGACGACCGGATGCTCAAATTTCCGTCTGCGATACTAACTTCAATCAGAGAATGTGCCGATTCAGCGAATACCGCCCTGTTTACCCGATGGCTCTTTTCATCTTCATCCGCCGGCTTCAATTCTCCATCCTGTTGCTTACCGCTTTCCTCCCCTCTCTCTGCGCACGCGCGCAAGGCGGGCCTCCGTTCATCACTGACGATCCCGGCACGCCCGGCAACAAGCATTGGGAGATCGACTTTGGCTGGATCGCGGACCACAATCCCGGCAACGCCTACTACGAGACGCCCGACATTGACATGAACTACGGCTGGGGCGACCGGATTCAGCTCAAGTATGAGCTGCCGATGGCCGTCTATACCGATCCCAACAACACCACGCGCTCCGGTTTGGGCGAGTCGCTCATCGGCGTTAAATGGCGGCCCTACGAACATCACCACGCGGGAGATGCGCCCTCCGACGAGAATATGGATTTCTCCATCGGCACGTACCCACAGGCTTCCATCAACAATCCCACAAGCGCCGTGCGCAGGGGCATTGTTGAGAATGGCCCGCAGTATTATTTGCCCATGGAAATGAGAGCCAAATGGGGCCCCCTCAACTTCAACGGAGAAGTCGGCCGCTGGTTCGGCAACCAACTGATTCCCAGCCGCTGGGGCCGCGGACTGATCGCCGGCCACGAATTCAACGACCGCTTCGAGCTTTACTCTGAAATCTACGATCTGCAGGATGCCAACCGCATCGGCTCAACTCCGAAGCAGCGTGAACTGACCTTCGATGTGGGCGGTCGCCAGACGCTCGATCGCAAAGGCCATCTCCGGCTGCTCTTCATGGCTGGGCGCGCCATCCAGGCAGTCACGCGCCAAAACTCTGAGCCCAGTTGGATTGCGTATCTCGGAGTGCAGTTCCTGCTGGGCCCGGAAGAAAAGGAAACTCCAGGGCAGACTCCCTGAATTCGCTGCTCCAACAAAATTCCTGCGGCCTACCGGGACTTCCAGGCCGTTTGACTGAAGCCACCCGCCAGCGCAAAGTGGAAAGTAGCCTATGCCCGTCACGCACCCCATCATCCTGAGTCCTGCGCAAGCCCGAGTTCTCGGCGCCTTGGTTGAAAAAGAAGTCACAACCCCGGACTATTATCCGTTGTCGCTGAACGCTCTTGTGAACGCCTGCAACCAACTCACCAACCGCGAACCTGTGATGCACCTTGACGACGAAGAAGCCCATCTCGCTCTGCGCCGACTTGAGGACCTGGGCCTAGCGGGCCGGGCTCGCGGCGCCGACAGCCGAGTCGCCAAATACGAACATTGGCTGGGCGAAGCCTTCAACTTCACCCGTGCTGAAACTGCGCTGATCTGCGTGCTGCTGCTGCGTGGCCCCCAGACCCCCGGCGAACTCCGCAACCGCACTGAGCGCCTGCACCGCTTTGAAGAAGTCGGCGATGTGCTGGCCGGCCTGCAAAAGCTGATGGAGCGGGAACCGCCGCTTGCGGCGGTGCTGCCGCGACAGCCCGGAACCAAAGAATCTCGCTACGCCCATCTGCTTTCCGGTGAGGTTGAGGCGGCTGCCTTCATCGAGGCGCCCAAGTCTTCCAATGTCGTGCCGTTTCCTGAGCAGAATTCCAGATTGGTTCAGCTTGAGGCAGCGGTTGAAGAGCTCAAACGCGAAGTTGCGATACTGAACAAGCGTATCGACGATCTCTTTGGCGATTGAGTTTTGCAGCGCTGAGCGCTAGTGTTCCGATCGTCGTGCCGCCCGCTGCGGAAAAATCAGGATGCAGACCAGAATGGCTGCCGCCAATACCGCTGAGGCCGTATAGCGGCTGATTGCCATGCCGCCCTGTGCAACCGGCTTGTCAAACAAGTCGCCCGATACGGCTCCCAAAGGCCGCGTGAGAATGAACGCAGCCCAGAACAGGATTGGTTTCGGAATTTTTGTAAAGAAATGCAGGCCAAGAACCACCAGCAGCGCGCCACCGAACACGGCAACGCCGCCCAGGTAGCCCAGACCGGCATCGTCCGCCGCCCAATCGCCCAGCGCCGTGCCGAGGGTCTGGGAAAACATGATCGTGACCCAGTAAAAAATCTCCGCCTTCGGCGAACTGACCGTATTCACGGCGACTGTGCCCGTCGACCAGTACCACAGCCCAAGAGACCCTAGAACGAGTGCCAGCAGCAGAGCGCTGCCCCACGCGTAGCCAAGCCCCTCTGACCGGTCGGCCAGATCCGCCATCGTGGTCCCCACCGTGGTGGTAGCAATAATCGTGAACCAGTACAGGAATGGATGGAACTTCTTCGCGAAGACCTGGGCGACTACAGCAACAAGAAAGATGACGCCAAAAATCGAGGTCCCGACCGCGTAGCCAAGATTCATCGACATGGTAACCGCGTCGCCGCCAGTCTCCCCTAGCGTGGTACACAGAATCTTGATGAGCCAGAACGAGAAGGTTACTGCGGCGACTTTACTAAATTCCGATGTTGCGGTTTCCTGCGTGCTCGATGCCTGCACGGCGATCTCCCCTTCGATTAGCTTCGAACTACACGCAGGTGTAGACGTCAGTCTTAGATCAACTCGTACCCCGCAAACCAATACCCGATTTCGAACGCCGCGGTCTCCTCAGCATCCGATCCGTGAATCGCGTTCTCCTGAATGGAACCGGCAAACTTCTTGCGGATCGTGCCTTCCTCGGCGTTGGCGGGATTCGTGGCGCCCATCAGCTTGCGCAGGTCGGCAATGGCGTTCTCTTTCTCAAGAACCAGGAGCACGATCGGCCCGGAAGACATAAAGGTCGTCAGGTCGTCGAAGAAGGGGCGCTCCTTGTGGACATAGTAAAAACCCTGTGCCTGCGCCTTCGAAATCGATAGCTTTTTGATGCCCACGATCTGAAATCCGGCCTTGTCGATCTCGGCAAAAATGGCTCCGGTAAATCCTTTGCGGAAAGCATCCGGCTTGATGATGCTGAATGTGCGTTGTGCCACGAGTATTGCTCCTTAAGAGATTGCAGATCACAGATGACTGCTTACGGATGACAGCCCAAAGCTGGCCTTAGCCCTTTCCGATTACACGGGCGAGCGTTGCGCCGATCTCGGCGGGAGAAACGACGACGTGGATTCCGGCTTCGGTCATGGCTTTCATCTTGTCTTTCGCCGTTCCCTGGCCACCGCTGATGATGGCACCTGCATGGCCCATACGTCGTCCCGGAGGCGCCGTCTGTCCTGCGATAAATCCGACCACCGGCTTTTTCACGTACTGCTTTACGAACTCGGCCGCGGCTTCTTCCGCCGATCCGCCAATTTCGCCGATCATGATGATGGCTTCAGTTTCAGGATCGTCGTTGAGCAGGCGCAGCGCGTCGATGTGCGTAGTTCCAATGATGGGATCGCCACCGATGCCGATGGCTGTGGATTGGCCAATGCCGCGCTGCGTGAGCTGATGAACCGCTTCGTAGGTCAAGGTTCCGGAGCGCGAGACAATGCCGATGGAACCCTCCTTGTGGATGCGCGCCGGCATGATGCCGATTTTGGCTTTTCCGGGCGAAATGACGCCGGGGCAGTTGGGACCGATCAAGCGAGATTTGGAAGTTTTGAGCTTGGCCCAGACTTTCACCATGTCAAGCGTCGGAATGCCTTCCGTGATGGCGACGATCAAGGGGATTCCCGCGTCTTCGGCTTCGAGGATGGCGTCGGCTGCGAAGGGCGGCGGGACGAAAATCACCGTCGCATTCGCGCCGGTCTTTTCGACGGCGTCGGCAACAGTATTGAAGACAGGCCAGCCTTCATGGGTGGTCCCACCCTTGCCCGGCGTGACGCCACCAACGACGTTCGTACCATATTCCGCCGCGCCCTTGGCGTGAAACGTTCCCTCTTTGCCGGTGATGCCTTGCACGATGAGACGCGTATTTTTGTCGACTAGAACTGCCATTTATGCACCCACCTTTGCGGCTGCCTTTACAACCAGATTTGCAGCCTCTTCCATCGTTGCGCCCACTTGAAAATCCAGTGCGGAATCCTTCAGGATCTTGCGACCCTCCTCGACGTTTGTGCCTTCGAGGCGCAGGATGATTGGCACCTTGACGTTGAGATTGCGTGCCGCCGCAACCACGCCAGTCGCCAGACGATCGACGCGCAGAATGCCTCCGAAAATGTTGATGAAGATTGCCTTTACGTTCGCATCGGATAGCAGAATTTCGAACGCGTGTTCGATCTGCTCCTGCGTAGCCCCACCGCCCACATCGAGGAAGTTCGCCGGGCTTCCGCCCGCGTACTGAATGATGTCCATGGTGGCCATGGCCAGGCCGGCGCCGTTCACCATGCAGGCGATGGAACCATCGAGCTTGATGTAGTTCAGTGCGTACTTGCTCGCTTCCACTTCAAGCGGATCTTCCTCCGCCGTATCGCGCAACGCCTTGATAGCGGGATGACGGAATAGGGCGTTGTCGTCGAAGGTGATCTTGGCGTCGAGTGCAAAAAGCTTGTCGTCCTTGGTGGTGATGAATGGATTGATCTCGATCAGCGAGGCATCGGTATCAATGAATGCCTTGTAAAGGCTTTGCAAAAACGTCACCGCGGCATTGATCTGCGTCGGCTTCAGTCCCAGCGCAAACGCCAGCTTGCGCGCCTGCCATGCGCCGAATCCAATAGCAGGATCGATGGTCTCCTTGTAGATTGCCTCGGGCGTTTTCGCGGCGACTTCTTCGATCTCCATGCCGCCCGCCCGTGAAGCCATGAAGACCAGCTTTCCACTGGCACGGTCGAGGACGATTCCCAGGTAGAGCTCGCGGTCAATGGCCGCGGTTTCTTCGACGAGCAGACGCTGAACTTTCTGTCCCTGCGGGCCGGTCTGGTGTGTGATCAGTTGCATGCCCAGGATGTTCTTGGCGTACAGTTCGGCGTCTTCGCGGGTCTTGGCCACCTTCACCCCGCCACCTTTGCCGCGGCCGCCCGCGTGAATCTGGGCTTTCACGACCACGCCGCTCGCGCCCTCCGCAAATAGCTTGCGGGTTACGTCGTTCGCCTCTTCCAGCGTGTTGGCCATCTCGCCTTTGGGCACAGCAACACCGTACTTGGCCAGTATTTCTTTTGCCTGATACTCGTGGATTTTCAAGTTGGAACCATCCAGGCCGCCGTTTTTCGAAGATTCGGCGCCAGGCCCACGGACACTCAGGCCAGCGAAACCGTACCAGCGGTATTCAAATACTATCTTGCCCGCCAAAGGTGCCGCAAACCACTCCGCGCCCGCCCCGCCAATCCTGTCGTGGCCGCTCGGGCAGTGGCCGCCCGGGCAGTTACCATAATGGCTTATGGCGTCGTTGAAGGAACTCCTCAAGCCGCTGGCCGAAGATGGCGCGGCTCTCACCCGCGAACAGGCGGCCCACGCACTCACTGAGATCCTCACAGGCGAGGTTCCCGATGTGGAAGTGGCTGCCCTGCTGACCGTCATGGCCACGCGCGGCGAACAAGCCGCGGAACTCGCCGGCTTCGTTGAAGTCATGCGCGAACGGGCCATCTCTCTTCCACTTTCAGAAGAAGAGCGCGCCGAACTGGTTGATATCGTCGGCACCGGCGGCGGCGGGCCGCTCACCTTCAACATCTCTTCAGGCGCG
>Ga0187851_10002825_pt1 | contig 15047 bp, 24 predicted proteins | sample June2016WEW_6_10_FD_132997 | JGI IMG/M metagenome (GOLD analysis project Ga0187851, IMG submission 132997) | Peatland microbial communities from SPRUCE experiment site at the Marcell Experimental Forest, Minnesota, USA - June2016WEW_6_10 | ecosystem: Environmental > Terrestrial > Soil >...
CGGGTTTATGCGGGCGCATTTTTCGCCGTGGTCGCCTGGGGCGGAGCTTCCACCGTCACCGCCACTTCGGCGCCGCTCTTAAGGCGCACTTCTTCGCCGTTCTCATCGGTCAGCGTGTTTTCGATCCGAATCTCCCGATACAGGTGATCCGCTCCCTCAATCGCGATTTGCGCTTTCTCCGGATCGCCCGGGGTGAATGGCTTGATGATTTTTTCGACAGTTGCAGGCAGGGTTACACTCGGCTTTTCGCTCATAGGGACCTCAAGACTTAGCGATACACTCCATACCACTCCGGGAACGTCGTGTTTCTCGCGGGGTCAACACTCCCCATCGGGTGAAAATCCATGCTTATGTTTGGCGTCATCTCGATCCGGGATTTCATCCCTCGGTGCCGGTCGATGGCATTTTGGTCACCGCCCGGTGAATTCGTTCCGTCACGTCAGCCGCTTTGTCGCGAACGGTTTCGCGAATCTCGCTGCCGGATGCAGGCGCCAGCAAAAGTCCCAATCCCGCTCCCACTCCAACTCCAATCAGGAAGCCGGTAATTCGCGAGGGCCAGTGACCTTTGCCCTGAAAAGCATCGGCGGCGGCCTGGAAGCGATCGACTGCATCTTCGTACGTGCTGGCCACGCTATCGCTGACCTCGCCGTACTTGCTGGCGGTTTTGTCCGCCACATCATCCACGCTCTCTTTGATTTGATTTCCAACCGCGGACCGGATCTTTGGATCGGTAAACAGCAGGCTCAGTTTCGCCCCCAGCCGCACCCAGTCCTTCACCGTGTTCTTCGATTCCGAATTGTTTCCAATGTTCCGCATAAAATTCCCCTTTCCAATTGATTCGCAAAACGTGAATGTAAATGATGTCCGGCGGTCCGGCTATCGGTAGATTCCTGTAGGCAGCCGTGGGTTGGCTGGTACAAACGTCCGGCGTCTTGCACGCCTCCAAGAGTGAACATGCAAGACGCCGGGCAATTCAGGCCGCTGCCAACTTAACGTGTAGGTCGGCCACCGGGCCGGGGCGCTGCCATTCTCTGTTGTAGATCCATCTGCTGCTGCTGGTGCCTCTGCTGTAACTCTTGCGTCTGTTGCTGGTGACGCTGCTCCACCTGCTGCCGGGCCGCGTCATTTTTTTGTTTTGCCGCCTTTTGATCTTCTTTCTCCTGCTGCTTGGCGACCTTTTGCCGTTCTTTGTCCTGCTGCGCGTAGAGCTTGTCCTGTTGCTGCTGATACTTCTTGTCCTGCTTCGCGTTGCCGGTATTGGGCGCAGGCATTCGTTGGGCTGGCGGCAGATCACGGACATGATTTGCCGGAGTACCTGGCCGCCCACCATTGTTCCCCACCCGGGCCGCGTTGCCGCCGCGATTGGCTGGAGGGTTGTAGCTCCCGCCCGCATCTCTCGCGGCTACCGCGCCTTCACCTCGGAATTCACCGGGCTTCGCCGTCGCTGCCACCGCCGGCTTACCGTGATTCTCCGAGGCGCGCTGTTGCGGGTCGCTGTGCGCCTGCTGCTCATGCTGCGTTTGCGCTGCGACTGGCCCCACGTGACGATCGCGCGCCGCGGCTTCTTGTTCCGCTGTCGGACGCGCTGTGATTCCCCCTGCGCCCCCGTTGTAGCTGACGTGGTTTCCCGTGTTCTCATTCACCGTCGTGTTGTAGACATTGTGAATGTTGGTGACGTTCACGTTGCTCACGGCACGGTTGTAGAAGAAATGTCCGTTATCCCATCGGCCGCCTTCAAAACCAGTGCCGAAATAACCAAAGCCGTAATTGATTCCGCCGTAGAATCCGACGACCGGACCCCAATAGCCGACGTTGAAAACAAATCCGCCCTCGCCCCATCCCCAGTAGCCGGGCGTCCACAGAAAGCCCACTTCGGGGGGATAGATCCAGGTTCCGGGCACCCAGTAATAATCGTCGAAGTCGTCTCCCCAAGCCCAAAACCCTGGCGTCCAGATATAACCGTCTCCCGGACACAGTGGTTGCTCATAGATCGGAAGCGGCGGGGGAGCAAACGAAACGGCGATACCGATCGCGGCGAATGAAGAAGCCGGCACACACAGAACTCCGGCAAACAATAAGGTGAAGAACAGCGCACGAATGAAACGCATTTGCATGGTGATCCCTCTGGCCCAATCATCCCTCGTTTGCCCGGTACTGCCATCCCTGCTGCGGGTTTCGTGGATTGAGAGGCGAGATTGAAAAACACGGATTGCTTTGGACGCAGCCGGATGCGCGCACTTTGCTGACGTCTCAGTGCTCATAAAATCCCTCTAATTCTTTTTCTTCTTTTTTCTTTTCAGACCGCGTGCCGGCGGCCGGTCACTAAGTCGACCAGTAAAACCACAAGTGCCACCACCAGCAGCAAGTGAATCAGGCTTCCGGCCACGTGCAGGCCAAAACCCACGAGCCAAAAAACCAGTAGTATCGCTACTATTGCCCATGCCAGCCGCATATCGTTCCTCCAATCGCGAGGTTACTTATCAGCCAGGCAACTGCCAATCCGATATGACTGGTAGTTGGCCGACCTAAACCCTGTATGAACTGCCCCCAGCGAAAACCGCCGAAATTCACATCGTGCTGATTCTGATGTAGCGCCGAAGGTCGGGCAGGGAAGTGAAAAGTATGTAGCCGGCAAAAAGCAAAGTGCCCGCCCCTAATACGGTCGTGATTGCGGATGCTCCGTTCTTCATAGCACCTCCTTGCATCAATCGTGAATCCAACCAAGATGCTAAGTTTCGCCCACGTCATTCGCCATCCGGTGGTGTATGGAGCAGGCTTCGGAGAATCCTGTAGAACCAATGGCCGACCAAGCACTCTAATTACATGCAACGGTGAATTCCCGGCGCGTTCGCCGGCACTTCAAAAGGGTTGCGTGCCGTTTCCCAAGCCCACTTCTTTTCGATCTCGGAATCTTCACCGCTCCTCGGCCGCGGCTCGTCAATCTGCACCGGAGGATTATCCGTGGGATCGATCGACGGCACATTTCTTCCGCCTTCCGGATCATTCTGTGTGGGGTCCGGCATGGTCGGAAGGTGCTCCCCGTGTTCTGGGCGATCTTTCGACGGCTCCGGTCGCGGCGTTGCATGATCGGTCGGATCGGCGCTCGCTTTGAAGCTTCGTCTCATCTCATTTGCCATGAATCGCTCCTTAATTTATGAATTTATTAATGCGAACTTGATCATTTACTAGACTGCTGCCAGCCACCGCCTACACGGTTCGAGTTTCCAGTTTTGCCCGTCTCGTTCCCGAGATCTTCCACAGTGTGGTCAAGGCTTTTGCAGCCTCTTCTAAGGCGCGCTTCTGCACATTCGCCGAATCGATATGCAGCGGCAAGAATGCACATCGCTTGTGGGCGCTTCTGGCCCTCGTGCTCCCATCCTTCTCCTTGTCCTTGTCCTCGCATAGCACTTCCAGCGATTGCTCGAAGATACTTTTCAGACGATTCGTGGACTCGGCCTGCTGGTTTTTCACCTTTACGTCAATCACCTTTACGTCATTCATAGTCATATCGGTCGTTGCCTTTCGGGACTCTCGCCGAATCGATTCGCCAACAGGCGAGAAGCAGGGGTCGGGTATGAAACCGGCCCCTGCTTGATTAGGTGGGGACCAAAAAAGAAGAAAAATCCCATGAACCGCAGCTTAGCTTGGAACAAACGCGGCGCGAAATCCCGCCGACTGTGTACTTCTTTGCGGGATTCTGTGTAGAACCAAACTTATTCCTTCTTGTCATTTTCTGATTCCGTGCCTCGGCCAGAATTGGCGCGGCGGCGCCGACTACGGCGCGATGGCGGCCAATCTCAGGTCTCGACAGGATGGATTCTGTCCCTCGCCGCCCGTAGATTCATTACTGCGTTAACAATTCCGGGTGCTCAGTTTGGGCACAGAAGAGGCTGCCATGAAGACATCGAAATATCTTTTAACACTGAGCACGATGGCTCTGCTCTGCGCCAGTTTGACCTGGGCGGCAGACGATAAGGACCAATCCGATATCGAAAAACGCATCGACAGGTCCGCGACCGTTCTCTCCGAGATCATGGCCACTCCTGATCATGCGATTCCCGACGCCATTATCAATCACGCTAACTGCATCGCGGTCATCCCCTCCGTGATTAAGCTCGCCATCGGTTTCGGGGGCGAACACGGCAAGGGTGTTGCCAGTTGCCGCACACCGCATGGCTGGAGCGCTCCCGCGCCGATTACCATCTCCGGCGGTAGCTGGGGACTGCAACTCGGCGGCCAGGCCACCGACTTCGTGCTCGTCTTTATGGGTGATCATGGCATGGAGCACTTGCTCTCCGATCATTTCAAGCTAGGCGGCGATGCTTCTGCCGCCGCTGGCCCAGTTGGACGCACCGCTGCCGCCGGTACCGACGTTGAAATGAACGATAAAATCTTGACTTACTCCCGTTCCCGCGGCTTGTTCGCCGGCATCGATCTTTCCGGCGCTGTCGTTTCCCAGGACAAGGATGAAACCAGGATCCTATTCGGCAAGATGGCTCCCTTTGACTCGATCCTGAAGGGCGAGGTCCCCCCGCCCAGCGGCAGCCGGCCTTTCCTTACCGAACTGAGAAAGGTTTCCGAGGAAGCGCGCGAACACCAAGCCGAAAACACCAACCCCAGATAACTTTAGATCGGCATGAAACAGCGATCAGCCAACGACGATCAGCGAACGACGATCAGCAAACGACGATCAGCAAACGACGATCAGCAAACGACGATCAGCAAATGACGATCAGCGAAGCGGCCAAGCCCCCGTGGCTTGGCCGTTTCGTCTCGCTCCCAGCTATCGCAAGCCACTTCGCAACTACAGTTCGCAACTACAGAACGAAATTCCGCTAGTTACAGACTTGAACCGATGTTGAACTCGCCGACCGCAAGGTAGGCTGTCAGTCGTGGTGCCAGATCGGCAGTTTGATGCCTGCCGGTTACTAATTTGAAATTCGAAAAAGAGGAGCAAACTACATGTACACAATTCTGCTGATCATCCTGGTGTTACTTCTCATTGGCGCCCTGCCGACCTGGCCTTACAGCAGCAGCTGGGGATATTACCCGAGCGGCGGCCTTGGCCTGGTGCTCATCATTGTGCTCATCCTGGTCTTGATGGGCCGCGCATAACGACGCTTCTAAACTTAGTGGTGCCCGACGTCGCTTGACGCAGCGGCGTCGGAATTTTGCTACCGCTCCCTCCGAGCCCGTGAGATTAGGGTTTAGTCGCTAAGGCATTCGGTCGGCCCGGCAACATCGGCGTCGGGTCGTTCTCTTCAAATGCATGGAGGATCTCATGCACGAGAGACAGTAATTTGTCGGCGTCAGACTCCTCGGAGGCGGCGGCACACAGTTCGCGCCAGTCTTTTCCAGTACGCTGAGCCATTTTTCACACTCCTGCGTGGTGCGCTGAATCACCCCTGACGCACTGCCTTCAAGCACGTCCCGGGCCACAACGGTAAGTTATTGATTTTCGGCCATCGGATGGTTTGGTCTGTGTGTAATTTGGACAGTCACGCCTGAACAAAGGTAAAGTTCAACGAATCCAGCACCGTGATCAGTCGGCGGCCGACGGCGCCGATGTTTGCTCCGCCGTTTCCCTGAGCGGCATCGCCACTTCAATCGAAGTTCCCGGGGCGCAGCGTTCAATTCTCAACTCGCCGCCGAGTTCGTGAATGCGCTCCCTCATGCCTGCCAGTCCCACCCCGGAATTTGTTCCCGTTGTCCAAAAGCGACGTAACACTTCTGGCTCGATTCCCTTGCCATAGTCTCTTATTCTAAGAACGGCGTGATGGTCGCGGATTTCCAGGGCAATCTCGGCCTTGTCGCTCTCCGAGTGGCGGTGAATATTGGTTAGACTCTCCTGCAGAACCCGGAAAAATCCGAGCGCGACGGGCTTGGGCAAGCGGCTCGCATCCTCGGGCAAATCCGCTTTCACTTCGATCTTGCTGCGCTGCGCAAACCCTTCCACATACCATTTCGCCGCCGAGGAAAGCCCGACTTCGTCCAAAAGCGGCGGATGCAGCAAATGCGAAATCGTTCGCGTCTCGGCGATCGATTGATCCAGCAGTTGCACCGCTTCCGCCAGCAGACGGTCTTCCCGCCGGGCGGCATACATTTCCAGATTCATCTTCGCGCCCGCCAGATACTGCCCCAGGCTATCGTGGAGTTCGCGCGAGAATTTCCGTCGCTCCGCGTCTTGGAGTTGCAGCAGCCGTCCAGTCAGGCGGCGCAGAGAATCCTCGCTATGCCGCGCGCTTTGCTCTGCCCCCTCTCGCGCCTGGAGTTCACTCGACAACAGCCGGTAATGAATTGCAAGCAGTTCCAGCGCCACGATGAAGGCAACGGCCAGGGTAATGACTGCCAGAACAAACAGGCGATGCGAAGCCCTCTGTCGGATGCCAAACAGAGTTTGCTCTTCCGCGCGCATCTGATTAGTCAGCGAGGTGATTTCGGAAGAAAGCGGCACCGCCTGGCGGTCGAAATCGGCTTGACCCTTTTGATTCTCAGGCGCTTGCTGTTTGAGTTGAACCGATTCCCGAAGCAAAGCCACTCGATGGTTGATCGCGTCTTCCAGACGCGAGCAGACCGCCTGCTGCCTGGGATTGTCAGCCGTCAGCTCGCGCAGGCGTTCGATTTTGCCAGGGATCTCGGGAGCCGCCGCTTCAAACTCATTCAAGAAGTCGTCGGTCCCGGAAATCACATACCCGCTTCGCGCTCGTCCTGCCCGTACAAAGGCCGAATCGATATCGCCCAGCGCGGCCTTGACCTCCAGTGTGTGAATCACCCACTTTTCATTGTTCAGGAGTCGGTCGATAGTGACGTAAGCAGCCGCCGCGCTCAGGAAGAGCAGCATTACCGCGGATGCAAATGCCACTTGAGCTTTCTTGCGCGGGGCCATGGTTGCAAACCTAACAACTGTCGTTGTGCCTGTCTGCACCTTCTCGCTGCTGCCGCCCTTCTTCCTCAAGTTTGGCGGCCAGCCGCAATCTCGTTAATAAGCTCGCATCTCTTTCAACCGATGCGTGCCGGCGAAGTTCGCTCCACTTTTTGTCCAGCCCCTCCGCCCACCTATCTCTTCTGCCGCGCGCTGTCGTCATGAGACGCCGGCAATTTCCCGCCCTCGAAAAGCTTGCTCTCGCAAGGCGGCTCATGATGCCACCTCGTTGCGGACCGAAACTCCCGCCGGTGCAGCCTTGCTCTCGATTACCGCCAGGGAGCGTAACATCTGCAAAGCATCGTCGAGTGCGCAAGTTTCTTCCGCGGACCCAGAGTCATCCTGCCGCAACTCTGCGATGCGCTGCCGGATTGCAGTTTCCGCTTGCCCGATTCGCTGCTGCAACACTTCCGGGCGAAATTCCAGCAAAGCGGCTTGATAGAACGCCTGCCACGGATATTTTATATCCACGCTCCCACCTCAATTCTTTACCCACAGTACTCTTCCGGTTAAAAAAGGGTGGAAATACTTCACGCGCGAGAATTAAAGAAAGCAGGCAGAAAATTAAACGCGCGGAGCGTCCGCACGTTTTCTTACCGTATATTAAACGGATTTCAGATGCAACTGGAAACGGATTCTTGACATCGAGGACAAGCAATCATATAAAGGTTGCTAAAGTTACGGGGTGCGTATGGCAAAAGAAACCAGCGATCGGAGCCACACAGGCCGGGCCCAGAAGCCTCCGAAGTACGAACGCGTCGTTCTGGCGGACCTTCGTCGAACGCGCCGGGGAAAGCACCATGAATTGCTGGGAGGGATTTTTCAGGACCTGGAATCCTTGCCCGTCGGCTCGGCCATCAAGATCCCGCTAACCGAGGTGGATGGCACGACGTTAGCCAACCTGCGATCCGCGGTCCATCGCGCCTCGACCTCCAGACGCTTGGGCATCGAAACTCTGTCAGACGAAGAGAATTTCTACATTTGGAAGGCGCCCAAGTAGCCGTGCGCCGAAGGGAGCGCCGGGTGTCTCCGCCCGGCCTGCACGCTGCCAAGTTTGAGCTTTCGATTCTATTCGGTAGCGTACCCAGGAGTACAGGATTTCCAGTATTGGCCCCGCCAGTTTGAAGAACTAGACTCACACGAATACGAAGAAATACGCGGTTGCACGATTGCCGCAACCCAAACAACTCTTGCGTAGCGAGGTCGATCCGGAAGCCCTTTCCATGAGTTCACTCACGGGGGCAATGGATTCGAAACTGTCCGCGCTGAGCCTTTTTAGATGCTAGCCAAAGTTATGACAGTTCGAATTCTGGTGGCCGATGACCATCCCGCCGTAAGGCAGGGGCTGAGGACTTTGCTCGACGGTCGACCCGACTGGGAGATTGTGGATGAAGCGCAGGACGGAATGGAAGCCGTGGAAAGGACGGAGCGCCTGCAACCGGACGTCGTGGTTCTCGACATCAGCATGCCGCGCATGGATGGTCTCGAAGCCTGCCGGCGCATCCGCAAGCAGGTTCCGAAATCTGAAGTTTTGATCGTCACGCAACACAATTCAGCGCAAATGATGCGCGAGGCGCGGAACGCGGGCGCCAAAGGGTATGTGGTAAAGTCCGACGCCGCCAGGGAGTTACTGATGGCGGTGGAAGCGCTGAGCCAGCATAAATTCTTTTTCGCCAATAAGGCGGGGCTCGACGATTTCGGTTGAAACTCGATTCTCAGGATTGGGCCAAGGTGGTGCGAAGGTAGCGGTTTTGATATCCCTCATGGAGGTGCCCCTTGAAGCTGCGCATCTTGATCGCTGATGACCACGAAGTCGTACGCCGTGGACTGTGCACACTCCTCGAAACGCATGAAGGCTGGGAAATCTGCGGCGAGGCTAAAGATGGGCGCCAGGCTGTCGAAATGGCCAAGCAGTTGAAACCCGATGTCGTGATTCTGGATATCGGTATGCCGAATCTCAACGGCTTGGCCGCGACGCGCCAACTGGCGCAACAAAACTCGCACCAGAAAATCATTGTCCTCACCATCACCGATTCCGACCAGGTGATCCGCGAGGCTCTTAACGCCGGCGCGCGCGGCTTTGTGCTGAAATCGGATGCCGCCCGCGACCTGGTCTCGGCCGTGGAGGCGCTGCAGCACAACCGCGTCTTCTTCACTCCCCGCGTCAACGATATGGTACTGGCCGGGTTTCTCGATAAAGGCGGCAATGGCTCCAGCACTCAATCGCTGCACGAGCCCAAGCTGACTCCGCGCGAACGTGAGGTGATTCAGCTTCTGGCCGAGGGCAAGAGTTCGAAAGAAGTGGCTTGCCTTCTGAACCTGAGCACCAAGACCGCGGAGACGCATCGCAGCAACATCATGCGCAAACTCGACTTTCACTCTATCCGCGATCTGGTCGTCTACGCGGTCAAGAACGACATCATCCAGGTGCAATTGCCGGTGGCCGTGCCCGCTGCGACGACGGTGCCCGCCGAACAACCTGCAGCGTAACCTTCCCAAACCCGATTCGCCAAAACTCCGTTCGCCAAGAAAAAAGGGGAAGCCGACAATGCGGCCTCCCCCGCGAGATGCTCCTTAGAGAGACTTAGCTAGCCTTCCGTCGCTCCTCGTAGCGCTTCTCGTCAACTTCGGAATCGTGGGCGAGAGCGGAGTTCCACTCGTCAACCTGCTTCTGCGCTGCCTCGCGCGCAATCCCGTATCGCTCTTGTATGGTGCCGACCAATTGATCCGTCTGGCCGTCGATGACGTTCAAGTCGTCGTCCGTCAACTTTCCCCAGCGTTCCTTGACCGACCCTTTGAGCTGTTTCCACTTGCCTTTCAACTGATCAGAATTCATTTGCTTTCTCCTTATTTCCGATTGCGATTTAGTTCCATTGAATTTCAATTGCTGCTGCCGAGCTTCTCGCGACAATGTTTCTCGCCCACTAGCTAGCGCGCCGCAGCTCTCGATCTGCCGCCGGCTGCTCGGATCGCGCCTCACCCGTCGATGAAATATCCTGCGCCCCCGTCGCTTCCAGAATCAGCTTCGCCCGTTTCGTCTCGTCCGAATTGTCGGAATGCACCGACAGCAGGATGCCGCCATCTTTCACTCGGCCCTCGTAGCGTTTCGCCTCATACTCGGGAATGCCAATCCCCACCAGCGCTCCCGCCACTACGCCCACCGTCCCTCCTACTCCGGCTCCGGCCAGCGCCGCCATGATTGGCCCCGCCGCGATAAACGGCCCCACGCCGGGAATCGCCAGCGCCCCAACCCCGAGCAGCCATCCCAAAGCGCCGCCCAGAACGATTCCTGTTCCTGCTCCCGCGCTCGCCCCCTCCGGCGCCTTCGTCCCCTTTTCGTGCGCAAAATCTCTCGACCCCGCGCTCTCCGGAAAGAGCACTGAAATATCCTTATTGTCGAAACCCGCTGCTCGTAAGCCTTCCACTCCGTTTTCCACGTGCGCGTAGCTCGGATAAATACCAAACACGGCTGTGTTCTTTCCCGACATAATTAGTTTTCTCCTCTTTCGCAAAACTCTTTCGTCCCATTCGAACAATAGACGATCGACAGCTGTCTGCCCATCCAGCGGACGCCCTACTTCAGTTCCTGAATGTCTGTAGGCGGGTAGGGTTGTGCCCCAGCCGGCGAACGTAATTCGCTCTGCCATTTTCCGGAGCCTCTATTGCGCCACCGCCGCGCTGGCAAACGCCGCAACCACCACCATCCCAAATGCCACCATCACTGCCACCCCGCTCACCAGCAGCACGATTTCACTCAACAGGTCGGTTTTCATCAGGTCTTCTCTCTTTACCATTTCAGTTCTGGTCATACCGCCTCCTTGGCGTTGTCAACCAGTCCTTAGACGCCGCGGAGTTGAGCCAGGGCAGCTATCTACCGGCAATATGGCATCGACGTACAGCATCCACCGTATCCGCGCTTCATCCTCGATGGGTTACGCTTTCCACCGTCGGCGTTGCTGTTTCATCCGGTTCGTTTCGGAAGGATTTCAGGTTTTCAGGACGAGGTTCTCACCACGAAGGGAGTCTTCCATGCTTTGGACCATCTTTATAATGCTGCTGATTCTCTGGCTGTTGGGTTTGATCAGCTCTTACACGTTGGGTGGTTATATCCACCTGCTGCTGGTAGTGGCGGTGGTTATCCTGGTAGTCAACTTACTGACTGGCAGAAGAGGAGCAGCTTGAGCTAGGCATCCAGTGCTTGTTTCCAGTAAATTCGCGGCATAACTAGAATGCTTTGAAAGGGCGCACTACGTGGGAATCAGCAACGTAAAGCCAGCGGTCGCGATCAGCGCCACCGCCCAGATCAGGTCCAGATTTACCCAGGTTTTTCGCAGAATTTCGAGGCCTAGTTTCTGGTAGACGACCAAAGCGATCAGCCCGGTTACGAGAAGATATCCAAGTGTATGTACAAGCAAGGCGATCGACGCGGTCCCCGCTCCGACCGTCCCCGCTCCGACCGTCCCCGCTCCCGAGATTCCGAGCCCGTGATGATGGTGGGCAGAATCACCCAAGTCAGCCGCCGCTCCCAGGGCTGACATTTTCAGCAAGATTGGCAGCAGCATAAATCCGGCGCCGTGAGCCGAGGCCATCAGGAACGACCAAATGGTCAAATCGCGAAAACCGATTTGCATTCCGCCCCAACGGGGATGGCTCTTCCGTAGCAGCCGGTGAACTCCAAACGTAAGCAGAACGCAAGCCGCCCCGATCTTGACATAACGTAGCGGCAGCACTGCGCCGGCAATCGCGGCGGCGGCCACCACAAGTCCGATGGCCACGAAATGTCCGACGGCAATCGGCGCCAGCGCTTGCCATACCGCGGCGGCGCTCTTCTTCTGCATGCCAAGAGCGACCGCAAAAAGCCAGCCCATCCCCGGATTCACGCCGTGGTACGCCCCGAGCAGAAACAACGCGGCCCAGGGCCAGAGCGGCAAGTGGTTCATGAGTAGCAGTAAGAGTCGGACGACGCGTCGCCACCCTCCAAACGCACCTGATGCCCGCGCAGATTCCCGAATTCAAGAAAGAACTTTGGGTCGATCTCCATGCCGCCCTCGGGCTTGGCATCTAGCTTTACCATCCAGCTCCGAATTCCGTCGGGATAGAACTGCGCGTCCCACGGTGAATAAAGCGAGTTCGTGAAATAAACTCGACGTCCGTCGCGGCTCACTTCCACCATTTGCGGCCCGCCGTTCAAGGGCGCGCTGGGATTCTTCGGATGTCCAGCGCGGCGCACAATACCGCCCAGATGCACCGATCCAGTCTTCTTAGGATGAAAAGGATCGGACACGTCGTATTGCAGAAATTCGCCCGTTCCCCAGCAGGAAATATAAAGGAAGCGGTCGTCGAGCGAGAGATTGATGTCGCTGATCAGTGGCGGCACCGCCTTGAATCCCTTGAGCAGCGGCGGCAGCTTTTCGGGGTCAGCCGGCTCGGCGGGAATGTCGATCACTTTCTTCACTCCCCATTTCCCATTGTCGCGATGCCAAACCCAAATCGAGGCGGACAAATCTTTCAGCGAGACCACCACGCCAAGAAATCCATACGCGCGGCTGGGATCGTGCGCCGGGCGGAGTTCCAGAGCCATCTGGTATTCGGCGCCTAAATCCAATTTCTGAAGGTGACGGCGCTTTCGCAGATCCCACACATGCAGCGCGTGGCCGTAGCCGCCCTTCAAAAGAATTTCCGGGTTCAAGCCATTTTCCACCATGTTGGGTGTCCCCCACTCGCTGCTGATCAGGGTGTCAAAGCCCAAATGCCACCAGAAGTCATAGGCCAAAAACTGCGGCCCACGCTCGATCTCCCATTTCCCCAGAATCTCAAAACTGTCCGGATCCATGACGAAAATTCCGCCTGGCCCGTCTCCCGTGGTCGAGCCGAGCGCGCTGCAAAAAATTCCCTCCGGACCGCAATGCACCGTGTGCGGACGGCTGTAGCCCGCGCGTTCCGCGAGCACGTTGGGTTCAATCACCTTGACGATTTTCGGATTTCGCGGATCGGGCTTCGTATCGATGATGTGGATTCGCGAAGACTTGATGCCCGGCACGATCAAATAACGCCGCTCCATATGCGGATGCGGCATGTACGGGCAGAGGCAAGCGCTGCAGGCATTCCAACCGAAGTGGTGCAATTCGTCGCCGGGGTTGGGCATGTCCACGCGCCCCACCAGTCCGCCGTAAGTCGTAGACGCTGGGTCCACGTCGACCACACCCAGCGCGTCGGGACGTCCATCATTTTCCGCATTGAGCATGGCCACAAATGCCACCTTTTCCGCGGGCGCCTTCATCGCCATTCTCGGTGAAGGATAAAAAGTCGGGTCAGGTCTCCAAAGTTCCACGTGCGTCTCTCCTCTGCTGTAAATTGGTCGTTAGTCGTTCGTCTTTTGGTCGCTCGCCGTTCGCCGATGTTTGCTTGCCAACGACGAACGACCATCGACTAACGACCATCAACTACTTCACGATCTCAGAATACGTGAACTCCCGCGTCCAATCGGCCGATTGCTTCCCATCTACTTCCACGTAGATTTTCGTGAGCGCATTCAGCGGCCCATCATTCTGGGGCGGCTGCAGAATCAGGTCGCGCCCCGTCGACCACGTCACCCGTCTCTCATCGAGGTTCCCAAAATAATAATCTACCTTGCTTCGATCCAGACCTTTGTAACCGGTCGCCGTCGTCAACTCGACCAGCTTTTTATTTTTATCTGTGACGGCGAACTCCTTGCCATAGATATTCGCGAGAGAAACGTCGAGCGGCAGCCAGCCGTAGTTGGGCGCGAAGAACTGGATCCAGCAGTGATAGCTGCCGTCGATTTGGATGCCATTCAAAGTGGGCTTGAGCAGCGAACCGTAGACCATGCGGGTCGGAATTCCGGCCGCCATGGCGAGCGAGGCAAACAGCGAATGAAAATCGGTGCAGTTTCCGGTTTTTGTCCGCAGGCAATATTCCGTGCTGCCCACGGGCGACGCCTTCAGGTGATCGGGGTCCTTCACCCAGTAATCCACGTTTTCGAGCGTCCAGTCGTAAATCTTTCGAGCGGCACGAATGGGATTAGTTTCACCCCCGACGATCGAAGCCGAGAGCGACTTAATCTGGTCATTAACGATGACATGGCTCGAAGGTTGCAGATAAGCGAACAGCGCAGCCCGTTCCGCATCCGTCAGCGGACGCGTTCTGGTGGGGTCGATGTCATTGCGAGTCTCGGTGCGCGTCAGTCCAAACGCTTCGTGGATCGTGATCGGCCCGGCGGGCGCCTCGACTTCCGCATACCCCACGCGATTTCCCCAGTCGTCCCGGTAATAGTGGACGGGAAAATCGGCGGCCACATTGAATTCACGAATCACAGACACCGCGTCTTCCTGCGGAACGCTGAACCACATGCGCACCGTCTTCGCCCCCTTCGGTACTTGCACTTTGAATTCATTGGTTACCTGGAACGACGCCTGCTTTGGTTGCGCCGGCTTGGAAACGTCGCCAGCAAACGCGCGCCCCGGGATTCCGATCGCAACGCTGGCCGCCACAAAGCTAATAATAATAATGGGCTTGATTCGAATCCGTCGAGAATGCATGGCTTCCTTCTTTCTGCGGAAACAGCGCACCGGTGACGACGTAAAAAGCTAAAGCTGAGGAGAAGAGTATTAAACCTCGGCAGCGGCCTGGTCAAGCGGACTGCGTGACGCTGCCGGACAAATGCGGTGGCCCGCATATAATGACCCATGCCCACGACCCCAACCTCTGGGAACGGCTCCGCTTGAGGGTCGCCCGATGACTTCCAAGGCCGACAGTGAACGGTTTCAGAGCGGCGCAAACGAGTATGAACGTTACCTCGAAACCCCCGAGGGACGTTTGCGCTCCGACCTGGCCTTTGCCAACCTGCAGGATTTTCTTCCCCTGCCCGTCCAACCTTCGCCCTGCGCCCTTGATCTCGGCTGCGGCACGGGAGCGACCGCCGTTCGCCTGGCGCGCCTCGGCTTCCGCGTCACCCTCCTCGATTCCTCTCCCGCGATGCTGGAAATAGCGGATCGCAAAGTAAAAGCAGCAGGAGTTGCGGACAAAGTCGTGCTGCAGGAAGCAGACGCAACGCGCGCAACGAGCTTGTTTCCCAGCGCGTCATTCGATGTAATTCTGTGCCACA
>Ga0187851_10002828_pt1 | contig 15037 bp, 9 predicted proteins | sample June2016WEW_6_10_FD_132997 | JGI IMG/M metagenome (GOLD analysis project Ga0187851, IMG submission 132997) | Peatland microbial communities from SPRUCE experiment site at the Marcell Experimental Forest, Minnesota, USA - June2016WEW_6_10 | ecosystem: Environmental > Terrestrial > Soil > Wetlands...
CGCCCCGCCCATCATGGACCGCGCACCCGTAGTTATACCTTTGCAGACGGGACTGAAGGTGGTCGATGCGCTCATTCCGATCGGACGGGGGCAGCGCGAATTGATTCTCGGCGATCGCCAGACCGGCAAAACGGCCATCGCGATCGACACGATCTTGAACCAGCGCGGGCAAAATGTAGTCTGCGTGTATTGTGCGATCGGCCAGCGCGCTTCGGCCGTCGCCAAGGTGGTGGCCAACCTCCGCGAAAAAGGCGCAATGGAGTACACCGTAGTGGTCGTCGCGGAAGGGAACGATGCCCCCGGCCTTGTCTATATCACGCCCTACGCCGCGACGAGCATCGCCGAATATTTCATGGAAAAGGGCCGCGATGTGCTCATCGTTTACGACGATCTGACGCAGCACGCCCGCGCCTATCGCGAGCTTTCCCTGCTACTGCGTCGTCCGCCGGGGCGCGAAGCGTTTCCCGGCGATATCTTCTACATTCATTCGCGGATGTTGGAGCGGGCGACGCATCTCAGCAAGGAGCGCGGAGGTGGTTCTCTCACTGCGCTTCCCATCATCGAGACCGAGGCGCAGGATATCTCCGCCTACATCCCAACCAATCTCATCTCCATCACAGACGGTCAAATCTACCTGTCGCCGACTCTTTTCCAACTCGGGATCCTTCCCGCGGTCGACGTCGGCAAGTCCGTTTCCCGCGTAGGCGGAGCGGCGCAGCGAGCGGCATATCGAGCGGTCGCCGGCAACCTCAAACTCGCCTACTCGCAGTTCGAGGAATTGGAAACGTTCGCGAAGTTCGGCACACGTCTCGATGAATCCACGCGCAAGATCATCGATCATGGGCAGCGCATTCGAGCGTGCCTCAAACAGCCGGAATCGCAGCCGGTATCGATGATCGAGCAGATCGTTGTGCTCCTGGCTTTGACGGCAAACCTGTTTGACCCGGTGCCTATCGAGAAAGTAACCGATGCGGAGCATGCAATACAGAAGGCGACGTCGGAGATCCCAGCGGACATAGCGGGACGGCTAACGTCAGCAGACAAATTGAGTGACACCGACCGAAAGGCGATTCTGGAAATGGCCACGCGCGCGCTGGCTCCGTTCCAGCCCACGCCTAAACCGAAGCTCCCCGAATCCAAAAACGACACCGCAGCCAAATCGACTGTTAAGCCGACACCAGTAGCTAAGGCTTCGCCATGAGCGGCACATTGGAAAGTCTGCGTCGAAAAATCGACGGCGCGGGCGATCTCCAGGGTGTGGTTCGGTCGATGAAGGCGTTGGCGGCATCCAGCATCGGACAATACGAGAAGGCAGTTCAATCGCTCGACGGCTACTACCGCACCGTGGAACTCGCATTGGTCGCGTGTCTCCATCAAGCCGGTTCGGCTTCGTTCGCCGGGCCAAAACGCGCCCCGCGCGAGCGGCCCCATGAAGATAAGATCGGTGCGATCGTTTTCGGTTCGGATCAAGGTCTTGTCGGCAGGTTTAATGAGGTAATCGTGGAATTTGCCCAGCACGAATTCAAAACGTTGCCCGGCAAAATAACAAGAATCTGGGCGGTCGGCGATCGGGCTCGCGCGCTCTTGGCGGACAGTGGTGTCGCTCCCGTCGATCTGCTATCGGTTCCGGCTTCCGTCAATGCCATCACGCCCCTCATCGGAGAGATCCTCATCGTAAGCCAGGCGGCTCTCGATCGGGGCGAAATTGCAGAGGTCTACGTGTTCCACAACCATCCAAAATTCGGGGCCCTTTACGACCCCGTCAGCGAGCGATTGGTGCCGCTCGATCACGCCTGGCAAAACAACCTCGCCGCAACGCCGTGGCCGGCAAAGAATCTGCCCGAGGTCATCGAGGGCGCCCAGTCGGCGCTTCAGGCCTTCGTCCGGGGATACCTCTTCGTTCTGCTCTTTCGGGCCTGCGCCGAATCCCTCGCCAGCGAGAATGCCAGCCGTCTGGCGGCCATGCAACGCGCAGAAAAGAATATCGAAGACATGTTGGAAGATCTCAACCGCACCTTCCGCCGCGTTCGGCAGGAATCCATCGATGAAGAGTTATTCGACGTGATCTCCGGCTTCGAGGCGCTGACGGGAAACCAACGCCACACCTAAACCCTGCGCAACAGTACAAAGGGCAGTCCTTTGTAGTCGGCGACCATTGTCCGTGCGGTATCGATTAAGGCTTGTGTATTCATTGACCGTTGCCCCATTTCCAGTTCCGGATCTCCAGCAGATCCTCGCCATGCTTGTCGATGTAGTGCTTGTGCTCGATCAGCTTGTCCTGCATCTGCTGCTTCAGGTAGGCGCCTTTGGAACCCATGCGCGGCAGGCGATCCACCACATCCTGCACCAGGTGGAAGCGGTCCAGGTCGTTCTGCACTCGCATGTCAAAAGGCGTCGTGATCGTGCCCTCTTCTATATAGCCGCGCACATGCAGGTTTCGATTCGTCCGTGCGTAAGTCAGTCGGTGGACCAGCCATGGGTATCCATGAAAGGCAAATATGATGTGCTTGTCTTTCGTGAACAGCGAATCGTAATCTTTCTCGCAGAGCCCGTGCGGATGCTCCGTGCTCGGCTGCAACTTCATGAGATCCACAACATTGACCACCCGGATTTTCAGTTCGGGCAGGTGCTCGCGCAGGATGGAAACGGCGGCCAGTATCTCCAGCGTCGGAGTGTCCCCGCAACACGCCATCACCACGTCGGGTCCGGTGGCGTCCTGGTCGTTGCTGGCCCACTGCCAGATGCCAATTCCCTCCGTGCAATGCACCACCGCTTGATCCATGGTCAGCCATTGCGGAAGGGCATGTTTCCCCGCCACCACCACGTTGACGTAATTCCGGCTCCGCAGGCAGTGATCGAAAACCGACAACAGGCAGTTGGCGTCGGCTGGAAGGTAAACCCGCACGATGTCCGCTTTCTTGTTGATGACATGGTCGAGGAAACCGGGATCCTGGTGCGTGAATCCGTTGTGATCCTGCTGCCAGACATGGGAGGCGAGCAGATAATTTAACGACGAAATCTCTCGGCGCCAGGGCAGTTCCAGGCAAACCTTAAGCCACTTGGCGTGCTGGCTGAACATCGAGTCGATGATGCGAATAAAAGCCTCATAGCTGTTGAACAGCCCATGCCGCCCGGTCAGAAGATACCCTTCCAACCAACCCTCGCACTGGTTCTCGCTGAGCATCGAGTCCAGCACGCGGCCTGCAGGCGCAAGGAATTCATCGTTACTTACTTCGCGCGCATCCCACTGCCGGTTGGTGACTTCAAACACGGCCCCAAGCAGATTCGAGACTGTTTCATCAGGACCGAAGACACGGAAATTGCTCTGATCCTGATTCATCTTGGCGACGTCGCGTAGGAAGGAACCCAGTACCTGCGTATCCTGGGCGCTGACCGCACCGGGTGACGGCACATTCACCGCATGGGCGTGGAAATCCGGCATGCGCAGGTCGCGCAGCAGAATCCCGCCATTGGCGTGCGGATTGCTTCCCATCCGTCGCTCGCCCTTCGGTGCCAGCTCAGCCAACTCCGGCAGCAGCCGCCCATTCTCATCGAACAACTCTTCCGCTTTGTAGCTCTTCATCCAGCTCTCAAGCAGCTTGACGTGATCGGGATGCTCGGGGTCGACCAGAAGCGGCACCTGGTGCGCTCGAAACGTGCCCTCGATCTGCAGGCCGTCCACGAATTTCGGCCCAGTCCAACCCTTCGGCGACTTGAGAACAACCATGGGCCAGCGCGGCCGCGTAGTATCGTTGTTGTTTCGTGCCTGCGTTTGGAATCGACGAATGTCTTCGATGGCCGCTTCTAGAGTGGCGGCCATGAGTTCATGCATTTTCTCCGGGTCATCACCTTCCACAAAACAGGGCTTCCAGCCGCAGCCACGCAGAAATTGTTCCAACTCTTCATGCTCGATGCGGGCCAGAACGGTTGGATTGCTGATCTTGTAGCCGTTGAGGTGCAGGATGGGCAACACTGCTCCGTCGGTAATCGGATCGAGAAATTTGTTGGATTGCCACGACGTCGCAAGCGAGGCCGTTTCCGCTTCGCCATCGCCGATCACGCAGGCCACGATCAGGTCGGGATTGTCGAACGCCGCGCCAAACGCATGACTCAGCGAGTATCCTAGCTCCCCGCCTTCGTGAATCGACCCCGGCGTCGTGGGCGCAACGTGGCTCGAAATCCCGCCGGGGAACGAGAACTGCTTGAACAGTTCCTTCATTCCCGCTTCGTCTTGCATGACGTTCGGATAGACTTCACTCCATGTGCCTTCCAGGTAGACATTGCCCACAAGCGCCGCCCCGCCGTGGCCCGGACCGGCGATGTAGAACATGTTCAGGTCATATTTCTTGATGACCCGGTTCAGGTGCACGTAGATAAAGTTCTGGCCCGGCACCGTGCCCCAGTGCCCCACCACCAGCGGCTTGACGTGGGATAGCTTCAGCGGCTCCTTCAGCAATGGATTGTCGTAGAGATAAATCTGACCGACCGCCAGATAGTTGGCGGCTCGCCAGTAAGCGTTCATCCTAGCCAGAAGCTCGGGAGTGACCGCGTCTGTTTTCGGGACCGGGTTCACAGTGAATCCCTTGTTCGCCGGTTCGGGTTCGTGGTCGACCAGTTCCAAAGTGAGTGTGTCGGGCGTCATGGTTCAATTCTCCTTATTTCTGCAGTCCGAACGAAGCCAGCCCGGCGCAAGTGGACTTGTAACCTGTGTGTAGAATGCTTCGAATCCCCAGGCCCTCCGCGATCTCAACGAACATCGGAGTGTTTTCGATATAGGCCACGTTCTGCGGTTGCGCCTGGACGATGTCCAGCGCGAGTCGAAAGATATCCACATCCGGCTTGCGGATGTGAACGAAGCAAGAGGAAACAAAAGTATCGACGAACCGGTCGAGCTTGAACTCGCGAATCCGATATGCATTCACCACCCGTGATTCGTTGCTGACCACCGCGACCTTCAGCCCGTACCGCGCCTTGAGTTGCGCGACCAGATCGATCATCTTCGGATAGGGTTTCGATTGCGCGAACATGAAGTGCCGAAACTGGGCGCGGGTGAATGGCCGCTTTTTGTAAAAGACCACCCAATCCAGATAGTCCTCGAACGTGACCTTCCCCTCTTCATGGATTTCGAAGACCAGCCGGTGCCGCTCTTCCATCTCCGCCCACGGCAGATTGAAATTCTTCGCGGCACGTCGGCGGGCATGATGATCCCACCCGTTTGTGAGCAGGACTCCGCCTACATCCACAAAAATTGTCGTGATATCTCTCGCGTTTTTCATGGATCGCCAGCGCTTCACTCGGCATGAAATTCCGCGCCGAAATAAGCGACGCAGCGTCGGGCTACTCGGTAGGAAATCGGCAAGGCTCTCAATGCGGCCTTGCCGAAGTCATAACCCGCGCCGAACTAGGCGGCTACCATTGCCTTTTCTTCGGAGTGCAACGTAACTTCCAGGGGATGCGTAGTCGCGATGAGATCCTTCGCCTGCGCTACCTCGGCAGCTGTCCCGCGAACGATCAGCAGGAACTGATCCGTCTTGAGGGCTGTTTCGTACTTCACAATGCTGTCCTTAGGAATGCCTATGCTGTAAAGGCCCGCTCCCAGAGCACTCAACGCTCCCAGCTCTACTGCGCCTTCCAACCCTGCCACGATCCATGCCACGACCGGACCCGCCGCCAGAATTGGGCCCAGTCCTGGAATCATGAAAAGGGCGGAGCCAAACAAGAGTCCCCAGAACCCTCCCCAGAATGCGCCGACTTTCCCCCAATACTTCATGCGGTCGCCCGCCGTGTAGTAGCCCACCGCCTGTTCATCCGTGTGATAACCCTTACCGACGATCGACAGTTTGTGCAGGTCGACACCGCCGCGCTGTAGCTCCTTGATCGCCAGATCGGCATCGCTATGTTGGCGATAGATCGCAACCACCGAATTGCTTGTAGACATTTTGTGATTCTCCTCGGGTACGTGCCTTCTACGTCTCCGGCCATCGAGCGAAAGTGCCGAAATAGAACTGTGACACTGCCTTACCGGAAAAACTGGTCTCTATTGCACAGTGTCTGCTTGAAGAACGCGTGTAAGCACGTGATCAACTCAGATCCGGCGATCGCGCGGATATCCTCCCCGCTCTGAGAGTGGAAAATTAAACGGCAGGCGCCCTAACCAGATGGGCTAACCCCCACGCTTTTGATCCAATATCTCGCGCATCTCGGCTAGGGCGATCTCAAATCGTCCACAAATGCGGGGCCAGATTCCGTTTCTCATCCCCGAATTTCGGGTTGAACACTGTCGGACGCGTTCCGGTTTCGGCCTGGCGCCCGGCCGTTTTACATAGCACACTCGCGTCCCGTTTGTGCCATAAATATGGCACTTTATTTTTGCTTCGAATTCGCCTTCCGAAACGCGCTATTCGCCCCGCCCTCAGTGTCATAAACCTGTGCCAAAGCGAACGAGATTCGGCATCCTCGAGAATCATGTCGTGCGAAGTTTTCCGCGGCCATGGCGCACAACTCCCGGCGCAGCGCGGCATCAAACCAGCGTCCACCACCAGGAGGGTTTAGCCTCTAGCCTCTTGGTCTTAATGACGATCCCGGGCTTGCTGGACCATCTCTACCAGCACCATCCGGGCTTCTGTCGGTGTGGTTACTTCCCTCGAAAAGGCAATACGGGCGCCCCGAATGCTGTCCTGCATTTTTACTCTTACATGAAAACCCAGGCGGTCGACCGCGGTCATGGAGGCTTCGTCGCATTCCATCTGGGCGAATTTTCCGGCGAGCAGGAGCAGGGAGTCTTTGTGGTCGGCGTTCATGTGCCGGATGATTTCCGCCATCGAGTCGGCCAGCGGATCCGGTTGGCTGCGATCATAGTCGGCGGCGGATACCCAACCCATAACCCCGAATCCACCCACGTAGTACACGTCGACCACGTTGAGCCGATAAAACGAAAAATCGTCGAAATCCACCCAATACTGACTTTTTGCGTGGCGGGCAACATAACGCTCCCGCGCGTCCCCCCCGTCCGGCTGTGCGATCTGGAGAACGTTGCCAATCAGTGTAACCCGCGCAGCTCCCAGCGGATCGGAGGCCGCGTCATCCTGTGTCACCAGTAGGCTCGCGCGCGGGTCGGCTTGCAGGTTCTGCGTGTGCATGGCCATGGTGCTGATGAGGAAAAGCGGGCGGCCGCTGGCGTCCAGACCGTAGGGCATGACCGAGCCGAAGGGAAACCCGGGCTGCTTGCGCGACACGGTGGAAAGGCTTCCGATCCGGGACAGGTAGACGAGAGTGCGGGCCCGTTCAGCGTAGGAGGGCTCGGGAATTGGGGGCTGATCGCTAGCAGGCCCCGGACCGGCGTGCTTTCTGGCGGATGAGGACATAAGGGCTCCTGCTGGCAGTGTAGCGGAAAATCGGCGCAGGTTCGCGTCACGCGTATTAAGGCGCGGCAGGGAGGAGACGTGCATGACCGCCAAGGCTCTGCCACGCGGTCGTGTCGAACAACCGCGCGGCTTGGGCGGCGCATCCCATGACTTCCCTAGTAACGGAGGTACCAGGTTATGGCTCGGAACAGCGTGCTGGTTGTTGGAATTTCTTTGGCTTGGTCTTTGTTTTTTCTCCTCTTTTCTTGTGGTGGAGGCGGGGCGGTTGGTTCTACTACGGTTACGCCTCCAACCAATCCGCCGCCTGCTGGGGTTCCGCCTATTGGGCATGTTTTCTTGCTGGTTGAGGAAAACCACAGCTACTCCAGTGTGATTGGGAATTCGGCGATGCCTTACCTGAACAGCCTGGCTTCGGCGCATGGAGTGGCTACCAATTATTTCGCCGACACGCATCCTTCGATTGGCAACTACTTCATGCTCACTACCGGGCAGATTCTTACTAACGATGACAGTTCGACGGTTACGGTCACTGCGGATAACCTGGCCCGGGAGCTGATTGCGTCGGGCAAGAGCTGGAAGTCCTATGCGGAGAGCCTGCCTTCGGTGGGGTACACGGGCGGGGATGTGTATCCATACTTTGAACACCACAATCCGTTTTCTTACTTTTCGGATGTGCGGGGAAACTCCGCGCAGTTGGAGAATCTGGTTCCGTTTACGAAGCTGGCTAGCGACCTGGCATCGGATCAGTTGCCTAATTTTGGATATATCGCTCCGAATGCGGAACATGATGCGCACGATTGCCCGGACGGGACTCAGAATTGTGCTGACGATGTGAAGCTCTCAACGACGGATGCTTGGCTTCAAGCGAACATCGGGCCGCTTCTAGCTAGCGCTGAGTTTCAGCAAGATGGTCTGCTGGTGATCGTGTTTGATGAATCGGTCGATAGCGATACGGGGCACGGCGGCGGGCAGGTGGCATGGTGGTGATCAGCCCCAAGGCCCGGAGTTCGTTCGAGTCGGGGACCCTTTTTCAGCATGAGAGCACCTTGCGGATGCTGGTGGAGGCTACTCAGGCGGCGGCGTTTCCAGGTGCCTCCGCTTCTGCGCCTGATATGGGCGGGTTCTTTCCTTAGCGATTGTCAGAAGACGACCACGGGTGCCGGTGTACTACGGAATCGGACTCACCGCGTCTTTGCTAGTTCCCGGCCAGTTTCTTGGACTGAAGTGCTTTGTATGCAACTTTTTCTCGCCTTTAGGGTTCCATATACTTAGTAGATCGAGGCTTCTCGGGAGGCAATCTTGGACACTTTCGTTAAATCGGCCCGCAGCGGTAAGGGCATTGTTTTCTTTTTGTTGTTTTCCACTTTCTTGTTCACCTCCGCAGCTCTGGCATACGGGCAGCGGGGAACGATGTCTCCGAACCAGGGAGAATCGGACGGGATCAGTGTGGGCGGGAATTGGCTGGAGTTCGACTCGACTGATAAGATGACGGGGGAAAAACGGGTGCGGTTTGAGCTGCAGTCGAATAATTATTTTCGGGAGGACCCGAATTACAAGCCTCGGGTGAACCTGTATTGCGACAATGGGAAGCTCAAACTGGCGGATTTTAACCCCGGGGTAAGACTGCCTCCGCCGAACCGGCCGGGCTTCTGGGGACAGCCGCAACTTGAGGTGGAAGTCCGGGTGGACGACACTCATTACCACAAGGGATGGAACTGGCTGCGCGGACATTTCCTGTCGATGGACAAGGAGACGACGCGCGGACTTCTGTCGGCCCAGGTTTTTAACATTGCCTTGCCAACCCGCAACGGGCGCGAGATTGCGGAGTTTTCTCCGGCAGGATTGGATTTTGGCCGGATCAAAAACGCTTGCGATTTGACTCCGAAGAAACCGAGCAAGGACTGATCCTCCGGGTGCCGGGTTTCTGATTCGGGGAGGGAGAAAATCCCTCCCCGATTTTTTTTGGAGCGACGTCTCCCGCCAGGATTTCGCACACTTTTGAGAGTGTTCCACGTGGAACACTATGCATATTTATTGATACGTACAGTCTTGTTCGTACATTGGCGAAGAAAACACGAATAAAACCGACGAAAATAAACCTGAATTTTGAGCGGCTGTGAAAGAGCGCGAATCGGGGATTTTCGTTGGATCGGAGTGTTTACTATCTAGTTATGGCCTACCTGTTTTGACTTCGTTGGATATATGAAAATGCTGGGGTTAGCGCGGCTTCGTGATTCGCACTTTTGAATGAGACACTTAGAGCGAAGTATCGGGGATTAAAGGACTTGTTCGTTTTCGGCTGCTTCGCTTTCCCTGTTTTGTGGGGCTGCTGAGGCTGGATTCTGTCAAGTTGACAAGGCATGCTATGTAAATCGAGGCGTCGGAACGGGCGATTCGAAGCAAAAATGGGACCCTGGACGTTCGGCGGGAGGGTAGCGGCGAACGCCCCGGGAGTGTCCTCATAGTATTCCCTGAGTGGCGACGAAACAACTGGAGACCGTTAATACGAGCAACCGAATCTGCTCTAGTGTCGAAAACGGTGGTCGCCGGGTGCCCAACTCATAGAAGCGCGAAACTTGGAGGTAACTTTGGGATTTGCCGGGGGTAGGGGTCTTTCGACTGCGCGCGAACTTCACTCCGTGAAGGTTCGGGCTCCGCTCAAGAGGACGGGGTGATGATGGAGGGAGCGCGTTTCCCGATTCACTGCTCTTATCGCGGGCGTTGGGGCCGTGGTGACGCTCCCTGGGTTACCCGGCTCGATTAGGCCGCGATCGGGAGAAACATCAGTCCTTTATGAGCCAATCCAGGGCGGTTTCGCGAGTGTTGAAGACTGGAAATGCCCGGCCCGTATAGCCGCTCAATCCTTCTCGGAACGATTCAGGCAGGCTTTCGGTTCCTATCCACGCCGATTTCTTTATATAAGGCTTATCCAAGACAGCGTATTCGTGGATCGCGCGGATGGTGTCGCAGTTGAACGATGTCCCTGCAAAATCCACCAGCAGAAGAACGGAGTTGAGCGGCTGAAGGGTTACGAAATCGGGAACGGAACGAATGACTTTCTCCGCCTCGTCGGCGGAACAGTTTGCAACATCGACTAGCAGAACTTGCCTGGCCTGGTAGCTGATAAATTTCACTACTCCCAAGGTTCCCACCTTTCTTGACTGCGCTGGGGCCAGGTTGGGATAGAAATCGCCATACTTATCATGCGACCATTCGTATCTGGATTACTTGGGAGTTGAGGGTTGTCCGGAATTCGTAACAGCTTCGATTTACGGGCTGCCGGCAGCGGAGGAACTGAATTCGCAGCGCTCCTTCGCGATGCTCTTGCCGTCATGAGGGATGCGGATTATGAACGTCGTGCCCTTTCCCAGTTCGGTTTCAAAGTGGATACTTCCGGCGTGTTTGTCCACAATCACAGAGCGGGCGATGGCCAAACCCTGGCCAGTGCCCTTACCAATTTCCTTAGTTGTGAAGAAGGGCTCAAAGATCCGGGGCCGCGCCTTTTCCGGTATGCCTGAACCAGTGTCCTGGATTCGGATTTCCGCCCAACCCTCGGAATTGCGGGTCTGCACGCGAATCTTTCCCTTTTTGGAGCCCTCCTTACCCACTACATCGCCGATCGCGTGAGCGGCATTCACAATCATGTTCAGGACGACCTGGTTCAATTCGCCGGGCAGGCAGGAAACCCTGGGGAGTGAAGGATCGAAGTCGGTCTCCATGTCCGCCACATACTTCCATTCATTGCGCGCTATCGTAATGGTGCTTTCGATGGCGCGATTCAGATCCACCGGCGTCTTATCTTTGACTCCCGGATGAGAGAAGTTTTTCATGGCGCTTACGAGGGTCGAAACCTGAGTAACGCCATCGAGACTTTGGCCAATGGCTTTGGGAATCTCCTCCATGAGGTAGCTCACATCGGCGGCTTCCACCGCAGCCGCAACCGCTTTCATGGTCTCGTCGGAAATGGAATTGCTCCGAGCGGCCTCTGACAGTTGACCGTAGCTGGCGACCACCTTTTGCAAATCCCGGAATGCATCGCTCAGGAACCGTATGTTGTCCCCTATATATTGCGTCGGGGTGTTGATTTCGTGGGCGATGCCCGCGGCCAGTTGCCCGATGGATTCCAGTTTCTGTGCCTGCAGGAGTTGCTGATGGAGCATCTTGCGTTCCGTTACATCCTGCACCATCCCTTCGTAGCGGATCACCTCGCCATTTTCAAGAATGGAACGAACGCCCAGATTGACCCAGACGGTTGTTTCATCTCTGCGGTAGGCTTGGTACTCGAAATTCATTGCGCTGCCCTCTTTCTCGAGGCGGGCCTTGAATTCGTCCCGCTGTTTCGGTTCGACGTAGAGCCGCGAAACCTCGGTAACCGTGGCCATCATCTCTTCCGGCGAATCGTAGCCGTAAATCCGGGCCATGGCAGGGTTCACGCTTAACAGGCGGCCCTCCGGGGTGCTCTGAAAGATGCCGACGATGGCGTCGTCAAACAGGCCGCGATATTTGCGCTCCGCCTCGCGAAGCGTGCTCTCCATCTGCGTGCGGTCGCTGATGTCGCGACCTACCGCGGCGATGCCCACGACCTTGCCGTTGGCGTCGCGCAACGGAGCCTTCGACATCAGGAAGTGACTTTCTTTACCACTGCTGTGGGTAATTGTTTGTTCGCGGTTAAATGAGGGCATTCCGGAACGCATCACACCCTGCTCCCTGTCATGGGAGGTTTCGGCGAAGTCTGCGGGCAGAAATTCGAAAGCAGTTTTTCCAAGCAGCGCTTCGTGGGTCGCCGCGCCCGCCACACGCGCCATGGCGGTGTTTGCCAGGAGAAACCTGCCCTCCAAGTCCTTGACGAACATCATATCCGGGATGTTGTCGATCAAGGCCCGGAGCATGTTGCGCTCGTTGTTCAGGATTACCTGTTGAGCGTTGATGCGGCGGTCGACGAGAGAAGTGGCCACCGAAAAGGCCAGTATCACAAAGGTGACAACGATGATGGCAAAGGTCGCGAGAGCGGAAATGTCGACCGAATGCGAGAGGTTTGGCATGGCCTGGGTCGGCATGAAGCTCACAGCGGCCATGCCGGTATAGTGCATCACCGGGATGGCGAGGCCGACCACGATGGCGATCGCACACTTCGTGCTCCAGCCAGGATCTTCTTTGCGGGAGTATGAGATGAGAGACATGCCGAGGTAAGAAACGAGCACGGCCAGCAGGATCGACAGGAGCCACAAACCATGCTGGTAGCGATGCATGGCGGCAAGGCGCATAGCGGCCATTCCGGTGTAGTGCATGGTCGCAATGCCTGCGCCCATGAGGAGGCTTCCCACGGCAACATCAAAGGCGCGTAATTGCTCGCGGCTAACGACATAAAGAGCAGTCAGGGAAGCGAACACAGCCGCGAGCAAGGAGAAGGCAACGGTCGGGACGTGGTAAGAAACGGGAATCGGCAAACTTAGAGCAAGCATTCCGACGTAGTGCATCGACCAGATGCCGCTACCCATGGCAAACGCGCCGCCTAAGAGCCATGCAAGCCGCGTCCGGCCGCGGTGGGCAGTTACCCGTTCCGCCAGATCCAGGGCCGCATAGGATGCGGCGATGGCGATAATCACGGAAAACGCTACGAGGCGATAGTCGTATGTCGCAGCAAGCACGTCGTTACCTATTTAAGGAAGAAACTGCACCCCGGTGCGGTCTGTGTTTTCATTATACACACGCGAAGAGCGGACGGTCTTATAACTCGTGACACCTCGGCCGTAACGCAGGTAACAAAGGTAAGACGCCGTTTGCATGGTTATCCACTTTGTCGCAGGAATGCTCGGCGAGCAGCGCTTGTTGGGAGTTACAGGCTTCCACTTGGAGAATCAAAGCGCCTCAATGCTTGTCCGGAGTATTTGCGAGGCAGGGATACATTTCAATTTCGACTATCCTGAAAAGACATGAATGATAACCGGACTTTTCGAAGATGGAACAAGGAGTGCTTGAGGTAGTCCGCTGCGGTAATCGCTAGATAGGGTTGCCAGTCGGGTCGTCTTCGGGTGGGAGCGCTACGGTGATTCGGCACTTCGCTCGGGATGACTAACTGGCAGGGCGTTACACCAATACAAATCCCTCGGGGACGCGATGGGGAATTCCACCCTTGCGCAACGAACGCGCAAGGATGGGGCGGCCTCAGTCAGGTAATACAATCAAACACTCGCGCTTCCCTGCGGCTTCCACACCTTCCCGGTCGGCTTGGCCTTCTGGATTTAACCTCATCATGCCTCGCTCAACTCTCACAGCTGGGTGTGACTTGCCGCACTGCCTTTGCGCCCTACAGAGGCGGAGGATAAAGAGTAATCGCTCATTTGGGGGTATCGGCATGAAGCAAGTTCTTATTCTGGGAGCCGCCGGGCGGGACTTCCACAATTTCAACGTTGTGTTCCGCGACAATCTGGATTACCACGTGGTCGCGTTTACTGCGGCGCAGATTCCCGATATTGCTGGGCGGAGGTATCCCCGGGAGCTGGCGGGGAGGCTGTATCCGGAGGGGATTCCTATTTATGAGGAGAAGGATCTGGAGAAGATCATCTCCGAGGAGCACGTTGACACCGTTGTTTTTTCCTACAGCGATATTTCCTATGCGACGCTGATGCATCTGGCTTCGCGGGTGATTGCGGCAGGAGCCGATTTCTGGCTGCTGGGGACCGAGCACACGCTCCTCAAGTCTTTGGTGCCCGTGGTTTCGATTTGCGCTACGAGGACGGGGTGCGGGAAGAGTCCGGTGTCGCGGCTGGTGGCGGCCACGCTACGGGAGCAGGGACACAGGCCGGTGGTGATTCGACACCCTATGCCTTATGGAGATCTGGCGGCGCAGGCGGTGCAGCGGTTCGCTGCGCTGCGCGATCTCGACCTGCAGCAATGCACGATTGAGGAGCGGGAAGAGTACGAGCCGCACATCCAGCTCGGGACGGTGGTTTATGCGGGCGTGGACTACGAGAAGATTCTGCGGCAGGCGGAGACGGAGGCGGACGTCATTCTTTGGGATGGCGGGAATAATGACACCCCTTTTTATGCGTCGGACCTGGAGATTGTGGTGGTCGATCCGCATCGGGCGGGACACGAGATGGCGTACTTTCCGGGCGAGGTGAACCTGCGGCGCGCGGATGTAGTGGTCATTAACAAGGTGGATACGGCGGCGCTGCACGATATCGAGACGGTGCGCCAGAACATCAAGCTGGCGAATCCGAAGGCGGCGGTGATCGAGATGGCTTGCCGGGTTTCGGTGCCTTCGCGGGAACTGATCAAAGGCAAGCGCGTGCTGGTGGTGGAGGATGGTCCTACGCTGACCCATGGCGAGATGCCTTACGGAGCGGGCGTGGTGGCGGCGCGGCAGTGTGGCGCGGCGGAACTGGTGGATCCGCGTCCGTTTGCGGTGGGATCGATTCGCGGGACTTACGAGCGGTATGGACATCTGACCAGTCTTTTGCCGGCCATGGGCTACAACGCCATGCAGCGGCACGAACTGGAGGAGACGATCCGGCTGACTCCGTGCGACCTGGTGGTGATTGCCACGCCGATTGACCTGGCTCGAGTGATCAAGATCGAGAAGCCGGCGCTGCGGGTTACTTACGAAGTGGAAGAACTTACTAAACCAGGGTTGGCGGAGCGGCTGGCTCTGGTTACTCAAGTTACTCATC
>Ga0187851_10002831_pt1 | contig 15019 bp, 19 predicted proteins | sample June2016WEW_6_10_FD_132997 | JGI IMG/M metagenome (GOLD analysis project Ga0187851, IMG submission 132997) | Peatland microbial communities from SPRUCE experiment site at the Marcell Experimental Forest, Minnesota, USA - June2016WEW_6_10 | ecosystem: Environmental > Terrestrial > Soil >...
AAAATCGAGATGCGCTGCTGCCGACACGCGCGCAGGTGGACAAATCCATCGAGATCGTGGAAGCTGCGCGCACTCGCCTGAGGGGCCGGCTGCGAATCGATTTTGTTCTGCCGGACTACTACGCCAAATATCCCAAGCCGTGCATGAACGGGTGGGGCCATCAACAAATGTTGATCGATCCCGCGGGGCGCGTGTTGCCGTGCCACGCCGCGGGCGTGATTCCGGGCCTCGAGTTTTCAAGCACGCGCGAGCATCCCTTGCGATGGATCTGGGAAGAATCGCCGGCCATCAACAAATTCCGCGATGAAAGCTGGATGCCTGAGCCATGCAAGAGCTGCGATCGACGCACTCGCGATTTCGGCGGTTGCCGCTGCCAGGCGCTGCTGCTAACCGGCGATGCAGCCGCCACAGATCCGGTGTGCACGCTAGCGCCGCGACACGATGTAATAGAAAAAATCCTAGCCCAAGTGAATGGCAACTCGCGTAACGAATGGGTCTACCGCATCGATCCGGTCTGAACCGACGACCGCATAGGCTGCAGGCAATTCACCTGCCGGCTCATGGTTACAAAAGGATCTACCCTCGCAATTGTGCCATAGCATTGTTCTGCCGATGCCTTGCAGCCGCCGCAGCAAATCGCTTTTAGTTCAGGACCACAAGTCTCGCACTCCGCGGGCCAGGTTTCCCGAAAGCTTCGCACGTAAGGATGGTTGTAGTAAATCTCCGTGAAGTGATCTCGTTTGAGATTGCCGAGGATTACACCGGAATGATTGCAGATACGGACATTTCCCAGCGGATCGATGGTGAAGTACGATCCCTCCCCCGCTAGCGGACACGAGCCGAAATGGATCTTCTTGTACCCCCGCGTGTCGATCACACAGGGCTCAATCACGACCGACACCGCGACAGGCAGCGCGTACTTTGAGCCAAGTTCCTCTAATGTGTCCAGGTTTTCTCGAATCATGTCCGGCGTGGGCAGCAAGCGATCGGCTTGCCGAATGTTGTGCGCGCCAAGGTTGATCCTGTTGTACATCAGGCCGTTTGCCCCGAGAGCGATGGCCAGTTCCGCTGTTTTGCCGACATCCATGTAATTGAGCTTGGTGGCCACGAAGACCGCTACGAAGCTGCCCTTTTCGTGCCGGACATTTGCCATGCCGTCAACAACCGCACTCCAGGCTCCTCGACGTCCCGCCAACCGATCGTGCACTTCTTTGCGGTAGCTGAGTAGCGTGATTTCATAGGTCACGTCGGTACCCGTCGCCGCAGCTATTTCTCTGCTCAAAAGCGTGCCATTCGTGATGATTACGGGTGAAATACCCTTGTTGTGAATAAACGAAAGAATCTCCAGGAGATCCTCGCGAAGGAGCGGTTCACCCCCGGAAAGAGCGATGGACTCCACGGGAGCTTCGTCACATAGCTTAGCTATTATGTCAGTGACCTCCACCGTGCTCATCTCGCCGGTCCGTTGGCGGTCGGAGTCTTGGTTAAATGGCCCTTCTGACATGTAGCAGTAGAGACAATGGTTATTGCATCGTCTCGTCAGTTCGATAACGAAGCTCTTTGGCAGGGGCCTGGATTCAAAGCCGTCCGTGGCAGTTTTCATAATTACCAACTTGCATTACGTAATTTTCGAAAGCCCAATTGGTCTTCAGGCTGACAGATCTCGAGTGGATTCTCGTTATTCGCCACCAAGCTTTTCAAAGGTTTCTTTGCTCAGCACGCCCTCGCTTAGGAATTGCGTCGCCAGTCCGGCACGGGCTGACTCCTCGACCACACCGAATGCCCATGGGTCGGCAGGGATATAGCATAAGATGCGAGGAGGCCTCACCGCTGCACCTGATTGCGCCAAGCCGACGATGAAACTCTTGGGCTCGGAGTAAAGAACGTCCACCTTTTTTCCAACCAGTTCCTTAAGTTGCGCAAGTTGAACGTTAGCCCCGACCGGTATCACATGTTGCTTACCCTCCACCTCCAGGAAGTAAATTCCATCTTTCAATACAACCGTTCCTGTTCTAGGCTGTGTTGCCATTGCTTTTTCCTTTCTTTGGGTACTTGAGTTTGCTCTTATTGGACTTTGCCGTCCCACCTTGTACCGCACTTCTCTCTCCAGACCAAATAGCATACACAGCTAATGCAAACGCGACCGCAGTCTCTGGAAATAAGGGGGATTTGCACCCATGCGATGCGCTTTGACCCAATCGGGTGCGATCTGACTCAATTGATAGTTGAGTAGGTCTGGCTTTTAATTTTGTCAGGCCCTAAAAAACGGTGCCAACCCGGATTGCAAGTCTCGACGCGCAGACTCTCCCAGATATTGCAAAGCGCTATGTCGTAGATATTTGTGTTTTGGATTTGCCTTGCTGTTGAACGCGGCGGTAGTATTCTGACTAACAATACGGACAGCCATCGCAAGCGAGCACCAATTTTCCGCCGGCGAATGGACCATCGCTGAGAACCGATTCGCGGCGCCGGACAGACCTTCCCTAACTCAGGCCGCAGAGCGGCAGTAGTAGCGCATCATTCCGCCCAGGCACTGCTGCCGCCGGACCGAATCCCGTTGTTGCTGAAATGCTTGCCTCAGGCCTGAACAGGACCGAGTCGATCAAGCGCCGCCGATACCGCCTCTTGCGCTACATCTGGGTCAGCGCCTGCTCCAGAGCTTCCACAAAATAATACTCTCCCCACATCACCGACTCATCCACGCCCAGCTCTTTGTGCAGATGATACACGCCGCCCTTCAGTATCCCTTCCCACTTCTTGTCCTTCTTCGCGAGATGCTTTTCGCACAGCGTCCGCAGGATCATGATCCCAGTGGACCAGTAATAGTGACCCTTCACCGGATCCTGCAACAGCCGGCACAATCGCAGTAGCCCCGACGCGGCAATCGCGGCCGAAGAAGTATCCAGCAGCTTGCGGCTCTCCGGCGGCGCATTAAAATCCCATGGCGGAACGCCATCATGATTCGAATGCGTGATGTAGTAATCGGCGCAGACCTCGGCGGTTTCTAAGAAACGTGGATCGCGCGAATACTCGTACGAGATGCTGAAACCGTACAACGACCACGCCAAACCGCGCGACCAGCAGGAATCGCCGCGATACCCCTGCTGCGTAGCCTGCCGCAGAAACTCGCCGGTCTCGAGATCAAAGATGCCTTCATGGGCCGTAGAGCCGTCGCCGCGCACCAGAAAGCGGCGCGTAGTCAGGCAGTGACGCAGCGCGACATCGCGCAGCCGCCGGTCGCCTGTTTCACGCGCAGCGTAGAAAATGATGCCCACGTTCATCATGATGTCGATGAAGATGGAGTTCTCGCCCACGAAAGATCGCAGATATTGTCCGTTCTCCTGGAAACGCATGGCCTGCGTCTTGCCGGCTTCGATGATGGTGTCCTTCAGCTTCAGATCGTGAGTGATCTGAAACCAGCGATAAAAGGTGGGCATGAATAGAAAGCCCAGGTCGTGGACCTCGCGGTCGTGCTTACGAGGCTCCAGCGGCTTGGTGTAACGAATCGCCTGCTCCATCCAGTACTGGGCCTGCGCGCCTCCGCCGTTTACGCTGGGCACGCCGCTCCGCTTATGGAAAATCCACATCATGCCCGGAAAAAAGCCGTCGCACCAGTGCGTCCAGGCCGGCCCTTCGTGCTTCCAGCGTCCGTTGCTGGTGTACATCGGATAGTAATCGGGATACGTCTCGATTATCTTGCGCACCTGCTGCTGGGCATATCGAAAAGCGTCGTCGAAAAGCCCGCGGTCCGTTTCAAGGACGAATTGAATCATTATGTACGGATTTTAGCAGTCTGCTGTGCAGCGTCAGTCGGGCGCCGCGCGCGAGCTTGAATTTGGTGGATTGATAAATGAGCGGCAGATCCTTCACGGATACACCGTTGCGCCCCCGTCGAGGCCGGCGTGGCCGCCTTCGAAATCGAGCGAAGTGAGCGTGAGTTCCACGTAATACAAGCCGCCGCGCATCGCCAAATGCGCAATGCGCCCCGATACGTCGGCGCCTTTGGGCACTCCGATTCCGCCATTCAACGGAACGCCGTCGCAAAGCGTGCCATGCACTGGATCACCACCTTCGCTTCGAAGTTGCTCACTCCACCGCCGGACCAGGCCAGAACGCTCGAAAACGGGGGCGCACGCTCCTGGATCTCATGGAGCATGGCGAGCGATAGCTCACCGGTCTGCTCGGGATGATCCGGATCGACGGATGCAATCTTTACCAACCTCTGTGGATCATGCACCGGCAAAGATCGCAGCAACAATGCGTTGATAACGCCGAAAATCGCGGTATTCGCCCCAATGCCGAGTGCGAGTGAAAGCAGCGCCACCAACGTAACCGCAGGCGTCTTTAAAAGGAGGCGGACAGCATTAGCGAACGTCAGCAGCGCCCTGCATAATCGTTCACATTATATCGATCTGCTACGATCACTATGATGGCAGCCACGAAAGTCACGGTTAACAACAACGGTCCAATCCGGATTGAAGGCGACTTCACGATTCATGACGCCGAAGGCAACGAGTACGGCCTGGCCGGCCGCAAAGTGATCTCGCTATGCCGCTGCGCCCAGTCGCAAAACAAGCCGTTCTGCGATGGACAGCACAAAGCCTGCGGATTCGAATCAAGCTGCGCAGCGCGGGAGTTGCCCCCGCCGGTGGTCAAAGCGGGGGGCTAGGGGCTGGGGGCTTGGGGCGCAAGAGCAATCTCGCTCTTAATGACTTTTGGAGACATCTCAGCTTTTTCCCAACGGCGTCTGATAGCGGCATCACCGGATGGACAGCACCATCTGTGTAACCCAGGCGAATGGCCAGTTCGAATTGGGTTTCCAGCTCCGCGAGTGATCCGAGAGCGATCGATAGGAACTGCAAAAACTCTTTGGTTGAGCTACGTGAGCGTCCCTCGGCAATATTGGACGGAACAGAAACAGCAGCCCGTCTCATCTGGGCCGTTAGACCAAAGATTTCGCGCTTCGGGAACGAGGAAGTACATTGATAAACGGCTTCCGCCAGATCAAGCCCCAGCCGCCAAACATCGAGATCCCGATAGCTCTTGACCATCCAACACGGTAGTCCCTACAACGCCGACAATTTCTCAATTGCTGATGAGCCCCTAGCCCCGAGTCCCCAGCCCCCGGCTTCCCGTCCCCAGCGCCGCGTCCTCGTTAAGCACACAGATGTCCGCCAGATTCCGATAATCCTCCGCGAAGTCCAGACCGTAGCCCACTACGAACTCGTCGGGGATTTTGAAACCAACGTAGGCGACCTCTACCGGCCGCAAGCGCCGCTCGGGTTTGTCCAACAGTGTTGCGATGTTCAGTGATTTGGGACGCCGCTGCTTCAGCAGGTTCATCAGGTAGGTCAGCGTCACGCCGCTGTCCACGATGTCTTCCACGACCAGCACATGGTGGCCTTCAATGGAGACATCCAGGTCCTTGGTGACCTTCACCTGCCCCGAAGTCGTCTTGCCGCGGCCGTAGCTGGAAATTCCTATAAACTCCACGCGCGACGGTGTACGGATGGCGCGCGACAAATCCGCCAGGAACATGAACGCGCCCTTGAGGATCGCGATGAGATAAATCGGGCCCTCCGGAAAATCGTTGGAGATCTGGTCGCCCATCTCGCTTACGCGCTTGTGAATCTGGTCGGAGGTGAGAAAAACGCGCGGGACTAATGCCATTAGCGCCCGGCCATCAGTCGGCGTTGTGCAAGCGAGTGCTTCCGGTACCAATGTGGATGTGCGCGGCAGTGGCCTTGCCGGGAATCGCGCGGGTAAAGGCGTAATAGGGAATTTGCCGCGCCTTGAGATAGTGGCGCAACCACACTCCTTCCGGATCGCTCGGATTGATGGCCACGTCCACGCGGCCGGTATGGTCGAATCCCAAAGCGCGATGCAAATCGGTTTCTCCCGAAGCGCTGATCGGCAAGGGATGGTCGAACTTCTTTTTGAAAGCCACTGCCAGCGGTTTCAGATCGCGCGACTCTTGAAAAATCCCGTTGCCTTCGTAATGCTCCATGCCGGGCGCGAACATGTCGCGATACTCCACACGAGTGGCATCCTGGATGGCTACGCTCGACTTTTCGAATTTTGCGAGCGCCGCGAGTTCACCCATCAAGTGAGCGCGGGAGTGTGCCAGATCCAGGTTCAAGCGCCGGGTGGCCAATTCCTGTTGAGGAGCATCGAGCGACGATTGCGCGGTGATTCCCTCGTCAAGCAGCTTCTGCGCCGCATCCACGCGCGCCTGTTGCCGCTCCACGCGGCGCTGCGCCGCCGCCACCATATCCTCGATCAATTTGTCGGTCAGGTCTTCAACCGGCAGTTCGCCGTATAGAGTGCGCGCCAGAACTGCGTCGTCCTGAACATCGGCGAGATCCTGCTGAGCTTGTTCCAGCCGGAGCTTCGGTAGAGCGCCAATCTGGACCAGCTCTGCAATTTTTTTGAGCTCGTCCTGAGCTAATTCAATTCTTTTGTTAGCAATGGTTTGCGGCGAATCTGCGGGGATGATTTCAGCGCCGGCCGCCAGCGCGCCAAGGGACAAAAATACAACCAGTAATTGTCGCATTGGTGTTTTCAGTGTACCATACGGGTAGGAGCATCTTCGAGCTATACCCGACCTACGCAGCACTGCCCGGCAGAAATTCGCAGAACCGATCACCACTCCGCCCTGGCTGACCGCGGCCCGCGCCGCTGAATCGAAGAAAGCCATCGACATCCGCGTGCTGGATCTGCGCGACGTCACTTCCTTCGCCGACTTTTTTGTAGTCTGCACCGGTAGCAATCCCAAACAGATTCAGGCCATCACTGAAGAGATCGGCCGGCAACTCGATGAACGCGGCGAGCGTCCGGTGAGCGTGGAAGGCTTCGCGAACGCCGAATGGGTATTGGCCGATTATGGCGATTACCTCATCCACGTGTTCTCGGAAAAGGCGCGCGCCTACTACGATCTGGATCGATTGTGGCGCCACGCGAAAGTCGTTGAGATCCCAAGCGAGCCCTCCTAACCAGCGGCCAGCCACCAGCCACTGTCTTGACTTCAGCCTTCGACAAGACATAGCCTTACCAGCATGGCCTATCGCTCGTTCCGCTGTTTACTGAGTGCAGTACTGCTCGCCGGATGCTGCCTGGCTTCGGCCAAAAAGGAGAAGTCCATGCTCAAGGACAAGTACGTCAAAGTGAATGGCGTGCGGCTGCATTACGTCACCGCCGGCAAAGGTCCGCTGATTCTTTTTCTACACGGATTCCCCGAATTCTGGTACGAGTGGAAGAACCAACTCCTCGAGTTCGGGAAGGACCATGAGGCCGTCGCGCCCGACATGCGCGGCTACAATTTATCCGACAAGCCTACGGAGTTGGATCAATATAAGATGGCCGCTCTGGTGGAAGATATCCGCGCCTTGGCCGATCATCTCTCGCATCACAAGAAATTCGTTCTCGTAGCGCACGATTGGGGCGGCGCCGTGGCTTGGTCGTTCGCCATCGCGCATCCGGATTACCTGTCCAAGCTCGTGATCATCAACGCACCGCATCCCGGCGTATTCGCGAAACTGCTCAGTTCCGATCCGGCGCAGCAGAAGGCCAGCCAGTATATGCTGATGTTCCGCAGCGAAGGAGCCGAGAAGATGCTCTCAGCCAACGACTACGCGGCTTTGGTCGGCGGAGTCTTGGGAGCGGGCTTGAAGAGCGGCGCGTTCACCGAAGAAGACAAGCAGGAATACATCAAAGCTTGGTCGCAACCCGGCGCGCTCACCGGTGGATTGAATTACTACCGCGCCAATCACGTCGGACCGCCCGCTGCAGGCAAGGACGCACCGTCAACCGGAAATTTCGCTGTTGATCCCACCGCGCTCACCGTTAAAGTTCCAACTCTGGTGATCTGGGGCGAAAAAGACACCGCACTGCTTACTCAGAATCTGGATGGCCTGGACCAATTCGTTCCTCAGCTCACCATCAAGCGCATTCCGGACGGAACGCATTGGGTGATCCACGAAAAACCGGCCGAAGTGAACGGCGATATCCGCGATTTCATTCGCACGAATTAGGCGAACCGCGACTCACGGGCCTGGCTAGCCCACTACAGGTGATGAAGACGCCGTGGCGCACGCACTCTTGCGTGCTGCGTCGAGACTCGTCTCGGCGTCTGGGCGGACATCGACACGAGTACCCGACGGCGCTGCGTGCCGTCGTAAGAGCCGGAAAGTCGCAAAATGCATGCCCAAATGGAATCAACAACTTGCGGGCGACTTTCTGGAGAGTTTCGATGCAGCACGCAAGAGTGCGTACGCCACAAGGCGTCTTCAAACGAGCCGGTGCTTTGGCTATCTGGACAAGAGAAACTTCACAAACAACGACACCGCCATCCCAAACCCAATCGCAATGACAATCCGCCGCACGGCCGTCCTCCCGATCCGCCGCGCCAACCCAGCGCCACCATATCCGCCGGCAATGGCCCCCATCGCCATAATCACCACGAACGGCCAATAAACCATGCGGGCCCAGATAAAATAAAAAGCCGCCACTCCGTTAATACATCCACCGAAGAAATTCTTCAGGCCGTTCATCTGGTGAATGTCGGAGAGCCCCAGAATGCTCATCGCAGCCAGCATCAGGATGCCGATGCCGGCGCCAAAATAGCCGCCATACAGCGCCACGAATAATTGAAACAGCATGGCTCCGGCCAGCCATCGCGTGGAAGTATGCGCCCCGGCGTTGGCAGTTTTCAGCTTGCGCTGGATCGGCTCCTGCGCCATGAACAGCAGCGTGGCGAACAGAATTAGAAATGGCACCAACGCGTCAAAGACCTCAGGCGGCGTTACCCGCAGCAACAATGCGCCCACAATCCCGCCAATCAAGCTCGGGACCACCAACATCAACATCCGTGGTGCAGCCGTGCTCAATTCCCGTCGGTAGCCGAACATGCTGCTCACCGATGCCGGCCAGATAGCTACCGTACTGGTGGCGTTAGCTGTCACCGATGGAAGACCCAGCCAGACTAGCGTGGGAAAAGAAACCAGTGTTCCACCACCCGCGATGGAATTGATTGCGCCGGCCAGGAAAGCCGCGGCAAAGGCGACCGCCGCGTGCGGAATATCCAGCGCAGTCATCAATCAAGGCTTTCCATACGCTTCATCCAGAATCTCCACCACGTGCGCCACTCTCTGTCCTCGCCCGAACTTCTTCACGCCCGCCGCAAGCTGTAGCATGCAGCCTGGATTCGCCGTGACAATCACTTCCGCGCCGGTACCGTTCACCGAAGCCATCTTTTTCTCAAGCAGCGCCATCGCCATGTCGGTGTGTACGACATTGTAGATACCCGCGCTTCCGCAACACAGGTCGGATAGCTGCATCTCGCGCAGCTCCAATCCTGGAACCATCGCAAGCAACTTCCTCGGCGCTGACCGGATTTTTTGGCCATGCGCCAGATGGCAGGAATCCTGGTAGGTCGCAACAATCGGGGCACCCAGCGGCGCGCCACGCAGGTTCGGATTCAGCTCGATGGAGCCGAGAAACTCGCTCACATCCTTCACCAGCGCGGAAAACCGCTGGGCCTTTTCCGCATATTCCGGGTCGTGTTCGAGAAGCTCGCCGTATTCTTTCAGCGTGGATCCGCAGCCTCCCGCATTGGTGATGATGGCGTCGTAATTTCCATCCAGCAGCGCGTCGATATTTCTCCGCGCTAATTCCCGCGCTTCCTCGCGTAGCCCCGCATGCACGTGTAACGCCCCGCAACAGCCTTGCGCAGCCGGAATCGAAACTTCGCAGCCGTTCTTGCGCAGAACACGCACCGTGGCTTCATTCAATCGCGCGAAGCAGATGTTAGCAATGCAGCCGCCCAGGAAAGCTACTCGATATCGCTGGGCATGCTCAGCCGGCAACACACGCCCGTAGTAACTAAAGAAGAACGGCGTCTCGATTTCGGGCGCCAGGCTTTCCATCTCTTGAAGTCTCGGCGGCAACAGGCCCAGCATCCGCACCATTTTCTTCAATCCGATCGCTTGATAAAGATAGAGGACCGCGCCCACCAATCCCAGATTGACTCGTGACGGCAGCAGCTTCCGGAAAACCATGTGCCGCACCAGACGCGTCCGCCACGGCCGCCGTATCTTGGTCTCAATCTCCGCGCGCGCCGCCTCTACCAACCGCCCATATTGCACGCCCGAAGGACAGGCTGTTTCGCATCCCCGGCACGCCAGGCACAGATCGATATGTTCGATGTAGGACGGTGAGATCTCCGCCGCCCCGCTCGCGACTTGCGCCATCTGATAAATCCGCCCTCGCGGCGAATCCATCTCAACCCGCAGTTCGCGATAGGTAGGGCAAGCGTTCAGGCACAACCCGCAATGCACGCATTTATCAAGATCCCGCTGCTGTGGTTTGTCGTGTGAATTCACTTCAGATGCGGCCATACAGCCTGCCGCGATTGAGGAGGCGTTCCGGATCGAACATTTGCTTGATCTTCTTCATCATCGCAAAGTCGCTGCCCGGCCGAGGCCACAGTTCAAAAGTTTCACGCACACTCTGCGGCGCAAACTCAATCACGCCGGGCTCGAAATCTCCAACTTGCTCATAATAGCCCCAGCAAACTCCCGACCCCGCGCGCGCCAGAGCCGGCCCAGGCAACCCCTCCATCACACCACCTACTTCAGACAACGCGCACGGAGTTCGCACCACCACGCCATTCTCATGCGACGCCAGGAACCGCGCGGTGAACTCTCGAATTTCGTCCCATAAAGCTTCCTCTTCAGAGCCTTCCACCGCACGCGCCCAGCCTAGCTCTCGCGAATAACGATCCAGCACCGCCACGCTCCCACCAGCCTGGATCAACAACCGGTAACTTTGCCCCTTTACCAAATCGATCGCGGATGGCTGCAACTGGCTCTTGAGAACCTCATCGCGCCTCGCGATCGCGTCCCCCACGCTCTCAAACTCCCCCACAAAAGTCCGCGTTCCTACCGGCATCGGATGCACCCGGAAATTCACCACCGCGATGGCCGCCAGAGTGCCGAACGATCCAATCATGAGCTTGCCCATGTCGAGACCGGCCACGTTCTTCACCACCATCCCGCCGCTCCGAATTAACTTGCCTTCGAGCGTCGCGAAGGTCATGCCGATCACCATGTCCCGCGCTGTTCCATACAGCCTCCGCCGCGGACCACTGACGTTCGCCGCCACAATTCCGCCCACTGTCGCGCGATCAGAAAATACCGGATCGAGCGGAACCATTTGACGCTGCTCCGCCAATACGCCGCTCAACTCGCGGTACGAAATCCCCGCCTCCACGCTGATAGTCAGGTCCCGCGGCTCATATTGCAATACACGATTGAGCTTGGCGGTGGAAATCGTAACATCGGCGGCAGCGATGGGCCCACCCATCCGTTCCTTGCTGGAATTCCCGCACAGAATAATGGACTGCCCCTTCGCACCCGCTTCAGCAAGCTGCGCCGCCAGCTCATCCGCCGTCTCAGGAACAAGAATCATGAAGGTTGCTGAACCAGTGTGGCACAAGCCAGCCCGATTTTATTCGCCCGTGATATACTTCGGCTGACCAAAGGAATCCATGCCATGATGCATCGTCAGTTATATTCAACACTCGCAGCGCTGCTGTTCGCAACACTCAACGTCTCGGCCCAAACGGCCGCATTAGCCAACAATCTGCCCAAGCGATTAGTAGCCGATTATGGCTACTGGAGCAGAACTCAGACGCCGCCCTACAGCTCCGATCAGATTCCATTCCAAAAGCTCACCCACATCAATCATTCCGGCGTGAGTTTCGATGCTTCCGGCGGCCTTACTGTACCGGACGGATTCCTCGAGCCGCAGCTACTCCAGAAAGCCCATGCCCAGGGCATCCCAGTGCTGCTCTTGTTGGGAGGCGACTTCCGGGGTCTCGAGACTTCTACTGCAGCTCTGCCCAATCTCATCGCGAATCTGAAAAGCTTCATCAAAGAGAACGCGTATGACGGCCTGGATATCGACTGGGAATATCCCAGCACCACGCTCGACGAACAAACTTTTTACGCACTGATGGAAGCTCTCCGCGATGCATTCCCCCGGCCGAAATATATTCTCTCCGCTGACGTTCCGCCTTGGGGCCCTCCGCAGTACGACTATCCCCAGGTGACGCCGATCGTGGACTACTACAACATCATGACCTACGACTGCGCCGGTCCCTGGACCGACGACGCGCAGCTCAACTCACCCATCTTTCCCGATCCCGCGAACCCCGAGCCGTATGAGTGCGAACCCGGAGGTAGCGTTAAAGAAGCCATCGACATTTTTACAACCCAGCTCAATATCGCGCCCGCCAAGCTCAATATCGGGACGCCGTTCTACGGCTATTTCTACAGAAACGTCAGCGCGCTTTACGGACCTTGCACCAACTGCGGGAACTCCGTGCTAACCGAAAACTACGGCACTTGGATCAAGCAGCGGATCAATCAGAAGGGCTGGGAATCCACTCTCGACCAAGCCGCTCTGGTTCCTTACATGCTAAGGACGGATGGCAAACCCGGCTTCGTCACCTACGATGACGCCACTTCAACGTTCTATCGAGTCTGGTATTCGGACTGGCAACGCAACCTGGGCGGCAGCTTCATGTGGTCTCTGGATGCCGACTACGACGGCAGCTCACAAGATCTTCTGGAAGCCATGTATCAGGCCACTCAAAAGCCCAAGTGAACGTGGGGCAGGCGCTTTCGCCTGCCAATTTCCCCCGCTAATAAAACAAATACTTCCGCCACTGATCGTCGCTCTTCGCGAGTAACCGCATGAGATGCCGGCTAGTGTGCAGGCTGAACGGACGCGGCGCCCTGGCCAGCTTCATCCCCGCTTCGTCCGGCGTCCGGCTCCCCTTGCGGTTATTGCAAGGATGACAGCAGGCCACCAGATTCTCCCAAGTGGTTTCGCCCGCGCGCGAACGCGGCAGCACGTGATCCAGCGTCAGCTCGCCGCTCGGCATGATGCGATGGCAGTATTGACAGGTGTAACGGTCGCGCATCAAAATATTTTTCCGCGACAGAGCGCGCGTCTGATGCGGAATACGGCGATACTCGAGCAACCGGATCACGGAAGGTACGCGCAGGGATTGCCGCGCAGAATGGACGTGCGCGTGCGACTCCTCTTCGGCCGAGGCCACGCCCTTCAGCACCAGCACCAGCGCCCGCCGCGCTGCGCAAATGTTGATGGGTTCATAGCTGGCATTCAATACCAGGACCGGTCTATGCAATCGGTCAAGACTAGGCATGTGCGGTGCTCCCGGAGAAGTTCGAATTGCTAAGCTCTAAATCAAATGCTATGCGGCGGTCGGTGCGGGCCACGGTGAGCAGCACCACGTGGCGCGCGCCGGCCATTTTCAGAGCGCGCGCGCAGGCTGCCGCGGTGGATCCCGTAGTCATCACGTCATCCACCAAAAGAACTCGCTGGCCGCGTAGCGCTTGCTCACCCTTGGGACGAAACGCGCCCGATACGTTCTTGCGGCGCTTGGCATTCGTAAGACCGGCCTGCGCGGCGGTGAAGCGGATGCGCCGCAAAACATTCCTCACGGGCGTATGTGTGCGCCGCGAAATCTCGTGCGCCAGTAGATCCGCCTGATTGAATCCTCGCTGCCACCGCTTCCGCCAATGCAGCGGCATCGGCACAATAGCATCGAAACTTTCCTCGCGCGGCAGCGCCAAAGCCAGCAAGCGTCCCAGCGGCTTCGCCAGCGTCTGGACGCGTCCATATTTGAAAAGATGCAGCAGCGCCCGAAGCTCGCCCTCATAGAATCCGTAAGAATACGCCGCATCAAATCCGCTCACTCCGCGGCGGCACAACGCGCACAGCCCTTGCTCGTCCAAAGGAAAAGCATTGCGGAACGGCGCGCGGCATTGTGCGCAAAAGTAATCCGCCGAGAGCGGCTCCGCCTTTGCGATGCAGGCCGGGCAAACGGGAACGCGTGAAACCTGTCGCAGCGGCTCGGCGCAAATCCGGCAGTCGTCAGGAAAGATCAGGGAAAAAAGGCCAATGGAGAACCTACGGCCAAGGGAAGGCGCGGTGTCAGGCGAGAAAGTCTTAGTGAGCAAACTACTGCTGAAGACGACACCCCCTAAAGCTCTAGTCTACACGATGGGCAGTATCTATGGCTGCTCTTTCCGGACGGCTGATCCAAAAGTTGCGCTACAACAAATTGAAGCGCCAGTACAGACCCTTCCAATCCATTTCCGGGACTCGGCCAGGAATGCCCGTCGCGCCGTGTCGTAGTCAAACGAACTTCCCTTGCCCACATAATCGGCGTATCCTTCGCGCACCCACTGCGGCAGTCTGAGATATCGAACGGGACCTATCGCATGCCCCGTGAGCTGGTGGGTGATCTCATGAGCGATGAAGTAGTCCAGGGTCCGGTCTCCAGGAACTCGACCTCCTCTTGGACCGATAAGCCGGTTGTCCTCAATGTGCGCATCCCGAAGAAACACATTCGCCGTCACAGGATAAGGGGCCACGCCACCCACTTCGTAGTCCTTGTTGAAAAACAGCATCTGTCGCCAGCGCGAGTTGCAGATAAAGATATCGTGGTCCTGAGCGCTCGAATAAAGCGGCGAGGTGGCCAACTTCGCCTCGGCTAGTTTCAACACGCGTTCAGCAGCGGGCGCGGAAAACGGCCGGTCGGAGTGGAGAACCAGGCTATTAGCCCGTACCGAAAATGAGAAGAACGGTTGTGGCAAGCACAACAGCGCCGAGTAACCCGCAAAGAGAAATCGTGGCCGGCACGACGACTCTCAACATTGCAACTCTGAGGATTTTCATGCACTCCAATTATGTAGCCTGGAATGCGCGCGCTTCGCAAGTCGGCTGGGCCGCGGAGTTTCGGCTGCTTGATTGCTATACGCCAGAGGCGGATAATACAAACAAGTGGAGCTGATTGAGACCTCCATCTTCACCAGGCAGATCGCTACCCTGCTAAGTGATGAGGAGTATCGAGAATTCCAGTCCCGGATAGCCGCCAATCCAGAACTGGGCGCAGTCATCAAAGGTGGTGGCGGGATACGCAAGGTAC
>Ga0187851_10002833_pt1 | contig 15015 bp, 8 predicted proteins | sample June2016WEW_6_10_FD_132997 | JGI IMG/M metagenome (GOLD analysis project Ga0187851, IMG submission 132997) | Peatland microbial communities from SPRUCE experiment site at the Marcell Experimental Forest, Minnesota, USA - June2016WEW_6_10 | ecosystem: Environmental > Terrestrial > Soil > Wetlands...
AAGCCTCAAGCCCAGCACCAAGATCGAAGCCGCCTACTACAAGGCCGATCACGCCATTCAACAGGTGCTCGATCTGCTCGCCGCCTGAGAATCTGAGAGATGAATTCTCAGAATTCGCGCGGCTAGAAACCTAGGCAAGGGTTTCCGTCGCGAGGCGGAATCTGAAGAAGGCCTTTGCGGCTTGGATCACCCGGCGACGGGTCCGCGAGAAGGAGACAAGCCGTACCTGAAGAGATCTCCGAGACGGCGGCGGAGAAGTGAGCAGAGGCCCTTCGTGAAGGGCTGAATCTTCGCCCGTGTGGGGCGGCCAATCCTGGCTGCCAATCCTGGCTGCCAATCCTGGCCGCAGCCGCCTTTTCAGGCGGCTGGACCCGCTAGAGAGCGGGTCCGCGGGCTGAATAGCCCGCCCCACATCTGCGCGACGCACAACACTAGAGAGATTCGACGACGGGATTCAGCGCCACCCACTCGGGGCAGCGCGACGCCCGGCGTGGCGGCGAGGCGGAACCAACCTGCCACGCTCGCGGAGGTTCTATCCGTTCGCGGCATCCCGTCCAGAGCGGGCCTTGGCGTCTCACGATGTTTCACCATTTGGAGAAACCGTCGCATGCGGCAAGTATGTACGGTGGTGTGGGAGGACGGGGCCGCGAGGGCGTCTGGACGTCGCAGCACAGTCCGTATCATCCTTGGGCATGGGCAGAAGATCCGGCAGTGGACCGCAGCGCACCTCACTCAGCGCCGCTGCGGGTGGCACCTATGTGATCCTTGCGGAGCGGCTTCTCAGGCGTAACCGCTTTGCCGACGAGGAACTGAAGAGAAGACGCCGCACGATCACCCACGACTACAAACGCACCGGTACCACGACCCCTGTTCGACGCTCTGGAGACGCTACGGGGCAACACCAGCCCCGACCCCAGGAAACGAAAGCAATGAACTTGTCTGGATATTTCTCAGACACTAAGTCACGGCCGCTTACGGGCCATCTGAGTCGACAGCGAAAGGCTTTCGACGTTCCAGTAAGCATACGGCCGGATCGACGCCGCCTTCACATTGTGCAGCGACGGCGACACCGCAATGAGCGTGTTCTTATGCAGAAGGTACAGCAACGGCGCCTGCTCCCAGGCGATCTCCTGCACCCGGTCGAAGTATCGCTTGCGCCGGGCCGGATTCGTTTCCGACGCTTGCGCCTGCATCAGGCGGTCGATTTCCGCTTCCCAAGCCGTTGCCGGCGTCTTCTGGTTCGGGTTCCATTGATGATTACTCGCGGAACTGAGCCATAAATTCATCTGCAGATTCGGATCCAGGTCCACATTAGCCGTTCCCAGCAGACAGGCTTCGTACGCCAAAGTCTTAGTCAGCCGTTCGATGAGGGAAGCAAAATCCAGCGACACTACGTTTAGCTTGATGCCGATCGATCCCAGGTCCTGTTGGATCATAGCGGCCATCTTCTCCCGGGCAAGGTTCCCGGCGTTGGTGACTACCGAAAACTCCACCGGGTTCGCCTGGCGGTCGCGCAGCACGCCGCCGTTCATCTCAAAGCCGTCCTGCGCCAGGCTCCGCAGAGCCGCCGCGCGGTCGAACGGCGCCGGCTTCAGGCTGCTGTTGTACCAATGCCGGTTTGCCGGCGAAATCGGCCCCGCCGCCGGACTGGCGTGTCCATGATAGACCACCCGGCAGAGATCGTCGCGATTGATCGCCTGCAGAATCGCGCGCCGGAACGCCGTGGAGCGGAACCACGCCTTCTTGAACTCGGGCAGCGGTGCGCCCGGCGCCTGGTTGAACCACAGCAGCTCCGATTCGAGTCCCGGCCCGATGTCAATGACGGAACTTGGCGCTTCGCCGGCCAGTTTCTCGAAGTTATCCGGCGCGACGCTGTTGATTAGGTGCAACTCGCCGCGCGCGAATCGTACCATCTCCATGGTCCGGTTCTGCTGAATCGAGAGTCGAATCGAATCCAGATAGGGCAGCGCGCGGCCTTGCGCGTCCCGCTTCCAGTAATGCGGATTCTTCTTCAGCAGCACTTCGGACCCGGCCTTGTAATCCGCCACGTAAAACGGCCCCAGCACCGCGGCCTCTTTCTTCGGGGACTTGGACGAGAGGATGGCTACCTGATCGAAGAGGCGCTCCATACCGGACACCACGGATGGAAACGCGATGCTGATCCTGTCTTTGCCCGTCACCGCGATCTCCGCCGCGCCCGGCCCCGCGCGGAACGCGTCCCCTACCGGTGCGTGCAGCTTCGGATCCATGGCCATGCGCATCGTCCCGGCCACATCCTCGGCCGTGAACGGCGTGCCATCCGAAAAACTAAGGCCGGGACGAATCTGAAACGTGATGCGCTTCCCGTCCTGGTCTATCTTCCAAGAGGCCGCCAGCTCCGGCTCCGCCTCTTGCGTCGACCGGTTCACCCTGATTAGCACGCCCCCGGTAAGATAGCGGACAACCTCCGACGGATCGTCCTCCACAAACAAAGGATTAAATGTCTTGGGCTCGGCCTGAAGACAGAATCGCAGCTCGCCGCCATACTGACCGTATGCCGGCAATAATGCTGCCGTCATCGCCAACACTATCGACCGGACTCTCATATTTGTAGGGCAGCCTCCCAGCCTGCGCGTGACTCCCAGTCCCGCGTGGGCATTTCCGCTATGCAATCGCTGCAATTTCGACCGTTGTCTGCGGATACACCGTCATCTTATATTTCTTCCGAAGATGTTTCGACTTATACATGCGCTTGTCCGCTTCGGCCAGCAGTTCCTCGGCATCGGCGCCGTCGTCCGGATAATAAGCTTCGCCTATGCTCATCGAAATGCCGCTTGCCGCCGGCATCCCGGTCCCGATTGCAATCTGCCGGAGCTCGGCGATTCGCGCTTGGATCGACCTGTGGTCGCTGCCGGGAAGCAGAAGCACGAACTCGTCGCCGCCCATGCGCGCGACATAATCGTACTCCCGGCAACGGCTGCGCAGCGCCTCGGACACCAACCGCAACACCTTGTTCCCTTCCAGGTGGCCAAACCTGTCGTTGACCTGCTTGAAGCCATCCAGATCGCATACCACCACGCACAGCGGTTCGCTGCTTCGCTTGCAGCGGGCCACTTCGCTATCCAGCCGCAAGAACAGGGAACGCGCGTTGGGCAATCCGGAAAGATAGTCAGTGGTCGCCGAGTCTTCCACCTGGCGGAAAATCAGCGCGTTCTCCACTGCCAGTGACACCTTACTGCTGATCGCCAGCAGGATGCGCAGGTGGTCGCGGGAAAACGCGTCTTGCTCCGCGCGGTAAAGCGTCATCACCCCGATCGCTCCGCTCAAACCCTCCAGAGGCACCGCCAGCGCCGATTTCAGCGTGCTGTACTTAGCCGGATCCGCCAGATACCCTGGCTCCACGGACGGATTGCCATTCAAGATAGGTTTGCGGTTCTCGGCCACCCAGCCGGACAAACCTTCTCCGACGGGTATCTCGAGCGAGGAGAACAATCGGAAATCTTCTCCATTTACGTAATGAGGAATCAGTTTCCCTTCCAACCGCACGTAGATGGCGATGGCGTCATAGGGTACGATTTTCTTCAAGCGCGCCGCCACCACGGAAAGCGTCTCATCCAGACTCAAGGAGTTGCCCAGATCCTGCACCAACTCAAACAGCAACTGCACTTCCTGCCGGGCCGCGGCGATCGAGTCCAGAAAGTCGTTTTCGCTGGCCGGGGCCGTGCGCGGCGCCGCGCCTTGATATCCGGCGCCTGGCTCCAAGCCCTTGTCGATTCTTACTTCCGTCGACAATTTAGCCGTGATCTCCGGGGTGGCCTGCGACAGCCGCTCCAGCTCGGCAAAATGCCGCTTCAGGACGTCGACCACATTCGGATCGAAGCTCTTGCCGGCCAGATCGGACACCTCGTTCATGGCCTCCTCGAGGCTAACGGCGCGCCGGTATTGGCGGTCGGAAGCCAGCGCGTCCAGGCAGTCCACCGCCGACAGGATCCGCGCCCCGAGGGGTATCTCCTCGCCTCGTAGACCGTAAGGATAACCGCTGCCGTCCCACTTTTCGTGATGGGCCCTCACAATCGGAGCCACTGGATACGGAAACGATACTCGCTCCAGAATCTCCGCGCCCACCACCGGGTGGATCTTCATCTTCTCGAACTCTTCCTGAGTCAGACGGCCCGGCTTGGATATAATGTGCTCGGGCACTGCCAGCTTTCCGATATCGTGCAGCAGCGCCGCCGCCTTGAGGGCCTCCAGTTCCTGCCCGGATAGCCCCAGTTGCTTGCCCACTTCGACTGCATACACGCGGACCCGCCTCAGGTGCTCGTGCGTCGTATGGTCTTTGGCCTCAATCGCGAGCGCCAGAGCCTCGATCGTCCGCATATGCAGCCCACCGATGGACTCCACGTGCCGTCTCTCGTCTTCCAGGCGCGCCAGATAGAGCTCGTACGAGCGGTAAATCAAATAGATGACCGGCATCAACACGATCGAAGCTTGCCAGTGCATCTGTCGGGTGAAGAGACTGATAATCCACGCCAGCGAACCGCCGACCAGATAGAAGGGAAACGACCAGAAGAAACAGCTATGCCAGGTCTCGGCAAACCGTTTGCCTTCGGCAAGAGAGATGACCGCCGCGATAGGAACGGTGTTCAGAACATAGTAGGCAACCCCGGTCGCGATCAGTAACAGGGGACCGATGTTGTCGAGCCGTTGCAAAGGGGCGTAATGGTAGAAGGCATAGGCCAGCGCAACCGCGATTCCGGTGTTCGCGATGTTGAAGATCACCTGGAACGCTTTGGGACGCTGCTTTGGCTTCCAAAGGCATTGCACCACCGTGCCCAGGCAGCCTATAATCATGGCCTCGGACGCACTCAAGTCTGCGATGCCGATAAATACAAACAGGAAACAGACGGACATGGTCCCTCGGATCCCCGGCAGACTTACTTTCAATCCGGCTGCCAAACCCGACAGGACGAGATAGAAGACAAAGCGGTATAAGTCGTCGGAACCAAACCGGTTCAACGTCGCTCCGATGACGCTCAAGCCTAACAGGCTGAACATCGCAACGTACAGCTTCGCCTTGATATTCATGTCGATAGGACCGGGGAGGCGCACACGCCGGTGTTGGCGCGCGTCTTATACTCTTTCAGTCTCCGGAGCAGCGTGCGGCGTGAGATTCCCAGCAGCCCCGCCGCCAGATCCTGCCTGCCTCCCGATTTTTCGAGCGCCTCACGGATCACTTGCTCTTCCAGTCCGCCCAATTGGTGCTTCAACTCGGGTCTCTCTGCGCGTCCCGGCGCGGAGAGCTTCAGGTTCAGATCCGCCCCGCAAATCTCCCAGCTCTCGGTCAGCACTGCGGCGCGCGTGATCACATTGCGCAGCTCCCGCACATTGCCGGGCCACCCGTAATCTTCGAGCGCGTCCAGGGCGTCGTCGGCCAGGTCCAGCCGCGGGTCTACTTCGTGCAAGAAGCGATAGGCCAGGGGCGCGATGTCTTCCACCCGCTCGCGCAGGGGCGGCACTTGGATACTCACCTGGTTCAGCCTGTGAAACAGGTCCCCGCGGAAGGCCCCGGCCTCGACGGCCTGCTCCAGATTCTTGTTCGTGGCGGCCACGATGCGCGCGTCCACCGCAACTTTGCGCGTGCCTCCCAACCGGTAGTAAGGCACGCCGTCCAGCACGCGCAGCAGTTTCACCTGCATCTTGGCGTCGAGTTCCCCGATTTCGTCCAGAAACAACGTCCCGCCGTGGGCGAGCTCGAACATACCCGCCTTCTGCGCTTCCGCACCGCTGAACGCGCCCTTTTCGTACCCGAACAGTTCGCTCTCTACCAGGTGATCCGGCAGTGCGCCGCAGTTTATGTCCACCCAGGGCCGCTCGCACCGCATGGACAAGTTGTGCACCGCGCGCGCCACAACCTCTTTGCCCGCTCCGCTCTCCCCTCCAATCAAGACCGTGGCGTTGGTGCGCGCGATTTTCTCCACCATGCGAAACACGGCCTTCATCCGCTCGCTTCTCACCACCGCGCCGCCCACGATGTGGTTGCCGTCCTGGGCCTGCGCCGCCTTGAGATGGTCCTGTGGGTACCGCTGGTCCGGCCCCGGGCCCTCCCGGTTATGGCGGGGTACGGCGCGATGCAGATTGTAGCGGTCCGCGGCCCCGCTTCCTAGTGTGTGTATCTTCGCGGCCATCGCCATACCAGTAACATACGCTCTATAAGCTCTATACTCAAATCAATTATCGGCCATGCAGGTACTTTCTGTACCAAGATAGCGATAAGGTTATGGCACAGCATAGTATCCTTTGGGATAAACCAGTGGCGGTTAACGGATACAGTAGATAGGAGAGTACTAACTTTAGGCAACTTGTGGGGCAAGTTGGCAAGCTGCAGGCCGATTTTTAATCGGCCTTTCCCCGCGTGCGCTTAACGAAAGGTAACTTGCCGTGACTACCCGCGGCCAGCCATCGTGGAAGTGGTAGATGCCTTGACCGACCATCCGATCGACGACGCGCCCCTGCTATCCGTCCGTATCTCCGCCGGCTATCGCGCGCGCGCGGACGTGCTGCGCGACGTCGCGTTCGAAATCGAACCGGGAGAAATCGTAGGCCTCGCCGGTCAGAGCGGGTCGGGCAAAAGCACCATCGCCCTCGCCATCATGCGGTTGCTCCACCTCAAGGGCGGCGCCGTGCGCGGGCAAATTTGTTTCCGCGGCTGCGACCTGCTGCGTTCCACCGAACGCGAAATGCGTGCCATTCGCGGCCGCGAGATTTCGCTCGTGCTGCAGAATCCCGTCTCCTCCCTGAACCCCGCCCTGCGAATCGGTACGCAACTATCGGAGGCATGGGAAGCCCATAGCCGCGCGCCCCGCGCCAGCCGCGAAACCGCCATATTTGACGCTCTGGAGTCCGTCAGCCTCGCCGTCGACCAGCCCTTCCTGCGCCGCTATCCCAACGAGCTAAGCGTAGGGCAGGCCCAGCGCGTCCTCATCGCCATGGCCATCCTCCACCGCCCCGCTTTGCTGATCGCCGATGAGGCTACCAGCGCCCTCGACGCGCTCACCCAATCCGAAATCCTGCGCCTCTTCGCCCGCCTCAACCGCGAGCTGTCCATGGCCATCTTGTATATCTCGCACGACCTGCTGTCCATCGCGTCACTCTGCCGGCGCATGGCCATCCTGCATGAGGGTGAAATCGTAGAATTTGCGCCAGTGGAACGTATTTTCCACCGGCCAGCCCATCCCTACACGCGCCGCCTGATCGAAGCCATCCCCGTTTCGCCTCTCTCCGGTGAGCCGCGGGCCTTGGTTGCCGGCAGCGCCGGCAGCCGACTACAATTGCAGGCATATGCTCGCGACCAGGTTGACGGTATCCGCGCTGCTTTCTCTCTCGATGGGAACGGTGACGGCGTTCGCAGCGGACCTATCGCCAGCTAAGTGGCCGCCCGACGAGAAAGCCCTTGCCGAGCGGCTCGAACTGAGCGCCTTTCCACCGAAAGCCGCAATGGTGGAGGGCCGCTCCGGGCTGGTGACCGCCACGCTATCCCCGATCGCGGTCCGCGCGGGCATCGAATCGCTCAAACAGGGCGGGACCGCGGCCGATGCCGCTTCCACAATCGCGCTGACGCAAGTCATCACCGCACTGGGATCTTACGTATCCTACGCGGGAATTCTGCAGCTTGTCTACTACGACAGCCAGACGCACAAGCTTTACTCATTGGACGCCGGTTGGAACTCTTATCTGGCTGAAACCGCGCCGAAGACCATCCCGGCAAGCCACATGTTACCGCTCGGCGGCGCGCAGTCAACCGCGGGTGAGGAAGGGCGCAAAACCCTGGTCCCGGGATTCATGGCGGGTATCGAAGCCATCGAGAAACGATTCGGTCGGCTGCCATTCGCCAGCCTGCTGCAGCCCGCTATCTGGTACGCCGAGAATGGCCTCGCCGTCTCTCCCCTGCTCGGGAACTACTTCGCCAGTCGGGAGAAGTATCTTTCCCGAACTCCGCAAGGCAGGAAGTTCCTGCACCAGGCCGGCGACCACGTACCGAAAGTCGGCGACCGTTTCATCCAAACCGATCTGGCTCAGACGCTGCGCTCCGTGGCGAAAGATGGCGCCGGGTACATGTACACTGGCGACTGGGGCCGCCAGTTCGTCGATGCGGTGCGGCAGGAGGGCGGCCAAGCCACCCTGGAAGACATGCGGCGCTACCAGCCGGCGTGGGACGAGCCGCGCAGCACCGAGTTTGTGGGTCATTCCGTCTTCGCCCCCGCCGGAAGCAACGAGGGCGGCCGGCAAATCCTGGGGGCGCTGAACCTGATCGAAGAAATGAAGCTCGACCGCGCGGAACCATACTTCAAGGACTGGAAAGCATTCCGCGATCTGTCCACTCTGTTGCAGTTCGTGGAGTACGGACCCGACGCTCCGCCGGCGGTGGCCGAATTCCAGCGCCAGCACGGGCTCCACTTCTCCCAAGAGGATCGCGTCACCAAGGCGTATGCCCGCGCCATGGCCCCGCTGCTCGCGCGCGATGCGCCCCGCCACAGCGATGCGATCGTTGTCGTGGATCGATGGGGCAACGTCGCCGCGCTTGTGCACAGTATCAATGCCGTTACCTGGGGCACGACTGGGATGGTCGTGGGAGGCATTCCCATCGGCGATCCCGCGGGCTTTCAGCAATGGCGGCTGGCCGCCATCCAACCCGGAGAACGTGTGCCGAACGACATGGCTCCCGTGATTGTCATGCGCGGCGGGAAGCCGGTGCTGGCTGTGGCGACGGTGGGTAGTTCGCTGGTCGCCGAGACCGCCAGGATACTATTGTCCACTCTCGGGAACCATCTGGGCCTCCAGGCCGCGATGGAGGCGCCTCCGCTGCTCTACAACTACCTGCCGCCAAAAGGGGGCGGCACGGCGATCCTGCGAACACAGTTCGTTCCGGAATCAGCCTACGACCCGGATTTCCTCCGCAATCTCGAAGCTTCGGGAGTCGTTTTGGAGCGGAAATCGAGGGTGGAAGTCTTGACGATCAAGGGAACTGCTGTGGTGGGAGCGGGCGACCTTGAAACCGGCGCCTGGCGTAGCGTCGAAACGCCCTCGCTGTTCGGCTTTGCTGGCGCGTACTGAGCCAAGTCCACCTCGGCACGATCCTCCGGCCAATTTTTCCCCTTGACTGTATCGGTGAACTAGTACACTATATGTATAGATGACAAAAACAGACGCCTTCGCGTTTCACCTGGACCTTCACAGCGGCGTCCCTGTCTACCGCCAGATCATCGACCAGGTCCTCGGCGGCATGGCGTCCGGCAAGCTGACTGGGGGCCACCAAATCCCCACCGTCCGCCAAGTGGCCGTAGATCTAGCCATCAACCCCAACACCGTGGTGCGGGCCTATCGCGAACTCGAAATTCGCGGCGTGCTCGAAACCCAGCAGGGCACCGGCACCTTTATCGCCCATCGCGAAGTGCAGCAGGACGAAGTCGAGCGCCGCCGCCGGCTGGCGCAGCTTGTCTCCGAATTTGTGGCGCGCGCCGGCAGCGCCGGATTCACAGTCGACGAACTCAAGGAGCAACTCAATGATCTTTAGAATGCTGAAGTCGGGAAAACAGGAAGGATTCGAGAAGGGCGAGAAAATGCCCATCAGCAGCATCGGCGCCGCACTCGGCGTGATTTGCATTCTGGCCGGAGTCGTGGTGACCTCCGCAACCAACAGCCCCATCCCCGCGCTGGGGGCCAGCGCCATCGGGATCTACCTCATGTTCGCCATCCGGGTGGCCGATCAGTGGGAAAAAGTCGCCGTGCTGCGCCTGGGCCGCTATGTCGGCCTGCGCGGCCCGGGCCTGTTCCACATCATTCCGATCGTGGATTCGCTCAGCCGCTTCGTGGATCAGCGCGTGCGCGTCGCCAGTGTGACGGCCGAATCGGCCCTGACGCGCGACACCGTGCCGGTGAACGTGGATGCCATCGTGTTCTGGGTGGTATGGAACGCCGAGAAATCCATCCTCGAAGTGGAGGACTTCATCGGCGCCATCACCCTCAGCGCGCAAACGGCGCTGCGGGAATCCATCGGACGCCACCAGCTTGCGCAGATGATCACCGAGCGCGAAACGCTGGGCCACGAACTGCAGCGCATCCTGGACGAGAAGACCAATCCGTGGGGCATCACCGTGCAATCGGTGGAGATCCGCGACGTGCGCATTCCCCACGAATTGGAAGACGCCATGTCGCGCCAGGCGCAGGCGGAGCGCGAGCGGCAGGCCCGCATCATCCTGGGCCAGGCGGAGACCGAGATCGCGGACAATTTCGCGAAGGCCGCATTGACCTACCGGGACAACCCGGTGGCGCTGCACCTGCGGGCGATGAATATGCTCTACGAAGCCATCAAGGAGAAAGGCTCCATGGTGATCGTGCCGTCGTCGGCGGTGGAGACCATGGGGCTGGGCGGTATGCTCGCCACCTCCGCCCTCGCGGGCAACCGGCCCGTGGAGGGCGGGCTTTAGCCCGCGCGGGGCTTCAGCCCCGCTCTCGGTGCTACAGTGATCCCGAAAGGAGCAATCTCGATGCTCAAACGCCGTGCCATACTCGTTGGTGGATCCACTTTGCTGGCCGGATTCGCGAGCGAGAGTGCGGGGGCACAGACCGCTGGCGGGCCGCGGCCTCCTTATTACAGCCTCCTCGATTTCGGGGGCGCGGGCGACGGCCGGACATTGAACACGGCGGCCTTCGACCGCGCGCTCAAGACGGGTGCCGAAGCGGGTGGCGTCGCCATCTACGTTCCGCCGGGCGAGTACCTGAGCGGCCCCATTTTGTTGCGTTCGAATACCGTGCTGCACCTGGCGGCGGGTGCGGTGGTGAAGGGCAGCCCGAGGCTGCAGGATTACCCGGCGGAGCCCCAACAGGTCAGCGGGGAATCGCCGCGGGCCGGCCTCGTGACAGCGCGCGATGCTGAAAACGTGGCCATCCTGGGGCGCGGCGCCATCGACGGCAACAGCATGCCGTTCCACAGCGCCAAGATCAAAGGCGGCTCCGATTGGAACCCCACCTTCACTCGGCAGAAGGACGAGTACATGAGCCCCAAGTTCGGGACCGAGACCGGCCCGCTGGACCACGGAGAACGGCCCGGCAACCTGGTGCGGTTCATCAACTGCCGCAACGTGCTGCTGGACGGAGTCACGGTGCGCAACTCGCCCACCTGGACGATGCTGTTCGACTCGTGCGACGACGTCCGCATCGACGGCCTCAACATCAACAGTCTGGCCAGCGGCCGGCGCATCCCCAACGACGACGGCATGGACCTGCGAAACTCCACCAACATCCGCATCTCGAACTGCAACATCGCCACCGGGGACGATTGCATCGCGGTCTTCGGTTCGCGCAACCTGGTGGTCTCCAACTGCACGCTGGCGGCGCGTTCGGCGGGCATTCGCGTGGGCTACGAAGAGGGCGCCAAAAACTGCACCTTCGAGAACCTGACCATCGATGCCAACTGCGGCCTGAAGGTGAACGTGCGCGCTGGAGGCTCGGTGGAAGACGTGCTGTTCTCCAACATCGTGATGCGCACCGGGTTGATCACTGGACACTGGTGGGGCAAAGGCGAGCCCGTGAACGTCTCGGCGGTGCCGCTGCGAGCGGGCGGCGGGGCGCTAGGCCGCATCCGGCGGGTGCGCTTCCGCAATATTTTGGCCGAGTGCGAGAACTCCGCGCTGGTCTACGGGTCACCCGACAGCCCTGTGGAGGACGTGGCATTCGAGAATTTTGACTTACGGATGCGCAACAGCAGACTGCATCCCTCTTACGGCGGCAACTTCGACCTGCGCGGCGCTGCGGATTTTTCGCAGGCGCTGTTCGAACACGGCATCCCGGGACTCTTCTTCCGTCACGCGACGGGTTTGCGCATACGCGGCTTCCGGCTGCACTGGGATGATGATGTGCCGCCCTTCTGCACGCATGCCATCGAAGGCGAGGAATTCCGCGACGTGGAGGTTCAGGGGTTCGAGGGCCGGCAGGCGGCAGGAGCCGCCATCGCACTGCGCAACGGCAGCGGCGTCACCATCCGCGATTGCCGCGCGGCGGAAGGGACTGGCACGTTCCTGGAGCAGGCGGGTGTGACTGACCAGAGGCTGTTTGTGAACAACGACCTCAGCCGTGCCGCGCGCGCATTCGCCGCCGAGCCGCACGGATTCATGGCGGCAGGCAACCTCATGCCCAAGGGCTGAGTGGGGCAGGCCCGTGGCCTGCGGCGGCCTCTCAGGCCGCCCGCACCCTCACCCGCGCTCCAGAATCCGGAAGATTTGCGCGCCATACTGCTCCGCCAACCGCGCTCCCACGCCGGGGATCTCCAGCAATTCGCGGATGCTGAGCGGCCTTTCCGCCGCGATGGCCTGCAGCGATTTATCGGACAGAATCCGGAAGGCAGGCACCTCGCGCCGCTTGGCCTCGGCCAGCCGCCAGTCGCGCAGGGCCTTCTCCACTGCAGCATTGGCGGGCGGCGGGCGCGGGGCCTTGGCAACTGGCCCGGCCTTCTCCCGCTTGCGAACCTTGCCGGCGCGCGCCTTCTTGCGGCGCCTGCCGGTCGCCTCGATCTCCAGCTTCATCTCGAACGGCGGCACAGCCGCGGCATCCAGGTCCCGTCCGGCCGCGCTCAGACCCGCCAGCCGGTAGTCCACCCGCCGCCCGTCCCGCTCAAAAGATGCCTCGGCCATCTCTACCCATCCGGCGCGCGCCATGCCGCCCAGCACCTCTTCGAACCCGTCGCGATCGAGCGAGTAGTCCGCGAACACTTCGCTGTGCAACCGCCCGGTGGCCTTCCGTCCGGACTTCTTCAGCGCGGTCAGGATGCGCCCCGCGGCCTTGCGCTCGGCATCGGTCGCGGGCCGGAAACTCTGCGCAATGGATTCGTCCGGCGCGCAGAAATCGCAGATGCCGCAGCGCTCGTGGGCATCCGCGAAGTCGCCGAAATGGCGCACCAGCCCCAGCATGCGGCACTCGCTCGCTTGCGTGTAGCGGATCATCAGCTCGATCTGTGCCAGCTTGTGCTCGGCCTGCGCGAGGTAAAGCTCGCGCCAACCCTCGGCCCCGCGTTTCAGATTCTCCGCGGCGTCCACCACCGCGCCTCCGTGAATCCAGAGTTTCTCCAGCGCCTTGTCGAAAACGTCCGGGTCCATCCGCACCATGCTCTGGACCATCTCCTTCGGCCGTGCCTCATCCACCAGCCGCGCATAGATGTTCTCCAGCACGGACACGTCCGGATAATCGCGGTCGAAGAAGAAATCGTGAGTATGGCGGTCGGCGTAGGAATGCATCAGGATGGCGCGGGCCGGCGCTCCGTCGCGGCCGGCGCGCCCGACTTCCTGGTAATAAGCTTCCAGCGATCCGGGCAGCGCGGTGTGGATCACGGTCCGTATGTCGGGCTTGTCGATGCCCATGCCGAACGCGATGGTGGCCACGATCACCTGCAATTCCCCGCTGAAGAAAGCAGCCTGCACTTTCTTGCGCCGCTCGGATTCCAGGCCGGCATGGTAGGCGGCCGCCGGGAAATCCTGTTTCAATTCGGCGGCGAAGCTGTCGGCCTCGCGCCGCGTGGGCACGTAGACGATGGCGGGCCGACGCGCGGCATCTTGCAGCAGTTCGCGGGCCAGGTCGGCGCGCTCGCTGGGCGGCACCTCTACTACTTCGATGGCGATGTTGGCCCGCCGGAACCCGTGAATGAAACGGGCAGGTTCGCCCAGTCCCAGTTGCTCGATGATGTCGTTCTGCACCAGCGGCGTGGCCGTGGCGGTCATGGCGATCACCGGCGCTGGACGGAAATGCGGCAGGTGCTGGCCGATCATGCGGTAGTCGGGGCGGAAATCGTGGCCCCATTGCGAGATGCAATGCGCTTCGTCGATAGCCACCAGGCTCGGCTTGCGTTTGGCGAGCATCGCCGGAAAGCCGGGCACGCGCAGCCGCTCCGGCGCTACGAAGAGGAATTGCAGATTGCCCGCGAGATAATCGATGCAAGCCTGCCGCGAAGCTGCGCGGTCGCGCCCGGAATGGATGCGCTCCACGGCGCAGTTCTGTGCTTTGAGCTTGGCCACCTGATCTTCCATCAGCGCGATGAGCGGGCTGATCACCAGCGTGGTGCCGCCGCGCGCCACGCCGGGGAGTTGATAACAGAGCGACTTCCCGGAGCCGGTAGGCATCACCAGAAGCACATCGCGGCCCGCCACCACAGCCTCGCAAACAGCCTCCTGATTGGGCCGGAACGCCTCATACCCAAACACCCCATGCAGCAAATCCGTGAGGCTCGCGTTGCTCGCCGTGGGTAGTGGCTGGTGGCTGGTGGCTGGTGGTTGTGCCTGATGCGCTACCGAGCCGCGACGGTCAGGGAGCGGTCCTGTCGTACCCACCTTCCCCACCACCTCCCGCACATAATCCTCAATCCCTTCGATAAACGGCGCCAGCTTAGCCGTCCCTCGCTGGATACGCTTCAGGTACGCTTCCCATTGGCCCGTCATCGCCGGGCTCTTCACTTCCGGGTGCACCGCCTCGATCAGATGGATGCCCTTCTCGGTGGCCTGCAGCATCTTCCCTTCCCGCACCATATACCCGCGCTTAAGTAACACTTCGATGATCGAGGCGCGCGTGGCCGGAGTGCCCAGGCCGGTCTCCTTCATGGCGTCCGACAGTTCTTTCTCATCGAGCGTCTTGCCCGCGGTCTCCATGGCCGTGAGCAGCGTGGCTTCCGTGAATCGCTTGGGAGGCCGCGTCATCTTCTTGAGGGCCTCCACGTCCACCAAGGTCTGCGGTTGCCCTTGCGCCAGGCCCGGCGGCAACGTGGGCGTTTCCGGCGCGCGCTCCTGCCGGCGCTCCGGGACCACGTCGAGCGCCTTCCAACCCACCTTCTGCACGGCGGTCCCGCTAGTGTGATAGCGGTCGATCACGCCGGGGTTCGAGATGGCGGTCATCACCGTCGTCACCGCCCAAATGTGATCGTCATGCCAGGCGCTGAGCAGGCGCCGGCAGATCAGATCGTAGATCTTGCGCTCGTCGGCGGTGAGATCGCCGGCGTGC
>Ga0187851_10002836_pt1 | contig 15010 bp, 6 predicted proteins | sample June2016WEW_6_10_FD_132997 | JGI IMG/M metagenome (GOLD analysis project Ga0187851, IMG submission 132997) | Peatland microbial communities from SPRUCE experiment site at the Marcell Experimental Forest, Minnesota, USA - June2016WEW_6_10 | ecosystem: Environmental > Terrestrial > Soil > Wetlands...
CTGAGCTGGTGCGCCTGTTCGGCCCACTCCGCCAGTTCACGGCGCATGCGAGGCTTCAAAGCTTTTTTGCGACGATCTCCTGCAGGATATGGCGGTCAAGGCTCAGATCCGCGACCAGACGCTTCAGCTTGTTGTTCTCTTCGCGTAACTGGCGCAGTTCACGCAGCTCGCTCAGCCCCAGGCCTGCATACTTCTTCTTCCACAGGTAGGAGCTCTGTTGACTGATCCCATGCTTGCGGCAGACTTCGACTACCGTCTCGCCCGATTCTGCTTCTCTTAGGACGCGCAGAATCTCCTCTTCGCTATGCCCCTTCTTCGCCATCTGCTGGCTCTCCTCTCCACTTCCAGAGAACCACGGTAGGCTTGAATCTCTCAACTTGCCGCCGGCTTAGTTTTTGGGTTTTGGGTCACAAATGGGCGCGAGCGACCGTAACGCGCTCCTAAAGGGATAGCAGTTAGGGAGGGACCGGAAGAAGATAAGGCGAGCTGAAGAAATTAGGAACCCAGCGCGTAGACCTCAAAAATTACGCGGTTGTCGATAACTATCTAAAGGATTTTTAATTGCGCCATAGGAAATTGGGCGTACAATTCGTTTCTGTTCTCCGAACTGATCTTTTTTCTTCTGCTCGGAACACCCACTTGGGCGTTTCTATCGGTTATCGCAACTGGATCTATGTAAGGAGCAAGTATGCGCAACGCTGTGGCCTTCGCTAACAATGATGTCGTTTCCATCGCTTGGAGTTATGGAGCTAAACCTGACGGGTGCATGGGCTTCGCGATCTATAGAATCGACTCGAAGGGAAACGAGACACCGTTGCCAAGTCACGCGGTTTTCCCCGGCGACACGATAGAGAGTGGGCAAACCACAGTCGAATTTCCCATCCAGAAGTTCTACTGGAAGGATGTGTATGCGCGGCTTGTTGGAGACAAGTCCGGCAACTATGACTTTCGGTATAAGGTGGCTCCTTTGGAAGGAACGCCCGGCTCCCTTAAGCCGATGGCAACACTCCCGATCCTGACCACCAACGAAGTGACAGTCTCTGGTGTTTGTTCCTCGAGTCTGACGGCGATCTTCAATCGCGGAATCATTTCGACTCAGCATGTGTCCGCGTATCTTAAAGGTCACCCGACGAAGAGCAAGTTGCTAGACCTTATCAAAGATCCTGCGAATCAGCTCCGCAAGGACCTTGCTGGCGACATCATCAAGGCCTTGACTGATTTCGTTGCTCAGGCCAAGCAAGACGGGTCGATCTATGCGGCTCTATATGAGTTGACGGATGTCGAACTGGTCCAGTCACTCGTAGGAATTGGCGACAAGTTGAACGTCGTACTTGCGAATATTGTTGCGAAACCTGCCCCAGGAGGATCGGAGGAGGTGGCCGGTGAGAATGATTCCTCGGAGGCCGAACTGAAGGCATCAGGAGCATCCCTTCTTTACCGCGAGCCGCCTAGCAAGCATATTGTGCACAATAAGTTTCTTATCTATGTCGATGAGGAGAGTGTGCCGCAAGCCGTACTGACCGGCTCGTGCAATTGGACAGACACAGGTCTCTGCGCGCAGACCAACAACTCGATTGTCATTCGAGACAAGGCAGTCGCAGCGCGCTACATGGCCTACTGGAAAAAGCTCAATGCCGACGAGGTTGCACATGAGGCCAATGGGCCTTTCCAAGGAACGCCGCTGCGCACGTTCAACGGAACCGCCAAGAATCTGAATCTCGATCGGGGGACAGCCGATTCGAGCACTCTCACGAGCTATTTTTCCCCCAACACCCCAAAGCAAAGGAGTACGACCAAGGGTAAGACGGAGCCTTGGCCCGTAGACCTGAAGGACTTGAACAGCCGGATCATGGCCGCTAAGAACGCTGTTCTATTCTTGGCATTCATTCCCGGGACTCCGAGCATCACTGAGTTCGCCGCCGCCGCACAAAAAGCTAATAAGAACCTCTTTGTCAGGGGCTGCGTGACATCGCCTGCCGCCGCGGGCAATTTCAGATACGACCTCACCGGCACTTCACCACCCAAGAGGCAAAAAGGCGTCAAGAGCCCACCAGCGCCACAGGACCCTCGGGTCATCTCAGCAAACGCGCTTGGCAAGACAATACCTGAAGGCTGGCAGACGGAGCTGCTCAACGCGGGGTTTGCAATCATCCACGACAAGATTGTGGTAATCGATCCTTTCGCAGACGACTGTGTCGTCGTCACCGGGAGCCACAATCTCGGTTATCAGGCTTCGTACAACAATGATGAGAACCTGGTGATGATTGAGGGCAACAAGAAGCTTGCGATGGCATACGCAACGCACGTTCTCGATGTCTACGACCACTTTGCCTGGCGATGGACCGTAAATCAGGGTACGAGTGTCGACGCTCATCTGAAGACTACGCCAAACGAGTGGTTGAATTGGTACTTCGACTCCGACGGGAGGATCAAAACAGCGCAATTGAAGTTCTGGATGCAGGCGACGGTCTAAAGCGAACCGTAGGCCGCTTTTGACCTCGCGAATGAGCTCCACGGTATATCACCAACGATTCAGGCACGATACCAAAATGGGGGACACGATGCTCGCTTACGGTATGGTCAAATGCAAGATCGTCGGCGCACCGACACAGCAACATGCAAGGCACAAGAACGAAGTCCAATACCATCTCCACGCGCCTCTCAGCGTGATTATGCAAGATGGGACAACGGCGCAATGGGATAGCGCCATCAACGTCGGCACGAACGACTCCGACGATCTGCTCCAGTTCAAGCTCGTCTATGACTTTCAGCATCCATTTGTGCAGACCCTCGACACTTGACGAGGCGACGAGGCGTACAAAATTATGTTTGATTCTTTCCATCGAATACGTGGGATCGCGCACAATTATGTGCCGTCGCCAAGGATTCGACCAATTGTTCGAATGATAAGCTCCCAGAGGCAACTCCCTGCTGAAGCGGAAAATAATACTGCGATGGTGTACCGACCGGAGTCTGGCACAGTTTTTTGGAGCCTAAACTCTGTCCGCCAGATGTTCTGAAACGAGTGGATCTATCTTTAGCTGAGAATTAGTTACGGTCGACGCTGGTGCTATTACCCAGGGCGCGCTGCGCCAAATCTCTACCACCACAAACAAAACCGTCACCCTGAGGGTGAACGATGTGGATCGTAAACACTTCGTCATGAGCAGCGATCAATTTCACTCGTGGCCAAGATCTATTGCACCCTGACCGTGATTTCGATACTACGGCGATTGGCGCGGGTGAACGACTTGATCACTTCTTCTTCGCCGCCCGTCGCGCTTTCACTGCCGCAACGATTCTCGCTCATCCTTCAGGTGAGAGTTTGCGATGTCTCTTGCGTCTATTCTTGGGGACCATGGCAGTCGGTTCAGAGATCTGAGCACCTGGAATCAACTCGCGCACCGATTTCAACTGAGCAATTTCCGCATCAATCAAGTCTAGTAGGGTTGGCATCGCTTGAGCATTTTTGCATCGAGCTTTGTGTAGCAAGATGGGATGGTCCGCCCGGTCGAACAGTTTTCGAGAACAGCAGCCGCCCTTCGCGTCGATCTCTTCGTACCACAGAAGTTGTATCGTCCGGCCATTGACTTACAAGATACATCCATCCAATACTCATTCCTGACAACAATGAAGCACAATTTGTCTCGGTTCTTTGCCTCGGGGGAAAGACCGAAATGAATGACTTCGACCGTTCGATCAATGCTCGACCCGGGGCGATGGTCGAATAGGTCTGGCTATCTTCGTCCGATCACGCTACTAACAAGACGCTTAACGTGCGTGTCGTGCGCGCCTCGCACACTTGCGTCCCGTATTGCGCGGCGCACGTATACGACCTGAAAAGCACCACCTGAAGCAGACCAGGAGTCCGACCTTGAATCCACATCTTCAGAACCACACCGGAAGACTCGCTTGCGAGGGACGACCGCAAGGACATTTGCGGCAAGCGGCTCTAGCGTGCGGTAGTATATCTCACATTTGTACTCATCTAGCACAGCTATGTCTTGTTTTCACAATGTCTGTGCTTCCACTCGGGCTTACCTCTCTGGCCAAAGGTCAAGTAGCAGCGCCCTCGGTTCCGGATAATATCCTCACTCCGGCAAATCCTATTGGTAATCCGCCAGGAGTATCGGCCGATGGAACCGACGAAAGCGTCAATCTCTCCAATGGCGGGCTCACAACCTACATCCCATTGCTGTCAGTGCCACAGCGAGGGGGATGGACCCTGCAACTTGCTCTGATCAACAGTAGCAATGAGTACTATCTGCAACAAGCTGTTTCGGCTCAGGGGCAAGAGATTCAATATAACCCCGGATACACAGACATCCTGACATACAGCAATCAGATGGTAAATCCCGATCCGGCGTTCAAAATCAATGTTCCGAGGCTTCAGGCGTCAGAAGAGTATGCGGGAGACAAGCTTTGGGCGGGAGGAACTCTGGGGGGATCCACCAGTGCAAGTGGAATCTGGCCAAGTTTTTGCCTGCAGAACTTCAGATTCACCGACTGGCAAGGAGGTGTGCATCCGTTTGCGATCACACAGTCTTGCAACGTTCCAGCTAGTTCCGCTTCAGTGAACAACGTACCGCGAACAGTCGGAGAGTCAACCGATGGCTCTTTCTACATGCTCGACCTCAGCAATATTGCGGACATCCGAGTAATTTCCCGGTCGGGAACGGTTTATCACTTCTATGGGATGACCGCGCCATTTCCCTCTCCGCCCTCATCAGCTCAGGGACCTGGCGGCGGAAGCAATGTTGAGAATTGGTACGACGCGCGAATGGCGTTGATGACCGACAATAATGGCAACTCCGTGAACTATTCGGGAGGGCTGTTGACCGATACTATCGGGCGGACATTTCAGTTCCCGATTTCGGGAACCGGAGTCACATATACTGACGCCAACAATCAGTCTCGCTCGATTGCAGTAACCGTGGAGAATACCGATGAATCTGTCGCGGATATATTTCAATACACATTAACGGGTTCGACGACAGCCGGGCCTGCCATTTCCTGCCAAATCGAGCCGGCCTTTGCCGAGACATATACGAATCTCGGGCTTCAATCAGGCCCCACGTGTACCGCCCAAAAGACGCCTGGATACACATCGTATGACGTCACGATCACTTATCCGCCAGCTGGGGTTGGTGGTACACAACGACAAATTACGATCGCGCTTGACGCTCTTCAGCGAATTACAAAGATCAATTATCCAACGGGCGGCTATACCCGTTACGATTACACGCTACGCTCGTACTCACCGTGGAATTCAAATACAACCGCAACCGCCATGATGAGCGAAGTTGCCCACAAATATGAGTGTCCGAGCTCTTCAGGTGGATGCAGCGCAGAGGATACAACAACCTACGCGCCGACCTTTGCAATGTCGGAAGATCTTGAACAACCGTATAACAGCCAGATTGTAGTTACTGACCCTCTAGAGAATGAAACCAAAACGACATTCTCGTCCATTTTGCCTGGTATGGTCGGTCCAAAGACCACGAGTATAACCAAGTCGAACTCCGCTGGCACTGAGCTCTGGGCGCAAGAGACGACGTACACCGCCTCTCCATCACTGACATTTGCGACTGACTTGATTTACCCGTCGACTGTGACAACACGCCTAGAAGACGCTTCTCCTGCTCAAAGCTTTGTCACAACGTATGCAGCCTATCAGGCGTTTTCAGGCAACGGCTTTATTGGTACCGGAATTACTACAGACCAACCAACTCAGATTAGCGAATCGGACTATGACGGATCACTAAAACGGACAACGACAGAGCAATGGTCTACTCTCGGGACATTTAGCGGGAGGGAAGGGCACATCCTTGATAGGCCTCTGACGAGGACTGTGACGGACCAGGTACACGGCTTAGTGAAGAAAACGCAGTACACCTACGATCAAGGAACCAACACCGTCGGGAACCTGACGCAGCAGTCGGTTTCCGCTAGCATGGCTCCGCCCGCGATCACCAGCTATTCCGTGAATTCTTTGGGACAGATTACCCAGATCACTGATCCGAAGGGCAATGTAACTGTTATAGGGTATTCAGACTCGTGGGCCGATTCGAGTTGTGCCCCGTCCGGCCAAAGCTCGGCGTATCCGACAATCGTGACAGATCCTCTCGGCGACAAGACATCCTACGCGTATAACTCGTGCCTCGGAACAGTTGCAACAGTGACGGATCCTAATTCGAATTATACGAATAATCATAAGACGACGAGCTATTCATACGACTCGCTACAACGAGTCGTCTCTGTCACGAACCCTGATAACGGTGGCAAGCAGATATGCTACTTCGATACAGAACCGAATACCGTTGTAACGTACACGCTGCAGGCAGTCGGCACGGTTCTGCCAGGATGTACGAGCAGCACCGCAAGCCCGGCGGGCGTTGTCGCACAATCTGTGATTCTTGATGGGGCGGGACGGACAAGTCAGAGCATCCTGCTGTCCGATCCAGACGGGGCTACGTCCACAAATACCATTTACGACGGAGATGGAAATGTCCACTCTGTCTCCAGCCCAGTCCGCGGGGGAGGCACTGGTTACGTCACTTCGTATAGTTATGACGGATTAAACCGGAAGAGATATATGTACAATCCGGACTCCACTTACCAAGACTGGACATACAGCGGAAATGAGACAACCTTCCAAGACGAAAATGGGAATCAATGGATGCGGTGGGCAGACTCCAGAGGCAATCTCATACAGGTGATAGAGCCCAGCAGCTTTATGACGAACTATGCCTACGACGGATTTAATAATCTATGGTCGGTCACGCAGTGGGGAGGCCCCGCGAATTCACCAGGAAGCCGAGTTCGCTCGTTTACTTACGACGGCATGTCGCGGCTGACGTCGGCTACCAATCCTGAAAGTGGAACGATAACTTATCGATATGATGCAAACGGTAATCTAAGTTCGAAGACTGCGCCCGCTCCGAATACTTCCATTGCCCAGTCTTTGACAGTTACAACGCTGTATGGCTATGACCAACTGAATCGCGTCATCTCCAAGACATACCCTCACGACTCGTCTTCGACACCTTGGACCTGTTATCAGTACGGATCGCCGTCAACAGGGTCTCCAGGGCTGAATCAAATCGGCCATCTAATAAGCGAGTGGACGCAGCCGCATCATACGAAATGTCCGAGTGCTCTTCCCGCAAGCGGATACTTGACTGCGCGTACGCTGCAATATGACTCGATGGGTCGGGTGACACAAGAGCAGCAGTGTACACCCTCCAATTGCTCGCAAAGCTTGCAATTCGCACTTTCGAATTCCTTTGATCTTGCTGGAAATCTAATCTCCTATGGAAACGGTATCCCGAACACGCCAGTCGGCGGGGCGGGTCCACTCACATTTACTCAGGTATTCGGTGGGGCGGGGCGTGTTCAGAGTGTGACGAGCAGCTGGCCAAACTCACCGTATCCCGCTCAGCTGTTTTCTGCGCAGTCAGGTTCATCGGCAGCATATGCCCCCCAGGGCGCTCTTATGAATGCGGTCCTTGGGACCAGCTTAAACCTGGCAAGGAGCTACGATTTGCGGCTTCGAGTCACTGGCGAAAATGTCACCGGGACAACGATTCCATCTAATACGTCCGCTACGGCAACCGTGACGATTACAGGAAGTGAGCAATGAGCATGCCCAGCATTGTTGCGATGGCCAATAAATCGATGGATGTGCACAACTCTTCACTAGCATTGATGCGCAAAAATGGATTAGACCAAAACTCGGTCTGTTCCGCAAAACGATCCCAGGCTGAACAGGCGATGTTCGGCATCGCAAGCAATTCGGCAGGCATTCAGAGCCGCCCTCACGCGCCTGCCAGTGCCACGGGCTGTTCGGTGACTTCTTCTGGATTATCTTCCATATGGCTTTTGCTTGTCGCCGCCCTCATCCTCAATTTGAATTTTATGGCTCGCCCGGTGCTCGCCCAGTCCGGGGGATCGACAGGAACGATCGATTTCACAACGCCTGTCGACATTAGCGTGGATACTCTTGGTCAGAATGCGGAGCTGACTTTCAGCGGGACGGCCGGCCAGCAGATAAACGCGTGGGCAATTAACTGTACATTTCCCGGCGGTTGGGATGCAGTCACTTTCAGCATCCTGAATCCTGACGGCTCAACATTGGCTTCCACCACCTTGTGGGGGCAAGGAAATGTTGGCCTCTCATTGATCACACTTCCGACCACAGGAACCTACACCATAGTTGTGGCTCCGCAGGATGGCACAGGCTCGGCCACCGTTGTTCTCTCTTTGGAACAGATGGGAACAATCGCCGCGGGAACCCCAGACTCTCTGACAGTGAACACTCCCGGTCAGAATGTCGAGCTGACTTTCAGCGGCACTGCCGGCCAGCAAGTCAATGCATGGGCGCTCAACAGCACGTTTCCAGGTGGCAACGATGCAGTTACCTTCAGCATTCTGAATCCGGACGGCTCGACGTTGACCTCTGCCTCCCTGTGGGGGCAAGGTAACGTTGGCCTTCCTCTGATCACACTCCCGACCACCGGAACCTACACGATTCTTCTTGCTCCACAGAATGGCGGCATCGGGAGCGCCACGGTTGTTCTGTCTTTGGAACAGACGGGAACACTCACCGCCGGAACCCAAGATTCTCTGACAGTGAGTACTCCCGGTCAGAATGCCGAGCTGACTTTCAGTGGGACTGCCGGCCAGCAGGTGAATGCATGGGCGCTGAACAGTACCTTTCCGGGCGGCTATGACGCGGTCACCTTCAGCATCCTGAATCCAGACGGCTCGACGTTGGCCTCAAGCTCGTTGTGGGGGCAGGGTAACGTGGGCCTCCCACTGATCACGCTTCCGACCACCGGAAACTACACGATTCTTCTTGCTCCGCAGAATGGCGGCACCGGGAGCGCCACGGTTGTTCTCTCATTTGAGCAGACGGGGACAATCACGGTCGGAAATCCTGTTAACGTCACGGTAAATACTCCTGGACAGAATGCGGAGCTCACCTTCAGTGGCACGACTGGCCAAGAGATCAACGCTTGGGCGATCAACAGCACCTTTCCAGGTGGCTCCGATGCAGTCACCTTCAGCATCTTGAACCCGGACGGCTCGACGCTTGCTTCGACCTCGTTGTGGGGTCAGGGAAATGTCGGCCTCTCATTCATTACACTTCCGAGTACCGGAACCTACACCATTCTTTTGGCTCCGCAGAATGGAGTCACGGGTAGCGCTACAGTCGTACTCTCAATGGATCAGACGGGAACAATCTCCGCCGGAACCCCCGACACCCTGACCGTGAATACTCCTGGCCAGAACGCCGAATTCACCTTCAGTGGCGCCGCTGGACAGTCTGCCAACGTGCAGCTTACCGACGCGACGTTTCCCGGGGCTTGCTATTCCGTTGTCATCAATATCCTGAACCCGGACGGTTCAACGCTGATTTCGCAATCCATGTGTGGCCAGGGCAATTTTTCGACTGGGTCCGTTTCTCTTCCTGCTTCTGGAACCTACACGCTGGTAATCGCTCCGCAAAACGGAGGCACCGGGAGCGCGGCCATCCTTCTCTCCGAGAGTGGAACTCAAGCTGCGACGCCAATATTCTCTCTTGCAGCGGGAACTTACTTGGGAGCGCAGACTCTTACGATTTCAGACTCGACGCCGGGTGCAACGATCTACTACACAACCGATGGATCGACCCCGACCACTTCATCGACTCAATACACGGGCGCTATCGCAATCAACTATACGGAGACAATTCAAGCTGCCGCGATCGCTCCCGCTCTGATGTTGAGCGCTGCTGCAACCACCTCTTATACGATTTCAGGGCCGCCCAACATTGCCGCCATTTCTCCGGCTTCTGGGGTGGTGGGAACCACGGTGACCATCACGGGCAGCGTGTTCGGGACATCACAGGGGTCGAGTACCGTCACGTTAAATGGAGCGCCTGTGACACCGATCTCTTGGAGTGCGGCGACAATTGTGTTTGCGGTGCCATCCGGTGCCACAACGGGAAATGTGGTCGTTTCTGTCGCGGGAAATCAAAGCAACGGTATGGCATTCACGGTCGCGGATCCAACACAGGGTTTCAATCGACCCATCACGATCCACCATTCCTTAGTCCCGAACACCGACCAAACCAACTTCCCCGTTCTCATTTCAGGCACCTATCCTTTCTTAGCGACACAGGCCAACGGTGGACGCGTGCTCAATCCAAACGGCTACGACATCATCTTTACGACCGATGCCGCGGGCCAGAATCTGCTGCCCTTTGAAATCGATAATTACAATGCGGCGACAGGTGCAGTGGGATTTTGGGTTCTCATTCCAACCCTGTCACATACAACCGACACCACGATCTACATCTGGTATGGCATCAACGGACTTAATGATAGCCAACAGAATGCCCCAGCAGTCTGGCAGAACGGCTACGTCGCCGTCTACCACATGGGCAGTGGTTCAACACTGAGTTCATGGGACTCGACCGGTATCAACGGCAGCGCAACAAATGTCGGAGTCACGCCAGGTTTAGGACAGATAGGCGGTGCAGGAAGCTTCGCAAGCGGAGCCGACTATCTGCAAGTTGCAAATAATCCTGCTCTCAAGCCTGGCTCCGCTCTGACTTTGGAGGCTTGGGTGAATCCTACCTCGGTGGGGGATTGGAATAAAGTCATCGGCCTTGACTACCGGGGGGACGGGTCGTGGAACTCTCCATATCTTGCATACGCTTTGCAAGCCAACAACGGCTCAGATCAGCTGGCGGTTCAGATCACTCAGTCTGGATCCGGAACAACGCCCGCCACGAGCGCATCCTTCGCACTGTCGACTTGGAGCCACGTCGCAGGAACCTATGACGGAAGCCAAGTGGTGCCGTACTTGAACGGCGTTGCCGGCCCCGCGGCCTCCTTAAGCGGACCTATCGATTACGGGACCAGCCAGGATCTGACGATCGGGGCAAGGTCGCCATACGCAATCAATTCCAGTGAAGGTTGGAACGGGCTTATCGATGAGGTGCGGATCTCGTCCGTCGCGCGCTCTGCGGATTGGATTGCTACCGAGTTCAACAATCAATCTTCGCCGGCGTCGTTTTTCTCGATGGGCCAGGAATCCGGATCCGGAGGTCCGATTGCAACCGTCTTCTCTGCCACGCCCAATCCAGCCTTGGTGGGTCAACTGGTTACGGTCACCGGCGTTGGTTTCGGTTCCACCCAAGGCAACGGAACTCTTACCGTGAATGGGGTGGCGATTTCCCCAGCGACTTGGAGCGATTCGAGCATCACTTTCGGTCTTCCCGCAGGCGCGTCTTCTGGTCCTCTAGTTGTCACTTCGGGCTCGGCGACGAGCTTCCCCATTGCCTTCGTTAACGATGGAGTCTCAAGTGGCAACGGATTGATCGGGACTTACTGTCCGCCCCTACAACCCGGTCAACAGCTTGCATGGGCCACTCCGCAGAATGTTTCCGCAATTCAAGCACCCGAGGGGTCGGTTAACGGACTGAGCCTGCTTTCTGCAAATATCGACATGACCTTTTCGCGGTCGCTTGGAAATTGGTGGGTTGGAGCAAGTTGGAGCAACTTCTTCGTTCCAGATCTCCCTGCCGATGCAGTTATCCAGGGGATCTATGCCGGCGAGCAGTTCACGGCGAGTGGGAGTGGCGCTTACCTGTCAATCTCGCTGGACACTCCGTTCGACTCAATGCTCCAGAACACCAACACTTCTGCAACGGGATTCTGCAGCGGCAATTTGTTGGGTTCCAGCACGCCGAGCGGCTTGGCGATCAATTTGGGCAGTATCCCGAACCTGCAACTCAACTCATTCTTGTTTCAGACACTGTTCCAAGACAATTTCGATATGAACTTTGCCCCATCTGACCCAGGGATCGCCATCTACTATACTGCTTCTTCCTCGTCAGGTTCCGGGCCATCATCGACGGTCACTTGGGCAACGCCTGCGCCCATAGCATACGGCACACCTCTGAGCGCCGCTCAACTCGATGCCACGACAACAGTGCCGGGTACTTTTGTCTATAGTCCTACTCTGGGAACGGTGCTCCCACCTGGATCAAATACCTTGATGGTGACGTTTACACCGGATGATCTCGCCGACTACGCGACGAATACCACTTCCGTCACGTTGACGGTGAATCCGGCCGCTCCCGTCATCTGCTGGACCGCACCGGCCCCCATCGCCGTCGGCACGGCGCTGAGCGGAACCCAACTCAATGCGACGGCCAATGTGGCCGGGACCTTTAGCTATAGTCCGGCTGCGGGGACCGAACTGGCAGCCGGGGAAAACACACTGACGGTCACATTTACGCCGTCCGACACAACGGACTACGCGACGACTACGGCATCCGTTTCTCTGACAGTGAAACCCCAACCGGACATCGGCACGATTGCACTGACCATGGGGGGAACCACCATCGCGACCGCTAGCTATGACGGCTCCTCAACCCCCGACAGCATCGCCGCGGCATTGGCTGGCAGCGCCGGCAGTGCGACGAATTCCCCAGTTACGGTGACGGCCGTCAATGGGACGCTCTATATGGCGGCCAACGCAGCCGGTGCGAGCGGAGACGACCTAAGCTTTAGCTTCCAAGTGAACAGTTCGGTTTACAGTCAGCCAGTGTTCTCGGTTTCGCCCGCAAGCGGGAACCTCGATGGCGGAGACAACGCGAATGCCGCAGGCGGCAGCCCGATCTATAGCTACGCCATTCCGAGCTATCAATCCGGCTCCACTCCCACGGGCTACGACGCCGTGGGTAATGTGGTTGGATATAGCGATCAACTGATGACGCCCAGCTCAACCGCGTTGGGCACATTCAATGCCACCACCGATTCCTGGTTGTTCGCTTATGACAACCTGAATCGGCTGACCGGGGCGACGGGCAGCCAAGTCGGGCCGAACAGCACAACCGGTTTGAATTACTGCTGGCAGTACGACGCATTCGGAAATCGAACCCTGAATTACCCCGGCGCCTGCTCGTCCAACCTGCCGCAGATCCCGTATGGGACCAATAATCAGTTGCTCAGCGGCCTTCAAGCATACGATGCTGCGGGCAACGTGACGACCGACGTTGCTGCCGGCAATACGTACCTGTATGACGCCGAAGGACGCGTCTGCGCGGTGAGCAGTCTGGATGCAAACAGCTTCAGCGTCATGACCGGCTACGTCTACAATGCAGACGGAGTGCGTGTGGCGAAAGGTCCGATCACCACCATGAGCTGCGACCCGGCTATCAGCGGCCTTCTGATCTCGAATGAGACCGACTTCGTGATTGGGCCATCGGGCGAGCAATTAACCGAGATGGGCAACGGCGGCACCAACTGGGTGCACACCAACGTCTTTGTTGGAGGCGAGCTTTTCGCCACGTACGACCCCAGCGGGTTACACTTCTACGCCAATGACTGGCTGGGCAGCCGCCGCGTCCAGACCGATTACGCCGGGGTACCCGAGCAGTCCTGCACCAACCTTCCGTTCGGCGACAATCTCAACTGTTCGCAATCGCTCTCGACCCCGACAGAACAGCACTTCACCGGCAAAGAACGTGATACCGAATCAGGGAATGACTACTTCGGGGCTAGGTACTACGCAAGCAGCATGGGACGTTGGATGAGTCCTGATTGGAACGAGAAGGTTGAGCCTGTTCCATATTCCAAACTGGATGACCCGCAAACTTTGAACCTGTACACCTATGTCTTGAACAATCCCCTCGTTCTAGCAGACGCTGACGGACACACCACGGATACCTATGTGCCGGATATTGATAAGCACGGCGGGGCGCATATCGACCGCTATACCAAGGGTGGACAGAATGTAGGACGCTATCGCCCTGATGGAACGCCGATCAAGTTCAAGGGAAAAACGCCGGGCCCGGTCCCAAATGCCGATAAGGGAAAATTTGGCGAGGCAGCGGCGGAGATTGAGAAAAAGCAACAGGCAAGGCAGCAGGAGCAGAACCTTGAGGAGAACCCCCCTCCAGTTCCGGCACCCCCGACACCTGATGGGTTGAAACCTGATCCACCCTCACCTTTCCCATTTATACCCGGATGTTACTGGTGTCCCAATCAAGGTCCCGATCCAAGTCCGAAACCAATGCCTTTTCCTGGTCCGGCTCCGGGGCCAATACCCCTTCCGGAGCCTACGCCGTTTCCTATTCCTGAGCCGATCCCGGTTCCAACCTGGGTTCCAATCTGGGCTGCCAACCATCCTAACAATGTGCAATAGCTGGGAGAATTATGTGCGAATCATCCCCGTCAATTGTTCCGCCCTTAACAGTCGTGCAGGTCGTCAAGGTCACGGCAAAGGAACCGGATTGGAAGGACTACGAAGGTCGCGTCTTTCGAATTGGCTATTACCGAAAAAATGACGGCTTGGACTGCGTCTGGCTGGTTGACGATGAAGGGGTCTATGCCGAGGCTGTTGATCAAGAAATGATAAGAACACATTTCAAGGTCTTGGAGCCCAGCGGAGAGGTCGATCTTTTTGGAGTTGATCGACCAGTAATCGGGCCCCGATAAGATAATGTTGGCGAGTGCAGCGGCGTTGTTTGCGAGTGGACCAGCATCGTATCGTGGGCGTTGGTGGCGACCAACGGTCCTGAAATCCTCGTCTCAATGAACATTTCAAAGGCTGACATGCTTCGCATGTGGTGTATCTCGACACTCCACCCCTGCGAGGGTTGCGTATGGAACCGTTTCGGTTGCAAATGGGATCAAGCAGAAGTGGCGGGGCATGCTGTTTTGCGCGGTTGCAAATGGAACCGGCCGGCTGAGGCAGCATACGCTCCGCTTCGTCGTCCGTAAAGGCTCTCCGCTTCGCTCCGACCGCTAACGCGGCGCGCACAAAACGCGCGGCCTTGACTGATGCCTCAGCTGCGGGTGTTTTGCAGCTATGAAAAGCATTTGCTTTTCATGTTCCAACGGAACCTGACCCGACTACGGCGGGCTTAGCGGTAGACTTCGCGGCGGTGCTTGACGGCCAGGACAAGGATGGAATCGCCGTAGTCGTAGAAGCGCACACGGTAGTCACCGAC
>Ga0187851_10002837_pt1 | contig 15006 bp, 13 predicted proteins | sample June2016WEW_6_10_FD_132997 | JGI IMG/M metagenome (GOLD analysis project Ga0187851, IMG submission 132997) | Peatland microbial communities from SPRUCE experiment site at the Marcell Experimental Forest, Minnesota, USA - June2016WEW_6_10 | ecosystem: Environmental > Terrestrial > Soil >...
GTGAAATAGTTGAAGCAGGCGCCTTGCAGGCCCGCATCGATGGTCTGGTTCCACAGGGTCTGGACAAAGGGCGCAACCCAAACCTCCGAAGCCACGACGATGTTGCCGTTCTCCTCCGTATCCGGCGGCGGACTTGGTGAACCCGCCAGGAAGGCGTGCCATTTACTGTGAGACTTCAGCGCGCCTGCCGTCCGCGCACCCCCCCGCGCCCGCGCCACGCGATGCGTCAGATCGAGGTTGACCATGGCCGGCAGTGGGCCTTCCGAAGAAGCGTCGAAATCGCCGGTGGCGGAGAACGCGACAACCGGCTCCGCCAAATCATCGGCGGACACGATGACAAACCCGCCCGGCTCCAGTCGCACAACGTAATAAAGATTCTCCCCGGCGCCATTCTTGACCGCATCCGTGCCTTTGATTCGAGCGGACAACGTAGCCCCCAACGGCCGGCGGTCCTGGCGCAGCCAGCCCTGCACTGCGCTGTTTGCCGTATCAGTGGAGACAGGAGCCGCCCATGCCGCGCCTGACAACAGCAGCCAGCAGCCGAGTGCAACCGCGGCCCATCCGGTGGGTATGAGCAATCGGAGATTCGGAGGAACAATGGTTTCGAAGCGGTTCATCTCGGCCTGCATTTTCATACCCGCCGCAACACGAAATGTCGAGAATGGAAACCGTAAATGCGGTTGACCCATTGGCGCGGGTTGCGCATCATCCCCGGCTTGAGACAGGCCGAAAATGTTCTGGTGTGACCAATTAGTCGAAAAGATCCAAGGGCCGCAGACGATCAATGACTCCAAGACGCCCTCCGGGCGCGCCCATGTCGGCGCCCTGCGCGGGCCGCTCATTCACGATGCCATCTATCGCACCCTGCAGGCCAAGGGCGTCCCTGTCCGTTTCCTGTTCGGCGTTGATGATTACGATCCGGTGGATGAAATCCCCTACGGCCAGGCCGAACATTTCGAGAAATACCTTGGCGCGCCGCTCTGCAACACGCCGCCGCCTCCCGGCTCAACGGCCACCGACATGGCCGAGCATTATATTTCGGAATTTTTCAGCGTATTCGGCGAATTGGGCATCCGCCCCGAATTCTACCGCATGCGCGACATTTACCGTTCCGGCAAGTTTAACGAGGCCATTGACGCCATTCTCCGCAAGGCCGACGCCGTTCGCCGCATTTACAAAAAGGTCAGCGGCTCGGAGCGCCCCGAGGACTGGCATCCGTTCCAAGTGGTCTGCGAAAACTGCGGGCGCATTGGCACGACGGTCGTCACCGCCTACGACGGCAAAGAAGTCACCTACCAATGCCGGCCCGATCTGGTCAAATGGGCCAAGGGTTGCGGGCATGCCGGCAAGATATCGCCCTTCGATGGCAAAGGAAAGCTGCCGTGGAAGCTGGAATGGTGCGCCAAGTGGCGGACTTTTCCCGTCACTATCGAGGGCGCGGGCCAGGACCACAGCACCAAAGGCGGCTCGCGCGACGTGGCCATGGCCTGCCTGCGGGAAATCTTTGGACAGGAGCCGCCGCTCAATTGTCCCTACGACTTTTTCCTCGTCGGCGGCGCCAAGATGAGTTCCAGCAAGGGCGTGGGTGTCACTTCCCGCGATATGGCGGATTTTTTGCCGCCGGAAATTCTCCGCTTCCTTCTCATCCGGCCGCCTCCGCGCCAGCCGGTGAACTTTGGGCCGTCGGAAGTTTATGTCACCAAACTTTTCAACGAATTTGACCGCGCCAAGCAAAATAATTTTCACAATCCAAAGGCGTTGGCCGGCGACAAGCGCATCTATGAATTGTCCGAGGTGCAGCCAGAGCCGGATTATTGGGCGGCTGACTTTCAACTGGTCACCGCGCTGACCCAAATGCCGCATCTGGATGTCGTGCAGGAGCTGGAGAAGCGCAAAGGCGCGCCCTTTTCCGCGCTGGAGCGCCGGCATCTCGAACTGCGCATTCGCGCCGCCCATTACTGGGTCGGACACTACGCCACCGAGGAGGAAAAGACGCGATTGCAGGAAAGCCTGCCCGCGCGGGCACAGGATCTTTCCGCCACCCAACGCGCCTTTCTCCACATTTTGGCCGGGCTGCTCCCGCAAACGAAATGGGAGGGCGACGCCCTTCAAATCTGCATCTTCAACGCCGTTCGCCTCACACCCATTGATCAACCGGGCGCGTTCAAAGCCATTTACCGCGTCCTGCTCGACCGCGAAAACGGCCCCAAAGCGGGCAACTTCTTTTCTTTTTTGGAACGCGACTTCGTCGTGCGCCGCTGCCTGGAGCTGCCGGTTGACAAGCTGAAATTCTGGCATGAAACCAGCATCACGGAGGAAGCCTTTGCGCAATGGCTTGTCGAGGAAAAACCGAATATCACCACATTGTCAGCCAAACCTGAGCAAGATGAGAGCGGCACAGGCATCATTGAATTTCTTGTCACAATGGCCGACGGCAAGACCCATTGCAAACGGGTGCTTTCCGGCCGGTTGAAGAACGCGGACACAGCCCGCCGGTGGCTCGACGAGATTGCGAATCAATCCGGAATCAAAATCGGCACTCGAACATAAAAGGTTTGACATGAAAAAGATCCGAAGAGCAAATCCGCGTACTTCAGCGGTGGAGGCTCCACTGAAGGCGCCGGCCAGTCTGAATCAGGCGCAAAACGTCCGGGGCGGCGCCGAAAAAATACTTCTCGTCGATGATGAAAAGCAACTGCGCGATGTTGTCTTTCTCTACTTGAAACAAATGGGCTACAGGGTGATGGCGGCTGAGTCGGGGGAATCCGCGCAAAAAATCTGGTCCGAACAGGGTGGCCAGTTCGATCTCCTCCTGACCGACATGGTCATGCCGGGAGGATTAAGCGGATTGCAACTGGGCGAACTGCTGCGCGCTCAAAAACCCGGGCTAAAAATCATCCTGAGCACCGGCTACGGCGAGGAGTTGGCTGACGCCGGAGTGGTCGAGGAAAAAGGCTTCACGTTTTTGCACAAGCCGTTCTCGAACCAGGTTTTGGCCGAAACCGTCCGCAAGTGTTTGGATGCGGTTTAGCTGTCCGCCATCGGTTGCGCGATTGCCGCTTCTTGTGCCTCTTCCCAATTCGGCAAACGGGCGCATAATGTGAGGGTATGGCATCATCAAGCCCGGATGATTTGGACGATTCGCCGCTCCTGACCGAGTTGCTCGTCACGGGCATGAATTGCGCCAATTGCGCCCGCCACGTCACCGACGCCCTGCAAAGTGTGCCCGGCGTGGACAGCGCGGACGTCTCCTTGCAGGAAGGGCGGGCGCGGGTCCGATGGCAGACGGGCTCCGGCGGAAAAATCGCCGATTTGATGAACGCGGTGTCCGCCGCGGGTTACCAGGCAACCCCCCTCCCGGCCCAAAGCGAGGCGAAAAAACCCTCTATCCTGTCCGACTGGCGTTTCAACGTCCTCCTCGGCATGGCGGGAACCGCGCCGCTTATGGCCGGGGAATGGCTTTTTCATTGGGGCGCGCGGGCCTGGTTTCAATGGCTCTCTTTTGCGCTTGCGCTGCCGGTGCAAGTTTTGTGCGGCGCGCGCTTTTATCGCGGCGCATGGCGCCAACTCCGCTCGGGCGCGTCGAACATGGACACTCTTGTGTCGTTGGGTTCGACGGCGGCATTTGTTTATAGCGTGTGGGCATTGCTGTCCGGCGCGGGCGGGCACCTTTATTTCATGGAAGCGGCGGCCATTATCACCCTCATCAGCACCGGCCATTGGATGGAGGAACTGGCCGGCCGCCGCGCGGAAAGTTCCTTGCGCGGCCTCTTCCGCCTCGCCCCGGCAACCGCCCGCCGCCAGAACGCCGATGGCACCGAGACTGAAGTCCCCGTGGAGGGCCTCCGCCCCGGCGACCTCGTCGTCTTGCGTCCCGGCGCGCGCGTGCCAACCGACGGCAAAGTGATCCGGGGCCGGTGCAGCGCCGACGAAGCCATGCTGACCGGCGAATCGCTCCCCGTCGAAAAAGTCTCCGGCGCCAGCCTCTACGCTGGCACCGTGAATCTGGACGGCCAGGTCCTCATGCGCGTCACCGGCGTGGGCGAAGCGACGGCGGTGGCGCATATCATCGCAGCGGTGCAACGGGCGCAAAACAGCCGCGCGCAAATCCAGCGCCTGGCGGACCGGATCAGCAACGTGTTCGTGCCCATCGTCGTACTCGTTGCCATTGCGGCCGCGCTGTGGTGGGGGCTGGCTTTTGACCAGGCGCGGCAATGCAACGAGTTCCTCGCCCGTTTCTTCTGGACGTCGCACTTGCCGGAAAGTCACCGGGCGGCGGCGATTCTGGCCGCGGTCGCGGTGCTGATTGTCGCCTGCCCGTGCGCCATGGGACTGGCCACGCCCGTGGCCATCATGGCCGGAACCAATGCCGCCGCCCGCCGCGGCATTCTCATCCGTGATGGCATCGCCCTCGAAAAAGCCGGCCGCCTCACCGCCGTCCTGGCCGACAAAACAGGCACCCTGACCCTGGGCCATCCGGACGTCGTTGCGTCAATTATTTTTTCTCGCCAGGACGACGCCCTCAAACTGGCCGCCGCCTTGGCCCGCGGCTCCAATCATCCTCTCAGCGTCGCCGTGGCAAAATTGTCCCCCGACCAAATTCCGTTCTCCGGCTGGCGCGAAATCCACGGCTCGGGCGTGGAAGCGCGGCTGGAAGGCGGTTCGGGCGCTTTGGCCACGGCCCGCCTCGGTTCGGTTCACTGGCTGGAAAGCGCCGGTGTTGACGTTTCCCCCGGCGCGGCCTTTGCCGAAAAATGGATGGCCGACGGCGCGACCATCCTCTGCCTGGCCCTCGATGCGCAACTTGCCGCCATGATCGCCTTGCGCGACGCCCCCAAGCCGGGCATCGCCGACGCCATGCGCGAACTCAAGGCCATGGGTCTGAAAATCTTTCTCGTCACCGGTGACAACCAGCGCACCGCTCGCGCCATCGCCGCCCTGGCCGGCATCGCCGCGGAAAATGTGTTCGCCGAAATCCGCCCCGGGCAAAAAGCGGTTCTCGTCCGTCAACTCCAGGACAAAGGCGAACGGGTCGCCTTCGTGGGCGACGGCATCAACGACGCGCCCGCCCTCGAACAAGCCGATTTGGGCATCGCCGTCAGCGAAGCCAGCGACGTGGCCAACGAAGCGGCGGACCTCATCCTGCTCCAGTCAAACATACAGGCCGTCCCCGAAGCGATCGCTTTGGCGCAAGCGGCGTTGCGCACCATCAAGCAGAATTTGTTTTGGGCCTTCTTTTACAACGCGGCGTCCGTTCCACTGGCGGCCTTGGGATTTCTCAGCCCGATTCTATGCGCGGCGGCCATGGGCGTATCGGACCTGGTGGTGATTGGCAACGCCCTCCGCCTCGGCTGGCGCGTGGGGCGGAAGTGAAGCTGCATTAAGGCGCGATGGTTTGCCCCGCTGAGCCGGTTGGCGGCCGTTCCGGCCGGGCCGCTGTGGCGCCCGCACCCTCCTGCTTGCGCGGCTTGGGTTTCAGCATCTCGTCGAACTTCGTTTGCTGCTCCGGCGTCAACATCTGGCGGATCTCCTCGCGCACCTTCTTCACTTCCTCGCGCATGTGCGGGGCAATTTCGTCCCAGTACGGACGGTTCCGCTCCTGGCTCGCCTTCATGATTTTTGCGATCTCGTCCCGCTGGCCGGCGGTCAGGTCCAATTGCTTCTGCATGCGGCGTAGAAATTCCGGCCTCTGGAATTGTGTCAGCGGCGGCGGCGTGTTGGAGAAAGTCGAAGGATGCTGGGCCATGTCTGGCTGCGCGCTCGCCACCGGAAGTTCCGTCTTCATGAGCAGCGCCCCCGTGATCACGCCACACCCAAAAATCACCATGGTGGCCAGTATGACCTTCCACGGACTCACCAGGCATCCTCGGCGGATTGGCTGGGTGGCGCGACAACGGCCGCTTCAAATGTCTGCGAAAAACTCTCCGTCGAACCGCCCTGCCGGTTCGCCGCCAGCGCCCACAACCCGCACAACACCGTGATGGCTACGCACGAAACCGCGGCGCGCCACAGCGGCCCGCCCCACAACACCCAGGGATTGGCCGTTCCAACCGCTGCCAGCCGGCTCATGATCCGTTTCTCAAAGGCATACGGAACACGGTCGCTGGGGGGGTTCTTCCTCGCCACCGCCATCAATTTGTCATGCAACTCATTCAACTTCATAAGTCAATTATTTGGACGGTTCCGCCCGCCCGGCGGTTACAGGTACTTTTCTTTGCGGATGGTCTTCAAAATCCGCCGCATCTCGCCGCGAGCGCGAAAGGCCCGCACCTTCACCAGCGGGACCGACCACCCCGTCAACACCGCAATTTCCTTGACGGACCGCCCCTCGATTTCCAGCAGGGTAATCACCATTCGCGCCGCGGGCGTCAGCCGCGATAATATCCGCTCCACCAACTGCCGCGCCGCCTCGGCGTCGTCCCCCGCCGTGTCCGGCTGCACCACGAACCGCTCCAGCCAGTCCGCCTCCGGCTCGGTTAATTCGGAAAAGGCCGCTTCCCGGTTGCGTTGATGACCGCGCAGGAAATCATAGCACGTTCGCACCGCCAGCCGCATCAACCAATGTTCAAAAGGCGCCTCGCCGCGAAAACTATTGAGCTTCTGGAAGGCCTTGATGAACACTTCCTGCACAATGTCCTCCACCTCGCTCTCCCGCCGCGCATAACGGCGGGCCGTGGCAAAGACGCGCGGCTGGTACTTCAGGACCAGCGGCTCGAAACTGGCGGAGTCGCCGCCCAGGACCGCGGCGATCAACTCCGCATCAGTCGGTTCCATTGCTTCCAGTGTTCAACAAAAACCCCTGGAAAACAAAACTGAACAACCTCGTTTAATCAGCCGGGGCCGCCGCGTTCCTGGGATGATTGGCGTGCGCAAGGAAATTCTCGAGGTGAGTCAGCCTTTTTTGCTCTTCCGGCGTCAGCGTGCCGTTGGCCTTCTTGGCTTGCAACTCCGCCACCACTGTGTTGGCCGCCTGCGCGATCTTGGCCCGCCGCTCCGCAGGGGTGAGACCCTTCACATCCGCCGGAGTCAGACCCACCAGTTTCAGAAGGCCCTCCGGCCTGTGTTGCCCGGGCGCATGGGTGCCCGGAGTGAACGAATTTGTGTTGGTCTGGGCCATGAGCGATTGCGCGCCGACGGCCAGCAAACCGACTGCGATGCAGGCAGCTAATTTCTTCATATATATGCTTATATTGTTTGTCTTTGGGCCGGGCCGTTTCATGCGCCCGCCGCCATAGACCACCAGACGCCACGCCCCGGCCAAAGGTTACGAAAAGCCTCGTCTGACCCGATCTATCCGTCCGCCAGTTTGGAGGGATCAGCCCCCAACTGTTCCCCCTCCCTCTTGATGCCAAACATCTGCTCAAACGCTGCGGAAAACTTGGCCACCTCGGCCGTGATCTTGGGCGATTGTTGTGCGATGGTATTCAGCATCTTTTCCCGCAATTCTGGCCGGAAGCGGATCAATTCGAGGGCCGCGACCGCCAGCGCCAACTGGTTGTTGATTTCATGGCGCATTTGCGAGAGCTGTTTGTTCAACTCCGCGAGCTGCTCCGGGGTCACGGTCACTGGAACATTGGATTCGACCATGCTCAAAACCATGGGCCAGCGCTCCGCTTAAATCAAGCCCCTTTCCGCCAAAAAAAAGATTAAGAATCTCAAAATAAAACGTTGACATTCCGCGCCAATGGCCCATTTTGTCGCCGGTAATGATGCATGGCGTGTCCTGCTGCAGCCGCTTGGTTTTGGCCGCTACGCGGCCTTGATTACGCAGTTTATGGTTGCCACCGCTGTTGTTTGCTTGATTATTGGCCGTTTTTTCTTGGCAAAAACTGTGTGCAAGTGTTTGACAACACAGGGTTTGGGGCAATTTCGGAGCGCTTTTTAAAAAAAATGGCTTTGAGTGCTTGACATAATTGATCTTTTAAACGATAACCAGCGCGGACGAGACCTGCGTTGTCGCAGGCAGACGTGCATAAAAACATGAAGAATTTCGCGCCTTCAGTGTCATTTTCCAAAAGTAAAATGGCGCAGGCTGGCGCGGAGGAGAACCGAAACGTAAGAAACGATTAACTGATAAACAAATATGATCAATAAATTAAAAACATTCGCGATAGCGATCCTGGCCACTGGTGCAACGGTGGCTGTCACCCAAGCTCAAACCCCTCCCTACGCAGTGCACAACGTAAGCGTCAATTGGACACTTTACCTGCCGGACACGTCAGTGACAAACAGCAAGGGGGAGATCAAGGACACTTATAAGACAGAGTCTTACAACACGGCATCGCTCCTCGCGGACTTGGGCTCCGCTTTGGGCAAGTCGTTCAAAGGCGAGTCGCTGGTTTTAATCTCCGAGCTCTCTCCCGGGTCCAACCTCACGGTTGGAAGCAATGTCGTTGTCCAGACATACGACTACACAAACTCGCTCACAAACAGCACGTACACCAATACGCTCACAGTCCTGACGCTGACGAATGTGCCACCCCTGACGAATTTCGACGGGTTGACAAATTGGGTGGTGACTGCCACAAATCCTCTGGCGACGAACTTTGTTTACGAGGTTACCAATTCCGTAATCGTTGAAACGAACGCCACGTATTATATCAAGAGCGGCAAAACTCTCACGCCTCTCACCAACACCTTCTTTTTCGGTTTTGGTCTGGCTGATCTGTTAAGCAGTTCCGTGACGACGAGCGACACAAACACCGTGTTTGCAAATCGTGCCCAGGATTATACAAACTCCATCTTTAAGGGAACCATCACAACGAACCTGGCAATCACCGGATCACTCTATGATCAGGGATCATTCGATGTGAATGCAATTGGCACCGGAAACGTGTCCGGCGCGGCCGGCGCGGATCTTGGTTTTTCAGGCGCCGGCTTTGCCAATGCAGTGACCACAAAGGTTGGCTCGGGCAAAACAGCCCTGCCATGGAGCACTTGGAATGTAACCTGGACCGGGATTGGCAGCGGCGTGGTGGGCGGAACTTATACTCCTGATTACACCAATGTTATTCCAGGGACTAATTTCCCCACAACGGCCGTGACGAACGTTTATTACGCCAACACCAACGGCACCAATGTAAAATTGAGCGGTTCTGTGACGCACACGTTCTCGGGCATCGTTCAATAGCAGCCTGACGCAGTATCGTTTCTTTGCGGGACAGTGGCCACAAAGCCACTGTCCCGCTTTGCTAAACAAAAACGCATGAGAGCCAAAGTCGTCTTGTCCGCTTCCGTCCTGGCTTTGGCTGTGCTGGTTCCGGCAGTTTATTTTCATTACAGGACCGCCAGCGCGCCAGCGGCGGTGGAAGCAGTCGCCAGCGACGATTCGAACGCCTCTCCAACAGCCCTGCCGCCGATTCTCAAACGGGCATCCAACGGAGCACAGGTTCAAGGGCAGGGCGTGGCCGTTCAGGACCCAGCTGACGCGAATTTGAGCCACGACGAATATGTCACGAAACGCAAGGCGGATTTGTACGATATGGGGATGAGCGAAAATCCGGCATCTCTCAAGATCATTCTTTCCGAAATACACAACCCTGATCCCGAGATTCGCCAGGCCGCGCTGACCGCGACGATGGATCTTGGCAGCCCGGAGGCCATTCCCGCTTTGCAGAATGAAATGGCGTGGGCTGAAGACCTGCAGGAAAAGATGGACCTTAAAAACGCCATTGACTTCCTGCAGCTTCCCAAATTCGGCGCAAGCGACGAGACTGCAACCACCCGGCGATAGATAGCCCGGTCGGGCCCGGCTGCGTCTCCGGCCATTCCTTCGGTTATCCTTCCCCCACACGTCCTGGTCCATGACTCCCGCGGTCGCGCGTAGGGGATGCGTGCAAACGCCGCAAACATCCTTTTCATGCTTGACATACTGGGTTCTTGGAACGAAAAACAACCTCAATTGAATCCTGCGGAATCGCAAGCAGCATGCGCAGAATACACAGGAAATGTCGCGCCGCCCGTGTTGTTTTCCAGGAGCGAAAACAGCAAACGGCGGGCGCGGAGGCGAACCGACACAGTAAGGACATTAAATTAAAAAACATATGATTAATAAGGTAAAAACATTCGCCGTGACGGTAATGGCCGCCGGGGCTGCCTTGGCCGCCACCAGCGCCCTCGCCAAGGTCAGCACCAATATGCAGGTGTTGGACAACATCAGCGTCGCGCTCAAAATCTACTCTCAAGCGCCAAATGTGAAGACCACCCACAACGGCAATGGTGAGACCATCGCCGCCGAAGTGGGCGGCATCTCCACCTCCGACATCATCTATCAATTGGGCCAGGTCGGCGGCTTCGCGGTCAACCCGAAGACCGATAAATTGGTCCTCTCCACCATCTACAGTAATATGTTGGTGGGCATTCCAGGCACCAGCGTCACCGTCTCCTCGGTCACCTTGACCAACGTGCCGCAAGGCACACTTTTTTATTGGGAAGACAGCTTCGGCCATGTGGGCTCCTTGAATTTCACAGACTTTGCGACGGTGACAAACTCTTTCCTTATCACAAATGGCGTTAATGAGGAGTCGCCCGGCTATATCTTTTACACATCCAGCTCGACTTCCGCCGGCACCACGGTCTATTCGCTTCCGGACGCGCACGGTAACGGTGGCTATTACGGCGACAGTATCACCTCCAACGCCCTTTTCACCGCCATGGTTGGGTCTCCCCCGCCGTTTACCAGCGCCAACGCCATCGACTACGCCGCCCTTGCCAGCACGAATATCAATGGTTCCAGGGCCCTCACCGGGCAAGGCGCTTTGTCATACTGGGTCACAGTTGTTCCGACCGTCTCGGGAACAAACGTCAATGTCACCATTACCCAATTCTCACCGCAAACGGAGGAAATCCTGGCCCAGGCGGACCAGCACATTTGCGTCATGACTCCCAAGACAGGCAGTGCCGATCCCACTTTGTTCTTGGTTGACAACTGGATCGCTTGGGACCTCAATTCCGGCGGCACCACCATTTACGATGAAACCGGAAATGATTTGGGCGCGAATGAATTTTCCGGCACAAATATCACCGGACAAACCATTTACAGCACGGGCGATTTGCTGATTTATACGGTCTATCCGACCAATGGCGCCCCGGCCACTGTGACCAACTTGAATCTCGACCCGATGGGCTTCAGCAAAGGCACCATCAAGCTCATGAATCTCACTCTGAATGGGAAAGCCACCCATGCGGAGAACGTCCAGTTGATCAGCACTGAGACAGTGACGGCTGGCGGCCAAGGCTTTATCGGCGGGACGTTCACAACGGACCCGGGTTATCCGGCGGGCCCGAATACAGACAAGTATGTCACTTCGATAACGGATGGCGTTACGAACTACTCTACAAACTTCTTCACCAACTATAACTCCAACCCTGAGATAACCAGCGTGATTAACAATAATGCGGAAGGCAACTATTTGGGCACAAACTTTGTGACCAATGTTCTCAATCGCACTCCTGATACCAACTTGTTTGGTTTTGACGGGGACTACGGCCAATATGTTTACAATCCCACCAATGTCGTTTATAGCGGGACCATTACACTGAACTTCCTCAGTGCGCTCACGGCATCGAACGAGATAGTGCCCGTTCAGCCTTGATCAGTCGGCAAATCGGTTCTTTGGCGGGACGGAGGTTAATGTTGATCCGCCGTTCCGCCTTTTTGCCCTTGACATAATCCCTCTCTCGAGCAAAAAGTAAGTATTGTGGTCCTGCAAGCGTGGGCTTGATCCGAACCGGAGCTGAAGAGTGACCAACGCAGAAACTGAAACTTTATGAGAGCCAAAGTCATCCTGTCCGCCTGCGCTCTGGCTTTGGGCATCCTGTTCCCTGCGGTCTATTTCCATTTCAAACCTGAAACACCAGCAGTGATTGCGCCGCCCGTCGCCATTGACGACACCACGGCTCCTGCCGCCGTGCCGCCCATTCTCAAGCGCGTGGCTCCCAGCAAGGAGGGACTGCCGGAACGCCCCTCCGCCCCGATGAATTTGACCGGATCCGCTCACGACGACTATGTTCTGCAACGCAAAGCCCAATTGATTGATATGGGGATGAGCGACAATCCGGCCAACCTCAAGGTCATTCTCTCCGAACTGGAAAACCCCGAGCCGGAGATCCGCCAGGCCGCCCTTACCGCCACCCTTGATTTCGGCAGCAAGGATGCCCTTCCCGTCTTGCAGAACGAATTGGCCTATGCCACCGATCTCCAGGAGAAGATGGACCTTAAAAACGCGATTGACTTCCTGCAGCTCCCCAAGTTCGGCTCAAGCGGCGATGCGACCGCCCGGAAATAGCCCCGGCTCATGCGGTTTGATAGGGCGAGACGGTGCCGCGTGCAGGGGAAATCCTCTCGCGCAAACTCACCAGAAACTGCTTATTCATACTTGACATAATATGTCGTTGGAAGGAAAACAGTGCGAATTAACGTCTAACCGAAAAATATTATGATCAATAAACTGAGAACATTCGCCCTGGCGATACTGGTTGCCACCGTAACAGCGACTGCGACGAAAGCGCGCGCCGCCGCCACCACCAACACGCAGGTGTTGGACAACATCAGCATCCAGCTCAAACTGACCTGCCAGGGGGCCCTGGGCCACAACAACATCAGTTTGGCGCCTGTGACGCAAACCCTCACCACATCCGAGCTCATCAATCAATTGGTCCCATTCGACGGGGTGGCCTTTTCTCCCAGCCAGAAATTGGTTTTCTCCACAATTTACAGCAACTTCCAAGTGGGCATTCCAGGAACCATCACCACCAACTTCACAGCCACTCTGACGAATGCGTTGCACGTGTGGTATTACGACGGCGGTCCAGGCAGCCTGAGCAGCCTGGACATCGTGAACCACAGCACCACGAACTCCTATGCGATCAGCAATGGCACGATTTGGCTGACTTTTAACGGCGCGACGCACTACCCCATAGGCGACAACAACGTCGGTAGCATCACCACCAACGCCATTTTTACCGGCAATTCATCTGGCAGCACTCTGTCCACCACCAACACTTTCGACGCCAACCCAATTCCCGCCCCGGGCAATTCGATCCTTGATACCGGAGGTGAGTTGGGATACTGGGTGACAATCGTTCCAACAATCACGACAAATTCCACCAACATCACGATCACGCAATACTCGCCCCAACTGAACACTCTTTTCACCAACCTGGGGCGTGCCATTTGCGTTTATACGCCCAGATCATCCACCGTTGCCACCGCCTCCCTGGTCGATGTAGACAACTGGGTGCAACTGGCCCCGGGACCTGATGTGAACTTGAGCGACTTTTCTGTTTACAAGGAAACTGGCAAGAACTTGCAGGGCGAGGATGAGGAAGGCAACGGAGACGTTTTGGGCACGAATATCACAGGTCAGACCATCACTTCCTTCGAGCAGCTTGCCATGTTCACTGCCTGGCCGACCAATATTGCCCCCACCCTCGGGTCCGGCCAGACCAACCTGATTTTTGGGGATTGGGCATTTACCAATATGAGCAGCACTCCTGCCACGCCTTGGAATTATTATATGGGCGACACCCCCTTGAGCGGCATTGCCACCACATCGGCTAAATTCATAAATCTGGTTGCCAACGGGAATTCCAAAGACAAATTGATGGTCCAGACCATTGCCAGCTCCACGGCCACGGTCACCGGCGCCGGCTACATGGGCGGGGTCCTCTCCACAAACTCCATCCAAACGAACACATTCAATGGCGTCATCAGCACCAACAACTCTTATGGCAACTCCGTGTTGAGCGACAACATCGGCTTCAACAACCTCGTCGGCACCACACTGATTAGCAGGCTTGATGGGAACACGATCTACCTCCAGAACGTCACTAACGTCCTCGCTTCGGGGACTGTCAGCATAGACTATCTCACGGCCATCAGCGGGGCCGACCAGATCCCAGTGTCCCAGCCGGGCGCTGTCGCACCCCAGTAATCATTCCCCGGTTCCGTTCTTCACGGGACAGCCCCGAAAGCCTTCGGGACTGTCCCGCTTTTGCTTGAAACGCCACTTGTCCCTTGCGTCCCCTCCATCAGTCATTTGTCTTCTCCCCCCGGTGGAATTCTTCATTAGACATTCGTCCCTCTTCTGGCATCATCAGGCATTATGAAGTCGTTCGTATCCGTCGCACTCGCCCTGTGGGCCACCGCCCTTCTGCCGATGCCTGCGAGTGCTCAGACCAATGTTTTGCAAAACATCAACCTGCAGCTCACCATTTACCAGCAGGGCCCGACCAACTCCACCGGCAGAAAAGTCGCCGACCAGGTCACCTCCTACACCTCCAAAAACCTCATTGCCGCCTTGGAGTCCGTCACCGGCCAGTCCTTCGGCAACAATGCCAAATTGGTTCTGTCCACCGTTTATGCCAACGTGACGGTTCCCATCCCCTCTGCCGTTACTTCAACCATTCTCTCAACCAATATGCCGTTCCCCACCAACAGCTATCTGAGCGTCGGCGGCATCCCGTTTTACAGCCCTTTCGGCACTGAGACGATCAGCGACGGCGCCTTAACCGGCGATTTCTCAAGTAGCACCATTCCCAACAGCGTCTTGAGCGTCGTGACAGGCGGGACGACAAACGCAAGCGTGTCCATCAACACCAATGTGGGATGCATCACCACCATCACGCCGTCAATCAGCAACTCCGGGGCCGTCACAAACGTCCTCATCGTCACACTGGAAACGCCAACGGAGACAGTCCTGACCAATGTTTCAAGCTCGATCGATGTCTTGTCTGGCACAAGCAGCTTATATCCCGTCAACAACTACCTGAGTATCGGCACCAATTCCGCGGAGATTGTTGTGGAGGCCGGGTTCGGCTTAAACTCCACCAATGCCCTGCTTGTCTCGCAAACCGCCTTTAGCATCCAGGGTCTGACCATCAATTATTACACGCCCACCGGCTCGACCAACCTGATTCTCGGCTTGCAAGGCTTCGTCAAGCAGGCTCTAAAACTGGACACCCTTGCGGCGAGAAATGGGACCAATAGCGCTGTGGTGGCGGACA
>Ga0187851_10002843_pt1 | contig 14986 bp, 21 predicted proteins | sample June2016WEW_6_10_FD_132997 | JGI IMG/M metagenome (GOLD analysis project Ga0187851, IMG submission 132997) | Peatland microbial communities from SPRUCE experiment site at the Marcell Experimental Forest, Minnesota, USA - June2016WEW_6_10 | ecosystem: Environmental > Terrestrial > Soil >...
CTATTCCGGGGGCACATCGTTCATGCCGTTGCGGGTCAATTATTCCGGTGTCATGCCGATTATTTTTGCCCAGTCCATTCTGATGTTTCCCGGGCCGTTGTGCAAATGGCTGGCGGACGTGGCGTTCAAGAACGTTCCATTTCTGGCGGATTTTTTCCGCGGCATCGCCATGCAGCTGGACTACGGTTCCGTTGCTTACCTGGCAGTTTATGGACTGATGATTTTGTTCTTCTCCTATTTCTGGGTAGCCACGCAGTTCAACGAATTGCAAATCGCCGACGACTTGAAGAAAAACGGCGGCTACATTCCCGGGGTGCGTCCGGGGCAGGGAACCAGCGACTATCTGCACAAGGCGATGAGCCGCATCACGCTGGCGGGCGCGGTTTTCCTGACGGTGATTGCGGTCATCCCCATCATCATGCGCAATGCCATGAACATCCCCTACAATGTGTCGCAGTTTTTTGGGGGCACGAGCATTTTGATTACCGTCGGTGTTTTGCTGGACACGATGCGACAGGTCGAATCGCATTTGATGATGCGCCATTATGACGGCTTTTTGAAGAAAGGCCGCCTGCGCGGGCGGTTCTGAAAATGATTGTTTTGAAGAATGAACGGGACCTGGATGCGATGCGTCCGGCCGGTGCGGTGGCGGGCACGGTATTGGAAGAAATCGCCGCGTTCATCAAACCCGGCCTGACCACGCGGCAGGTGGATGAATTCGCTGCCAAACGCATCAAGCAGCATGGCGCCAAAAGCGCGTTTTTGGGTTACCGCAATTATCCGTGTCACACGTGCCTTTCGGTAAACGAAGAGGTGGTGCACGGTCTGGCCGGCGACCGTGAGTTGCATTTTGGCGACATCATCAGTGTGGATGTGGGCGTCTATTACAAAGGCTTTGTTGGCGATACGGCGCGTACCGTGGCCGTCGGGGGTTGTGGTGTTGCGGCGCAGCGGCTCATGGATGTCACTGAACACGCGCTGGTCGAGGGCATTGCGGCGGCCGTTCCCGGAAATCGCGTGACGGACATTTCGCGTGCGATTCAAACCTATGTTGAAGCCAACGGCTTTAGCGTGGTGCGCGAATTTGTGGGTCACGGTGTGGGGCGTTCGATGCATGAGGAACCCCAGGTGCCGAATTTTGTCGATCCGAAGAGCAATCAGAAGCTCCGGTCCGGCATGACGCTGGCCATTGAGCCGATGGTGAACACCGGTCAGGCGGGTGTAAAAATTTTGAAAGACGGCTGGACAGTGGTCACCCAGGATGGTTTACTATCTGCTCATTTTGAGCATACGGTCTTGATTACCGAGAGTGAACCGGAGATTTTGACATGCCCGGAAACAAAGCCTTCCAGGTTGAAGGTCGGGTGATGGAGGCTCAGGCGAACGGGACGTATCGCGTGGAGCTGTCCAACGGGCACCGCCTGACGGCGTTTGTGGCGGGCCGGGCGGGGCAGAATGTTGCCGGGATGAAGCCCGGCGACAAGGTGAAACTGCAATTGACACCCTACGATTTGTCGGTGGGGCGGATATTGGTTGAAACAAAAATAATTGGAACATGAAAGTTCGTGCGTCAGTCAAGAAATTGTGCGAGCACTGCAAGATTGTGCGGCGCCGCGGTGTTATTCGCGTGATTTGCTCGAACAAACGGCACAAACAACGGCAAGGTTGATTAATTTATGGCACGCATCATTGGAGTGGAAGTTCCGCCGAACAAGCGCATCGACATTGCGTTGCGCTACATCTATGGCATCGGCCCGTCCAACTCGAAGGAGATTTTGGAACATGCCAATATTGATCCCAGCATTCGCGCGAAGGATCTGACGGAGCAGCAGCTGTCCCAGATTGTCCACGCCATTCAGGAAGGCAAATACGTCATTGAAGGCGATCTGCGCCGCGAAATTGGCATGAACCTCAAGCGGTTGCAGGGCATTAAATGCTATCGCGGCGTCCGGCATATGCGCGGATTGCCCGTGCGCGGCCAACGCACCCAGACCAATGCGCGCACGCGCAAGGGTCCCCGCAAGACCGTCGGCGTGCAGCGCAATCCGAACGCCAAGACTGGCATCCATTAATCCATTTTTAATTTACGATTTAAGATCCCTGATTTGAAACCCCTTATGGCTGACGAAATCAAAAAGAAAGCGCCCGCAAAGAAAGAGGCAAAACCCGCCCCCGAAAAGGCCGTCGCGAAGGAAGCCGATCCGGCTGAAAAAGCCGCGAAGCCGGCGGACGACAAAGCCCACAAAAAGGGCGCGCCTGCCGCTGATGTTCCCGCGGCGGAAGCGGGCAAGCCGGCGGACGTACCGGTTGCCGGTTCCGCGCCAAGCGCGGCCGAACTTTTGGGCGAGGACGCGGCAGCCAAGAAGATCATCAAGGCCAAGCACGCCAAAAACATTGTCGCCGGCGTCGCGAACATTCTGGCCACGTTCAACAATACCCAGGTCACCATCACCGACCTGCATGGCAATCTCATCGGCTGGTCAAGTGCCGGCCGCGTTGGTTTCAAAGGTTCGCGCAAAAGCACGGCTTACGCCGCGCAGCAGGTCGCGCAGGACGCCGCGCGCCAGGCGATGGCCCACGGCATGAAGGAAATTGAAGTCCGCGTCAAAGGCCCGGGTTCCGGCCGTGAATCCGCCATTCGCGCACTCCAGGCCATCGGCCTCGAGATCAGTGCCATCAAGGATGTGACGCCCATTCCCCACAACGGTTGCCGGCCGCGCAAAAAACGTCGCGTCTAACCTCAACTTTCAACCCTCAACTCACCATGGCTCGTTATACAGGTCCCCGTGTTCGCATCAGCCGCCGTTTCGGCGTGCCGATTTTCGGTCCCTCAAAGTATCTGGAACGCCGCAATTATGGCCCTGGCGTTCATGGTCCGAAATCGCGGCGCAAGCACACGGATTACGGTCTTGGGCTGATTGAGAAGCAAAAGCTGCGGTACTACTACGGCCTGATGGAGCGTCAATTTCGAGGCGTCTATGAAAGGGCGCTGAAACGTCGCGGTGTCACCGGCGAACAGATGCTGCAGATCCTGGAGTCACGCCTGGACAATGTGGTTTTTCATCTCGGTTTTGGGACCACCCGCGCAGCGGCGCGCCAGATGGTTTCGCATGGCCACATTTTGGTGAACGGACGCAAGGTCAACGTGCCGTCCTGCGGGCTGAAGGTGAACGACGTGGTTGAGGTAAAGAATTCAAACGTGTCGCGCCAGCTGGCGACCAAGAATTTTGAAATGGCTGTGAGTCGCGCGGTGCCGGACTGGCTGTCGTTGAACAAGGAAGAGTTCAAGGGCACGGTCATGCGGATACCGACCCGCGACGAGATTCAACCGATTGCCAATGAGCAGGCGGTTGTCGAATTTTATTCCCGCTAATCATAACCCAGTTGAACAATTATACGGGTTTGGCCGGCCGCGGGAATAAAGGGCCGGCGGAACCAGTTTAAAATTGTTGAAAGGACCATATGCCAGTACGTCTCGGACGTTTTGAAATGCCCAAACGGTTGCAGAAGGACGAAGCAACTGCCACGGAAACCTACGCCAAATTCGTCGCCGACCCCTTTGAAACCGGATACGGCCACACCGTCGGCAACTCGCTCCGCCGCGTGTTGTTGTCGTCGCTGGAAGGCGCGGCCATCACTTCGATGAAGGTGGATGGGGCCATGCATGAATTCGCCACCATTGACGGCGTGGTTGAGGACGTGACAGACATCGTCCTGAATCTGAAGAAAGTCAAATTCAAGGCCCATACCCGCGACGCGCAGACGTTGTTGTTGTCTGCGAACAAGGAGGGCGCGGTGACCGCCGGCGACATCCAGCTCAATCAAAATGTCGAGCTGGTCAATCCGGACCAGCACATCTGCACGTTGGATAAGAAGAAGAAGTTCGAAATGGAGCTGGAGCTCAAAATCGGACGCGGTTTTTGTCCGAGCGACGAAAACAAAAAGCCTGGCCAGGCCATTGGCGTGATTGCGATTGATTCGTTGTTTTCACCGGTGACGCGCATGCGTTATGCGGTGGAAGCCGCCCGGGTGGGCAACCGCACGGATTACGACCGCCTGGTTTTGGAGATCTGGACGGACGGACGCATTTCCCCCGATGACGCACTGACCCAGGCGTCGGCGATCCTGGCCCATCACCTTGACGTGTTTGTGGGTTACGACAAGAACGCCGTCGAATTTGAGGAGGCGGAGTCGAAGCAGGACGACGAGAAGGCCAAGCTTAAGAAACTGCTAAACATGAGCGTCAATGAAATTGAATTGAGCGTTCGCGCGGCGAACTGCCTGAATAACGCGAACATCACCACGGTCGGCCAATTGGCCATGAAGACCGAGCAGGAGATGCTCAAATACCGCAACTTCGGCAAAAAATCGCTGAACGAAATCAAAGACAAACTCCAGGCTTTGGGCCTGTCCCTCGGCATGAACTTTGAAGCCGGCCTGCTTGAAACGCCGCCCAAAGAAGTCCCGGAGAATAATTAAGAACATTCTATGCGACACTTAAAGCACACGGCCAAACTGGGTCGCACGTCCGAGCATCGCAATGCGATGCTGGCAAACCTTGTTTGCAGCCTGATCAAGCACAAACGCGTGACAACCACCCTGGCGAAGGCCAAGGCCGCGCGCCCGGTTGCCGAGAAAATCGTCACGCTCGGCAAGCGCGGCACGGTTCAGGCGCGGCGTCTGGTCACGGCGCGTTTGCACACGCACGGACCGACCGTCCAATTGACCAAGGACGAGCGCCGCAAATGGCGTCAGAACGAAGATGTGTTGCGGATTCTTTTTGAAGACATTGCCCCCGCGTTCAAAGAGCGAAACGGTGGTTATACCCGCATCGTGAAGATGAATCAGCGTCAGGGCGATGCCGCCCAGCGCGCCATTCTGGAATGGGTGGATTACACACCGGCGGCCCCGGCGCCGGCGGAAACCACTCCCGCCGGGGAAGCCAAACCAGCCGAAGGCAAGCCGGCAGAGGCTGAACCCACAGAGACCCAGGCCCCTAAAAAATAAGTTGGTTGAAAATATTCATCGCCCGCTCGTCCGAGCGGGCTTTTTCTTTTAACCCGATTACCGAAGTTTAATTTCTGCGTTAGCGGAGTGCGGCCGGGACGGCCGCAGCAACGTGGGATGAGTGGGCTGTTGGAAAGTATTCTGTGGCTGAAAAGAAGCCGGTGGCTGCGCCCGAGGACCGGCGCACTCCGGTGCGGCCTCAGCCAACCCGCCACCACTGGCAACTTCAGAATTCGGGTTTAACGGCAGCAATCAGAGCAGCCACAAAGCAATCAGGCAGGCAACGATCAGAATCCCCACCATCCACCAGAACCAGTGGATGCCGCGGGGAATGGTTCGTTCTCCGACGATTTCGCGTTCTACAAAATCATCATAATCAAAGTTTTCACCAGGAAGGTTAAGGTTGTCGTAGTGTGCCTGCGCGGACCAACCGGTTTGGTCATCCGAGCCACATTCCGGACAGGCCTTGGTGCCGGATGGGACTTCGGCGCCACAATGAGGGCAGACGTCGGGTGGCTTCATCCTCCAACGCCGGCGTATTCCTCGTCGGTTTTCAACTCCAGCCCCATCAGGATGTAGTCGTGGGTGATGGCCTGCATGTCTTTGACGTAATCTTCCAATCGTAAAAGCTGGCTGAAACCAAGCATGGCGAACATTTTGATGGCGGTCTCCTGTTCACCGATGAATTCCGCTTCGACCTTTTCCAGGCTGGCGCTCCGCGCAATATCAATGATCTCGCCCACCAATGCCCGGGCCAGGCCGCGGCCGCGAAAATCCGGGTGCACGAGCACGCTCACGCGCCCGACGTGACGCTTCCAGCCGCCGAGTTGCTGGTGCAATGTCGCATCGCCGATGATTTTACCATTAATCAGGGCAACGAGCGGCAAATTACGGCCGTAATCAATGTTCCGGCACCAGTCGCGGATTACCTCCAAATCGATGACGCGGTGTTTTATGAACATGCGTTCCGGTTCGGGGATGCCGAGGAAAAGTTTGTGAAAATCCTTTTCATCGTCGCGGCGCAGCGGACGCAAGGTCACCTTGGTGCCGTCTTTGAGGGTGACGACCTTTGGAAACTTCTGGAGTTCAAGTTCAATGCTGAATGACATGAGTTTCCTTTCTATTTGCCTGCAATTTGCGGCAAATGCCGGACGCCGGCAACCTAATCCCGGCAAAACCGCAGTGATTTGCCAACGATACCGGCCACGGGAACCTGCCAGTTCTGATCAATGGCGGCCGGATCAAAACTCCATCGCGCTGCCAGAGCTGGAACCTTTTTAGCGTTGGCAGCTGCGCTTCCGCCCGCCGTCCCGTCGTCCCTTCCTGGGCTTTCACCGTAACCGGGAGATTCCAAATTCAATTCGACTTCAGCCAGGGATTTTGGCCCCTGATTCCATACCGTCTCATTCACCCACGCGTACGCGCGCCCCACGACGCCGTTTTCCACCCGAACCCATGCGTGATGATGCAAAACAGGGTCCGCCATGAAGAATTGAACATGGCCCACCTCGCGGCTCAGCCGGACCAGAAAATGAAAGCAATCATCCACGTCCTGGCCAGGATGTGGCAGGCCGGAGCCGGTGACAATAATCCAATCACTGACCGGCGGGCTGATGAAAAAGTCGTGTTTGCCGGTGATGCCTTCCGACCACGGGCAGGGCCTGGGCTGGCCGATACCCAACGCCGCTTGGACTGCAATGGAGTTGGAAGAACGGAGGGCCAGCCAGAGGACCGGGCGGGGGGCTGATTCTGTGCCCCATGGAAATGACCCGCGCCCGGCTTGCATCGCCCGCGCCCGGCGGTGCCGGACAAAAATTACGAGAAAGATGATCATCCCCATGCCCAAGGCCAGCATATGCAACGCGAGGAGCATCAACGGAACCGTGTCCACCGGATTCACGTGGCAAATCTACGCTCGCGCAATAACTGTTCAAACCAATTCTGGCAGGATTATTACAACCCATGTTGTGGCGACACCGTGCCAGCGCAACAAGACAGATCGGCGGACGATGCGACATCTGTCAGGGGAGCCTGATTTGTCAGGTGTGCCATCGGACACTGGCTGAATGACGCCGGTTTAAGGCGATAACAGGCGGTCCGGCAGCCAGATGGGCCAACGCCAGCGTATGGTCATCGGGTGGAAAAGAATCACTACGTTGCCAGACAACTCTGATTCATCCAATCGAGATAACGACGGTTTCCCCCATGCAAAGGCATAACGAGAAATTCCGGGGTATCGTAGGGATGTCTGGCCAGGATCAGTTTCTCCAGGGCGATCAATTTGGACTTCTGAGTTTTAAAAACCAGCAATACTTCCGTTCCCGATTCAATATTACCCTGCCACCGATAATGCGATTCAATCCGGGGAATGAGGTTGGCACAAGCAATCAAGCGCGCCAGCAACGCTGCTTTGGCGAGCGCCCGGGCGGTTTTTAGATCCGGTGCCGTGACCAGAACGACAGCAGATTTAGAGGCAGGCTTCATGGTCAGGTTGTGGCAACCAAAGCGGCCTCCCGAAAAGTCCAGCCGCTAACGGGGGAAGCCGGGTTGTTGGTTTACGGTGACTTGCCTCCGATAATTTTAAGCGTCCGGATGACAATCTCCTGTCGTCGCGGGTGATGACAATAGAAATGATTGCCACGCCCAAGGACATACTCACAGTTTTGGGGTGGTGGCACGAGGCACACGGCGGATTCATTAATACTCCACAGGGAACTGGCCCGGCAACTTGCCGCGAAAGGTGGATTAGACTTCGGATCAGACGAAGAAGCCTCGGATTTCGGTTTGTCGTTTGCTCCTGACATGCGATTGCCTGACGAAGTTAAGCTGTACCATGGTGTCACCGGTTGCAAGACCTAACCTGCGCCGTTCAGAAGGCTTCACGTTTCAAAGATCGCCATGCCGACGTCATCAAATCAGTTTATTTCACTTTTGTTTTATGGTTAAGTCGGGGCATGGATGCGCCATTGCCGCCGTTGACCGCCGGGACGTTATATCTGGTTGCCACGCCCATCGGCAACCTTGAGGACATCACCCTGCGTGCACTGCGAGTATTGCGCGAATGTGACGTGGTGGCCGCCGAGGACACGCGTCGCACGGGTCAACTGCTCAAGCATTTTGAAATCAGCAAACCGCTTTTGAGCTATTTCCAGTTCAACGAAGCCCGGCGAAGTGAAGAGATTATCGGGCGTCTCAACCGCGGCGGGAAGGTCGCGCTGGTTACCGACGCGGGCAGCCCTGGCGTCAGCGATCCGGGGGAGCGTGTCGTCAGAGCCGCCATCGCTGCCGGGTTTCGCGTCGAATCTGTCCCCGGGGCTTGCGCGTTGGTTGCCGCGCTGACGGCCAGCGGTTTGCCGGCGGATGAATTTCACTTTATCGGTTTTTTGCCCCACAAGTCCGGCCAACGGCGGAACAAAATGGAATCGCTTGCAACCGTTCCGGGCACCCTGGTGTTTTACGAATCGCCGTATCGGATTGGAAAACTGCTGTCCGAGATGGCGGAAACGTTTCCTGAACGTGAGGTCGTCCTTGCGCGCGAGTTGACGAAAAAATTTGAGGAATTCCTGCGCGGCAAGCCGGCGGAATTACTGGCATTGCTTCAAAAACGCACCTTGAAAGGTGAATTTGTGGTGTTGCTTGGCCCGGATAAGTGAACGGACGCAACGGGCCCAGGGAACACGCCTTCGAGAAAGGCTTACTTGGATTTGCCGGTCCTGACTTTCGCCCAGCGCGCCTTGGCGGCCAGGGAAATCTTTCTGCGGGCGGCCGCGCTCATTTTCCGCCGCTTGCGACCGGTCGTTTTGGTTGGCGCCTTGGCCCCGTTGGCCACCACGGCTTCCAGCTGTGATTGCAGGCGTTCAATTTTTGATTTCAAGGCGGCCAGGCGTTTTAGTTTGGCAACCGAGAGGTTAAGAATTTCTTTCATTTGCATTGTATAAATTAGGCAAAATAAGGCTAAAACAACAAGGCTTATTATTGGCTGTAACCGATGCGAGGACAGGCTAGACAAATTTTCCCGGATTCAAAATGCCTTTCGGGTCGAGGGCCCTTTTTATGTCGCGATGTAACGCACGGGCCTCCTGTGAGACCGCCTGGGGCCACCAGCGCTTCTTGGCGAGGCCAATGCCGTGTTCACCGCTGATGGCGCCGCCCCAGGCAATGACCTGTGCAAAGAGTGCGTCCAGTGCCGCCTCGGCGCGGCGATCGGCGTGCGGCTGACAGAAATCCACCATGATGTTGGTGTGGATGTTGCCATCACCGGCGTGGCCGAAGCAGGCAATGGGCAGGCCATGTTTTTTTTGGAGCCGGGCGGCAAATTGGAAAAAGTCTTCCAGCCGGCCGCGTGGCACCACAATGTCCTCGTTGAGCTTGGTCAGACCGGTGTCGCGCAAGGCATAGGAAAATTCCCGGCGGAGAGCCCAGATTTCCTCGCATCGAGGCGCACCCAGGCCGCGCTCCACAAACAACGGCTGGTGGCGCCGGACGATTCGTTCCAAATCCGGCAATTCACTCCGGACCGATTTTTCCTGCCCATCGAGCTCAACCATCAGGTGGGCACGGCAGCCGCGCAGCCGCCCGCTTTTGGTGCGTTGGTAGGCGGCCGCCAGCGTGAAGGCATCCGCCAGTTCGAGGGCACAGGGTAAAAATCCGGCGGACAAAATGGCCTGCAGCGCGCGGATGGCGCTTTTCATTGAATCAAAGCCGACTGCCAGGCACGCGCGGTACGGCGGTAGTGGAATCAATTTCAAGGTCGCCTCGGTGACCACCCCGAGTAAACCCTCGGAGCCGACAAACAGGCGAGTGAGGTCGAAACCGGTCTTGTTTTTGTGCGTGCGCCCACCAACGCGAACGACGGTGCCGTCGGCCATGACGACTTCGAGGGCGAGGACATAATCGCGGGTGACACCGTACTTCAAACAGCGCGGACCACCGGCGTTGGTGGCGATGTTGCCTCCGATGAAATTGTTCGCCCGGCTGGCTGGGTCGGGCGGATAGAACAGGCCTCGTTTTTCAACGGCTGCCTGAAGCGTTTGCGTGACCACGCCCGGTTCGACCACGGCCACAAAGTCAGCGGCATTGATCTCCTTGATCCGGTTCAGGCGCTCCAGGGAAAGCACAATGCCGCCGTGCACGGGCACACAACCACCGACGTAGCCATGGCCGGCACCGCGGGCGGTGACGGGGATTTTGTGCCGGTTCGCAAAGCGCAGAATGGCGGAAACGGATTTGACGGAGCGGGGCCGGGCGACCGCATCGGGCTGATGGGCGGCAAACCATTTGTCACCGGAGTAATGATTGAGAATTTGCGGCTCCAAAACCATTTCACCGGCCGGCAGCAGGCGCTTGAGCCGGTGAAGGAATTTTGATTTCGCAGCAGTCATTCAACGGGCGGTTTTAGAAATTCCCTGGCGTCGGCTGCCTCGTCGTCGGGCACCTGGACTCGGATGCCGCCGGTGGCAAGGGAGTAGCCATCAATACTCAATGCGGAAAGTTCATCGGCCACAAAAGGATGAAAGGCGGCGGCTTCGAGCCGGGAGCGAACGAGCTGGGCCTCGGCCGGGCTGAAAGCGGTAAATATCGTGACGAGGTCCATGTTATTGTGGCCATCCGGCCGGCCGGATTACGCGGCCAGCGATGTTTTCATTTCCGCGAAGACAATGATGCCGGCGCCGGTTTGGAGCAGGCTTTGAACTTCCACCTCAACCTGCTGGCCGACGTGTGACAGGCCATTATTGACAACGACCATCGTGCCGTCGGGCATATAGCCGATGCCCTGGCCCTTATCCTTGCCTTCGCGGGCGATTTTCAGGCGCAAGAGTTCACCGGGAAGCAGAATCACCTTAAGGCACTTGGCCACTTCATGAAGGTTCACGCAGTTGACCTTCTGCAGTTCGGCAACCTTGGCAAGGTTGTAATCGTTGGTAAACAGGCGGGCACTGAGGTTGCGCGCCAGACGGACCAGCTTGGAATCCACATCCTTTTCTTCAGGAAAATCACCGTCATGAATGCGGACTTCAATGCCCGTGTTGCGTTGGATGCGGTTGAGCATTTCCAGTCCGCGCCGGCCGCGGGCGCGCTTGATGGGGTCGGCTGAGTCGGCAATTTGCTGCAGCTCCTTGAGGACGAACCGTGGCACGACAATCAGGCCTTCCAGAAAACGGGCTTCGATCAAATCCGCGATCCGGCCGTCGATGATGACGCTGGTATCCAGCAGCAGCAGGTTATCCGGCTGGCCTTGCGGGCGAAAACGCACATAAGGAATGATCAGGGAGAAATCCTCCTTGTTGCTGCGCGTGGCCAGAATGATGCCGATGTAACTGAAACTCAAAAACAGCCCCAGCCGGACGAACCATTGAACACTGTCATCGGCATTTTCCATCAGGGGCGAATGGCCAATCAGCAGGGCGACCGCCATGCCGAGCAACAAACCAAAGGTGGTGGCGGAGAACGCGCGGAGGGAAAAACCTTTGAGCATTTCGTCCACGGCAATCATCAGTCCGCCGAAGCCGAAGCCGATCAGCATGCCGAACACCTCGCTGTGATTGACGGCGACGAATTCCGGCCGTACCTGGCTGATCTCGTAACCCGACGCGATGCACAGGCTCAAAAACAGAATACGAATGGTCCAGAGTGAGGTCATCGATGTCTCGCCGCTGGTTTTGGCGGCGCGTTGGTGATCGGTAACTCTTGATGCCAGAGAAAATGCCACAAACCGAGCTGGTTCAAATTGCTCGTGGCGATGGTCAGATTGGCGGCGATGGCCTCCACGTTGGTTGACAGCGGGCCGTTTTTCAACAAGGCTCCCGCCAGGCCCTGGCCGGATTGCACACCATCCATCAATTGCTTCAGGGTTTCGGTTGAGGATTCAATGTTTTTCACCGCGGCGGAAATTTCCACGCCGTTGGTTGAAACCACTCCGCGGGCGTCGTCGGAAAGGTGGATGAGGTCCTGCGAAAAGAAAACCACGTTGCTGACGGCCCGATCAATTTGTTCGGCATTGGTTGAGACCAGCAGGTTGATGTTGGCAACCATGTTCGTCGCCTGTTCGGAAAAGTCGCGCAGATTGCCGATCACGGCGGACAAATTGGTCAGCGTCTGCTCGTTTAAAACCAGGCGGCGCACGTCGCCGACGGCGGCATCCAGTTTTTGCGCGGTTTCATCAATGCGCTGGATGAAGCCGGCGGCCGCGCGGGCGGTTTCCTGCAGGTTGAACGGAGCCTCGCAATCGACATCCGCGCCGTCATTCCACACCGGCGGCTGGTTGGCAGTGGGAATGACCGCAACATACTGGTCGCCCAGAAAGCCGGATTGTTGAATGACAAACCGCGCGTCGTGATAGATTTTGTAGTCTTTGTAAACTCGTAGCAAAATGGTCACGCTTTTGCCGTCTGAGGCCAGTTCAATGCCGGAGACGGTGCCCACCTGCACCCCCGCCAGCAACACCGAGGCGCGTTCCTTGAGGCCGCCGACGTTGCTCGCGTGCAGCCGCAATTCGTAGGTGCCGCGAAAAATGCTCGTGCTTTTGCTGAACTGGAGCAACAGCACGGCCAGCAGCACCAGTCCGATGAGCACAAACAGGCCGACTTTGATTTCCTGGTGTGATTTTTCCATGGTTTAATTTTTGGCGTCCGCCACGCCGTCAACAAATTGCCTTACCACCGGGTCCTGCGACGCAAAAAATTCATCCGGCGCGCCGCTGGCGTAAATTCTCCGGTCATGCATCATCAACACGCGGTTGCCCACGCGCCGGGCGGTGCGCATGTCGTGGGTGACCACCACCGTCGTGACTTTCAAGTTGTCGCGCACGTGCATCATCAATTTGTCAATGCTGTCGGACACAATCGGGTCCAAACCGGTGGTGGGTTCATCATAAAGCACGATTTGCGGCTCGTAAATAATCGCGCGCGCCAGGCCGACACGTTTTCTCATGCCGCCGGACAGTTCCGCCGGGTTTTTGTTTTCCGTGCCGGGCAGATCCACCACCTCCAGGGCGCTGGCCACGCGCCAGGCGATTTCCGCCTCGGTTAATTGTTCGTGGCGGCGCAACCCAAAAGCCACGTTTTCCGCCACCGTCATCGAATCGAACAGGGCGGAACTTTGAAACACCATGCCGAATTTCCGGCGCACGCGCAGCAACTGGCGTTCATTCATTGGCACGATGTTCTCACCGTCGATCAGCACTTCCCCGCTGTCCGGCTTCAACAGGCCGATCAGATGCTTGAGCAAAACACTTTTACCACAGCCGCTGCGCCCAATGATGGCAACGGATTCGCTGTTTTCAATCCGAAAGCTTATGTCATTCAAAACCGATTGCTCGTCAAACCCTTTTTTTAGATGGCGCACTTCAATCATAACGAGTTAAAGAGTCGTTCCAACGACAACGTCAAAAAGAAATTGGTGATCAGGATGGCGATGGAGGCGGTAACGACCGCTTCGGTGGTGGCCTTGCCGACGCCTTCGGCCCCCAGGCCGCACGTCATGCCCTTGTAACAGCCCACCAGCGTCAGGATGCCGCCGTACGTAAAGGCCTTGATCAAACCGATGGCCACATCCGTATCGCCGGTGTATTTGAGCATATGCAGCCAGGAATAGGTGGGGTCAATACCCAATAGCATGACGCCGGCGAAATAACCCGCCGCGATCCCAATGGAAATGGATTCCACCGTCAACAACGGCAGCGCAATCAACCCGGCCAAGACCCGGGGGACGACGAGATAATCCACCGGATGCGTGGCCAGTGTGCGCAGCGCGTCAATTTGCTCCGTGACGCGCATCGTGCCCAGTTCGGCGGCGATGGCCGCGCCCACCCGGCCCGCAACCATCAGCGCGGTCAGCACCGGGCCAAGTTCACTGGACATGGAAACGCCGACCACCGCCAGCGTGGCGGTGTCCATTTTGACCTTATGAAATTGAAAATAGGTCTGGGCGCCGAGCACCATGCCGGTGAAAGCACCGGTGATGAGCACGACGGTCTGCGATTTGACGCCCACAAAAAAGAGCTGATAGAGCAAATCGCGCCAGGCGACCTTGAGGGTGAACAGCGAGACGGCGGCTTCTTTGGCCAGCAAGGTGAATCGCCCCAAACCGGCAAGGGATTCGGCCACGCGTTGATTGGCGGAAAAAATCATCGTCGGGCGCAAACTATCAAATTTGCAATGGGTTTGACCAGTATAGGATTTCATATGTTTTCCAGGAAATAAAAGGCAAATTCCGGGCTGGCACCGCTTAACCTGGGGCGGCGTTTGAAGGAGCACGAGGTTTTGCCTCAAGCTCATTGCGATTCGGCCCCGAATTTGTAATGTTCGATTTTGTGACTGGGAAGCGAAAATGGCTTTTGCGGATGGGGCTCGTTCTTTTCATGCTGCTCGTCCTGTTGGCTGCCGCCGCTCTTCTTTACCCGCATCAATTTCTGTGTGTGGAAAGCGGCCGGATGAGGGCGGACGTGATTGTGGTATTGGGCGGCGGTTCACATGACCGGCCTGAGCGGGCGGCGGAATTGTTCAAGGAACGCATTGCGCCGCGCATTCTGGTGAGCGGGCTGGGTGATGGCCCGATTTATCGTCGATCTTTGATTCAAGCCGGCGTGCCTTCACAGGCGATTCTAATGGAGGACCAATCCCGCACGACGAGGGAGAATGCCATTTTGGCTGTAAACCTTCTCCGCCACCAGGGTGCGCAACACGTGATCATTGTCACATCATGGTACCACTCGCGCCGGGCGCTGGCCTGTTTCGAACATTATGCGCCCGAAATTCAATTTTACTCATGCCCTTCTTATTTCGCCAATACGCGCCCTGACTGGGTACGCCACGGCCTCACACACCGTATCTACCTGGAATACCCCAAATTACTTGGTTATTGGATGTGTTACGGGATTTCACCATTCTAATTCGCGAAAATTCTTGCGCTTCATCTGCAACTTGGCGAAACTAAAAGACTTGATCGCGGGGTGGAGCAGCCCGGTAGCTCGTCAGGCTCA